>Ga0187889_10001922_pt1 | contig 21291 bp, 15 predicted proteins | sample June2016WEW_7_10_2_FD_132992 | JGI IMG/M metagenome (GOLD analysis project Ga0187889, IMG submission 132992) | Peatland microbial communities from SPRUCE experiment site at the Marcell Experimental Forest, Minnesota, USA - June2016WEW_7_100 | ecosystem: Environmental > Terrestrial > Soil >... | reverse complement strand
GGAGAGGCAGGGAGCAGCCGGACGATCCCACAGCGTGTAGCCGGCAGCTCGAGCGAGAGCGCGAATTTCTTTTTTAGTCAACCCTACCTCAGCCAGCGGCGCCAACACGGCGTGTTCCTCGGCCGCACGTTGTCCCGGACGATAATCCCTGGTGTCATCGGCGTTCATGCCATAGGCGATGTTCTTGAATCCCAGCCTGGGCCCCAGTTCCTCCATTGTCTGAAAGAGTTCGTCCTTGCAATGAAAGCATCGCTGTGCGTCGTTGCGTTGATACTCTGGCCGGCTCAACTCTTCGGTTGCGATGATGTGCAGCGGAATCCCCTGCGCGCGCGCAAAGTCGCAAGCCTGCTCGAAGTCGCGGCGGGCCAGGCTGGGAGAGTCGGCCAAGACGGCGATCATGCCATTGCCGAGAACACGATGCGCCGTGGCCGCCAGAAACGCGGAGTCAACGCCACCGGAGTAAGCCACCATCAGGCTGCCTGACTGTCGCAGACGCTCTTCCAGTGCGCGCAGCTTCAGCACCGCCGTATCGCCGCTGCCGGACGTGTTCTGTACGTTTCTATTCTGCTGTAACTTATTTTGCGCACGCGCCTTCATAAACCGATTATACGCTGCTGATGGTTTGAGGGATGAAGGCGCCCGGAGCAGTCCCACAGATTTAGCTTTATGCAGTTGGCGTATTCACTGCCCTTCGGCTGGCGGCGTGGGCGGGCGCAACTGAAACAACAGGCTTTCTGGCGATGGGCATCTGGCCATAAAGCACTTCATGCCAGCGCGCCGCAATTCGAGGCTCTGAAAACGGTTTGGATACGCCCCGCGCCGCTTTCCCAAGTTTTTGACGCAACACCGGATCTTCGCCAAGTTCTACTATTGCGCTGGCTAGAGCATCTACTCGCTCGGCCGGTATGAGCAGCCCATTTACTCCGTTCCGTATCACTTCGCGCGGGCCGTTCGGACAATCGAAGCTGATGCAAGGCGCGCCACAGGTCATTGCCTCGATAAGCACAAAGGGCAAACCCTCGAAGCGTGAGCTGAGAACAAAGATTCCGCATGCCGAGTACAAAGAATACGGGTTGTCTGAAAACGGCGCAAAAGTGACGCTACTCTCGATTCCGAGGCTGCTTGCCAGCCGCACTAGCTGCTCGTGCAATTGCCCGTCGCCCACGACGCGCAGCGACCAGTTGGGCAGCTTCGGGCTGGCAACCGACCACGCTGCAAGCAGCAGATCAAATCCCTTCTCATTCGATAGTCTTCCCATGGCCAGAACTTCCTTGCGTCGAATCGCGCCGTTGGGACCTGGCGATAGCACGATGTTGGGAATGCGAGAAACCGTTCCCGCCGGAGCATAGAGCGCCGCATACAGATCCTGATCGCTCTTGGTCAGCGTGATTATCCGCGACGCCAGCAGGGACGCGATCATTCTGGCCAGTCTGCCGCGCGGCCTGGTGACGCTGTTGGATACTGGGAAATGCTCCCATACAGCCAACTTGACGCCGGGGACAAATGTAGCCAGCAAGGCGACAATTAGTCGGTTCGCCCCAGTGCACACGATCCACTCGGGACGCAACTGGAAGACATGTTTGGCGAAAGCGCACGCCAGCCATGGATAGTCCAGAAAGCATGGCCATGGCTTTTTGAGATCATAACTAACACTGACTCTGCTTTCCAGGGGAAAACCCGGCGTTTTTCCCAGACCATACATCGACCAGATTGATATCGACTCGCCACGAACGGAAAGTGCGTTGGCAAGACTGACTTGTGCGCGCTCCGAGCCTGCGCGCGCCGTAACATTGTGTATGATAAAGCAGATCTTCATCAGGGCCCCGGGCATTGCCCTGTCGCGCGCATTGTTAGAGCGCCCTAACGTCAGGATTGGAATCCCGGCGTTCGCAATGCCATCTTCAGGCGGAGACGGAGAAGGAAATACCGCGCTTGCCATGGCGAAACCAAAGCTGATAGTGCCAGGAGGCAATAGCACAACACCCGGCTATGGGATTGAAGCCCCCTGTGAACGCATTTCATGGCAAGTCGAAAGACACCGTTCTCCACCCTGCTGGACCTGACTGCACGCTCATAGCCTTCCCTGCTGAAGCTGTCTTGACCATTTCTCATTCTTTCGCGATATAAGTGTGTAATGTAGTAATGCGCCTTCCGCTGTTCCAGACGCGAAGAGATATTGCCGGGTCGCGTTCGAATCAGCATTAAAGATTCAGGGAGATTCGATATGCAATATCCAGCGGTGATGGCGCGAAGCAGAAAATCATAGTCCTCCGCAACAGAAATCTCCCTATATCCGGATAGCGTGTCATATACTTGGCGTCTCGCAAGCCAGATATGGCTGCACGGGGGAGCAAGCAACATGGTCTTGGTGACAGATTCCTGAGTTATCGGCTTCAAGGAGACGCTCAACCCGGGAATTGGTTGCCCGAGCTCATCGATTGCCGAGGTTGAGCAGCCAACAAGAGCAATATCTGGATTATCTTCAAGAAACTGGAGTTGCTTCTCTAACCGTGTTGGCAACGCGATATCATCGCCATCCATCCTCGCAATGTATAGAGCGTGACAGAATCCGAGTCCATGATTGAGAGCATGCCAAAGACCCTGATTCTTTGCTGACCGGACGATTACAATGCGCGAGTCGCAGGAGGCCATCTGCTCAACAATCCGCAACGTACCGTCTGTAGATCCGTCGTCAACTACTACTATCTCGATATCGGTAACGGTTTGCGCCCGGATGCTGGTTAGTGCTTCAACAACATAAGATTCTACGTTGTAAACCGCCATTAACACGCTAATTCTGTCCATGCCCATCCTTTCCGAGATATGCAGCATTCGTGTTTTCTCCGAACGTGCAGGCTTCATCGCGTGAAGTTCCGCGCAACGCTGCCAGAAGTCCAAGCGCGGCAAAGAAATATGGCATGGACGTGCTCACCAGGGAGAACCCGTTGATCGCCACGGGGAGAATGAGAAAATAGATTGATAAAGGACACTTTCGCGAAAGTATCCACACGTAAACGATTAATAACAAAGAACCGCCAATGCCCAGTTCAAGCACCAGTGTTGCAATAATGTTATGTGCAAAGATTCCAGCAAGATTAAATAAGTTACCTGCGCCGATCCCGAATAGCCTTTGCACTACATCTGCCCTGTGGTATGTATCAGTCATGAGCGACAGAATAAAGAACTTAGATGATAGACTGCCATCTATGTCGTGTATTGCCTCTGATCCCTGCGTGGTGAAGTTAATGAATAACCGAATGATGACCAACGCTTGCGCCGAAAGCAGTCCAAATAACGTCCATGCACGCCAGCGCCAGAGTTTGTACACTACAAGTTGGCAAATTCCTGCAGCTATCGATGCCCTGGATAAAGTAGCGAACAAAAGCAGGTATGCCAGCATCCATTTCTTTCGTCCTATTTGTTTTCTGAAAGCAAACATAACCGCCAGCAGGCAAAGAATTTCGATGCCGGCAAAGTTAGAGTCAAAGAAAAAGAGACTGGCTTTGTAGAGATAGAAACTGTCAGTAACATCCGTTTCATCGGTTGCTGGCATATAGGGTGAGAAGATAAATCGAGTAACACACTCGATCGCTAGAAACATGAGAATCCAATGAATAATGCGAGGCATAATGCTTCTGAGACGCGATGGCGGATACGATCTAGCTAGAAGCAGTATGGTCGGCGCAATCGACAAAGAAGTTAGAAATAGAAAAGGCGTCAGATAATTCTTATCCAAAGCAGAGCTGTGCAGGAGGCCGATCGCCTGCGAAACAGCGATCACAAATATAAGAATGAGAGTGGCGCATACGTCGATTTCGAGACGGACCAGGTAACAACACAGTGCAACTGTACACAACACGAGTAGAAATATTTGCGATAGGTTGATATGGATGAGAACCGGAACGAAGGAAAAAACCAAAATTGTGTGCAAGGAAAATAACCTGACTGACGCCGACAGGAAGCCGGGTAATTCGAGGGTTTGTTGCCGTAGCGTCAAGCCAATAGAATTAGAAGCCATTGCAAAGCCTCAATCCTCGTGGTTTTACGCAGTAGAACGATATGTCTAACGCTAGAGCAAAAGCATGTCTCAATGCCGCTGCATAAGCTGTATATACGCCATTCTGCGATGGCTTGCTGCCGTTATCTAATTCATTACTTAGATAACTAAGATTCATGCCGCCTCACCCCCGCTCATAATCAATGGGTCCATGGCCAAATATCTGCAGCGGGCGCGCACAAAGATGATCAGTGCGGAAGGCAGGCCTATACCTGCCGAGACTGCCAGATAGCCGAGCGTAACGCCGCAGTTACCCCATCGAGGCGCTGCGCACAAAGCCATCAGCAGGGTGAGCGAAGCCACCGCCAGCGATTGCCAAAGAAATGGCTCTCGCTTGAAGGAACGCAACAATGTTGCCATGCTCTGCACTACACAGCTGGCGCCAGCAGCAAGCACAAGCATCGCAAACAGTCGCGGCGATACCATGCGCGCCGACAACTGGGGAGCGACAATGCTCAACAACATTGCTGCCGCATCCGCGGCCAGCGCAATCATGGCGAAGACTGCCATAGACTGGCCCAGCGTACGCAGAAACAGCCGGTCAAGCCCGTGAAACTCGCGCTGTGCAATCAATCGGCCGAAAGGCGTAGCCTTTGTCGTGATCCAGGGAAGCACCAGGCCCGTCATGTAGCCGGTAATTGAAAGCGACATGCCCATCTGTCCGGCTTCGACGGGCCCGCGTAGCGCAAAAAGAATGGGTATGAAGACCTGAATCGTGAAGTAGGAGCACATCCAGCTAATCGCAATGCGCCATTGGAAGGGCCATACTTCGCGGCTCCAGCAAATGGAGGCGCCCAGGATTTGATGACCGAGCAGCCCCGTCAGCAGACGGCGGCGCGTGGCAAGAAAGAATAGGCCGGTTCCAACCTGACCCAAAATCACCAGCGCCGGCGAATAAAGTCCATGATGCAGGAGCATGGCGGTCCACGCCAACGCCATGCCAACCACCGCCTGACGCAGCCGTAGTGCGGCTACCGCGCGCACTTGTCCGCATCCATCCATAAAGGAGTAGAAAGGCTGGCACCACAGGCCGGCCATCGACGCGGTTACAGCCAGCAGCCAGGGCCCTTGCCAGGCCACCTGTACCGCTGTTGGCGTTGCATTGTGCGCCAAGAAGAGCGCCCCCAGTGGCGCCAGAATCATGCCCATTGCTGCGGCGGCCACGCTGTACCATCGCACACTCAGCTGAAGCGCGGAGGCCAGCCGCGCGTGAGCCGCCGGATCACCGCTTACGCTGCCGTTTCCATGCAGTTCCAGGGAAATGCATTCATGCGCCGCCAACTGCTGAATTACAACTGAAAAGCCCAGCTCGAAGACCATCTGCAGCGCGACCAGGCTGAGCAGCGTGTAGTAGTAGCCCTGTTCGATAGGTGACAGAAAGCGGGCAATAAGCAAAACCGTCACCGTGCTGCCTGCAATACTCACCGTCCTCGCTAGAGAGGTAAAGGCGACGGCGCCATCCAGGCCCAGCGCCTGCCGAATACTCATCGCGCCCCTCCACCCCAGGCATCTTCGAGCGCCAGGGTCCAGGAGCCTGCGCGGCGACGAAGAATGCGCAGAACTACAACGGCCTCGGTTGCCAGCGCAAGCGCCAGCGCCAGCGGCAGTGACACCAGCAGCGCACCCAGCACAATCCAGATTCTGAACTGTGATGCGGGGTGGTCGGGAACAACTGCCGCATCAACTATCTGCGCCTGCGCGCCCTGCCGCGCCTCGTCAACCCGCGCTACCTCCTGAAGACGCATCAACAGGCTCACAACCGTCTCGCGATACTTCACCTCGCGCAGCGCGCGCGCATACTCCAGGCCCGCCTGGCTCACCGTGCCCTTGGGCGCCACCAAATCGCCGCTGAGGCGATCATGAGCCACGTCCATGGCGGCCAACTGCGCCTCCAGGCTCGACAACTCCTGTTGCGCGCGCTCCAGATCCGGATTCTCTTCGGCGGCAAACTGGCGCATCGCCTGGATCTCGACCTTCTTGGCCGCGACCTGGGCGCGCAAGACGGCCGCCGCGGCGATCATCGCGTGGGCCTGGCCGTCCATCTCCATCACGCCGGTGCGTTGCTCGGTTTGTTTCATCTCCTCTTCAGCGCGCGCAAGATTCTCGCTTGCTTCAGCTACTTGCCGCTCGAAGAAGAGTCTCCGCCCGGTCGCCTCGTTCACCGCCAGGTTTGCAGACAAGCGCCGGTACTCCTCCACCCATCCGTTGGCCATCTCCGCAGCCCGGCGCGGGTCCCGGTCGGTCACCGAAAGGCGAATCAACCCGTCCTTTAATCCGTTGTCTATGTAGGTCTTCTTCTCCCACTTTTTGCGTGCCGACGACAGGCGCTTCACGTTGTAGAGCGCTTGCAGATGAAATCGCGCCACCATCGCGTCCTCCACCGTCCGGCTCTTCAGTAGGGATACCTGCAAGTCATTGGGGTTTTTAAGGCCTAGAGCGCTTGCGCTCACTCCTGTCATGGAATTAAGGCTGCTCAATTGCGCCATCATGGCCGATCCCGCAGACCCGCCCTGCTGGGGCGGCATGATGACAGTGGTGGCTACATATCGGCTGGGCAGAAGCAAGGCAACCGCCAAGCCCAGCACAACGATAGCCAGCGCAGCAATGCCAACCAGCTTTCTGCGTTTGATCGCCACACGGATTATTGGAGGCAGAGTACTGGCTGAAGTTTGGGATGCGAGTGCAATGGGTTCCTGACCTTCTGTTGGCACGTGGAGCGTCCTCTTTGCAGCAGGTTGGTTATTCTCTTGAGCCGTGCGGTGCGCACCTGATGCGGAATTCTGCACACTTGTTTCGGATTAAAAGCTGATCATCATCGCACTTTCTGCCGCCGTTGGCAAAAAAAGCAGTTGCGAATGGATTACCAGGTCGCACAACTGAAACTGCGCCAAGATTACCCGCAAAAGGATCACCATGAACGGAGAAGTAGAGAAAACCACGCGTGCAAAATCGATTATGGGAAGACCCTCACAGATCTGTTCGATTTCGGAACAGTATCAATCTCCTCTTGCAATATTTCGTTCGTTCCGCCAGACAGATGTGTAAACAATGGGGAGTCTATGAGAAACCATTCATTTACTCGCTCTCTCCTTCGCCGTATGATGATGCTCTGCGTCGCCGGCGCCGCTATTCACGTTTTCTGCGCGCTTGATTTGCGCGCCCAGTGTTCCACTGACGACGACCCAGATTCTTATGGTTGCCAGATGCAACAGACTGCGCCTCCGCCTTCCGCGACCCAGTCACAGGCATCACCTACTGTATTGTCGATGCAGGAAACTCCACATCAGAGTACGCCAAAGGCAGATCGCTCCACGGAGGCCTCGTCCAATGAAAGCCTCTCCGGTGGCGCAAATTATACCGAGCAGGAGTCGCGCAATGGGTTGAACCCAGCCGGACTGCGCCAAATGCAAACCTTGCCTCCTGAGCCTCCCACTGAGTTTCAGCGTTTTGTGGCTGCCTCCACAGGCCGTATGCTGCCTATTTATGGAGCCCGTCTATTCGCCATGCGGCCTGCCTCTTTTGGCCCCCTCGAACAAGGGCCCGCTCCGCAGGACATGGTGGTCGGCGCTGGAGATGAATTGCGCATCCGCATATGGGGACAAATCAACTTCAGCGCTAATCTTCGTGTCAGCCGCGAGGGAGAGATCTATCTTCCCAAGGCAGGAGCCGTTCATGTTGCCGGTCTCGCCTTTTCCTCCGTCGCCGGCCACCTGCGAACCGCGCTCGAGCGCGTCTACCGCAACTTCGAGCTGAGCGTGGACATGGGCGAGATTCACTCCATCCAGATCTATGTGACCGGGTATGCGCGGCAACCTGGAGAGTACACGGTAAGCGCGCTCAGCACGCTGGTGAATGCGGTCTTTTTATGTGGCGGCCCTTCCGGCGCCGGTTCCATGCGCCACCTCGAGTTGAGGCGCGAGGGCAAGGTGCTCACGGACTTCGATCTCTATGCGCTGCTGGTAAAGGGTGATAAGACAGGCGATGTGCAACTGCAACCGGGTGACGTGCTGTATATTCCCGCCGCGGGACCGCAGGTGGCGCTGCTAGGCAGCGTGCGGATTGCCTCCATCTACGAGCTTCGCGGCGATGAGTCAATCGAGGAGTTGTTGAACACATCTGGCGGCAGAACCGCGATAGCCTCCGGCGGGCGCATCTCAGTGGAGCGCATTGAAGACCACTCTAGTCGCCGCGCCTTCGAACTGAATGCCGATCCGGCCGGCCTGGCGACCTTGCTGGCCGATGGCGACATTGTACGAATCGATCCCATCGTTTCTAGCTATCACGAGACGGTCACGCTACGCGGATCTGTGGCCAACCCGGGGCGCTTCCTTTGGCATCAGGGCATGCGGCTCAGCGAGCTGATGCCCGACAAGGATTCGCTTCTGTCGCGTGACTATTGGTGGCAGCGCACTCAGCTCGGACTTCCCGCCCCGGAGTTTACGCCCTTCAACTCTCTCGGTTCGCAACCACAAACGGATCGCTTTCCAACGCAACAAATAGACAGCTACGCGGAATCGACTCGCGGAACACAGACACAGCCTTCAGCCGGCGATCAATCCGCGGCGATGCGTAAGGCCTTGGACACCCGATCTTCGTTAGCGGCAGGCGTTCTGGCCAGTACTGAGGTTAGCAACCCGGCAGGTAGAGAAACTGCGCTGCTCCGCCCCGCTTATCAAACTGACTGGGACTACGCCGTGATTGAGCGGCTGGACACGGCCACCATGGCCACTTCGCTGATTCCCTTCAATCTCGGCAAGCTGGTGCTCAGCCATGATGCTTCGCAGGACCTTGAACTTCAGCCCGGCGATATAGTCACGGTTTTCTCGCAAGACGACATCCACCAGCCAATCAACAGGCAGACAAAATACGTGCGGCTGGAAGGTGAGTTCGTCCAGGCTGGCGTTTACAGCGTACTGCCCAGCGAAACTTTGCGCTCGCTGGTCAAGCGCGCCGGAGGCCTGACGGACAAGGCCTATCTTTACGGGTCGGAATTCACCCGTTTGAGCACCCGGGCTATCGAACAGCAGCGTTTGAAAGAGTACGCCGATCGCCTCGAGCATCAGCTGGCGCGCGGCTCGATTAAAATGGCCGGTTTGGGGAACGGCAGCTCTAACAGCAATTCGCAAGAGACCGGAATCCAGGGACAAGTCAACTCCTTCGACCGCGATCTCATCGCGCGGCTGCGCCAGTTGCAGCTCACAGGAAGAATTGTGCTCAATATGCGCCCACGCAGCGCAGGAGAGAACGACCTGCCGGAGACGCCGCTTGAGGACGGCGATAAATTACTGGTACCGCCCACTCCATCCACCGTACAAGTGGTCGGCTCGGTGCTGAACCAGAATGCATTCCTTTATCACAACGGCGCTAGCGTAGGCGAATATCTTCACCTTGCCGGTGGCCCCAACCGTGACGCAGATCGCAGGCAGACCTTTGTTCTAAGAGCCGACGGATCTGTGGTCGGCCACAACGTAGGCCAGTCGATCTTTTCCTCTGGCTTTAACAATGTGCGCCTTTATCCCGGCGATACCATCGTTGTGCCGGAGAAAAATATCGGACCCGGCGCCATGCATGAGTTCCTGGCCTGGTCGCAGATGTTCTCCCAATTGGCTCTGGGCGCAGCCGCCATCGATGTGCTCAAGTAAACGGATGCGCGGAATCTTTTTGCATCGCTTCACCTTGCGCGTGGTGTCTTCGCGTTGCACGTAAAGTTATCTTATTAGAGCTGGCTCATCGAATGTCGGCAGCGGGACACTTCACAATACTGCCTCTTCGATCCTTCGATTTCTCCCTCTTCGTCCTCATATTCACAGCCCATGCTGCCGACAAAGCTACTGTAGTTAATCTCGCCGGTGAGAGATCAAATCAATTGACTATGCGGCTCGTGGATTCGGCCATGTTCTCTAGCCGATACGCTCGTGTTCTGCCAATGTTCTACATGTTCAACTTGCTTTCGAGGTTCACTTTATGTTGTTATCCTGCCGCGACTTAGAGCCGAGCGACAATTCCGTCCCTTCTTTCCCTATCTCCTCGCTACAACCTCTTCATTACAATGCGCCTGATCAAGAGGCGCGCCTCGAGAGTCCCACTGCCAGCGCCTGGAGCCTTTCTTTCACCAAGCGGTTGTTCGATCTGTCGGTTGCGATGCTGATTTTAGTGCTGTTTGGAGCACCTATGCTGGCGGTCGCAATGTGTGTGCTTCTGACGTCACCTGGACCTGCGTTTTTTAGCCAGTATCGTGTTGGCCGGGGAGGGCGATTCTTTCGCATCTATAAGTTCCGCACCATGTCTTACGGCGCGGAGAGCAACGGCCCCGGCCTCACCACGAACGGGGATTGCCGCATTACCGCCATGGGCCGCTGGATGCGCAAGCTCAAAATCGATGAATTTCCGCAGTTTTACAACGTCCTGCGCGGAGACATGAGCCTGGTCGGCCCGCGTCCCAAGCTGCCGCAGTATCTGGGCATTGCCAATATGCCCTATCGTCCCGGCGTCACCGGCGCGGCTTCGCTCGCCTTCCGCCATGAAGAGGAGATCCTGAGTCGCGTTCACCCCAGCCAGCTGGACGATTTCTACAACCGGCATATCCGGCCGCTGAAGGCGCGCATCGATGCGCGCTATATGTGCCGGGCCACCTTCTGGAGCGATATGCGCATGATTGGCGCTACATTGATTGCCTGCCTGACGCCCGCGTCCAATCCCACCGTCTTTCGCCGCGCCACGACAACGCGAGTTTTGGACTTCCAACGATTGCCGGCCCAGGAGAGCTGCTCCGCTAAGTCCTTTGAAACAGCAATTTGACATGCGTGGAGACCCGCAGAGACGAAGAGTGCGTCCCTGATAGCAGCCATGAAGAGATGGCGGAGGGCAAAGCCAGGATTCTGGAGGCTGATGTGGGCACGGCGGTGCGGATGATGCGCGGCCATTTTGCAGCGGAATAGCCCACACGCCGCCTCACAAGTCGCAACGTGACGTTCGAAGCACACTCAATTTGCTTGTTTGAGGCTTTAGATTGCGGGAAACGTGCGCATATAAGGACATGAAAACCTGCTATTAGGGCATGATTTTCTGCTTAAAAGGCACTTTTTCGCCAAACTTTCGCCATTTTACGATAAACGCCCTAACTTATTATTTATGAATAGTTTAAGAATATTTCTCTGACCAATTTGCAGATAATTACGAGGAGTTGACCTAGTCTTGACCTAGGTCAATCAGAGGGAGATTTATGCCGACGGTGAACATCTACGAAGCCAGAACCAAGCTCGCCGAGCTGGCGGATCTGGCGGCGAGCGGGACGGATGTGGTGATTACGCGCAGGGGAAAGGCGGTGGCGCGGATCACCCGGCTTGAGACGGGTAAGCGGCCGATTCGTTCTGGACTGATGGAGGGCGAGGGATGGATGGCGGATGACTTTGACTGGCCCCTGCCGGATGAGGTTCAAGCAAGGTTCGAGGGGCGGCGATGAAGATACTTCTGGATACGCGGATTCTGTTTTGGTGGTTTTACATCATCAATCGCGTGCCTGCGCTAGCCCGGGAACAAATTCTCGCGGCGGAGACGGTGTATGTTTCCTCGGCATCGATTTTAGAGATTGCGGTCAAAGGCCGCCTGAAAAAGATCGCAGTTGATCCCATGCGTTTGGCACAAAGCATCGAGGCAACGGGGTTTCATGAGCTGCCGGTTACAGCGAGACATGCGGCGATGGTGGCGAGCCTGCCGCCGCATCACAGCGATCCGTTTGACCGGATACTGATTGCGCAGGCGATGAGCGAGCCGCTGCATTTGATTACGACGGATGCGAAGTTGAAGCCGTATAGTGAGTTGGTGGTGCTGGTGTGAGGGCGGAAAGTTATCCCAGGTCCGAAAATCCGGACCTGGGATAACTAATTTCAGAGTAGATTGAGAAATGGCCACCCGCCAATGAAATGACTCGACAGATATAACTCGTATATACTAATATCTAACGTTAAATACAGGACATGAGTTTCGATCTACGTTTTGCTTCGTTGTAAATGTTTTCATAAAGTAATCCCATCGCTCGTAGAAGGGAGAATTAGATGGCAGACCCACGCACCGGGACGGACAAACGAAACATCTCTAAGGAGCTCTGGGAGACTCTGGAAACTCTAAGCGATGATGCACAACAAATGACCCTTCGTAAGGCTAAGGAACTCACCTTCGATCTCAATAAAGGCACTATCCCTTTTGATGAAACACTTATAAATCTCACTAACAACCGCGACGTTCTTCTTGACTCTATTAAGAGGGCACGATTACAGCAGCTCCCCCTGAAAATTCAAGAAACTATCCTCACGGACGCGAGAAAAGTTTCAAGCCACCTAGCTTCAATAGCGAACGGGAGTGACGCGATAATACCACTTGAGAGCGCCGTAGAAGAACTGACCGCATCCGTCTGGTATTCCGGCCTACAGAACATGACCGGCTCAATTCTCGGATTTCAAAAGAAGGTGAACCAACTTAAAACACTTGAGACCGCTCTTGGAGCTGCAAAACGCCAGGCTGAAGAATTTACCTTAAAGGAGGCAAAAGCAACAAACGCGGTTTCACAAATTGAAGCTCTATCAGAAACAGCTCTCAAGACATCATCAAAAATCAGTGAAACCGCAGCTATGGCGGAAACCATTGCAACCCAAATAAAGGGGTCCGAACAACAGACCCAGGCCTCATTAGCAACCATCGCGCAAAGCATCAAGACCGCCAATGACGGCGCAGCCGCAATCGGAGTTCATGCCTCCGAGACAGAAGCATCGACGCAACGCGCAAAAGAGCTATTGAGCGAATCCGAGGCACTCCGAAGTGCCTACAAATCGTTAGAAGAGGGGCTAAAAACGCTGACGACTTCCACCGAATCTGCATTGACGGCGTCGCAGAATTCCCAAGAAGCACGGATTCTATCACTCGAAGAAAACACAAAGACGGGAATTGAGTCACTCCGATCATCAACAGTCGAGGCAACTGAAATCCTCAAGGCGGAGACCAATGCAAAAATCGCTGCCGCATTGGCCACTCTCCAGAAGGCAGAGGAGGATCGTGCGGCTCAGTCGAAAGCGCAACTCACAAGAAGCACCGAGGCGTTTAACACCGCGGCCGATAGCGCAACAGAAGCCTATCGTGCACGCTTTACAGAACTGGACACGAAGGCTACGCAGATTATTGACGATAACGGCAGAGAACTGAAGAGGCTAACCACGCACCTCGATGAACTTGAAGCGATAATTCATGAAAAAATCCAGCTGGCAACGAACTTTCAACTCTTCCATTCTTTTCAAACACGACAATTCGCAATTAGAAAATCCAAAAGGTTTTGGGGATGGGCACTCGCGAGCTGTGTTGCGCTTTCACTTGCCGCCTCAGGGATAGTCATATGGAAACTTCAATCTGTTGATATCCACAACGCAGCCTTCTATATAAAACTCTCCATTTCGCTGCCAATAATTTACGCAATTGCCTTCTGCAGCCTACAATATTCTCGTGAGAGGCGTCTTGAAGAGGAATACGCGTTCAAGGCTAACATTTCTATTTCCCTCGACCCGTATCGCAAACTTGTAGCTGAATTAGTAGATACGGATAATCCTTCGGAAAGGGAAAAATACGCGAATTTCATGATAGAGAGCATCAACAGAGTATTCACTTCACCAACTCCCCACAGCTTCGATGAGAAGCAGAGCAACGATCTCGCTACAGGAATAATCAAAGAATTGGGTAACATCATTACGCCCATAACCAAGATGATTCGCAGGTGATTGCTGCCTCTAATTCACTTAGACGAGATCCGCTTTCGAATATCTGTCCTCAACAACGCCGATGTCGCGAGAAACGATTCCCGGTTGATGCGAAATCGCCGTCGTATTTGTCCTGGCGCTACGGGACGGGTGGCTTCTCAATCCCAGGTCCGAAAACCGGACCTGGGGCACCCGGCGAGTTAGCAAGTCAGCGGGATTTGAACGCGACTTCGTCGCGTGGATTGATTTCTAAAATCTTGTGGATGCAGTTGCGGCACGACTGAAGTCATGCCCTGACACTTCGTGCTGCTCCGTTTGCATTTTTCCGGATGCTATAAAGCCGTGCCCTGATACAAAGCACGAAAAGCAGCAGGTCCTTCGACTCCCCACCCCAGCGAGCAAAAATCGCTCGTTGGGGACCCCGGTAACCACAAAAACAAGAACGCGAAATGACGTGGAATCATGCGAACCCAGGTCCCCAAATGCGAGGGACCTGGGGCACCCTGACATTATTAGCTAACCTACAAAAAACAAATGCAGGTCCTTCGACTCCCCATCCCAGCGAACAAAAATCGCTCGTTGGGGACCCCGGTAACCACAAAAACAAGAACGCGAAATGACGTGGAATCATGCGAACCCAGGTCCGAAAATCCGGACCTGGGGCACCCGGCTCCCGGCATGTGATAATTTTTCTCGACCGTTTGATTTTCGAATGGTATATGCTTGATGCGTGTAAATATACGCCGGAACGATATGCAGGAGGTCCGGGCGTTGCCAAGGAGGGAAGATGTCAGACTCAACCGAGAGCCGTAGAAAGTTCTTAAAGATCGCCTTGGTTTCTGCTGGGGCCGTTATGGGCACCCTGGGGGCATCTGTGTTTGCCCCTGGAGAGGAAGTTAGGATCGGTAGACGTCTAACGTCGACGGGAACTGCGGAAGCCGCGGGCCAGTGTAGTTCTGCCTCAAACTGCGCTGGTGGCGGCGGCCAGTGTAGCTCTGCCTCAAACTGCGCTGGTGGCGGCGGCCAGTGTAGCTCTGCCTCAAACTGCGCTGGTGGCGGCGGCCAGTGTAGTTCTGCCTCAAATTGTGCTGGAAGCGGTCGTCCTGGTGGAAGCGGACAGTGTAGCTCTGCCTCAAACTGCGCTGGTGGCGGCGGCAAGTGTAGTTCTGCCTCAAATTGTGCTGGAAGCTGAAAAGTGGAGGATCTCCCCCACAAACCGAAGCTTGCTCACGACGTTTTATATGCCGAGAGATCTGGGAAGCACCTATTTTTACTGCCCAGTGTCCCGGATTGGCTTGTCGTTAATCACAACGGGGCTATTCTTCTGGCGCGTTGCGACGGAGACGCAACAATAGAAGAAATCGTGGGGCCTGAATCAGCCTACGGAACCTCTTTGGCACAAACTCAAGCATTGTTTTTTGAGGCGCTTAAACATGGCATTCTCGTTGACTCCACTTCTGCTGAGAACGGAAATACGGAAACTATTCCTAATGCAAGGTTGAGGTGCGACAAACCTGTTCTCGGTAGCGTCTACATAAAACTGACTAATCAATGCAACCTTCATTGCAACTATTGTTATGCGCAAAGCGGTAAACCTTCCGATGAGCTCACCTTCAGAGACCTCGCGTCGATAGCAAAAGGCGTTGCCTCAATTTCGCGTTCCGTTGAGTATGTTCTCTCCGGCGGAGAGCCATTGCTTAGTCCACATGCGCTCGATTTTGCAGAGATGGTTAAGAAATCTGGAAATACAGTCCATATTCTTACGAACGGCACGCTAATTGATGAGAATAATGCAGAGCGAATTAGCAAAGTTGCGGACATGGTTAAAATCAGCCTCGACGGCAGCTGTGAAAATATACATTCAGAGACTCGCGGAAAGAACAATTTTGAAAAGGTCGTTCGAGCAATTGATCATCTAATGGACCTTAAGGCCAACGTGATTGTCGCTATGACTGTGACGAGAACGAACCGAAGTGATATTCCGAATATGGTTTCTCGTTTTGGATCACGTCTGGCGTTACAACCGCTTTTTAAGGCAGGACGTGGCCAAGACAAAGATGATTTGTATCTAACAGGCCTTGAGTATTACGAAGCTCTCGCCTCCGTTGATGGCATCGCCCCAATGGGAATGATTGCGAGGACACTTGAATCAATCAGGGGGCGAGGAGTAAAGCGGTGCGCTCTTGCAGAACGTGAAATAAGCATTTCAGAAACCGGCGATGTCTATCCGTGCCAACTGCTTCATGCATCGGAGTTTAAAGCCGGAAATATCCGAGAACGCCCTCTGACTGAAATCTACTATGAAGCCCCTGTTTTTAATCGCCTGCGAAACATCACTGTCGATACACTAGGAAAGTGCTCAGCTTGTGAACTTCGCTATATCTGCGGTGGGGCATGTAGGGCAAGAGATTTTTACGAGGTCGGGTCAATCGAGGAAGTCGGCGAATTCTGTGAATATGAAAGAGAAGCTTTCATCAACGGGATATTCGACTCGGTAGAGCTACAGTCTATCTAAACTGATGGGGGATACTCGATATTCAGTTCATCTTGTCGACGTAGAATTTGGGTTTTACAGATCGGCCCTCAACAACGCCGATATCACGAGAAACGATTCCCGGATGATGCGAAATCGACATCCGATTCGTCCTGGCCGTATGGGGCGGGGGGAAAGAGCGAATCAGCGAATCAGCAAGTCAGCGAGTCAGCGAGTCAGCGAATCAGCAAGACAGCGAGTCAGCGAGTTAGCGGAATTGTACGCGACTTCGCCGCGTGGATTGATTTCTAAAAATGGGCGAAGGCGTGCATCTCAGCCGATTCTGAGGTATGCTGCCAATTGCTAGAATCCTGGAGAAGCAGAATCTCAGGAAGGGATGTGGGGAAGATGACGGGGCGTGAGCGAATACTGGCAGTGCTGGCCGGAGAGAAGGCCGACAGCCTTCCCTGTATGCCCATAACCATGGCCTTTGCGGCGGATGTTCTGGGGGTCAAATACGGGCAGTATGTGCGCGATCACCGGATCATGGCGGAGGCTCAGATCAAGACCGCCGAGAGCTTTGGCCTGGATTATGTCTCGACCATCTCCGACCCCACGCGCGAGGCCTGCGACCTGGGAGCAAATATCGAGTTGTACGAGGACCGTCCTCCGGCCATCAACGAGGAACAGGCTCTGTTTCAGGACAAATCGCTTCTGGCGCGCATGAAGATTCCCGAGTCGATTGGCGGAGGGCGCATGGAAGACCGCATCAAGGGAGTGGCGCTGTTGCGGGAGCGCGTTGGAAACGACCTGTTCGTGGAGGGGTGGGTGGAAGGCCCCTGTGCCGAATCGGCCGACCTGCGCGGCATCAACTGTTTGATGACGGACTTCAGCGATGACCCGGAGTTTGTTCGCGAGCTCTTTGAATTCACGCTGCAGCGAGCGATTCAATTTGCCGTGGCGCAGATAGAGGCCGGAGCGGATCTGATTGGCGTGGGCGATGCGGCCGCGTCGCTGGTAGGTCCGCGCATCTACAAGGAATTTGTCTGGCCCTGGGAAAAACGCCTGGTGGAGGCGATTCAGGAAAAAGGTGGAAAGGTGCGGTTGCACATCTGCGGCAACACGCGCCGCATTCTGGAAGGCGCCGCCGCGCTGAAGTGCGAAATGATGGATATCGACTACCCCGTGGCCATGGATCAGGCACGCACCCTGACCGGTCCGCGACAGGTGCTGGCCGGCAACCTGGACCCGGTGCGGGATGTGCGCAATGGTTCCGCGGAATCCATCACACGCTCTCTGGCGGCGTTGCAGGAGCAAGCGGGATCGGCGTGGATTGTGGCCGCGGGCTGTGAAATTGTGCGCGACACACCGCACGAGAATATGCGCGCCATGGTGGAGTTTGCACGGACTCATGCGGCGAGTTAGAGCTCGTATATGGTTTCGATGCGGCGATTTTGTTGAGAGGACGACATTATTCAGCAGGGTTGGGCGGGAGGCTTGACAGCCATCACAGCGCCGGCTGCCGATTCGCGCTATCCTTACCCACGAATCCATCTTCCCAATGGAGAGCCCATGCACGATTCATCTCGCCTGCGCCGGATTCTCTCGAGCGACACCGCCGCTCTGTGGCTTCTCGGCCTCGCCTTCGCCGCGCTTCACCTGATGGCAGGCGCGCGCTACGGATTTCACCGCGACGAGCTGCTCACCTATTCCAATGCGCGCGACCTGGAGTGGGGATACGTCGTATACCCACCGGTGACCGCCTTTCTGGGCCGCATCGAGCTTGCGCTCTTCGGGACGTCGCTCGTGGGCTTCCGCTTCTTCGCCGCCATCGCCTGCGGGATCATGGCCGTGCTCACCGGGCTGATGGCGCGCGCCATGGGCGGTGGCCGCCAGGCCATGCTGGTGTCGGCATTTGCGGCCAGCATCGGCGGGGCCGTCTTCTTCACCGGCTCGTTCATGTCCTACATGTCGTTCGACCTGTTGTGGTGGGTCGCGGTGGCCTGGTGCGTCGCGCGGCTGCTTGAGAGCAGCGACGCGCGCTGGTGGCTGGGCATCGGCGCATTCATTGGCCTTGGATTCATGACCAAGTACACCATGGCATTCTTCGTCGCCGCCCTTCTGGGCGGGATGCTGCTGACTCCGAACCGCCGCTATTTTCGCAGCCCCTGGTTCTGGTTGGGCGTGGCGCTGACACTGCTCATCGTCTCGCCCAACCTCTGGTGGCAGTACCAGCACAACTTCGTCAGCCTTGCATGGATGCGCAGCATCCACACCCGCGACATTGGCGCTGGGCGCACGGACAACTTTCTCCTGAGCCAGTTGTGGCAAGTCCTCAACCCTGTCACTGTGCCACTCTGCCTAGCAGGCCTCTGGTTTGTCTTTCGCCGGCCCGAGGGCAGGCGCTGGCGCATGATCGGCTGGATGTACCTTCTCACCCTCGTTGCCTTCATGGCTGCTCGCGGCCGGGAATACTATCTTGCCCCGGCCTATCCCATGCTGCTCGCCGCCGGCGCCGTATGGAGCGAGAAATGGATCAGGTCGCTCCCGGCGCAAAGGCAGACCCGGTTATTGCGTGCGGCCTGGAGAACTCTCGGCATCGGCGGCCTGAGCGTTGCCTCCCTCATCCTCCCCTTTGCCCCCATCAATTCCGCATGGTGGCGCGTTCAGGACGCAATAGTCCATCAATTCAACATGCAGATCGGCTGGCCGGAACTGGCCGCCACCATCGCTCAGGTTCGCGATTCCCTTCCAGCCGCCGAACGCGCCAGCGTGGGCGTGATGGCAGCAGACGAAGGAGAAGTGGGGGCCGTAAACCTCTACGGCCGCGCCTACGGCCTGCCCCGCGCCATCAGTGGCATGAACTCCAACTGGCTACGCGGCTACGGCGACCCTCCGCCCCAGACCGTGATTGCCGTCGGCTTCAAGCCAGGCGAGCTCAACCAGATCTTCGCCTCCTGCCAGGACGCCGCACAGCTGTGGAATCCGTATTGAGTCGCCAACGACATTTTCCGCGACCGCGACCAGGTCTACGTCTGCCGCAACATCCGCTCCCCCTGGCCGGAGTTCTGGAAGCATTTCCAGTACTACGGGTAGACTCGTTCCATGGGATGCCGGCGCAGCGCGGCCTATCGATTCCGGCCAGCAGTTGAAGTCACCCACCACGGCGGCAAGCAGCTCACGTCCAACAGTATGGGCATCCGCAATCCGGCCTTCGACGTAACCCCGGCAAAATACATCGCCGCCATCATCACCGAGCGCGGCGTTTTGCGCGCGCCGTTCGGCGAGTCGCTCAAGGCGATGGAATTGGCTAAATGATACTCAGGCCTGGGCTACACATTTTTTCTGAAAGATGAAACGAAGTCAGTCACCCAGAGTAAAGGTCACGTTCACTGTGATTTCGTCACGTTCACCGTGGTTTCCACTTCCACCGGTTCTCCGTTGAGCAGGTAGGGCCTGTAACGCCACTGTTTGACGGCGTCGATCGCGGCTTGCTTTAGTAAGAGATGCCCGCTGACGACATGAATTTCATTGACCGATCCGGTTTTGGAAATGATAATCTTCAGCACCACCGTGCCGGTAACGCGGGCGCTTACTGCGATGGGCGGATAGACCGGCGTCGTCTTCTGAATCAGAAGACCATTAGCAACGTCTGCCGAGATGCTTATTTTTGTGCCGCTCGCCGACGCCGGCGCTGGCACGGGTTTCGCCGCTGTGGTATCGCCTTCGCCTCGGGAGCCGCGCACACACAGCGCACGCCGGCCGCCGCTGTCGCCGAGTCGGCCGCCGGCCTGCCCCCCACTGCGGAAGAGGTAGCCCCATGCCCCCCCAGAACCATTGCCCTGCGAACTGCTCCAAGACCACCAACCCGACAGCTGCAGATTGCCCTTTACATGATAGCCGCCAACATTCGCGTTTGGGTCGTAGATGCCCTGCAACTCGTCGATGGAGGGCAGGCGCCAGTCGGAGTGGCCGGCCAATTGCAGGTTCCGGCAGTAATCCATCGCATGCTACCAGATCACGTCCTTGCCATTGTCTTGTTTTGTCCACATGAGTCCCGTTGCGGGGTCGGTCCAGGTCAGCGCGGCGGTCTGCGTGCCTCCGCCCGGCGCGGGCGTCGATGCGACGGGCATGGGATTCACCGCGGGAGTGGGGCCTTTGCTCGATGAGCCGCGCACACAGAGCGCAAAGATGAAGTCGTTAGAACGGACAGAGTATGAACCCCGCTTCCCATTGTAGATGCTGAAGGCCCATGCTTCCCCAGAAGCGTTTCCCGGCGAGCTACTCCAATGCCATCCGGAATATATCAGGTTGCCCTTCACGTGCAAGGTGCCACCATTAGCTGTTGGGTCGTAGATGCTCTGCAGCTCGTCAATGGTAGGCAGGCGCCAGTCCGAGTGACTGTCAAGTTGCAGATTCCGGCAATAATCTGTCGCCTGTTGCCAGTTCACTTCGTGTTCGTTATCCTTCTTCGTCCACATCAGGCTGGTGGCGGGGTCGGTCCAGGTGAGCGCGTCCGCGTTGTTGACTCCGCTCGGGGAAGATACCGGTGACTTCGTGGTTGAGGGCCGGGTCGCGAACCAAATTCCGGCAACAGCGAGGATCAACAATGCCGCGGCTGCCAGCCACTTGATGGGAAGTTTCCGCGATGGGACGGGGGCAGTCGACGGCTCGGAAACCACCGGCTTGGGAGCAGGCGGCGGAATGGGCGGAGGCGGCGGTTCGACAACGGTTGGGATGCGGGGCGCGGGAGAGGGTTGAGCGGCAGTTGCGGCGCGGGCTTCGGAGGGAGCGAGCACAAGCTTTTCCAGCAGGGCGGCCGCCGAGGAAAAACGCTGATCGCGGTCCTTGGCGAGCAGGCGGAGCACCAAAGCATCAAGGCCGGGCCAGTTGGCCAGCTCGGGGCGGATGGTACTGGGCGGCTTCGGCTGCTCGTGGAGGTGCTGGTACATCCAGCCTTCCATGTTGTGGGCGTGGAAGGGAGTCTGGCCGGTGAGCATCTCGTAGAGGACGCCGCCCAG
>Ga0187889_10001919_pt1 | contig 21305 bp, 17 predicted proteins | sample June2016WEW_7_10_2_FD_132992 | JGI IMG/M metagenome (GOLD analysis project Ga0187889, IMG submission 132992) | Peatland microbial communities from SPRUCE experiment site at the Marcell Experimental Forest, Minnesota, USA - June2016WEW_7_100 | ecosystem: Environmental > Terrestrial > Soil >... | reverse complement strand
GCCTAACTCATCGTGAACATTAGGGAAAACCTAGTGGAGCTGAACAGGATCGAACTGTCGGCCTCCTGAATGCCATTCAGGCGCTCTCCCAGCTGAGCTACAGCCCCATGCCTCGGGCGAGGCAATGGCTTACTACCAGTCGCGTGAGCGCACGTCAACTCCCCATCGTGCTCCATCGTGCTCCGCGCGTGCTCCACGCGCTGCCCGTCGTGCTAGGCGCTCGAAGCAGGCCGACTCGCGCGGATGTCGTGCTCCAGGTCGTCCGCATCGACCGAGCGCTCGCGCTGGCGCGGCAGCACGTCGTGGCTTGACAGCGTGAGGCAGGGTGGCAGATTGTTCGCTCCCTTTTCGGGCCCCGTGCGCCCACAAGAACCAGCAGGAGAATCCATGGCAACGATCGATTTCGGTGGAGTCAAAGAAGACGTCGTCACGCGTGATGAGTTCCCGGTCAAGAAGGCTCTCGATGTCCTCAAGCACGAGACCATCGCCGTCATAGGATACGGAGTGCAGGGCCCGGCCCAGTCGCTAAACATGAAGGATAACGGCTTCAACGTGATCATCGGTCAGGCTTCGAAATTCAAGCGAGACTGGGATCGCGCCATCGCTGACGGTTGGGTGCCGGGCAAGACCTTGTTCGAAATCGAAGAGGCGGCCGAGCGTGGGACCATCGTGCAGATGCTGGTCTCGGACGCGGCGCAGAAGGCGATCTGGGCGGACATCAAGAAGCACCTCAAGAAGGGCGACGCGCTCTATTTCTCGCACGGCTTTTCCATCGTCTACAGGGACCAGACGGGGGTGGTTCCTCCTGCCGACGTGGACGTCATCATGGTGGCGCCCAAGGGCTCGGGCCTGAATGTCCGCCGCAACTTCCTCTCCGGCGCCGGCATCAATTCCAGCTTCGCGGTCGAGCAGGATGCGACGGGGCGGGCGCGGGAACGGGCCATCGCTCTCGGTATCGCCGTCGGCTCGGGTTACCTGTTCCCGACCACCTTCAAGAAGGAGGTTTTCAGCGACCTCACCGGAGAGCGAGGAGTCCTGATGGGCGCTCTGGCCGGCATCATGGATGCCCAATATGATGTGCTGCGTGCGAACGGGCATAGCCCGAGCGAGGCTTTTAACGAGACGGTTGAGGAGCTGACCCAGAGCCTTATTCGCCTGGTGGACGAGAACGGCATGGACTGGATGTACTCGAACTGCTCTGCTACCGCGCAGCGCGGTGCGCTCGACTGGCGTCCCCGCTTCAGGCAGGCCGTGGCGCCGGTGTTCGAGCTCCTCTACGATCGCGTCGCGTCGGGCAAGGAGTGCGCTCGCGTCCTGGAGTCGACCGGAGGCCCGAACTACCAGCAAGAGCTGGGTAAGGAATTGGCCGAGCTCGGCAACAGCGAGCTGTGGCGGGCGGGGAAGGCTACCCGGGCCCTGCGTCCGAAGGAGACCGCGCGCGCCATTTCCGCCGAGACCAAAGGCATCGGCGGCCGCAGCCAGAACTAGCCCCGTAGGGCGGGAGGGCGCGAGGGACACACGGTTTTGTCTCTCGCGCGCCCGCGCGGGTACAATCCGTCGGTGCTTCTACCCGCAACGCCCCTCGCATCCAGCATCACGGCGCAGATCGGACCGACGAATACCGGCAAAACGCATCGCGCTGTCGAGCGCATGCTGACTCACCAGACCGGCATGATCGGGCTGCCGTTGCGCCTTCTGGCGCGCGAAGTATACGACCGGATCGCGGCCCGTATAGGCGCGGGAGGGGTGGCGTTGATCACCGGAGAGGAGAAGCGCATGCCCTCACGGCCACGCTACTTTGTGTGTACCGTCGAGGCCATGCCCGCCGATCGCGAGGTCGACTTCCTGGCGGTCGACGAGATCCACTTGGCTGGCCATGGCGAGCGCGGCCACGTCTTCACCGATCGCATCTTGAACTGGCGAGGTCGGCGAGAGACGTGGCTACTCGGCGCGGACACCATACGGCCCGTGCTCGAGCGCCTCGTCCCGACGGCGGCAGTCGAGCGCAAGCCGCGCCTGTCTCGCCTCTCGTGCGACGGAACCTCGACGCTACGCGGGCTGCCTCCCCGCACCGCAGTGGTCGCTTTTTCGGTGGATCGCGTTTACGAGCTGGCCGAACGCCTGCGCGTGCGACGGGGCGGCGCGGCGGTGGTGATGGGCGCGCTCTCGCCGAGAGCACGCAACGCCCAGGTGGCCCTCTACCAATCGGGCGAGGTCGACTACATGGTCGCCACCGATGCTATCGGCATGGGGCTCAACATGGACGTCGATTGTGTCGCTTTCGCCGACTTGCACAAGTTCGACGGGCGCAAGATGCGCGAGCTCGAGGACGCCGAGCTGGCGCAGATCGCGGGCCGCGCCGGCCGACACCACAACCACGGGAAGTTCGTCACCCTGGCGCCTCTTCCCCCTTTGCGCGCGAGCACCGTCCGCGCCATCGAGGAACATCGCTTTCCCGAGCAGAAATCCGTGTTCTGGCGCAACAGCAACCTCGACCTGCGCTCGCTCGCAACCCTCGCGGGATCGCTCGCGCGCAAACCCCCTCTGGGCTGCCTGGAGCTGGTAGGTGACGCTGACGACTCGCGCGCTCTTGCTCGCTTGGCCGCCGACAGCGCGGTCGCCGGGCGCTGCCGGGACCAGGCCAACGTCGAGCTGCTCTGGCAGGTATGCCAGATTCCCGACTATCGCCAGCTCCAGCTCGACGACCACTTCAAGCTTCTGCGGTCGGTCTTCTTGCAGCTTACTTCCCCGCGCGGCCGGTTGGAAAAGGATTGGATTGCGCGCCACCTGACGCGCTTATCCGACCGGCAGGGGGATATCGATACTCTGCTCGCGCGCATGGCCTTTATCAGGACGTGGACGTACATCACCCACCACCCGCGCTGGCTTGACGACGCGCACACCTGGCAAGAGCAGGCTCGTGCCTTGGAGGACGGGCTTAGCGACGCTTTGCATGAGAAGCTGGTGCAACGCTTTGTGGACGCTGGTGCCATAAGGCATGGCCACCCCATCCGAGGCCACGGCGCTTTGGCGCAGCAGCTTCAGCAGGTCATCGAGAGCGCCGCTGCCCTCGGAGAATATCCGGCTCCGTCCGCGAGCCCCGATGTCTGGGTCGAGTCCATGGTCGAGGCGGCCGACGACCGGTTCGGGCTGGGCGAGGGGCCGCACATCTTGGGCGATGGCCGCGTTCTGGCGCGCATGAGCAGAGGGGCTGATCGCTTGCACCCCGAAGTTGCGGTGACTCTGGCCGAGCTCGGCCCGGGAGCCAAGCTGCGCCTCCAGCGCCGCCTGGTGGCGTGGACACGCGATCTTGCCCAGGCCCTGCTCGAGCCGCTGCGCGATCCGCGGCTGCTCCAGCTTGGTCCCGCGGCTCGGGGCATCCTCTATCAGCTCGAACGCGGCATGGGGACGGCTCTAGCCCGTGATGCGGAAACGCAGCTGCGGCAAGTCGTGCCCGCCGATCGCAGCCGCCTGGCCAGGGTTGGCATTCGTCTTGGCCGCCATGTTCTGTTCTGCGCCCCTCTTCTGCGCCCCGAGGCTATGAAGGTGCGCGAGGCTTTCTGCACCGCGGCTTTGGGTCCCGGGGTCAGACTGGGCAGCCCCCAGATGGGAGCCCGGTTTCTCGTCCCCTCCGAAGAGGTGGGCGACGAGATTTATATGGCCCTCGGTTATCCCGTGTTCAGTGGTGTCGGGCTCAGGGCCGACGAGGTGGAGGGCCTGGCGGCGCGCATCGCGGGCGGGGCACACGCGCCTGCGATCGCGGCAAGGCTGGGCTGTGACCTGGACATCGCGGCCGCGCTGGTGGACACGTTTTCTCCCCATCGCAAGCGCCGGTAACTCGCTACACTGCCGGGCATGCGGGATGAGTCGTTCGATGTCGTGATCGTGGGCGCAGGCCCAGGCGGGCTCTCGTGTGCTCGTGCTCTGGCGGGATCCGGGCAGCGTGTACTGGTACTGGAAAAGAGCGCCAATCTTGGCCAGAAGATCTGTGCGGGCGAGCTCACGGCCAAGGTGCTGCCCGGGGAAGTCTTCGATCGTGGCCGGGCGTGGACCGGGATTCATGTCGGCAATGAGCACACCAGCCATGCCGTTGCCCTGCCGCGGCCGTTTGCCTGGACCGCGGGTCGCTATGCCGTGGAGGACCACCTGCGTAAGGGTTGCGATGCCGACATCAGATTCGACCAGCCGGTTCAGCATATCACTTCCGAGCTGGTGGTCACTCGTACTCACCGCTTCCGTTACAAGGTTCTCGTTGGGGCCGATGGCGCGCGCTCGGTTGTCCGCAGCTATCTCGGCTTGCCCAGCGCCGATATCGTGGGCTGGGCCTACCACTTCGTGGTCAATCGGCCGGCCGATGAATTTCACATTTACTGGCTGCCTCGCACCTTTCCCGCGGGCTACGGCTACATGATGTCGCGCAGCTGCGGGCAAACCATGGTCGGGCTCGCGTTCGCGGGAGTGGCTTTCGATCGCGAAGTGGCGGCGCGGGCCCGGGAGTGGGTGGCCAGGAAATTCAATCTGCCGGTCGACGGTCTTCGTCACGAAGCGGCAAAGGGTAATGCCGATTACCGTGGCTGGCGCTTCGGCAACGTGTACCTGGTGGGCGAAGCAGCAGGCCTGCTCAATCCCCTTTCCACCGAAGGCATCTACTACGCCATTCGCAGCGGGGAAGGGGTGGGCCGTCATCTGTGCGGCGCTAGCGAGGGTGAGCGCATCATGCGGCGGCTGGCGCGTGTCCACCGGCAGCAGGTCCGCCTATTCAAGCTGGTCACCCATAAGCGGCTGCCCTTTTGCTGGGTGGTCGACTGGGTAATGCGCGACCCGCGCAGGGGACTGCGGCGCCGGGCTCTGCAATGGGTGCTGTACTGGCTCATGGAGCGCTGTGGATGAGGTTGGCGACTCAAGTCAGATGAAAAATCCGACGAGGTCGGGTAGGGACCATTGATCTTCCTGCCACCCCTCATGTACGCCAGAATGCGAGCGTGGTGCTATGCGCCACCAGGGAGTCCCAGATGAGCGTCCTCAAGACGCGGAAGGTGCTGGTGGTAGAGGATTCTCGTCTGATCCACAAAATGTACGAGGTCATGCTCCGCCCTTGCATGCTCATCGCTGCTCACGATGGTCGAGACGGGCTGGTCAGGCTGGCGGAGCATCCGGACGTGGATGTCATCATTCTCGACATCAATATGCCGCATATGACCGCGCGGCTGTTCCTGGAGCAGGTTCAAGCGAAGCCCGAGCTGGCGCACATCCCGGTCATTGTCGTTTCAACCGAAGGCAAGGAGGGCGAGCTTACGCGCGGGCTGCAGGCGGGTGCAATCGCGCACCTCAAGAAGCCCTTTCAGCGCGAGGACCTGCTCAGGATAATCGGCCGCCTTGCGACGCAACAGGTCTCCGGATAGCTTCGGGCGACCTTTTGCATGTGCCGGTTGCATATGCCGGTCCCATCCGCGCCATCGGCGCTATTATGGACGTGCGGCAAGGCAAGGCTTGGAGACTCTCACTCCCTAATGGACAACTTTCGCCCTCCCGGCTCGCTCGACGCCGCCCTCTTGGCCAGCCTGACCACGACCAACCGCCCTGCGCCGCAGGCGGACCCCGACGGGCTGGGGACCGATCTCGAGGGCGGGCTGCCTGCTCTCCTGCTGGAAGCGCAAGAGGGTGAAGGCCCGAGCGAGGAGGGCGACAGCGACGGCGATGGCACTGGCCCAAGCGGTGGCGAAAGCGCGCAGCGGTCAGTAATGCTGGGCGTTCTCACGCGCGCCGGTAAGGGCAATCTGTCGAGCTTGGTTAATGCCTTGGCTAGCGACGACCGAGAGGTGGTCATGGTCGCTACCATCGCGCTGGGCAATGCGCGCGATTCGGCGGCGGTTCCGCACCTGGTACGCTTGCTTCGTCATCCCGATCTCAACATCGCACAATCGGCCATAGATGCTCTGGGGAAGCTGCGGGCGGCGCCGGCCGCTCCGCATATCGAGGCCATGCTCGAAGCTGATCCGTGGCTGCGCTTTGCCGCGACACACGCGCTCGGCGAGATTGGCAACCCAGGCAGCGTGCACGCGTTGCTCCAGGCGGCGGCCGATCCGGCGCTTGCCGAGCTGGCCATCGAGGCTCTGGGCAAGGTGGCCACGGTGCCGGCTGCGACCATTCTGGCCGAGATACTGCTGGGCAGGATCGAGGGCGAAGGGTTTGACGGCTGCCTGCTCGCCCTGAGCAGCGCCCTGGCGCGCATAGTCGATAGAACCGGCCTCGACAACAGCCGACCCTGGCAAAGATTAGCTTCCGCCGAGGCCAACCCGATTCATGCTCGTCTGGTGTCGCTCCTGGTCGGGCGCGAGGAAGAGCCCGACGGCGCGATCGACCAGCATTTCCTCAAAGAAGCCGCGATTACGCTTATTCGCAGCCTCAGTCTGCCCCACCTGTACCCGGCACTGGTCGAGGCCGCCTGGGACGTCGCGGTTAGCGAACCCCTACTCGATGCGGTGGTCTTCATCGGACCGCCAATCCATCCGCACATCATCGAAGGGCTGGCCCATTCCGACGCGGAGGTGCGCGCGTTCTGCGCGACGGCCGCGGCGGCTTTGGGGCTCGAGGAGGCGACGGGGCCTTGCGCGGAGCTGCTGGGAGGGGACGATCTGCGCGTCCGGCTTGCGGCGCTACGCGCCTTGGCCGCTCTGGGCGCGGAGCACGCCTTGCCGGCGATGGTACGTTGCCTGGCCGAACCGGCGGAGCCTCTGCGGACGGCTGCGGTGGCGGCGCTGGCAGGGATGGACGCCAACCGCGTGACCGTGGCCTTGCTGGCCGAGCCGCGCCTAGCCGAGGATCACACCGCGCGGGTGCTCGAGGTCATGCGGGGCGCCCCGTGTGCCGCCCAGCAGCCCTTCGTCATCGATGCCCTTGCTGATCCGCGTGCTGAGGTCAGACGGGCCGCCGTGAGGGCGCAGGCTGAGCACGACAGCGCGGAGAGTATAGAGTTGCTGGCGCCCCTGTTGCATGATGCTTCGGTCGAGGTTCGGGCCGAGGTCATCGAGGCCCTGGGCCGCCATGGGTCGCGCAAGGCGTTGGCGCTGTTGCTCGAGGTGTTCGAGCGCGACGGTGAGAGCCGTGGCTGCGCCCTGCGTGCTATCGGTCGCATCGGCGACGGTCAGGCGGCTCGACGTCTGATCGCTTGCTATCGCGACCACGACCAAGGAACCCGCCTGGCCATCATCGACGCCCTGGGCATGATCGCTGCGCCCGCGAGTGAGCCGTTTCTGGCCGAACAGATGCACGGCTTGGAGCCCGAGGTGCAGAGTCGCGCCGTGGTCGCGCTTGGCCGGTACACGAGCGAAGGCGCCGTGGTACGCTTAGTCCAGGCTACCCGAGATCCCGAGGCGCGGATTCGCCTGGCTGCCTTGGAATCGCTCTCGGGGTTTGCTGGCCGCCCGGCCGCGGTCGAGGCCTTCGAGCGGCTGTGCCTGGACCCCATCCCCGCCATAGCTAGCTTAGCGCGACGAGCTCTGGGGAGGCGGTAGCACGCTACTTGCGTGCTGGTTGGGGCGCTTTGGCGGAGCCCTTGCCCATCTTCTTCCACACCACCGCGTCGAGGGCAAAGCGCCCGCAGCCCAGGACCAATACCGCCAGGCTAGCGGCCAGGTAGAGGGTCCACACCTCTCGCCCCTGCCAGGGCAGCGATCGCCACGTCAGCATGGTCAAAGTTACCGCCAGCGCCACCATGAAGGCTCCCGCGCGTCCGAGCAGTCCGGCGGCCAAGAGCAGACCGCCGATGAATTCACCAGCTACGGCTACTATCAGGGCGTACTTGTGCCCGAGACCGAGTGGATCGGGGTAGCTGCCAGCTTTGGCGCTGAAGTGATGCAGCTTTTCGAAGCCATGCAGACAGGCGAGGTTGAGGCCAACCACGACCCGCAGGACCAGCAACACTGCGTTGGTTCCGAATTCCTTGTTCATCGCGTGCCCGCAGATTGTCACAAAGCGCGCAAGGCGCAAGAAACTCCAGGGTTCCCTTGGGGCAGTGGTCGCGGCCCCATCCATGCTAGCATTGCCGCAAATGAAGCGGCTATTCGTCACCTCGGTCGTGAGCCTGGTCGTGGGCTTGGTGCTCGGTTTCATTGCGGCGCGCCAGCTACCCGCTTCGCGCGAGCAGGTCGCGAGCTACATCAGCAACCTGAGCCTGGGCGAGGCGCCCGAGTTCTTCAAGCACTTGAGCGCTCAGTTCGGCTTGCAGGCCTTCCCGCAGCTGTTCCCCGCATCGCCACCTCCCGAGCCCGCGAAATAGCCTCACACCCTGCTCGGCTAAGGTGCCGGTTGAGGCCTTACCCCGTCCATGGCGGCGATCACTTCCTCGGCAGTTGGCAAGGCTGCGCGCGCGCCCAGGTTACGGCACACCAGCCCTGCTGCGGCGTTGGCGTAGGGAACCGCGCGCTCGAGCGGCCATCCCCGCAGGCACGCAAAGGCGAACCCTCCGGCAAAAGCGTCGCCGGCGCCCGAGGTATCGGCGACCAGCACATCGAGGCTGGCTTGCTCGACCAACTTGCTGCCCTCTAGCCCGATCGAGCCCGCTTCGCCCATGGTGATCACGGCCACGCGAGGTCCGAGGCTCAGGATCTCACGCAGACTGTCGCCCAGATTATCGGCGGGAGCCAGCTCGTGCGCGAAGCGCTCCGAGCCGATCACGATCTCGGACAAGGAGAGTAGCTCGCCCATGCCGCCCGAAAGTTGGCTGGCGTTGAGGAGCACGGGAATATGCTGATCGCGTGCGCGCTCGGCAATCGCCGCTTGCGGCTCGGGCTGACTGCCGTCGATGAGCAGCATGGCGGCATCGACCAACAACCGGGATGGAATATCGCGGGCGGCCAGTGGGGTCACGTTGCCGCGCGAGCGCAGGATCTTGCGCCGCCGGCTCAGCTCGTCGATCTGGAGAATGGAAACCGGCGAGACTCTGTCCTTTTCGATCAGCAGCATGGAAATGTCGACGCCGAGGTCTTGTAGGCTGCGGGTGATGAAGCGTCCGTGCTCGTCTCCCCCGATGCGGCCAAAAAATCGCGTCGCCTGACCCATGACCGCCAGGGCGGCCAGCATGTTCGCGGCTGAGCCGCCACCCTGCATGCTGAAGACCGAGGCCTCGACCAGACGTTCCTCGTGCCGAGGGCAGACGAAGAGCAGATCCGCCGAGGCCAGACCGACGCCGACCACGCAGGCGGGCTTGGCGGCGGCCCGCTTCCGGAGAGGCCGTTTGCGGGTGGCGGCGACGACCACCTTGCGCCTGTGCTGGGGGCTCACGCGCTCATGATATCACATCGCATGCTCGGACTCAGGGCCCTGAGCTCGGCCCTCACGGACTGGGCGGTTCCGACGGCCTCGCGCCGGTCGGTTCGGCCGTTGGTCTGCCTTCCTTCCTGTCTTATCTTTCTTCCTGTCTTCCTCCGCTGCCTTCGCCTGTTTCCTGCGACTTGGCCGACAGGGGCAGGACGGGGCGACCCAGCGCACTCTGCGCGTCGATGTAGCGCTCCAGGGTGGCCACCGCCTTGGCGCAGTTGGCATTGGCGAAATAGGCACGGCCCAGGTAATAGAGCAGCTCGGGACGGCGCCGAGCATAGTCGCCGTCATCGGCTAACGGCTTCAGCTCGTCGATGGCATCGCCGTAGAACTCGGCCTTGTAGTCGAGGAAGCCGGTCAGCAGGGCAAAGTCGTGGCCCAGCTTGCCGCCCCAGGTCTGCTCGGGCCAGTCCTCCAGTACCTTGAAGGCGCTGGCGTACTTGTTCTTTTCCACCTCGGCGGCGATGTCTCGATATTCCTCTGTCACTCGTGCGGCAATCGGGGAGGGCAGGTCGGCCGGAATGACGGGGGGAGTGAGCCCGCCAGCGGGGGCCAGGGGAATCTCGGGGTCGCGATCCTCGCGCGTGTCGACCAGGTCGAGGAGAAGGCGAGTGTGGGTCACGCTGGGGTTGGCCTCCCCCTCGGTGCGCTGGGCGGCACTCTCGGCCCGCCCTTGCCAGAGCCTGGCCTCGCGCGCCTTGCCGTGGGCGAGCAGGCTGCGTGCCAGGCCCGCCATGTCGGTGGCTCGGTCGGGTCCGTCGTAGCCGCCCACTAGGCCGCTCAGGTGACCGTATGGCCACATCGGTCCGTAGACTTTGGCCAGATACGGATCATAAGCTTGATAGCGCAACAGATCCCTCGGCGCGGCAAACTCGATCAGGGCATTGTCGTCCGTATTCGAGCGTGCGCCGGCAGTGAAGGATCGCAGCTCTTCGTTCCCTAGCAAGAGGAAGGCGGGTATGTCGTGGGGCGAAGCGAAGCCGGCCCGCTTGGCCTCGGCCGCGGTTGTGGGATCGGCAAAGGCGGCCGCGATGCGCGGTAGGTCGAGGTCGATCGGCTTGGAGCTGGCGATGAGAATGGTATCGGAAGACAGATCCTCGGCGGCAAAGACCATCACGTAAGGGAACTCGTCGGCCAGGGTTCGGTAGATGGCCTTGATGTTCCAGGGAGCCATTTCGTAGAGTTGGGCCCATTGGCAAAAGATCCCGTCGTCGGCCAGTCGCGCCTTGACGGATCGGAAATACTCGCGGGTGAAGAGGTTGGAGACTCCGGTTATCCACGGGTTGGAAGGTTGGCTGATGATTACGTCGAAGGGGTCCTTGCGCTGGCTGAGGAAGTTGCGGCCATCGCCGACTCGGGACTTGACCTGGGGGTTCTCGAGGGGGCGATGGTTGACGTCGTCGAAGAAGCGGGAGGCTTCGTAGATGGCAGGCTCGAGCTCTACTACCTCCAGGCTGGCTATGGGGTATTGCGTGACGGCGCCGGCAGTTACGCCGGAGCCGTAGCCGATCAAGGCGACTTTGGGCGGGTGGTCGTGCGGGTAGAGCAAGAGCGGTAACAGCCCGACGCTTATCTGGGTGGGCATGTCGGCGTCATTCGAGGCGTCGACCTTACCGTTATTCTTGAGGGAGAAGACCTTGCCCCATTGGTCGACCGATACCGTGGTGGCGATGCCGTCTTTGTAATAGACCAGCTTGGGCATCTGCCACTTCTTGCGTTGATGCCGGTGCTCGACCATGTCGATGTAGTCGCGCGCCATGGATATGCGGAAGAAGCCCACGGAAAAATTGGTGAGGTTCCAGCGCGGCAGCGCGAGTGCGGCCAGGCCCATGGCCACTGCCAAGGTCACAGCAGCGAGCTTTCTTGCTCTGGCCAAGCCGGGGGCGGTGGCGAAGAGCAGCACGGCCAAGAGCAGGTCCACCAGGGCGGCCAGGTAGATCCCGCGCTGCAGGCCGCAGCTGGGCAGGATGACAAAGCCCGACAAGAACGAGCCCACGATGGCCCCCACGGTATTGAGGGCGTAGGCGCGGCCCACATCTCGCCCTACCGTGGCGAGATTGCCGGTTACCACGCGCACGGTGAGGGGAAAGATCGCGCCCATGAGAAAGGTCGAGGGCAGCACCGCCAGGCAGGCCAGGCCAAACTGACAGATGAGGACCGCGTCAGCGCCGACCAGGGTCGAAGACAAGAGGTAAGTGAAGACGAAGGGCAAGCGGTCGGTGATGAGGTAGGAGGCGCCGATACAGGCCACGATGCCCAGGTGGGTGAAGGCAAGGCTGCGCACCGGATCGCGCACGCGCGTGGCCAGACGAGCGAAGGCCGCGGAGCCGCTGCCGAGCCCGATCAGAAAGGCCAGCAAGGTGATGGTGAAGGAAAAGACCGAGGATCCGATGAGCACGGCCAAGGCTCGCGTCCACAGCACCTGCAGCACCATGGCGGTGGCGCCCGAAGCTGCAAAGCAGGCCAGGACCGTCCGCCGGCAGGTCACGCTGGGCAGGGGCAAGCGAGGGGCTGCGTCGGGTTGCGTCGCGGCCAGCTCGTCCAGTAACGGATCCGCGGTTCGTCGCCGGTCACCCACCAGGCGCTGGGCGATCAAGATGGCTAGGGCCAACGATATGTCGAAGCTTGCGGCCAGCCAATTGGTCCGGCGCACGCCGATGAGGGGCAGGAAGATGAAGCCGGCTGAAAAGGAGCCGGCCACGGCTCCGAACAGGTTGACGGCGTAGAGCGTCCCGAGGCGCAGGCTGATGCGGCCGAGCTCATGCGGCCGGGCAACGAAGTAGCGGGCCAGAATCGGCAGGGTCGCGCCCATGAGTGTGGTAGGCACGATGAGCAGGCCGGCCGAGGCCAGAAAACGCAGCAGCGAGAGCAGGGTGTAGCGGTCGCCGAAGGAGAGCCAGAGCCACTGGTTCAGCCCGGGGTAGAAGCCGATGAGCCAGGGCACTCCGAGGGCGGAGCAGCCGATGATGGCCTCGGTCAAGGCATAGGCTCGTACCGGATCGCGCAAACGATCGCTGAGCTTTCCCGCAAGATAGGAGCCTAGCCCAAGCCCGCCCATGTAAGTGGCCAGCACGGTGGACAAGGCCAGCGCGGTGGAGCCGAACACCAGGGTGAGCATCCGGGTCCAGAGCAACTCGAGAATTAGGCCCGAGGCGCCCGAGAGGAAGAAGCACGAGAGCACGACAGATGGCATGGTCAGCGCAGGGCACCTTTCTAGCACGGGTGGGATTGTTGCCGGCCTCGGCGCGCGCCAAATGCTATAGTCTTTGCTCGATGCGATACGGCATCCTCTCCGACACCCACGCGAACATCGAGGCACTCGATGCGGTGCTCAAGGCGTACGCAACGGAGAGCATCGACAAGTTTATCTGCCTCGGCGATACCGTAGGCTATGGGGCCAGCCCCAACGAGGCGTGCAACCTGATGCGGGCCACGGTGGCGCAGACCGTGCTCGGGAACCACGACGCGGCTGTGTCCGGGCGCATGGACTACTCGTACTACTATCACGCTGCGCGCCATGTCTTGGACAAGCACGCCCAGACGCTCGAGCCGGCCAACATGGCGTGGCTCAAATCGTTGCCCTACGAGTTTCGCGAAAATGGGGTGCTCTTCTGTCACGGCTCGCCCATCAGCGTCGAGGAATTCGACTATATCTTTGCCCGCGATCAGGCCGCGCAGTGCCTGGGCATCTGGGACCGGTTGCCGCAGCTCACCCTGATCGGGCATTCGCACCTGTGCAAGGCCTTTGCCATCAATCCCGAGCACTCGGGCGCGCAGGAGGTGGTAACGCTGAAGTTCAAGCTGCGCGAGGGGTGGAAGTACATCGTCAGCGTGGGCTCGGTGGGCCAGCCGCGCGACTTCGACCCGCGCGCCAGCTACACCATCTACGACAGTGAGAGCAAGACCTTCGAATTCAAGCGAGTGGAGTACGACACCAAGAGCGCCGCCGGCAAAATCCTGGCCTCCGATCTGGAGCCCAATTTCGGCACCCGTCTCTTTCTCGGTATTTGAGGCGGCGTGGCGCGGCCTCCCAGGGTCACAGCCGGGCGGCGGTGACGTCGACGCCGGTAGCGCGGCTGAGCTGCGCGGCCGCGATGTTGAAGTCGTATATGCTCTGCATGAGGCGGATGCGGGCCTGGAAGAAAGCGAGCAGGGCATCGGAGAAGTCGCGTGCTTCGGCCAAACCAACCGCCAGATTCTGCGCCACGGCCGCCACCCACTGCCGGCCGGCCTTTTCCCCGACCTTGGTCGTGCTCATGCGGCTTTCGGCTTCCTTGAGCTCGGTGGTGGCCTTCTCGACGTCGAAGGTGATACCGGTCATGGCCTCGCGCCTCGTCTGCTCGGCCTCTTCCGCCTCGGCGCGCAGGCGAACGGCATGGGCATTGCGCACGCCCAGGTCCAGCGGCCAGCGGAAGCCCGCGGCTACTGCTCCACCCGCAACATGGAAGGGGTCATTGGCAAAGGCATTGTGGGGGGTGTCCACGCTGCTGGCGTAGGCATAGGTCGCGGTGCCGACCAGGAAAAGGTCGGGGTACTGCTTTTTGGTCTCGAGGTCAGCCAGGGCGCGCTTGGCCGCCACCATGTACTCGAGGGCCCTGACCTCGGGCCGTGAGCGCTGCGCTTCCTCTTCGTACTGGGGCAGGCTGCGGCCCGGTACGCTGAGGGCGGTCAGGGCCTCGGCGTCGATGTCGAGATCGGCTGGGGCACCCGGGCCGATCAAGGCGCGCAGGCCGCTCAGCGCGAGATCGCGTCCGCGCTTGGCTTCGAGCAGGCGGGCATCGATGTCCGCCCGCATGGTGCGCAGGCGCAAACGGTCGGTGACGCGGGCATCGCCGGTGCCCTCGGCCAGCTCCTTCTCGATCTTCTCCTGGGCCGAATCGAGGTACCCGCTGCCCTCTTCCAGGGTGGCGACGATCTCGCGCGCCAGCTTGGCCGCCCAGTAGGCCTTACGCACGTTGAGCTCGAGGTCGGCCCATAGCCCATCTTCGCGGCTCTGCGAGGCCTTGATCCCGGACTCGGCGGCCGCAACCCCGGCGGAAAGCTTGCCGAAGGTGTAGATGGGCTGCACCAGCTTGAGCTCGGTGCGGGTGTAGACCCCGGCCGGGGTGATGGCACTCAGTATGTTGGAGGGGCTGTAGCCGACGGCATTGGTCTGGATGCAGGTGTCCTGAGACGAGCCAGAAAACTTGTAGCCGGTGGGGTTGCCATTGCCATCGAGGATCTCGGGTTGACTGCAGTTGATCTTGGGAGCCTGGGCTAGGGTCGAGTTGAGCTCTCCCGAGGGCATGTAGCTCCGTCTCGCCTCGAGAAGCTGGGCCGCGATGCTGGCGGTTGCCTGTGCGCCTGCCGCCAGCCCGGGATTGCCCTTGTGCGCGAGAGCCAGCATCTCGTCCAGGCTGTACGGCCGCGCCGCCGCCGGCCTGGGCGGGCAGGTGAAGACCAGCAGGATCAGGCTCGGGAGGAGAAGGTTCTTCATGGCGATTGGGGGGAGGTGGGTTGGCGGTTGACCGAAGGAGGTTGACCGAAGGCGGTTGACCGAAGGCGGTTGACCGAAGGCGGTTGACCGAAGAAGGAGTCGCATGATACCGCAAACCAACCATGAAGAGTCGCTCCCAACCGCGCCATACCGTGGCGGCCACCCGTGTTGAGACCGCTCACGCGGTGTTACCTGGCCACACCAATGCCATGGGCACCCTCTTTGGCGGGGTGGTGATGCAGTGGATCGACGTGGCGGCGGCTATAGCCGCTGCGCGCCACGCCAGGGGCCCGGTGGCAACGGCTTCCATGGACCGGCTACATTTCTTGCGCCCGGTCCGGGCCGAGGAGTTCGTGGTGGTCAGGGCCGAGGTTAGCTTCGCGGCGCGCACCTCGGTGGAGGTGGAGGTCGAGGTCCTCGCCGAGGACCCCTGGACGGGCGAGCGCGCGCCGGCTACCCACGCGTTCCTGACCTTCGTGGCGCTCGACGAGGCGGGCCGGCCCCGCCGGGTGGCTCCGCTCGTGCTCAGAACGGCGGAAGAGAAGCGGCGTTTTGCCGAGGCCAAGAAGAGGCGGGCCGCCCGCTTGCGGGAGCGAGCGGAACTCGGTGGGCTCCGCCAGCATCCAAGGTGAGCCATGCCGTCGGCCTCTGAGCTGCAAGCGATACGCGAAGCCGCCGTGTTGACGGAAGGCGCTGGCCACGACATTTTGCGCGTGACCGGCAACGACCGTGTCGGTTTCTTGCAGCGGATCAGCTCGGGCAAGGTGGCCGGGCTGGAAGTCGGCCAGGGTGGGCCGACTCTCCTGCTCGATGTGCGCGGGCGGGTGTTGGCCGAATTGCGCATCTTCGTGCGCCAGAGGAGCATACGCATCATGGTCCCCTCCGGGCAGGGGCAGTTGGTGGTGGATGGGCTATCGAGGTACGCCGTCATGGACGACTTCCAGATCGGGCTGGAGAGCGACTCGGCAGCGCTGGCTTTGCTCGGGCCCCGGGCCGGTACGGCCCTGGCCGCAGTCGGAGTATCGGTGCCACCCGAGCTGATGGCAGCGCCGCCCTATACCAATCGCGAGGTGGCAGGGCAGGCCGATGCGCCGCTGTGGTTGGCGCGTGTGCGGGCCATGGGTACGGATGGGCTATGCTTGGTGGCTGGGCGGGCCACGAGGGAGGCGCTAGTGCAAGCCTTGCTGGCCAATGGCATCCCCCGCCTGTCCGACGAGATGGGCGAGGCATTGCGTATCTTGGCCATGGAGCCCAGGCAAGGCGCCGAGATCACTTCAGACCGTTTTCCTGTAGAGGTTGGCCTGGGCGGAGCCATCGACCATGGCAAGGGCTGCTACGTCGGTCAGGAAACGATCGTGCGCATGCGCGACCGGGGCAATGTGCGTAAGCGTCTGGTGTTGTTACGGCTGCGCGACCTCGTCTTGCCCAAGGCTGGGGCCAAATTGGTCGCGCCCGGGCAGCCCAACGCTGGGGTGGTAACCAGCTCCGCCCAGATCCCGGGGGAGACGCCGGTGGCTCTGGCCATTGTGGCCACGGCGGTTCCGATCGGCGCCGCCGTCGATCTCCATGACGAAGGTGGTGTCCATCCCGCCGAAATCGTCAGCGAAGCCCCGCCCTGGGGCTAAGATGAATCCGTGCACAGAGTGGCCGCGATCCGAGCTCGGCTAGCCGGTTTATCGGATAGCGGCGCGGTTGCCGTGTGCGCGACGCTCTTGTTCGTGCTGTCGGCCTGGCCGCTCGTCTTGGTGGAGGTGCCGCCCCTGCAGGACCTGCCCAACCACGTTGCCACCTCCCACATCATAGCTCATCCCGACATCTATCCCGAGTACGTGTTCAACGGTTTCTGCAAGTCCAATTCGCTCCTGGCGCTTTGGCTTTACTTGCTGGGCGGGCTCGGCCTCTGGCCCGCGGCGCGCGCCTTCACCGCTTTGGTGCTAGCCATGGCCGCGGTGGCCCTGCCGACCTTCCAGTTGCGCTTTGCCGGGCGGCGGTCGCTCTACGCCGGAGCCACATTCGCCTGGCCGCTCGTGCATGGCTTCTTCGTGTCCATGGGTATGCTAAATTTCAGCTTCGCCTGGGCGCTCTCGCTGCTCCTGCTCGTGGTCATAGATCGCCAGCGCGAGCACCCGAGCTGGCGGAGGGGCTTGCTCGTCACTCTGCTGGCGGGCTTGGTGTGGTACGCCCATCCCTTCCCGCTCATGGTCGTGGTCGGGCTGGTCGGGCTGCATGTCTTGCAGGCTGGACCGGGCTTACGCACGCGCGCCCGACTCGGGTTGGTCATGCTGCTGCCACTGCTTCCGCTGGCTGGTCTGGCCCTGCTGTCAGCGCAGCAGCACCTGGTGAAAGCCCCGACGCGCACGCAGACGGGGCCCTGGGCTGTTTACTATCCGCCATGGGAGAGCGTGGTCCATCTATGGCTAGATGCGTCTGGGGCTCTCACTCGTTGGGGTAGCGTCACTTTGCTGCCGGCCCTCTTGCTTGTCTATTTTGCATGGCGTCAGAGGCGCGTACCCCGGAGGTTCTTTTCTTCTCTTGCCATGGCTGGTCTGGCCCTTGCCTACTTCGCGGTGCCGGCCACGCTGAGCAACTGGTGTTACCTCAATTCCCGCTTCGTTCCCTTCCTGTGGGCAGGAGCAATCGTGCGTCTGCCCGAACGCCTGCCCCGAGCTGTCAGCGCTGGGCTGATGGCGGCTGCGCTATTCTTCTCGGTCGTTCTGGGTGTCGACTATGTGAGGCTCGACCATGATCGCGCGGCTTTTGCGGCGGGAACGGCGGCCGTGCCTATGCGGGCCACCTTGCTTCCGCTTCTCTTCAAGCACCGCCAGACCAGCGACTTCACTGCTAGCCTAACCCATGCCTGGTCCGACTACGTCGTGGCCCGCAACACCTCGGCACCCCTGGCGTTCGCCGTCGAGCGCTCCTATCCCATCACTTATCGGGACTTTCCTCCGCCCAGCCTGATCCCGCCCGCGCTTGACCAACTGGCGGAGAAGTGGGGTACTCCGGCGCAAGTGTGTCAGCGGCTGCGGCCGGGCCCGAGGCAGGCTGATGAGGACTGCAAGGAGCAATGGCGGAGACGCTGGGCCATTTTTTGGCGGGAGGCCGAGCCCCGCTTCAGTCACCTTCTCACCTGGGCCATGCCGCCCGAGGCGCGGCCCATGATCCCGCCGAGTTATCGTGCCATCTTCATTGCCGGAGCGCTGGAAATCTACGCAAGAAGCCCGATCCCGCCCGGGCTGCCGGACCTGCGGCCTGCGCTAATGCCCGATGCCGGGCACGTGCTCTGACAGTGGCTCGATGCGTTGTGGGTGCTATCCGCACAACCCGCTTGACGATTGCTTTGCTATTGAGTTAAGCACGAATGTGCCATCATGCGTCCTCTTCGCGTCGGCATCGTTGCGGAAAGTTACTTCCCCACGCTGGGTGGCATCCAGGAACACGTCCGCCACCTGCGCAATTTTCTCCTCAGTCGTGGCGTCGAGGTGAGCATCCTGACCGGCCGACCGGCAGGGGCAAGTCCATGCTTGCCCCTCGATGCGGAACGTGGCGTGATCCGCGTGGGGCGCGCGCGCAGCATTCACACCGGCGGCACTTCCACCCAGGCGACCCTGGGTCCGCGAGCAATCTGGAATTTTCACCGGGCTCTGCGCCAGGGACAGTTCGATCTGCTCAATATTCATGGGCCGTGCGACATGGGGCTGGCGTTTCTCGCGCTGGCGCTCTTTCGGGGGCCCAAGGTTCTCACCTTGCACTCGTGCTTCCCCGATTCGGCCTGGCGGCGGCGGGCCGCTCCCTATTATCGGTGGGTGTTTCGGCGGGCGGCTGCGGTCATCGCCGTGTCGGATGCCACGGCGCTGGCCATGGGGCGCTACGCGGAATTCGCGCCCATCGTCATACCCAATGGGGTGGACGTGGCCTATTGGCGGACGCGTCCTCATTATCGCTATTTGCGGCCGGGCATGCGTAATCTGGTCTACCTGGGGCGGCTCGAGCCACGCAACGGTCCCGATGTGGCGTTGGCTGCCTTCATCAAGATCGCTGATGCCATGCCTGACCTGCGTCTGCTGGTGGCGGGCGACGGACCGATGCGGGACGAGCTCGCAGCGTGCGTGCCCTCGCCCTTGCGCGACCGGGTCGAGTTCCTGGGCGCGGTCTACGATGAGCGGCCCGAGCTCCTGGCATCGTCATCGCTCTTCCTGTTGCCAGCTCGGGCGGTGGGTTTTTCCATCATGGTGCTGGAGGCCTTCGCTGCCGGTCTGCCGGTGGTAGCGCTGCCCGCGCTGGGAACCGATCGGGCTGGCGATCACTTTGCCAATGTCGTGTTGGCCAAGGACAATAGCGTCGATGCCTTCGCCCATGCCATGAGGGAAACCCTGAGCGCCGAGCAGGGGGCGCGGATTGCCCGCGGACGCGCCATCGCCGAGGCTCATGATTGGAGCCGGGTGGCGGGCAAGATCCTCGCGGTCTGCGAGCAGGCAGTCGGCCGGCCCGGCAGCGTGGGCGCCGCGCGCGAGGCGGCGGCCTAGCTGGCCGGGGCCATGGGGGCCAAGGCGCGGGTGTGGTTAGGCCGCGGTCTTCTCGCGACCGCCATTGGCGCGGGCGTGGCGCTCGTTCTCGGTCTCGGGGTAATCGTGCCGCCGGTCAAAGCGGCCTTGTTGCTCGCGGGCGCTGGGCTCGGCCTCGTCGTGGCCGTGCGCCAGATACCCGCATTCGATCTGCGCGCCCGGGTGCGCTGGCGGCTTCCTGCTCGGAGAGGTCGGGTTTGTGCCCTCACCTTCGATGACGGCCCGAGCGCCCACACCCCGCGAGTTCTGGACGTTCTTGCGCGTTATCAGGTCAAGGCGACCTTCTTCGTGCTCGCCGATAATGGGTTTCGTCATCAAGCTGCGCTGCGCAGGCTGGCGGAGGAGGGGCACGTCGTCGCCGTCCACGGGGTGAGCCACGCCAAGCTCCACCGCGCGGGCGCGTCGCAGATCGAAGCGGAGCTGGTTGCGGCGACAACGAAGCTGTGCGAGCTGGGCGTCTCGCCCGCACGCCTTTACCGCCCGCCGCACGGCTTCAAGAACACCGCCCTCTTGCGTGTGGCCAGGCGGCTGGGCTTTCAGGTCTGGGCGTGGAGCCGCGGCATTTGGGACACCGATAGACCGCCACCCCAGGTTCTGGTCAGACGCGCTACGCGTTGGGCGTGCTCGGGCATGGTGCTCCTGCTCCATGATGGCCGTGGTGATGAGGAGCAACCCGACATCGAAGCGATGCTGTCAGCCCTGCCGCAAATCATCGAGCGCTTGCGGGCGCGCGGCTTTAGATTCGTCACCCTAACCAATGGCGATGCCACGGCTGGCTAAGGGGATATTGCGATCATTGCCTCTCGTGCTCCTGGGCGTGGTGCTCTGGCGCGAGAAGCCCTGGCAGGTGCATATCACCCCGGCCCTGCCTTGGGCGATGGTGGGAACTCTGGCGCTCAACTTCGGGGTGTACTTGCCTATCAAGGCCGCTCGTTTCAGGGTGGCGCTCACCGATCCGCCGCGCTTTCGCCAGGTGCTGGCCGCGACCATGGAAGGGCTCTTGGCCAACGCCGCCATCGGCTTCGGTAGCGGGGATGTGCTGCGGTCGGCCCGCTTGCGCGGCGGGGCGGGGAGCCTGGCGGCGGATTATGCTTGCGCTTGGGCGGAGCGGGGGGCCGAGCTTCTGGCCCTGGCTGGCCTGGTCTTCATCGCCGCCCTGACCATGCGACTCGGCCGGCTCGCCCTGGTCTTTTCGGTGCTCGTGGCGACCGCCTATCTCGCCGTCGTGCTCGCCGGCGGGCGGCTGGTCCCCCGGCTGGGAGCATGGCCTCGTTTGCAACATGCCTTGCGGTCGGGGCTGGCGGCCTCGACGCCCAAGCGCGTCGCGACTATGGTGGGCTGGTCGCTGGCCGGGTGGGGAAGCGAGCTGGTGATGCTGGTCTTGTTCCAGCTGGCCTTCCGGATGCCACCTAGCGCGCGCGTGGGACTGCTGACTCTGGTGGGAATCAACGCCGCCATCGTCATTCCCACCCTGCCGGGAAACTTCGGCACCTTCGAGGCCGGAGCGATCATGGCCCTGGTCGCCGGTGGCGCGGCCCACAACGTGGCGGTCATGTATGCGCTGACTTATCATCTGACCCACGTCGTCCCGGTGGCCTTGGTGGCGACCGCGGTGTATCTGGTTCGCTCCCGGCGTTCCTCGCGCGCCGTACGGTCGGATAGCGGTGGTGGGGCTGCGACCCGAGAGCCGTCAGAGGGGTAGCGATCAGCGCTCAACGCTCTCGTTGGTAGAGCACCACGCCGCTCACCGTCTCGCGGGCCCGGTAGTGTTGGTCGACATAGCTTTGCAAGCGGGGATAGCGATTGATGGGGAATTTGGCGTAGCCATCCCATCCTGCCGCGGCGGCGTCGACCAGGATCGGCGGCCTTCTGGACTCGAGGTCGGCAAAGAGCATGTCCCAGGCTGCTCCGAGCTGGTAGCGGTCGGCATTCCACTGCCCGGTCTC
>Ga0187889_10001907_pt1 | contig 21369 bp, 16 predicted proteins | sample June2016WEW_7_10_2_FD_132992 | JGI IMG/M metagenome (GOLD analysis project Ga0187889, IMG submission 132992) | Peatland microbial communities from SPRUCE experiment site at the Marcell Experimental Forest, Minnesota, USA - June2016WEW_7_100 | ecosystem: Environmental > Terrestrial > Soil >... | reverse complement strand
GACCGCGCCCTGCCGGGCTGGCGCAAGCGCGCCTACACCGTCTTGAGCCTGGGCTGGCGCGGCTCGGCCACACACTGGATTCACTACGACAAGGCTTATCTGCTCCTGGCCGGGCTGGCCACCGGCCTGGTCATCAGCGTCCATAGCGTGGTGTCGTTCGACTTCGCCGTATCGCTGGTGCCGGGCTGGCACATGACCATCTTCCCGCCCTACTTCGTCGCTGGGGCCATCTTCGCGGGGTTCGCCATGGTGGTCATGGCACTGGTCGTCGTACGCAAGACCATGAACCTGTCCAATCTGATCACCGACAATCACTTGGACACCATGAACAAGCTCATCTTGGCCATGTCCTGCATCATGGGCTACGCCTATGCCATGGAGGCGGGCACGGCTTGGTACAGCTCCAACCGCTACATCCAGCACACCTTCCTCAACTATGTCACCGGGCTTTACGGCTGGGCGGGTATCACGACCATCACCTGTAACATAGTCATTCCCCAGCTCTTCTGGTTCCGGCGCATGCGCCGCTCGATTCCGGCCATGTTCCTGGTGGCAATTGCCGTGACGGTGGGCATGTGGATGGAGCGCTTCGTGATCATCGTCATTTCCCTGTACCAGGACTATCTGCCCTCGGCCTGGCACGAATACCTCCCGACCAAGATCGATTTTGGCGTCCTGATCGGATCGTTCGGGCTGTTCTTCACCCTGGTGCTGCTCTTTGCCCGCGTCCTGCCCGTAATCGCCACCAGCGAGATGAAGGCCGCTCTGCCCGGAGCGCAGGCCCATCATGGGGCTCAGCCGGGCCACCCAGATCGCCAGGACGACGCGGACGGCAGCGCGGCCATCCGCGAAGCCATCCCGGGAGACGTCCATGCCTGATAGTGGTCCGAGCAGCGCTAGCACCTTCGCGGTGGTCGGATTGTTCGCCGAGCCCGAGGCCATCATCGCGGCCGCCCGCCGGATAAGGCCGCGCAAGCTTGGGCGCCTGGAGGCCTATTCGCCCTACCCGGTCCACGGTCTCGCCCAGGCCATCGGCCTCGGCGAATCCCGCTTGGGCACTTACGTGATGGGCATGGGCGTGCTGGGCGCTCTCCTCGCCATCCTGTTCGAGTGGTGGACGAGCGCGATCGACTATCCCCTGAACACCGGCGGCAAACCGCTGTTCTCCTGGCAAGCCTTCGTTCCCGTCATGTTCGAGGTCACGGTTCTGTTCGCGACCTTTACCGCCGGCTTGGCCATGTTGTTCGCGTTCAACCGGCTGCCGCTCTTCGGGCATCCCATCCTGCACGCCAAAGTGATCGGGCAGATCACGCGCGACCGGCTGGCCCTCAGCCTCGAGAGGACGGGCCCCGGCTTCGATACCGAGCAAGCGCGGCGCGCTCTGCTCGAAAGCGGCGCCTTGAGCGTCGAGACGGTTGCCCTGCCAAGCTTTGCCGAGCCCAGCTTGCGCTGGCTCTTGCGCACGGTGGCCGGCATCGTAGCCGCCTGCCTGGTAGCCGGGGTGGGCATCTACCTGGCCGAAAAGCTGGTGCCGGTGGTCCCGCCCATGATCCACATGCATGACCAGCCCAAGCTCAACGCCTTCCGTCCCTCCACCTTCTTCGCCGACGGCAGCGGCATGCGACCGGCGGTGGCGGGAACGGTGGCCCGCGGCCACTTACCCTTCCTGCCCAAGAGCCCGGAGGAGGCCGGCCGTATCCTGGTCAATCCTCTGCCCCTCGACCAGCGTGTCGCCCAGCGCGGGCGCAAGGTCTTCGACGATCACTGTGCCGTCTGCCACGGCGTGGTCGGCAATGGTGTCCCCTTGCTGTCGAGCGCCTACGGCGCCAAGCCAGCCAATCTGCTGTCCTCCGATCTGCGCGGCCGCCCGGACGGATACATCTACGGGGTGCTGATGCTGGGCAAAAATGCCATGCCGTCGTATGCCGCCGATCTCGACGCGGACGATCGGTGGGCGGCCGTGCATTACGTGCGCATTCTGGAGCGGGCAGAGGACGCGCGCGACGAGGACTTGCCGTGAATCGCTCCGTCACCCCTTCCCGGCTGGGCCGCAATCTCCTCTACGCCCTGGTCTTGCTCGGCGGGGCGGGATCCGCCGCGGCGTATCTGACCGTGGGTCCCCAGCGCTTCTGGGCCAATTGGCTCTTGTGGGCCATCTTTCTCCTCACGCTCGGGCTCGGCAATCTATTCCTGGTCGCCCTGGAGCGGCTGGTGGGCGCCCACTGGAGCGTACCCATGAGACGCGTGCCCGAGCGGATAGCCTCGCTCATTCCCCTCGCGACCACGCTCTTCCTGGTGGCCCTGCTCGGCGTGCCCGTTCTCTTCTCCTGGACCCGCCCGGAGGCGGCCCACAACCCCATTCTGGTGGCCAAGTCGGCTTGGCTCAACCTACCCTTCTTCGTGGTCCGCCTGCTGCTCTGCATCGGGGCCTGGCTGCTCTTTTACCGCTTCTATGTGCACGGTTCCCTCCGCCAAGACAAGAGCCGAGACTTCGCCTTCACCGTGCGGGCGCGCCGGCTGGCGCCGCCCTTCATGGTGGTCTTCTTCTTCAGCATCAGCATCCTGGCCTTCGACTGGATTTCCGGCCTCGAGCCGGAGTGGTACAGCGACATGTTCGGGGTGTACCTGTTCGCCGGCACCTTCCTGGCCGGGATTGCGAGCATGACCCTGGGAGTGCTCACCATGCTGCGGAGAGGCCGCCTGCCTCAAGTGGAGACCCGCCACTACTACAACCTGGGCACGCTCGGCCTGGCCTTCACCGTGTTCTATGCCTACATCGCTTTCGCCCAGTACATGCTCATCTGGTACGCCAATCTGCCCGAAGAGGTGGTGTGGGTCCAGCGGCGCGTTACCGGAGGGTGGGGGCCGGTCGCACTGACGCTGGCCTTCCTGCATTTCTTCGTGCCCTTCTTCCTGCTCATAGGGAGCGCGGGCAAGCGCAACCAGACCGTGGTCATCATCGCCACCCTGTCGATCTTGCTCGGGCATTTCATCGACATGTACTGGCTCATCTTTCCCGAGCTCGGTGCCCCGCGCTTCGGCTGGCCCGAGGCCAGCATGGCGGCGCTCTTCCTGGGCCTGGCCTTCCTGCGCCTCCGCGCCGCCATGCAACGTGGGGCCGACCTACCGGTGGGCGATCCTCTGCTGGCCAAGGGCCTGGAGTGGCAACCATGAGCGCGCCCGCGCGCAAACCGGGACCGCAAGCGGAGTCCTGGAAAAGCGAGGCCACGGGGATGATACAGCGTTCCGCCGTGACCCTGGCGGTGCTGATGATCTTCGCCGTGTTCGCCGCCATCGTCGTTCCGGCCATGATACGCGAGCGCAGGCCGCTTCCCGCGGCAGCCAGTGAGCAAGTGGCCCTCACGCCCGGCTGGCTGGATGAAGCCGAGGCCCCGGCGCGCAAGGGACGCGACCTGCCGCCCGTCGACCCCGCCACGGTCATGAGCTCCACCCCCAAGCTGCTGGCACGCGGGGAGACCCTGTTCCGCCAGAACTGTATCAGTTGCCACGGGGACAGTGGGCGGGGGGACGGCCCGGCCAGCAGCACGCTCAATCCGCGGCCGCGTAACTTCACCCAGCCGGCGGGATGGACAAGCGGCTACCGCATCACCGACATCTTCAGCACCATCACCCACGGAGTGAAGGGAACAGGCATGGCCGCCTTCGACTTCATCGCCCCGGCCGACCGGATGGCCTTGGTGCACTACGTCCGCTCACTTGGCGCTTTCGACCACGGCCACGAAGACCCACAGGCTACTGCCGCGCTGGCCAACCAGTTCCGCAGCAAGGGCGTCCACATTCCCAATCGCATTCCGGTGAGCCTGGCCAGCAAGATAATGATCGCCGAGCAACCGGAGTATCCGCCCGTCCACCTGCCCGCCGCCAACGACCACTCGCCCGCGGCCGAGCTACTCAGAGGGGCCATCCGCAATGGCGAGCGGGTGGCGCGCACGGTGGCCCTGACCAAGCCCGGGCAAACCTGGCAAGACGTCGCCCAGGAGTGGGCGGCCGGCGCGCCAAGCAACGGCTTTGCGCCGGCAGTCGCGGGCATGAATGCTCCCGCGTGGCAGGAGCTGGTAATCGCCTTGCTCCCGCACCAAGCGGTGGCAGAACCTCGAGCAGAAGGGCAAGGCAAAGGGCCATGAAACGACGTAATCCGATCGCGTGGGTGGACAAGCCACGAGTTGCTTCGGGGACGAGCACGGAGACGGGCACGGGCACGGGCGGAACATTGGGCTCTGCCTTGCTCGCGCGCGGGCGCGCCCTGCACTGGGGCGCTGTGGTGTTGGGGCTGCTCGCGGGGGGCGCCTTGGGGCGCGAGGCGCGCGGGGATAGTATCGCCAACTCCCCACCGGAGGTCGGGATCGAGGAGAAGCTGGGCCAGCGGGTGCCGCTCGATCTGATGCTGATCGACGAGCAGGGCGAGCGGGTAGCATTGGGCAAGCTCATAGACAAGCCGACCGTGCTCACCCTCAACTACTTCCGTTGCGCCGGGCTATGCACCCCGCTCTTGAACGGCGTGGCGGAGATGCTGTCGCGCACCGACCAGATTCCGGGCAAGGACTTTCGCGTGCTCACGGTCAGCTTCGATCCGCGCGACGACGCGGAGCTGGCCAGCCTCAAACAGGCCAACTACCTCAAGCAACTCCCGCCCGGCTTTCCCGCCGAGGCGTGGCATTTCATGACCGGCGACCCGGTATCGACCAAGCGCCTGGCCGACGCGGTGGGTTTCCACTTCGCCAAACGCGGCGATGACTATGTCCACGCGGGCGCCATCATGGTGCTCTCGCCCTCGGGCAAGATCACGCGCTATCTCTACGGCATCACTTTCCTGCCTTTCGACGTCAAGATGGCGGTGCTCGAAGCCAACCAGGAGCGCCCCGGACCCACCATCTCGCGCTTCCTCAGGTTCTGCTACAGCTACGACCCGGCGGGACGCCGCTATTACGTCAACGTTACCAGGGTGGCCGCCGGGTTCACCGTCGTGCTCGCGGCGGGCTTCGCGGTCGCCCTGGCCGCGCGCAAGGGCAAGGGCAAGAAAACCGCGGAGCTGGACACCGAGGAGTCGTCATGAGCACCGCCGTCGCGCCTGCCCCGGCCGCCTCCGAGCCGAGCTTTTACCAGGGCGAGGGCGCGCACTCGATCCGGTCATGGTTGCTGACCACCGACCACAAGCGTATCGCGATTCTTTACCTGAGCGCGATGCTCGTGTTCTTTCTGACCGGCATGACTATCGGAGTGTTCATGCGCCTCGAGCAGCTCACCATGGGCCCCACCCTGATGAAGCCCACCACCTATAACGCCCTCTTTACCCTCCACGGCGTCATAATGATCTTCCTGTTCGTCATACCCGGCCTGCCCGCGGTATTCGGCAACTTCTGCCTGCCCATCATGATCGGCGCCAAGGACGTGGCCTTCCCCCGCCTCAACTTGCTCTCCTGGTACCTGTTCATGGCGGGAGCAGTGATCGCCCTCACCTCTCTGTTCACGGGCGGAGGGCCACCCGACACGGGATGGTCCTTCTATGTCCCCTATAGCGTCACCACCAGCACCAACGTCACCTTGGCCGTACTGGGCGCCTTCGTGATCGGGTTTTCCTCGATCCTGACCGGCATCAACTTCATCACCACCATGCACCGCTTGCGCGCTCCCGGCATGAGATGGATGCGCATGCCGCTCTTCCCCTGGGCGCTCTATGCCACCGCCTGGGTGCAAGTGCTGGCCACGCCCATCCTGGGCATCACGCTTCTGCTCGTCGTGCTCGAGCGCGTCTTCCACCTCGGCATCTTCAATCCCGCCATCGGCGGCGATCCCATCCTCTATCAGCACCTGTTCTGGACCTATTCCCATCCCGCGGTCTACATCATGATCATCCCGGCCATGGGCGCCATCTCGGAGATCATACCCACCTTCGCTCACCGCACCATCTTCGGCTACCGCATGATCGTCGCTTCCAGCATGGGCATAGCGGGGCTAGGCTCGCTGGTCTGGGCTCACCACATGTTCACCAGCGGGATGAGCGATACCGCCAACGTGATCTTCTCCTTGCTGACCTTCCTGGTCGCGATACCGAGCGCGATCAAGGTGTTCAACTGGGTCGCGACGCTCTACAAGGGATCGATCGAGCTGCGCGCGCCGATGCTCTTCGCCCTGGCCTTCATCTTCCTGTTCAGCATCGGCGGCCTGACCGGCCTCTTCCAAGGGGCGCTGGCGGTCAACGTGCACATACACGACACCTACTTCATCGTGGGGCACTTCCACTACGTCATGTTCGGCGGCACCGGGTTCGCGTTCTTCGCCGCCCTCCACTACTGGTACCCGAAGATGTTCGGGCGCATGTACAACGAGCGCACAGCGGTAGTGGCGTGGGTACACATGTTCGTGGGCTTCAACCTGCTCTACTTCACCTTCTTGGTTATGGGAGTGCAGGGCATGCCACGCAGGTACTATGATCACCTGCCGACCTTCCACGTCGGCCACCAAATTGCGACGGTGGGCTCGTGGATCCTGGTGGCCGGCATCCTGATCATGGTTGGCAACCTGGTGCGCGGGCTTTTCCGTCCGGTCAGCCTGCCGGCCAACCCCTGGGGCGGGGTCACCTTGGAATGGAGCGTGCCCTCGCCACCGCCGGTGGAAAACTTCACCGTTCTCCCCGTGATCACGGGACCACCCTATCAATTCAATCCCCCGGCCGAGGAGGCCGCCTGATGGACGCCCGGCCCGCCGCCAGCGTGGTAGAGCCTCACCCCGCGACCGAGCACCACGACTACCAAGGGGCCAAGCTCGGCATGTGGATCTTCATCATGACCGAGCTGATCCTGTTCGGCGGGCTGTTCATCGCCTACGGCGTCTACCGGGAGATGCACGCGGACGACTTCCACACCGCCTCGAGCGAGCTCAACGTGCGCCTGGGCGTCGCCAATACCCTCATCCTGCTCACCAGCAGCTTGACCATAGCCCTGTCGATCACGGCCCTCCGCCTGCGCCGTAAGGGACAGGCGATGGTGCTCCTAGCCTCGACCATGGTCCTAGGCTGCGCCTTCCTCGTGAACAAGTTCTTCGAGTGGAGCGCCAAGATCCACCACGGCCTATATCCCGGCTCGGAGCACCTCATGGCCCGCCCACCCGGCCAGCGCCTGTTCTTCGGCCTCTACTATGGCATGACCGGGCTCCACGGCCTGCACGTGACGGTGGGCGTGGTGCTGATGGCCGTCATGCTGAGGCTCATCGCTCGGGGCAAGATTCGCCATGACAACTTCATCGCCCTCGAAAACAGTGGCCTTTACTGGCACCTGGTGGATGTCATCTGGATCTTTCTCCTGCCGCTCTTCTATCTGGCGGCATGAACGGCGAGGTCTACCGTGACACGGAACACAAACAGCCCGAGCGACCAAGAATGAGCACGAGAGTGAGCACGAGCATGGAGGGCAGCATGCACGGTGGCGCCGAAGCCGAGGGCGGTCACCTCACCAGCTACGCCACCTTCATCAAGGTCTGGCTGGCCCTGGTGGCCTTGACACTCGGGCTGGTCGGGCTGAGCGCGAGCCACCGGCCCGACCTGATCCTGGTCGGGCTCTTGATCATAACCCCGGCGAAGGCCAGCCTGGTGATGAGCTACTTCATGCATCTGCGGCACGAGGGCGCCGCCATGAAGCTCATGGTGGTCGCCGCTTTCGGCGTGTTGGTCATTTTTCTGTTCCTGACATTCAGCGACTATCTCTACCGGTAACCCACCCATGTTCTTCGGCGGTGCCTCCAGCGCTTCAGAAAGAGTCGATGCGGTCTTTCTGTTCATCTTCGCCTTGACCGCGGCATTTCTCATCTTCATCACCGGCTTGATGATCTACTTCGTGCTGCGCTACCGCCGGACGCGCAACGCGCGCGGGGAGGACATCCACGATAACCCGATACTGGAAGGGCTGTGGACAGGCATCCCCCTGCTGTTGTTCCTTGCCATGTTCTATTACGGCTGGACCAATTACCGCTATCTGCGCCAGGTGCCGCGCGACGCGATGGTGATCCAGGTGACTGCGCGGCAATGGGCGTGGTCATTCACCTACCCTAACGGCCGGCAAACCGCCGAGCTATATGTGGCGCAAAACCGTCCGATTCGCCTCGACCTCAAGTCGCTCGACGTCTTGCACGGTTTTTACATCCCCGCCTTCCGCATCAAGTCCGACGTGGTGCCGGGCAAGGCCAACTACACCTGGTTCTCGGCCACCCAGATGGGCGACTTCGACATCGAATGCACGGTCATGTGCGGGGTGAACCACTCCTACATGCTGTCCAAGGTCCACGTCATGCCCGAGCAGGATTTCGCGCGCTGGTACTTTGGCGATGCCGATGCGCCGCCGGTGCTGGCGAATCTCCCCGCGCTGCCCGATCCAATTCGGGGCGAACGGGCCTTCAAGCTCAAGGGCTGCGTCTCGTGTCACACCAACGACGGCACGCGTCTCTTAGGCCCCACCTGGAAAGGGCTTTTCGGCAGCGACGTCACCGTGCTGGCGCAGGGGAAGGAGACCAAGCTGGTCGCCGATGAGGCCTACCTGACACGTTCGATTCGCCATCCCCCGCAAGAGGTGGTGAAGGGATTCGCGCCCCAGATGCCAGTGGCCGATCTGAGAGACCTCGACGTCGCGGACCTGATCGCTTACATCAAGACCTTGCGGTGACGGGCATGACCATCCGCGACTTTGGCAAGCTCTGCAAGCTCCCCATCTCGGCCATGTCGACGCTGTCGGCCGCTACCGGGTTCCTGGCCGCGCAAGCTTTCAACTGGCGCTTGCTGCCGACCGCGCTGGCAGTGCTGCTGCTGGCCTGCGCGGCCTGCGCGCTCAACGAGGCGCAAGAGCACAAGCAGGATGCTCTGATGCCACGCACGCGGCAACGCCCTATTCCCACTGGCAAGATCTCGGCCAAGGCGAGCGCCCTGCTGGCGCTGGCACTCGGCGCCGTCGCCCTCACCCTGCTCACCGCCCTGGGTGGCCGGGACGCCCTTGGCCTCGGCGCACTCGCCGTGCTCTGGTACAACGGCGTCTACACCTACGCCAAACGCGTGACCACGCTGGCGCCCGTCATCGGTTCGCTCATCGGCGCTATTCCGCCCGCCCTGGGCTGGGTGTGTGCCGGAGGCACGCTCGACGGCCCCATCCTCTCGCTCTGCTTCTTCTTGCTCATGTGGCAGATCCCGCACTTCTGGCTGCTCGCCCTACTCATGAAGGGCGAATACGAGCACGCCGGTTTCCCGACCTTCGTTGGCCTTTTGGGTGCGGCTTCGGTAACGCGGGTGACGTTCACGTGGACGACGGCCACCGCCGCCTCGGCCTTGCTCTTGCCGCTCTTCGGTCTGGCGCGCTCGCCCCTCCTGGGCCTCGCCCTCGCCGGCCTGGGGGCATGGCTGGTGCTGGTCGCCTGGCGCGCCCTGCGCAAGCCCAGCCCGCTCGGCATCGGCCGCGCTTTTCGCGCCATCAACTACTACGCCCTGCTGGTGATGGGCGCCGTAATGCTGGACGCGGTGCTGGGGCACTAGGTCGACGTGGCGAGCTGCCGGCTGGGGTTGCTCACGGTCGGCCGAGCGCTTGGCAGTCGCGTTCGGCGCGCTTCAGCTTGTCGGGGGGAGCCGCGGGCAGGCGCTGGTAGGCCTCGGCCAGGCTGCAGTGCACGCTCGGATCATAGGGATTGACGGCGAGGGAGAGTAGCAGAGGCGCAAGGGCGGCCTCGGCCGCGCCCTTGCCCAGCAGGGCCTGCCCGGCGATCAGATGCGGCCAGGGCAGCTCGGGGTAGGTGGATTCGGCGTCGGCTATGACCTGCAAGGCCCGATCGTTTTGGCCCTGTGCCAGGTAAGCGCGACCCAGCTTCACCGCGAATATCCAGTGTGAGTTGCCGCCGATCCGGTAACCCTTCTCGTACTCCACGCTGGCCGCTCGAGTTCGGTTGCGCATGAGCATCATATTGCCGAGGCGCAGAAAGCGCTCGCCCTCGCCGCTCGCTGCCTCGTCTTCGCTGGGGCCGCGGTCGCCATGGTCATCGTGCCCTGGCGCCATCTTCTTCCGATAGCGCGGCACGAGCGGCTCCGCACCCGGCAGGGTCTGGTAGCGCAGGCTCAGCATGTACTTGTGCCAGGCGTGCTCGAAATCCGCCCACGCTCCCGTGCCCCCGAAGGCGCGCGCTACCGCGACCCGAGCGTCGCCGCCATCGCGCACGGTGGCCAGGACCTCACGCAGGGCCGCTGCGCCACCCTGCGCGTACAAGCAGGCAACCGCGGTAGTAACCTCGGCGAACGCCAAGGTGGCGTCTTCCGCCTTGGGGAGCTTCGCCATCGAAGGATGCATCGCATCGAAGCCGATCAGGTTGCCGCCGGCCAGAGCCTTGGCGAGAAAATGCTGCATGGAGGGATTGAGCGCGAGACCAGGAGGCCGATGCCAGCGATGCTCGAGGAACTTGGCCATGCCCTCTTGCAACCAGACCGGCGCCCGGTCGAAAGTAAGCGCGGCCACCACGTAGTGAACATATTCGTGGGCCAGACTGTCCTGCCATTCGTAGCCGAGCCGCATCGCGCGCGGGCTAGTCAACATGATGCGGCTCCACTTCGACACCGCCACCGTACCGGTGCGCTCGATGTCGGCCTCGCTCAGGGTGGTCATCGCCGACAGGTCCTGCCCATCGCGCACGATATCGACGGTGATGGGCCGCCCCGGAACGAAGCCGAGGTCATCCGCCAGGGCAACCACTTCCGCTTCGAGGCCCTCGAGGCCGTAGTCGGCCAGGACCGCGTCCGCGGCCGGAAAGCGGAAGAGGAAGTGGGCGGAGCGGCGTTCGAGATATCCGGTGGTGGCTCTGGCCGACCCCTGGGCAAGCTCCGCCATATCGACGATCTCGTGCGACGGCGGCCCGCTCGCCGCCGCCGCTTGGTACAGGGCGGCCGCGGCCGGGAAGTCGCCGGCCATAAATCGTTCGTAGCCTTTGGCGACAAGGGTAGCCTGCTCGCCCGGGTGGCTCTTGCTCAAGAGCGCCAAGGCGCGATCACCCTCATCGAAGCGCCACTCGGAGTAGAAGCGCTCCGCATTGGGGATCTCGCTCGCGGCCCGGGCCGAGAGAGCCAGCGTCAGGATGGCGGCCAAGAGCGCCCGCCCGAGTGGCTTCGGGGTGGCGGAGCGCCGGGGAGGGTGCGGCCGCATCCTCACTTGACCAATTCCTCGTAGTAGTGACGAACCTCATCGCGGAATTTCTCGGGCGCCCGTTCGCGCATGGCTTCCATGAGCTCCTGGCGCCATTCGCGTGGGGCGCGCGAATCCTCGGCATTGGGAATGCGTACCGGCTCGCGACTGGCTTGCCCGCCCGTGGCGCCGGACTGGCCCATGCCCTGCCGCAATCTTGCCAGCTGCTCGGCGATCTCGCCCGCGCGCCCCGCCCCTTCGTGAGCGTCACCCTGGCCGAGGTCGTCGCCGGTCTGGCGCATTTCGTTGGCAATCTGCTCCAGCTCGGCCTTGGCCAGCGCGGCTCCGGGCACCACGTCTTCCTTGCCGCCCAGCTCGCGGGAAAGACTTCGGGTCTTGTCTTCGATGCCCGACTGCCGCTGGCCCAGGCTGTGCGTGCGCATCCGCTGCTCGAGCGACATGAGCTCCGCCCCGGGAGGGACCAAGCGCGCCAGGTCGGCGGCCAGCTCACGCGCCAGCACGGTCGCCTCGCCGATATTGCCGGCAAACGAGAGCAAGTCCCGCGAAGGCGGACGCGCCTCGGCGCTCGGGCGGTTCGCCAGCTTTTCCAGGTACGCCAGACCGTCGGCCATGCGACTGGCTTCGTGGCTAGCCTCCATCCACTCCTTGGCACCCAGCAAGCGTCGCACCTGACGCAGATTCCCGCGAACGGAGGCGGCCGCCCCCTCGCCGGCGGCCATCTCGTGCGGGATCCCAGACCCCAACGTGCGCTGGATCTGCTCGAGCTTCTGCTTGGCACGGGCGAGCTGGTTTATTTGTTGTGCCTCGAGGCGCCTGGTCAATTCGGCATCGACTTCCTTGGCCAGGGCGCGACTATCCTCGGCCAGGCCGCGTTGGTCCCCTTCCAGATCACTGATCTTTCTGGTCAAGTCGGCCGTGGCCTTGGTCTCCTGGGCAAAACGCGCGTCGGCGAAGCTGGTCGCATTGCCGGTCAGTGAGTCACGCAGCGACGCCAACGAATCGCCCAGCTCGGCCAGGGCATCGGCAAGTGATTTCGCATCACCGCGGGCGAGCAAAGAGTCGAGGCGGGCCGCCTGATCCAGCGCTTTGCGCGGGTCGGGCATGTTCGTCCATTCGGGGCTGACCTCGTTGCGCGTCTTGACCTCGGCGATCCTGTGCGCGAGCTCCGCTATGCGGGTCTTGAGCTCGCGCACGTCGCGCTCGATCTGGCGCCGCAGTTGCTCGTCACCACTTGCCTGATAGCGCTGCAGCAACTCGCGCAGGCGCGCGTGCGCCGCCACCAGGTCCTCGCCCATGCTCGACAAATCCTCGAGCCGCTGACGACCGATGAGGTCGTCCAGGGCCAGAACGACGTTCTCGAGCTCGGCCACCTGCCGGGCCGCCTGTCCGCGCAGACGCGGCCACAGCAAGGCGCTGGTGGCGCTGTCGTCGAGCTTGGCCGGTCGCAAACCGAGGACCTCGCCCTCGTCGCGCAGGGCTTTGCCGAGCCGTAGCAAGCCCACGCCCAAGGAGCCCACCGCCTTGGGCGCCCCTGCGGAGTGCCGCTGCTCGTCCAGAAGACGGCCGAGCCGCTGCACAGTGACGTTCTCGCCGTCGTGGATCTGGCGCAAGCTTGCCAGCGCGGTGAGCGCCGGGATGGCGGTGGCCCCACCGTCGAGCTCGATACGGTCGGCGAGCACTCCGATCAGGCGATCCAGGATCTCGTGCTCACGCCCGAGATATTCTTCGGTGTCGTGGCGCAAATCCTGGACGACGAGATAAAGAGTGCGCGAAACTCCGGTCTTGCTGCCGGAGACCTCGTCCCGATCGTTGGCCTCGATGTGGTAGGCGACTTGCGCCCCGGGAGTGAGCAGGACGGTGGCCGGCTCGAATAGGGTGCTGCCGCGGACCTCGCGGGCGCCCTGGGCACTCTTGAGCGGGATGCGCGTCTCAGGTCCGCCGTTCACGCGATAAACCAAGGCCACTTCGGCCAGACCAAAGTCGTCGCGCGCGTGGTAGGCGACCTCCACGGGTCGGGGATTAGCGAGCTCGAGCCGGTCGGCCGGTCCGATCACGTCAACCTCGGGCGGCTGATCGACATCCACCGCGATCTGGTGCGCCCGCTCTTCGCGGAGCGGGCGTCCCAGGAAGGGCTGGAGCCAAATCCGATAGCTACCGCTGTCGCGCAAATCGAGCGCGGCCGAGAGCTTGCCCCGATTTACCTCCACATTGACGACACCGCCGTCCCCGCTGTCGCCGAGCAAAAGACGAGCACGCCGCGCAGTACGCAACGACTGCATCTCGAGCCGGACCCGTGTCCCGCGCAGAGCATGCAAATCCCCGGTGGAGTTTTCGATGACCTGGCGAGGCAAGCCGGTGTAGGCCGGGAACTCGTAGGTCACGCGCACGTCGCCGACCAGCGGATCGCGCGCCACCAGCGCGCCTTCGAACAGCGTCGGCGTGTGGAAGAGCGTGCGCATGCCGCGCCCCACGGCCGGCGGTCCAACCAACACCGCGAGCAAGAGGAACAGCAAGGAGCAGGCGGAGACCGCCAGCGCATACAGAGCCGGACGAAGCGGGATCAAGTTATCGACCGGCAAGGGCTCGGAAAGGTCGGCGACGCCGGCGAAAAAAGCCTGGGCCATGTCGGCCGAAACGGCCGCCCCGCCAGTACGCGAGGCCGCGAGCTCGACGGCTGACAGGAGATCCCCGGCAAAGGGGACCCGGCCACCCAGAAGACGGGCCACCGCCGCCGGATCGGCGAGAGCACGGGAAGGGCGGAAGAGGCCGAGCACCAGCCCGACCACAACGCAAGCAGCCAACAGCGCCCACGCAAGGTAGGGCCACGAGGCTGCCGGGCCAGCGAGAGCCGCCAGAAAGGCCAGTAGCAAGAAGGCAAGGCCGGTAGCCGCCACCGCATATGCTCCGGCGCGCACGCCCATCTCGAGCAAGAACCGCGCGCGCGCGCGCTGCAGGAAGCGGTGAATGCGCTCGCTGTCAGTCATCTACGCCGACAGTATAGCCCGGGTACGGCGGGGGAAAGGCCCACAAGCACGGCTCTCCACCCACCTGAACCGCTGTTCACATGCACGATCCGCCAGATCCGGTCCCAACCTTGCACGAGGGAGAGTAAGCCATGCCAACCGCCCAGGAAATCAGCAACTTCCGGCCCGAGCGCGCAGAAATGCCACACCAGGCAGTGGCAATTGCGCCCACTCGAGCGAGGACGGTGGCTCCCCCGGCCTGGGTGACGGATCAGGAAGCCGCCCCTCACCTCGGGCAAGAGCGCTCGGTGCAGGCCGCCCTGGTCGAGCAGGCTCGGGCGGGCAACCGGGAAGCTCTCGACCAGCTGCTGGCCATTTTGCGGCCGCGCGCGATCGCGGTGGCGATGAAAGTCTTGCGCAACGACCAGGATGCCGAAGATGCCGTGCAGGAGGCTTTCGTCAAGCTTTGGCGCAGTCTCCACGCCTTCGCGGGACGGTCGTCGTTTTCGACCTGGGTTCATCGCATAGTCATGAACTCCAGCCTGGATCTCCTGCGCAGGAGTGGCTCGCGCTGCGCGAGCCGTGCCGCCGACTGCAGCCAGGAGGCAAGCGCCCCCGAGCCAGCGAGCCCGCACACCCCGGAGAGCGATCTCGCGGAGGACGAAGTCAAGTGGATGGTCCGCAGCGCTATAGCCCGGCTCCCAGTGCTCCACCGGCAAGCGGTAGAGCTGCGCGAGATCGAGTCTTGCTCTTACCAAGAGATGGCCGACATCATCCAATGCCCGATCGGAACGGTCATGTCGAGGCTTCATCACGCCCGCCACCGGCTGGCGGCCGACCTAGGCCAGCCGCTCGACGACGCTGCCGCCTTGGCTGCAGCTTAATGCGGCAAGGGCGTATCGGCAAAAACAGCAGCTAGGCGCGCCACAACTATGGGTACAATGGCGACTTCTTGCCATGAGGCCTGGAGACAGCCTTGTCATAGGGCGGCTCAAACGCCTTCACCTCAACAAGAGGCAGTGGTCACTCCTCCTGCTCGCAGCCTTGCTCGCGACCTACCCGGTTTCGTTCGGCATGCTGGGGGGATGGCTGGTGGCCTCCAAGCTCGCGGCAAAGCTCCATGCTCCGGTCGCCTACGCCAAGGCCCGCGCTGGCCTGAGCACTCTACGCATTGCCGATCTGGCCATCGGGCCCGCGGCGCATCCCATGGTCAGCATGACCGGCGCCGAGATCTCGTTTGCCGCGGCCTGGGGCGCGGGCACCATCGTCCTCGAAGCCCCGAAGATCGACCTCCGCCGCGGCGGCCCGGACGATAATGTGAGCGCGCTCCTCGCGCGCATGCGCCCAACCTCCGGACGCGGCGCTGGCGAAAGACAAGCCTCCTCGTCCTACCCTGCCCTCGTCATTCACCAGGGCAGCTTGCGCTTGCAGGACGCCCAGAGCGACCTCGCGGCCAGCATCGGCAAATTCGATGCAGACTGGCAGCCAGGGCGGCGCTTCTCGATCGCGGGGCTCGATATCTCGGCCCGGCTCGGGTCGCACGGCAGCGAAGGCGCGCCCGCTTTCGCGGCAGAACAGGTAATCATAGAGGGGCCGCTCTTCGGCATGCGACCCCAGGGCTTTCCGCAGATCACGGTCAAGGAGGGGATGGTGCAACCGCTACCTAATCTGCCCTTGACCGGCATCGCGGGCAGCCTCGCTCCCACCCAAGCCGGGGGGGATGCCTTCGACGTCATGTTGGCGGGCAGCTACGCCGGCGCCAAGCGGGTCTTGTGGACGGCGAGCGGCAACCTCAAGCTCGCCAAGGACTGGGCGAGTGTCGACGGGTTGGTGGGACTGCGGGCGCAGCGCTTTTCTCTCGACAAGATCGCAGACGTCTTGCCGTCCTCGGTCCTGGAGCCGGAGAACACCGAGGTCGACGCCGCCATCGAAGCGCGCTTCAACGGCAGACGCGTCGCGCTAACCGGAAATCTCGAGGTGGCGGGGCTGAGCCTGGCCCACGAAAGCTTGGCCAGCGATCCGATCGAGAACACGAGCTTCGCGGTCAGCTTCGAGGCCAACATCGACCGCGATCAGAGGAAGTTGGAGCTGACCTCGCTCGAGGGGAAAATCGGCAGCCTGATCGTGCGTGTCGCCGGCAGCGTGGCGTTGCCGAGCGGTACCTACCGCTTCAAGGATGGACGCTCCCTCAAGGTCTTGCCCAAGATCGAGCTCACCCTGCAAGTGCCGCGCACTCCGTGCGCCAAGATCCTGGCCAGCATTCCCCCGCCGCTGGTGCCCAAGCTGCAAGGCTTCGTGCTGCAAGGGATGTTCGAGGCCGACCTCCATACCAAAATCGACTTCAGCAACCTCGACGCGCTCGATATCGGCGGCAAGGTGGGCATCGACGGCTGCCAGGTGCTGCGCGCGCCGCCCGAGGTGATCGCGCTCGGCGAGTCCGAGTCGATCATGCAGACGGTGGAAGTGCCGCCAACGCCCTCGGGTAAGGACGACGAGCTCATGACTTTCGCGGTGGGCCCCGACAATCCCGATTTCGTGCCCTACGACAAGATCTCACGCCACCTCATCGCGGCTGTCATGACCACGGAAGACTCCGGCTTCTTCAAGCATCGCGGCTGGGTCTCGGCCCAGTTCAAGAATGCACTGCGTCGCAACTTGGCCGGGGGCGGCTTTCGCTTGGGCGCCTCCTCCATCACCATGCAGATGGTGAAAAACGTGCTGCTCAGCCGGGAAAAGACGCTGTCGCGCAAGTTTCAGGAGCTGTTCCTGGTCTGGTATGTCGAGCAGATCCTGAGCAAGGAACGAATTCTCGAGCTCTACTTCAACGCCATCGAGTTCGGCCCCCGCCTGTACGGGATCGGGGCGGCGACTCGGCACTACTTCGGCAAGACGCCGGCAGAGCTCACGCCGTTAGAGGCGGCCTTCTTTTCCTCGATTCTGCCGAGCCCGAAGAAGCGCTACGTGCAATATTGTCATGGCACTTTAACGCCGCAGTGGGAACGTTATCTGCGGCGGATTCTGAGCAAGATGCACGAGCGCGGGCGCCTCGACGATGAGGAGTTCACCACGGCGATGGCGTCGAGCTTGGTATTCGACAAGGCCGAAATGACCATGACCGAGAAGCAGTGCGTTGACTGGGTGCACCGGATCACCCTGCGCCCCGAGCCCGAGCCCGAGCCCGAAGCCGACGGGCAATAAAGCGATGCCCCGACCAACCCGGCGGCGCTCGCGCGCGCTCTTTGTCCTGCTCGCGGTGCCGGTGGGCTTGGCCATCGCTGCCGCCGCCGGCCTGCTGGGAGTCTTCTACTACTATGGCAGCGATCCCAAGTTGCCCAGCCTCAAGGGCATCGGCGATTATCGGCCTGAACAGGTGGTCCGGGTGCTCGACCGGGAAGGAAAGCTGATCGGGGAGATCGGCAGCGTACACCGCATCGTGGTGCCCTACCGGAACATACCCAAGGTCATGGTCCAGGCCCTGCTGGCCGCCGAAGACGCCGACTACTTCGAGCACGAAGGCGTCGACTACAAGGGCATGCTGCGCGCCTTCTTCGAGAACGTGATTAGGCGCAAATTCGCTCAGGGAGCATCGACCATCACGCAGCAGGTGGTAAAGCAGCTCCTGCTCACGCCGGAGAAGAGCTTGCGCCGCAAAGTGCAAGAGATAATCCTGGCCCGGCGACTTTCCCAGCGTCTGTCCAAGGAGGACGTGCTGGCGCTCTATCTCAACGAGATGTGCTTCGGGCATGGTCGCTTCGGCGTCGAGGCCGCTGCGCGCTACTACTTCGGTAAGTCGATTTCCGCCGTGAGCCTGGGCGAGGCCGCCCTGCTAGCCGGGCTGGTGCAGTCGCCCGAGCGTCTGTCACCCTACAAGCATCCCGACGCGGCCAAGCAGCGCCAGATCTACGTGCTCGGGCAGATGGCCAAATTGGAATACATCCAGGAAGATGCAGCCAAGCGAGTGGCCGCCGAGCCCATCGCCGTCATTCCGCAGGGTGCGGGCGGGCCGAGCTTGGTCGCTCCCGAGGCAGTGGAGTCGGTGCGCAAGGAGCTGGAGGGCAAGTTTGGCGCCGACCGGGTGGGGAACCTGGGCCTCGAAGTTAAGACCACCATCGACGCCAAGTTGCAGGCTCTGGCTCGCCAGGCCCTCGAGCGTGGCCTGGAAGAGGTCGACCAACGCCACGGATTTCGCGGCCCTCTGGCTCATCTGACGGGGGCCAAGCTCGAGCACAAGCGCGCCGAGCTAAGGTTGGGACGCAAAAAGCCCATCGACGTCAACGAAAAGGCCGAAGGCGTGGTCGACGCGGTCGAGCAAGATCCGGCCAACCCCGGGCACGTGAAGCTGGTGGTGTTCCTGGGTGACCAGGAAGGGGTGGTCGATCTGGCGGACGAGCCACGCTACACGCTAGGGACCAAAACGCCGGGCGAGCGCTTCAAGCCGGGCGACTTGATCAGGGTACGCCTGGCCCCGGAACGCAAGCGGGACGGCAAGGGCCGCCTCGGCCTTGCGCTGGAGCTCGGCCCCCAGGCAGCCGTGGTGGTGCTCGATCCGATGCGCAGGGACATCCTGGCCTTGGTAGGCGGGTACGGCTACCGCGCCGGCGGCTTCGACCGCAGCCAGCGCGCGCACCGGCAGCCCGGCTCGGCGTTCAAGCCGTTCGTGTACGCTGCAGCCATCGACTCCCGGCAATACACCGCAGCCTCGATCGTCAACGATGCTCCGGAGGTGTACCAGCTGTGGAAGCCGCAAAACCACGAGAAGGACAACTTCTTGGGCCCGGTGAGGTTGCGGATCGCCCTGGCCAACTCCATCAATACCGTCGCCATCAAACTGCTCTCGTCGGTCGGCATCGGCCCGGTCAGAGATATGGCAGCGCGCGCCGGCATCGTTTCGCCCCTGCCGGAGACCATGGACCTGTCGCTGGCCCTGGGCACGGCCACCGTGACCCCTATGGAGATGGCCAATGCCTACGCCACCTTCGCAGGCGGGGGCCAGGCAGGGAAGCCGCGGCTGGTGACGGCTTTCGGCGACGAGCTGGTGCCCGCACCCGAGCTCCATCAGACTATCCGCCCCGAAACCGCCTACATCATGGTGTCGCTGATGAAGAGCGTGATCGAAATGGGCACCGCCCGCGCCGCCGCCGGCAAGCTGCAAAGGCCAGCGGCCGGGAAGACCGGCACCTCGGATGACGTGCGCGATGCCTGGTTTGTAGGCTTTACCCCCGAGCTGCTCACCGCCGTGTGGGTGGGCTTCGACGAGAAGAGGGTCCTCGGCCGGGGTGAGGAGGGAGCGCACACGGCGCTCCCCATATGGCTTGCCATCATGACCAAGGCCTTGGCGGGCCGGCCGGTGACGGATTTCGAGCAACCGCCTGGCATCGTCGTCACGCGCATCGATCCGGCTTCCGGCCTCTTGCCCGCCGCGGGCAGCGAGGGCGTCGAAGAGGTCTTTCTCGACGGCACCGCGCCAACCGACACCGCGCCACCCCCCGGCGAGGCCAGCCCGGACCAGATCTTGCTCGAGCGCCCCGATGGCCAGTGAGCGCGTGGAGCGCGTGAGCTCGGGCGGGCTTCGCCCGAACGAGCTCGCCCGCGGGGGTTCTAAAGGACCCTCCCAGGGTCCTTTTCTTAATGAGCGCTCAAGGTAACGAACATGAGCATGAACGCCAACTCTCTCCTCGCTTCGCTGCTCGTGGGCTCGGTGGGCATGGGAATCTTCATGTATGGGCGACGACAGCGGCGCGCTCCTCACCTGGCGGTGGGGTTCGTGCTCATGGCGTACCCCTACTTCGTGGCCAGCGTGCCGCTCATGCTGACCCTCGCCGTAGCCCTGGTGGGCGTTCTGAGCCTGGCCAGCTACCTTGGTCTATAGCCGCGTGAGCTCGGGCGGGCTTGGCCCGAACGAGCTCGCCCGCGGGGGATCCAAAGGACCCTCCCAGGGTCCCTCCCAGGGTCCTTTACCTCATAGCGATGTCCTCGGAGTGCGCTAATATACGCGGCCCGGCGATGCCCATGACCCGAACAGCGGAGCTTAGCCTCGAGACGGTACCCGAAAGCGCGGTCGAGGAGCACATGCGACTAGCCCTAGACGCCGCGCGTCGAGCGTCAGGCATGGGTGAAGTCCCGGTGGGCGCCGTGGTCGTGGTGCGCGGCGAAGTCGTCGCCATCGCTCACAACCAGCGCGAGACCAAGAACGATCCGACCGCCCATGCCGAAATCGTTGCGCTCCGGACAGCTGCCGCGGCGCTCGATAGCTGGCGTCTGGTCGACGCCGATCTGTACGTCAGCATGGAGCCATGCCCGATGTGTGCGGGGGCTATCGTCAACGCGCGCGTGCGCAGGTTGATCTACGGCTGCGACGACCCCAAGGCCGGGGCGGTGCGGACGCTATACCGACTGCTCGACGATCCGCGCCTCAACCACCGCGTCGAGATCATGGCCGGCGTGCTCGCCGACGAAAGCTCCAGCCTGCTCAAGTCATTCTTCTCCCGGCTGCGACTGCGCTGAGAGCGGAGGACGCCGCTTTCCCGGCTGGGGCGCCGTCGTCATGGGCTCGCGTAGCCCCCTTTGCTCGCGACTCTGCAGATCGGTGATGGCGCCCGCGAGCGCGGCCGCGATGGCACGCTGCCCAGCCTCGGAGAGCAAGTAACGACCTTCCGTGGCGTGGTCGAGGAATCCCACCTCGACCAAGACGGCGGGCATGGCGAGCCCCTGCAAGACATCAAGGGTGGCACCCTCCTGCTTGATGCCACGGTCGCGATCGTGCCCGAGCGCATCGGCCAGGCGCCATTCGATCCGACGAGCCGCGGCCAAGCTCTGCTTTGCGGCCTCGCGCACCTGATGACCGGCCCAAGCGGCTTCGCTGTCATCGCGAGCGAGGAGAGTGACACGCGCGACCTCTCGATCGACCTCGCGCGCGGGGAGGAGGTAGAGCTCGAATCCCATCTGGCTGCCGGGTAGCTGGGTGGGGCCGGCCGCGTTGGCATGCAGGCTGATGAACAAGCGCGCCCCGGCCTGATTGGCGCAGCGGACGCGGGCACGAATCGGCACGAGCACGTCGGTGGAGCGGCACAGCACCACCCGGAGCGCGGGCTCGCCCGCGAGCAACTCGGCCGTCCGCCGGGCGATCGCCAACGTGACGTGCTTTTCGTACAAATCCGTCTGCTGGGTCGCGGCGCCGCGATTCGAGCCACCGTGGCCGGGATCGATGGCAACCGTGAACGGCAGGGAAG
>Ga0187889_10001898_pt1 | contig 21480 bp, 13 predicted proteins | sample June2016WEW_7_10_2_FD_132992 | JGI IMG/M metagenome (GOLD analysis project Ga0187889, IMG submission 132992) | Peatland microbial communities from SPRUCE experiment site at the Marcell Experimental Forest, Minnesota, USA - June2016WEW_7_100 | ecosystem: Environmental > Terrestrial > Soil >... | reverse complement strand
TGACCTTCAACTCGGATGGCACGACCTTGGCCAGCTCGTCGTCCATGGGGCCGGGCGGCGAGGCGCTGCTGGGCTTCAAGGCCTACCTGGCCCCGAATTCGTTCTTCATCGCGGGTGGCGGTTACGGAGTCATTCCCACGGCCTACGGGACCAGTCACGGCCGTTTCTTTGCCGGCATCGTGTTCGAGCCCGGACCCGGCGATCGCGACGGTGACGGCATCCCGGACGACATCGACAAGTGCCCGGATGATCCCGAGGACTTCGACAATTTCGAGGACGAGGATGGTTGCCCGGACCTGGATAATGACAAGGACGGCATCCCCGATCTTCTGGACAAGTGCCCCAACGAGCCTGGTCCCCCCGAAAACCAAGGCTGCCCGGTCAACCAGATCCACGACCGCGACGGCGACGGCATTCCGGATGAGCTCGACAAGTGTCCGGATGAGCCAGAGGACTTCGACGGTTTCCAGGACGAGGATGGCTGTCCCGATCCGGACAACGATCAAGACGGTATTCCGGACAAGCAGGATCTCTGTCCCAACGACCCCGAGGACTACGACAACTTCGAGGACGCGGATGGTTGTCCGGACAACGACAACGATAAAGACCGTATCCCGGACGTGCTGGACAAGTGCCCCAACGAGCCGGAAACCTACAACGGCTTCGAGGACGAGGACGGCTGCCCGGATAAGGGCCTGGTCATTGTGCAGCGCGGTAAGCTCGAGATCCTCGACAAGATCTACTTCGAGACAGACAAGGACATCATCATGCCGGTATCGTTCCCGCTTCTCGATGCCATCGCCGCAACCATCAAGGGGCACCCCGAGATTGCCTTGATCGAGGTGCAGGGCCATGCCGACGAGCGCGGCGATGACGAGCACAACCTCGATCTCACCGATCGGCGCGCCCACTCGGTGGTGCGGGCGCTCGAGGACCGGGGAGTCGAGCTGGGTCGCTTGCGGGCGCGCGGCTACGGCGAGACCAAACCGGTGTGCCGTCAGCACAACGAGGAGTGCTGGAGCAAGAACCGCCGGGTGGAGTTCATCATTCTCAGGCGGGTCGACGAGGCGGTCCTACAGAATGACTCGGGGCAGTAGACGGTGACCGGTTTTATTGGAGACGCTTAGACAACCTCAGCTGCACAAATAGCTCACGTTCCTCTTGACAGAGGCTGCGCCTGGGTTATTAACAACCACCCAATAGTTGTTGGGCGCGGGTTCAATTTGCCTCTGCTGCCACGCGAGAAAATCGACGATGTCCGAGAGCGGACGAATATCGTCGATGTCGTTAAGCGCTATGTCGAGCTCAAACGGGCGGGTGCCGGCAGCTTCAAGGGGCTTTGCCCTTTTCATGTGGAAAAGACCCCTTCGTTTCACGTTCACGAACAACGCCAGTTCTTCCACTGCTTCGGCTGTGGCGAGAAAGGCGACGTCTTCACCTTCCTGGTCAAGATCGAGCAGCGTTCGTTCATGGAGGTGTTGCGCGACTTGGCCAGGCAATCCGGGGTCGACATTCCCGAAAAGAGCATGACGCCGGCTGAACGGAAGGCAGCGGAGGATGCGCTCTCCGATCGGGAGCGCATGTTGCGCGCCATGGAAGAGGCGACGCAGTTCTACCAGGCGCAGCTCGCCGGTCCGGCCGGGGCAGCGGCGCGCGCCTACATCGATGGTCGCGGCATAACCAAACCCGTGAGCGAGCGCTTCCGCCTGGGCTATGCCCCGGGCCAGGGCGCTGCTCTTCGCCACCATCTATCCTCTCGGCAGGTTCCGGATGAGCTCGCAGAACGGCTGGGCTTGCTCGGCAGGAACGAGCGGGGCCATTACGACTTCTTTCGCGACCGGGTTATGCTGCCGGTGCTGGATCGACAAAAACGGCCCATCGGGTTCGCATCGCGGCTACTCGATCCCGACGCCAAGGAGCGCAAGTATGTCAATTCGCCTGATTCTCCGCTCTACCACAAGAAGGAGAACCTCTATGGCCTGCACGCGGCAATCGACTCGATCAGGCGCGGCGGGACCGCGGTCGTGGTCGAAGGCAACTTCGACGTGTTGAGCCTGCACGAGGCGGGAATAGACGAGGCCGTGGCCCCCATGGGTACGGCCCTCACCGCGGAGCAAATCCTCCTCCTGGCTCGGGCAGCCAAGCGGATCGTGGTGGTCTTCGACGGCGACGCCGCAGGCGCGCGCGCGGCCGACAAGACCGTGGCCCTGGCCGTCGAGGCTGGCATGTTCTTCGCCGAGGCTGACGCCGATGGTCGTATCGCCGAGCTGCCCAGCGGCGTCGATCCAGACGAGTTCGTCCGCGCTCAGGGGCCCGAGGCATTTCGCGCCCTGCTGGCGCAGGCCCGTCCGATGGTCGACCATCTGATTCAGCGCGCCGCGGAAGACCCGACCGTGCCGGGCAAGGCGCATACGGCCAAGCGCGTCGTGGAGGTCCTCGCCCAGCTGCGCAATCCGCTGGTACGCGACCTCTATGTGCGCGACCTGGCGGCGAAGCTGGGCGTTCCGGTGTCGCAAGTCGCGCGTATGGTGCGCGAGGCCCAGAATCACGGCCAGCGAGGCGCGGTCGAAGTGGCTCCCGTAGCGCAGTCGGTCACCAGGCGCTTGCCGGCCGATGAGCTCGAGGCCTTGGCCCTGCTGGTGGCTCAGCCGACTCTCGCGTCTAGCGGGATCGCGCAAGAGACCATGAGCATGCTGCGCGATCCTGCTCTGCGGCAGCTATATGCCTTTGCGCTGGATATGCTCCAGGTGAGCGGCCGGGTCGACGTGCCGGCTTGTCTCGACCATGGCCCAGCCGAGATCAGGCAAGAGGTCGCGCGGGCGCTGATGGATGGTCGCTGGGAGGGGGTTGTGGCGGCCGAGGACGCCATGCATGCGCTCTTGCTCAAGCTGCAGCGCTCGCGAGTCGATTCAGAGCTGGCGGATGCCCAACGCCAGCACCGCGAGGCGATGGCCCGCGGGGACGAACAAGAGGCCAGGGCCATTTCCATCCGGGAGATGGATTTAATAAGGGCCAAGCTGGGATTGGCCAACCACGACAAAGGCATGGCGACATGATCGAGGACGCCGACGAACGTCTTAGCGACGAGAACCAGGACGATGACGATGAGCTCGAGGAAGTGAGCAAGCAGCTCACCAAGAAGGGCCCCGTTAACAAGGAAAGCGAGCGCAGGAAGCGCGAGCTCATAACGATGGGCAAGGCCAAGGGCTTCCTGACCTACGACGAGGTCAACGACCACATGCCCGAGAGCATCGTGTCGTCGGATCAGATCGACGACTGGCTGTCGACGTTGGGAGGCGAGGGTATCGAGATCGTCGATGCCTCGACGCAAGTCAAAGTCGAGGACAAAGGCGCTCAGACCGCCGAGCCCGAGTCGGAAGAGGAGGGCGAAAGCGAGACGGCGGCGCGGCCTGCCGAGGTGGAGGACGAGGAGGAGGACGACGGCTACTCGAAAACCAACGATCCGGTGCGCATGTATCTGCGCAAGATGGGCTCGGTGTCTCTGCTCACCCGCGAGGGCGAAGTCGAGATCGCCAAGCGTATCGAGGAGGGCGAGCGGCGCGTCCTGCAGGTCGTGCTGAATTCACCAGTGGCTATCGATGAGATCCTCGAGCTGGGGGAAAAGCTGCGCAAGCAGAAGGTCAGGGTCAAGGAGGTGGTGAAGGACGCCGACGACGACGAGGAGGAGTTTGACGAGAACTTTCACGTCGAGCGGGTGTGCAAGATCATCGACAAGGTCCGCCGCATCTACAAGGACCTGGAGAAGGTGGATGACAGGTCGAATGACAAGTGGAATGACAAGGCGAGCGACAAGTCCGCCAAGCGCGGCCAGTCGGACAGTGCCAAGAAAAAGAACCGATCGCAGGTAGCGGCGCTCAAGCAGGAGCTCCTGGACGCCTTGCAGGAGTTGCGCCTCAACAAGAAGCAGATAGATCGCGTCGTCTTACGTCTCAAGGGCCTGGTGTCGCGCATCGAATCAGCGCGGCGCGAAATCAGCGAGCGCGAGCAGCGCCTGGGCATGAGCGAACGGGAGCTGAAGAAGACCATGCGCGAGGCGCGTGGCTCTACGCTCAGGCAGCGCAACGTGACCAAGCGGCTGGGCTTGCGCGTGGAGGAGCTCGACGAAGCCGCTGAGGTCATCAGCAACGCGCGCAAGAAGGTGAAGAAGGTCGAGGACGAGGCCGGCCTGGGCGAGGCCACTTTGCGCGGCACCGTGAGTGAGATTCAAGATGGCGAAAGGCAGGCCGAGCTGGCCAAGGCCGAGTTGGTCGAGGCAAATTTGCGCCTGGTGGTATCGATTGCAAAAAAGTACACCAACCGGGGCTTGCAATTTCTCGATCTGATCCAGGAGGGCAACATCGGCCTCATGAAGGCGGTCGACAAGTTCGAATATCGTCGCGGCTACAAGTTCTCGACCTATGCGACTTGGTGGATTCGCCAGGCCATCACCCGCGCCATTGCCGATCAGGCGCGTACCATCCGCATTCCGGTCCACATGATAGAGACCATCAACAAGCTGATACGCACTAGCCGCTATCTGGTGCAGGAGCTCGGGCGGGAAGCCACGCCGGAAGAGATTGCCGAGAAGATGGAGCTTCCGCTTGACAAGGTGCGCAAGGTGCTCAAGATAGCGAAAGAGCCCATCTCGCTCGAGACTCCCATCGGCGAGGAGGAGGATTCGCACCTGGGTGACTTCATCGAGGATAAGAGCATCGTTTCACCGGCCGACGCCGTGATCTCGATGAATCTGGCCGAGCAGACTCGCAAGGTTCTCGCCACGCTGACCCCGCGCGAGGAGAAGGTGCTGCGCATGCGTTTTGGCATCGGGGAAAAATCCGACCACACCCTGGAAGAGGTGGGGCAGGACTTCGAAGTCACGCGCGAACGCATTCGCCAAATCGAGGCCAAGGCGCTGCGCAAGCTGCGCCATCCTTCGCGCAGCAAGCGCCTCAAGAGCTTCATGGAAAGTTGATGGCGTTTCCGCGCGTGAGCCGGTATCGGGCAGGCTAGGCCGACCAAGCGCCGAGCAAGCGCAAGCTTGATGGCGTCCTCGCGCCCAGGCTGGTCCCGGGCAAACCCGGGCTGACCAGCCCTCACGCCAGCGCCGAGAGGACCAGATCCGCCAGTGCCGTGATCTCGGTCGGCCCGATGTCGCTCGTGGGCAGGCGAGGCAGCTCGAGCATGGGCAGCGCCGGATCAACAGCCAGGCGGGCCACGACTTGCTCGGCATCGTGCCGCCGGGTGCCCAGCACCGATAGGCCGGCGACCAGGTGGCCGAGGGGTGGGGGAGCGCCGGCGCGCGCCAGCGCCGCGACCGCCCGTTCGACAGCACCATCCGCGGCCTCTGCCGGAGGCATGCCGTTCACGACCAGCGGTCCCAGGGGAATGCCGAGCTCGCGCAGATCGCGCACCAACGTCAAGGTCTCGCGCGCCGGTAGCTCCTCGGGCAGAGTGACCAGGACGACCGAGGTCGCCTTGGGGTCGCAAAGCGTAGCGCGGGCCTGCCCGGCGTCGCGGGCCAGCGGGCCTTTGTGCATGGCGCTGGCGACCACGCCGGGAATGCGCAGCATGGCAACGGCATGTCCAGATGCCGGCCCGTCCAGAATGACCAGATCGTACCGGGGCCGCCCCTGGTACTCCTGGGTGGTGTGCCACCAGGCCTTGCCCAGCATGGTCCAGTAGTCGAGGCCAGGAAAGGCACCGAGAAAGCTGCGCATCGCCTTGTTCTCGAAGAACGCCCGGTATATGGGCTCGAAGCGCAAGAGCATGACGCCATATTCGTGGAGGGCCTCCTTGGGTTGCATGTTCACCGCCGATAATTTGTCGTCGATGACCAGCACGCTGGGCCCCACGGGTTGATCGAGACCGAGGAGGCGTTCGAGCCGGGGTGGAGCATTGGTCTGGGCCAGCAATACCCGCTTGCCCATGCGCGCCGCGGCGCGGGCCAAGGCCACCGCGGTGGTGGTTCTCCCCACGCCACCCTTGCCAGCGACGAGGAGCAAGCGATGATCGAAGAGCGTTTTCATCGTCAGCGGTAGGGATGGGGGATGGATAACCTTGCCGGCGCCATCGACGGAGAACACTATAATGCGCCGATGTCACGCAAACGAGCAATGTCTGCCCGCCGAGAAGCGTCCTCCCTTTCCTCCGCGAGCTCCCGCGAGCGTGACTCGGCCGCGAAGGCCACGCTCAAGCGCGGTCGCGCCCGGCCGCTTTGGTTCGGCCATCCCTGGGTCTACGCCAATGCCGTGGAGCGTGTCGAGGGCGATGCGGCTCCGGGCAGCGTCTTGTCACTATTCGATCACGATGGCCGCTTCATCGGGCGGGGCATCTACAATCCGCGCTCGCAGATCGCGGTACGCGTGCTCACGACCGTGGACGAGCCGATCGATGGCGATTTCTTCGGCCGCCGTCTGCGCGTGGCTCGCGAGCTGCGGGTGGCGTTGGGTCTGCCCAATGCGCGCACCGACGCATATCGGCTGGTGAATAGCGAGGGGGACGGGCTGCCGGGTCTGGTGATCGACGTCCTTGGCGACGCCATCGTCTTGCAGGTGAGTACCCTGGGCATGGCGCTGTGGCGGCAGGAGATCAGCACGGCTATCTTGGATCTGCTCGGGCCTCGCACGCTTTACGAGGTTGCCGCGGCTAGCTTCGCCGAAACCGAGGGCTTCCTGGCCGAGACCCGGGTGGTGGCAGGCGAATCCCGGGCTGTGGTGCCCTGTCAGGAAGACGGCATCTTGCTCCAGGCCGAGCCTCTGGTCGGCCAGAAGACCGGCCTATTCTTGGATCAGCGGCCGAGCCGGATGCGCGTGGGCGCGATGGTGGCAGCGTCGCCCGATAAGTTCGCCCGGGTGCTGGATTGCTACGCCTATGCCGGAGGGTTTGCCCTGCAGGCGGGGCGCGCCGGGGCGAAGGAGCTGGTGGCGGTGGATAGCTCGTCCCGCGCGATAGCCCGCATCGAAGCTCATGCCCGCGCCAACGGCCTGGGTATCCGCGCGGTGGAGGCCGACGCCTTCCGCTTTCTGGAAACCGCCACGCCGCGGTCCTACGACCTGGTCATCGTCGATCCGCCCAAGTTCGCGCGCGCTCGCAAAGATCTCGAGGCCGCCAGCAAGGGCTACGAACGCCTCAACACCTTGGCCCTTACCGTCTGCGCGCCGGGTGCCGTGCTGGTCTCCTCGTCCTGCTCGCAGAACTTGAGCGCCGAGCACTTCGAGCGCGTACTGGCCGGCGCTGCTCGCCTGGCGGCGCGTGAGGTGCGCGTCATCGAGCATTTCGGCCCGGGACCCGATCACCCGCTGCCCTCTGGCTTCGCCGAAGGCCAGTATCTCAAGGTGGTCTTTGCCTATGTCGTGTAGGCCGTGGCTCGCTCATGGCTGGGCGGCGGGGATGACTCCCGCCGGCGAGCTTTGCATCAAGATGATGTAGTACACGAGCATGGCGACGATGGTGGCGAGCGACAGCCACTCGAACGGGATGCGGCCGAACAGCAAGAAGCGCTTCGCGAAAAAGCGTCCGTGCGAGCGACGGTTGATCCTGGTCTGGACCTGCTGCAGGAAGTTCCCGGGCGCCGGCCGCCTGAGGCTGCCGAGCTTGCCCAGGGTCTGGCGGAAGCGCTCGAGCGCCACCCGACACTCTATGCACCTCGACAGGTGGCCATCCACACGGGCGCGCTCGGAAGGTGACAGCTCACCCTCGAGGTAAGCCGAAAACGCGTCGATGGTTGGCTGATGCCCGTCGCCGGCGGTCACTTGAAGGTCCCTCCCAGCTGATCCTTGAGCGCCATGCGCGCCCGGTGCAAACGCGACTTCACCGTGCCCTCGGGCAGGCCGGTGATCTCGATGATCTCATCGTACGACAGCTCCTCCACGTCGCGCAGGACTACCAGCAGCCGCTGCTCCTCGTCGAGCTTGGCAATCGCGCTTTGCAGGAGGCGCTCGGTTTCGACGGCCTCCAGGATGACGTCGGGAGCGTCGAAATGTGCCTGGGCGGGGGCCGTATCCTCGTCGGCCATTTCGGTGACGTCCGTCCCATCGGCCAGCATTTGTCCCGTGGTACGGCGACGCGCGAGGTACTTGATGCGGTTCTTCGCGTGGTTGGCGGCGATGCGTAGGATCCAGGTGGAAAGCTTGGCCTCGCCGCGGTAGCTGTCGATGCTCTTGAATACCGTGACGAACACTTCCTGCGCGATGTCTTCGGCCTCGGCTGGCGACCCGACCAGGCGCAAAACCAGGTTGTAGACTCGGTCACCATAGGCCCTTACCACCTCGCTGAAGGCATCCTCGTCCCGCTTGAGCAGTCGGCCGAGCAGCATGCGTTCGGATAGGCTCATATGATACCTGGGTCGCCCCGGCGCCTCGTTGCTCGCGCCGCACTGTGCCCGCGCGGTCGCCCCATCAGCTGGCCGTGCTGGGTAAAATGCCAGGCGCGGGGCGATCTCGACCGGCCGAAGCAACAGCGTCTCCACGTCGCTACAGACAACCCGGGGGCCTCCAAGTTCTCGAAGTAGGGCAAGCCGCCGCAGTTTATCGCGATCACATGGTGGTAACGAACAAGCGGGCGCTGACTCCGATGATGGTCGTCTTGGCGCTGCCGGACACGTCCTGCCTCAGCCCGAGGTCGATGGCGCCAATGTCAGCCGACAGGGCAGAGATGCCCGCCGTGAGGTAGCCATTCCTGGTAACTCCGTCGAAGCCACCCCCGGCTCGCACCGCGCCCGCCGAAGAGAACGAGAATTCGGCGCCGCCCAGGTAATAGGTCGCGCTGTCGCGGCTTGGGTCGCGGTAAGCCTTCTCGTAGACGGTATCGAATAAGATGAGCACCATGGGCGTGGGCACGACCGCGATGCCGCCGCCCACCCCCCTGGGCAGCCAGGCGATGCCCAAGTCGTTCAGATTGTAGCCGACCGCGGCTACGGATATCTGGCGCACCGGTCTGACCGTGAGACCGGCATCGACGGTGAACCCCTGCGTGGTTTGACTGGGGGTGGTAAGGGTCGCGGGGGTAGTCAGATGGACGTACTTTGCGCTGCCGCCTATGAAGACCTTGTCCGCGAACGGAAAGGAAAGGGAAAGGCCAAGGACGTGGGCGCTTTGCGTTCCTCCCTCGGATTCGCGGTGGTAGGTGTAGTCGAGGGCCCCGCCCAGGTTAATCTCCGAGGTCGAATCGACCACGGAAACGCGCGCATCGTTGGATCCGGCGGTGCGGCCGTACTGGTAGTCACCTTCTACCTGGTAGGTGCGCAGCAGGGAAATGCCCGATGGATTGAGCTGTGGCCCGGCGTCTCCAGTGGCCATGGCCCGCATGGCACCGCCGGCGCCCAGGGGCCGGGCGCCGGGGAAGATGACGCCATCGGCGAAGGCCGCAGGGCAGAGGGATGGCCAGATCGGCGAGAAGAGAGCTGCCGCCGCGATTCCGGCCACGGCGACGAAGCTCGAGCCTTGGGGTGACATGGGGGGATATTATGGCGTCAGTCGCCCAGGCGCCCAAAGTCATTCGTAGGCCGCTGGTCAGGCGAAGGCCCGACGGGGGGCGGTCGTCGACACTGTTCCCGGCTCATAGCCGTGCTATCGCGATCAAAGGCCACCCTGGCTGGCGATGCTGACGAAGCCGTCACCGGCCACCACCACGTGGTCTAGCACGGCGATGCCGCATAGCTCGCCCACCTCGCGCAGGCGCCTGGTCAAATCTAGATCCTGGCGCGAAGGCGTGGGGTTGCCAGAGGGGTGGTTGTGGCAGAAGATCACGGATGCCGCGGAGCTTCGGATCAGGGGGCGGAAGATCTCGCGGGGATGGACCTCGACTCCGGTGAGCGAGCCGCGTGCCACACAGGTCTGGAATAGCACCCGGTGCCGGACGTCGAGCGCCAGCATCCAGAATTCCTCGATCGGGGAGGCGCCGAGCTGCGCGCGAAAATGTGTCCATACGTCGGCCGAGTTGGCGAATCTCCGGCCGCGGTCCGGACGGCGGCCGAGCACCCGGCGGCCTAGCTCGAGGGCGGCTTGCACGCTGGCAGAGCGTGCGGGACCTATGCCGGAGATCGCGCACAGATCGGCCTCCGCGTTGGCGACGAGCTGCCGCAGATCTCCGGCGTGATCGAGCAATTCTTGGGCAACCTCGACCACGTTTTTCCCGCGCCGCCCCGAGCCAAGCAGGACGGCCAGTAGCTCGGCATCCGAAAGGCTGCCTGGACCTTTGGCGAGAAGCCGCTCGCGCGGACGGTCCTGGGGGGCGAGGGCAAGAAGGATGGGCATGCGTTCGGACAGAGCATGCGCCGTGCCCTCGGCCACCTCATGAATCTTGGCCAAGCTCGCCCTTAAGTTGTCCGTCATAAACTTTGTGGCTTGCTCGGAATCGTGCTAACGTTGCTTTGCGTTTTGGTAAGGCGGGCTACTAGCTCGCTCTAATGCGGCTGGGTCGAGGTCCTTATCTGGGCCGGCCCCCAAAGGTGGCCGCTGCCTAACGAGTGGCGGTTCTTGCTGTTAGCTGGTAGCCGCCCAGGCAGAAACTTCATATCGAGAAGAGTTCGAAGAGGAGTCGATACTGAGTACTTCACTAGAAGGCGAGCGGCAGGAAGCCGCCGCCGACGACGATTTTTCCCGCGAGCCCGCCGCGAAAGGCGCGACCGAATCTGGGAACGGCGAATCCGAGCCAACGCTGGTGATTCATGTCGCCGACGACGGCCGGGCTGCCCAGTCGGCCCATCCTTCGCGTGTGGGGCACGGGCCACCGGCTTATACGTCGGCTACGGTCAAGTCTGCGCTAGCCGAGGCTCCGCCGCAGCCCTACTCATCTGCCTTGCGCGCAGCGCTAGAGCGGGCGCGTGCGGCCCTTCGCATTCGCGATCTGCGTCCTGGCCAGGCCGAGGTCATCGAGTCCGTGCTGGCTGGGCGCGACACGCTGGCCATTATGCCGACTGGCAGCGGCAAGTCGCTCACTTACCAGCTTCCCTCCCTGTGGCTGCCAGGGCCGACCTTGGTGGTCTCGCCCCTGCTGGCGTTGATCGAGGATCAGGTCGGCAAGATGAAGGCCGCCGGCGTGCCGGTGGCGCGTATTGACTCGACGCGAACCGTAAAAGAGCGGGCGGCCGACCTGCAAGGGGTGCGTGAGGGCAATATCAAGCTGGTGCTGATCACCCCCGAATCGGTGTGCTCGCCGGCGGTGCAGGAATCTCTGGCCGGGGTGAAGCTCTCGCTCTTTTGCGTCGACGAAGCCCACTGCGTGTCGCAATGGGGCCACGATTTCCGACCGTCTTACCTGGGTTTGAGACGCGCTGCGGAGGTGCTGGGCAGGCCGCCTATATTGGGGCTCACCGCTACCGCAACCCCAGCCATCGCCGAGGATGTGCTGGTCCAGCTCGGGATGAGGAACGCGCATCTGTGCCGCGTCTCGTTCCATCGTCCCAATCTGGCCTTCGATGTGCGGAAGGTGGCGGGCGAGGCGGACAAGCTGCGCGTTCTGGGCAAGTTGATTCAGCGCTTACGTCGTCCGGGTATCGTCTACTGCGCCACAGTGCGTGCCGTTGACGAGCTCTATGTGGCATTGCGGCACGGGAAGATTCCTGTCGAGCGTTATAACGGCAAGATGACGGGCGACGAGCGGGAAAAGGCGCAGGCCTCGTTCATGTCGTCGGGACGCAAGGTGGTCATGATCGCCACCAACGCCTTCGGCCTGGGCGTCGACAAGCCCGACATTCGCTACATCATCCACTACCAGATGCCGGGTTCGCCCGAGGCCTATGTCCAGGAGGCAGGGCGTGCCGGGCGTGATGGCAAGCCGGCCCGCTGTGTGCTTCTCTTCCAGCCTGACGACATCGCGATCCAGGAGCATTTCCTCAAGGAGGCGCACCCCACCAAGACCCAGGCCCGGTTGGTGGCTGATGGTCTTTATGCCTGGAGCGACGAGGGCAAGGAGGTGTCGGTGCGCGACCTCGCGCTCTCCATGGCGCTGCCAGAGCGGCGCGTTAGGGTCGTGTTGTCGGTGCTCGAAGGCATGGGCGTGGCCAAGGAGGTGCGCGCCGCCCGTTGGACCGGGGTCGAGCCGCGGCCCACGCGCAATGAAATCGATAAGGCGGCCTCGGTCTTCGAGGCGCGGCGCATCTCCGATCGGCGCCGTTTGGCCGAGTTGCTCAAGTACATGAACGTGCAGCGCTGCAGGGTGCAGATGCTGCGCGAATATTTCGGGGAAGAGGCCGGACCAGCGTGCGGCTTGTGCGACTCGTGCGCGGGGCTGGACAGCGAGGTATTCGATCCAGGAGACGCCGATGCCCGTCACAGCTTGCATGCGGCTACCGACTTCCATGGGCGGCCTCGTAGGCGGCGACGGCATGGCCCCGATGCGGCCAAACCCGCACCGAGTGAGTACCGCCGTCCCACGTTCGCCACTCCGATACCCGATCTGCCACCCGCCACGGTTCCCCCTCCCTGGGTGCCGCCACGCGACAGCGACGCGACCATCGATCCATCGGTGTGGGTCGGGGATATGTCCGCCACGCCGGCTGCGGGCGAGATCGTGTTGGCACCGGGAGAGCACGAGGCCTGGCTAGGCGAGACTCTCGCGGCGAAGGCAGACGGTGGAGATGGGGAAGCCTTTGTTGCGGGCTGGTCTGCGGTGCGCGACGCGAGCATTCGTCCCTTCGTGGAATGGATCCCACCTGCCCACGTGTCACTACCCGTCATTCCCGTTGCCCGCGGTCCGGGCGGAGCGCCGCAGCGCCAGAGCCAAGCTGGGGACCATCAGCGGCCGCAGCAGGAGGAAGGTCGTGGCGGGAGGCGGCGCCATCGTCGCCGAGGTGGTCGTCACCGTGCCGGCGAGCGCCCCGAACGTGATCGTAAGTCCGGTGCCCGTTTGCCTGGCGTATACAACCCCGGCGGCGATTGAACCCTACCTCCGCGCGCTAGCGCTTACACCTTGTCGTCCGCGGCCGTGGCCGACTTGGTCATGTCCAGCTGCGGCCAGAGGCCGGTGTGATCATGGCCAGACGGTGCGGCCCTCGCCGACGTGGTCATGGCCGGTGTGGTCAGAGGTCCTGGCCGACCTTTCGCCTCCGTCCGGGAAACCTTCGCGCTCAGTGCCCCCCAAAAATGCGGCGCAAGAATGATTTGGCCGGTGGGGGTGCTTTCCTCTTGAGCACCACCTTGAGGGTTTGGTTCTTGCGACGCGCGATGGCGAAACGTCGGACGGTCGGGTAGTAGCCCTTCTTGACGAAGCGTAGCTCGAAGACGATGCCGGGCCGGAAGCGCAGGCTCATGGGTGCTCGACCGAATACGCGTTTGCCCACGCTGAGCACGGCTCCGTCTGGCACCGAGACCACGTGCACCGATACCGGCTCGGTGGCTACCCGGATGGCCCTGTGCCCTGGCCGATCCGCCACGGCCTCGTCGTCACCCAGGACTCTCTGCGCATCGTTCGGCTCGGCGTGCTGCAGGAGCTTGTCCTCGTCCTCTTCGCTTTCGGCGGCGGAGGCGTCGCTGGCCGTGGCCGGGGAGGCGGCGACACCGGTATCCACGCCAGGCGCTCCCGGGATAGCACCGGGAGCAGCGACGGGGGAGAGGTCGGGGCCGGCTAACGGGCGTTGGTCTGGGCTGGGGAGTTCGGGGAGTTGGCCAGGCAATTGGCTTGGGCCTGGGTCCGGGAGCGAGCCTTGGCTGGAGCGGGGAGCCCTGTGCTGGCCGAGCTTGCTTGTGCTGGCCGGCAAGTAGAGCCATCCGGCCAGCGCGGCTGCCGTCAGAACCAGGGCGATGGCGATAATGCGAGCAGGCACCCGGCTACGCCGCAGCGCTCCGGGGGCCGCGGCCACCGTTTTCTCCGCGCTAGCCGGGGCGCTGGCGACAAGCCCGTCCTGCGGCGTCGCAATGGTCGGCTCCATGCTGCGGACGACGGCGCTTATGTCGACCGATTCCTCGAACACGACTTCAGCGCCCTCGCCAATGTCCAGCGACTCGTGCTCGCTCACGGGCGACGCCGGTGCGTGGGAAACGGTGGGACAGTGATCGCGTGCCTGCAGGTCCGCGAGCCAGCGTTTGAGCTCGGTCTGGCCGGCTGGCCGATAAACCGTGCGCTGCAGGTTCTCGACCGCGAGCAGCATCTGGTCGGCGCTTTGATAGCGCTGCGAGGGCAGGCGGGCCATGGCACGACGAATGATCTGGGCCAGGGCGGCATTGAGGCCGGGCACGACCTCCTCGGGAGGGGTGTACCGGCATTCACGCACCCGCGTGATGGCCTCGAGGTCGGTAGGGGATTCGAAGGGGCGCCGCCCGGTGAAGAGCAGGTAGAGCAGGGTGCCCACCGAGAACAGGTCGGAGCGGCTGTCGAGGATGGAGCCCGAGGCCTGCTCGGGCGACATGAAGGCGAGCTTGCCTTTGATCACGCCCTGGTCGGTCCGCTCTCGCCGACCCATGGCTTTGGCTATGCCGAAGTCGGTAAGCTTGACCTCGCCCTGATCGCTGATGAGGACATTCTGGGGGCTGACGTCGCGGTGCACTATGGCCAACGGCTGTCCGGCGCGGGTATGCGAGTGGGCATAGGCGAGGGCGCGACAGATCTCCGCCACGATATAGAGCGCAATCTCGGAAGGAATGGGGAAGGCGACGGCAGCGGTGCGCGTCAGGATCTGGCTCAGGTCCCAACCGTCGACCAGCTCGAGCACGAGAAAGTAGCGGCCGCTCACGTGCCCGAGATCGAGCACTTGCACGATGTTGCTGTGATTGAGCCCCATGGCGACGTGGGCTTCGTCGATCAGCATGTTGCGGAACTGGGGATCGGCGACCAGGGGAGCGAGGATGCGCTTGAGCACGACCGGGCGCTCGAATCCCTCCAGGCCGTGCTGGCTGCCGAGGAAAATCTCCGCCATGCCGCCGTCGGCAATCTTGCGAGCAATGTGGTACCTGCCGGGTCTCGGCACGGCTGCCGATTCTACTTCTCGAACAGGGCGGTCGCGGGAACGATTTTCACTGCCCCTCGAGAAATGGGCAGGGGATAGCTCTCGATGGTCTTGTCCTCCATCAAAATGCTTTCCGGAGTGTCTTTGGTGTCATACACGACGGGCGTCGGTTTCCCCGTGGTCAGGGCCGCGGCTAGCTCGCGGGCATTCTCGCCGACCACTACTATGGCAAGGCGGTCGGTGGCCAGGTGACGACGGACTGCGCGATCGACGTCATCCTTCGTCATCTTGGGCAAACGTGCCTCGAGCTCGGCGATCACGTCTCGGCCGTAGATCGTGGCGTCGATGGCATAGCCCAGCCGGCGCGAGCTGTCCTGCGCCCACAGGCCTACGTAGTTGAGCAGGAAGTCTCGAGTGGCCGCGAAGCCGGCGGCCGGGATGCCATCGCGAATCAGCTTGTCGGTCTCGTAGATGGCTTGCCGGATGGCAAAGCCGGCGCTAGCCGGGCGCACCGGCCGCAGCCATATCTCGAAGTGCTGCTGGCGGCGCGGCAGGTTGGGCTCGGCAAAGGTGGTAGCGCCGTCCTGGACGAAGTTCTCGACGTATGCGTAGTCGCCGTAGTTGAGCCCACGTTGCTGGCGCATTGCCAGCATGAGCAGGCCATTGAAGGTGCGGTGCTCGCCCAAGTATGAGGCTGCCACGGCCAAGGGGTAGAAGTCGTCGTCGCTGCGGTTGACCGCGATGGGATGTCCGAGGGATATGGCGTTCCCGAGGGCAGGCTTTTCCACCAGGAGCACGGCGAGCCCCTGCCTCGGCGCCAGCACAGGCAAGGGCGGCCGCGCGGCGCCACGGGCGGGCAGGGTGGCGAAACGAGAGGCGAAATCAGTAGGGAAGGACCTCGGGTAGCCGCCCGCCACTCCTACGATCAGCCGGTCTTGCACGAAATGCGTGGTGTAGAAGTTGCGAAGATCGGCCAGCCTGATAGCGGCGAGGCCTGTCACCGTGCCCAGGGTGGGGTGAGCGTAGGGGTGGCCCTGATACATGACGGTGGCGAGCGCCTGCTTGCCCAGCTCTTCATCGTCATTGCCGCGCAGGGTCTGGGTCAGCCCGTCGTGGGCATCGCGGCGCAGACGGGTGAAATCATCCTCCGAGAATCGCGGCGTCAAGATCTGCTCCGCTAGCAGGGTGGCAAAGGCGTCGAGATTGTCCCGGTGCACGGTCCCGGTGAAGACGAAGGTGTCCTTGTCACCGTAATAGTGGATGTCGGCGGCCATCGGATAGAGCGCATCGAGGACCTCGGTGCGTGTCCGCTTCACGGTGCTGCCCTCGCCGAGCATGGCGGCAGTAAGATTGGCCATGCCCTCTTGGCCGGGGGGATCGTCGGCGGATCCCACCTGAAACACCAGCCGGATGGTGACCAGCGGACTACGAGGCGAGGGCAGCCCGACGATGCGCACCGGGGAGGACGCGCTCGGCCCGGCGGCGCGCGCAGGCGAGGAAGACGCGACTAGGGCGGCGGAGAGGAGCATGGCGGTGATCCTGTGGCTGTGTGTGGTCATCAGCGGGCGGAGGCTGCGGGCTCGAGGATGACCACGGTTCGATTTTCCGGGGTGAAGTAGCGAGCTGCTACGCGTTTGACGTCGGCTGCCGTGACCTGGTCGAGCTGGGCGGAGGTCTGCTCGATGGCATCGAGGCCACCGGTAAGGGCCAGAAACTCGGCTCCCACCTGGGCCACCTTATCCGCGGTGGCGAGGAAGCCGGCCAGCTCGTAGCGCTTATGGGCGATGACCTCGGCCAGAGTCTTGGCATCCGTGCCCTGGGCGGCAATGCGGGCGATCTCGTCGTAGATGGCCTTCTCCACGTAGGGCACGTCTGCCCCGGCCTTCACCGTGGCCAGGAGGTTGAACAGGTTGGGGTCGATGTGGCGCTCGGCCGATCCCTCTAGTCGCTCGACCTTCTGCTCCTCGAGAACCAGGCGCCGGTAGAGCGGCGAGCGCTCCGCAAACGCCAGCTCGCCCAGCACATCGATGGCGGCGCTGTCACTGCTGGCGGGCGCAAAGGCCGGGACATGAAAACCAACCAGCAGCATGGGCAAGCCGGCGCCCTTCCAGGGAACCTTTACCCGTTGCTCTCGTGTTTGCGGGGGCTCGACGGGAATAGCTGGCCTCGCCGGCCCCGCTTGCCAGCCGCCATAATGTTCCTCCACCAGCGGCATGACCTGGGCGGCAGTCACGTCGCCCACCACGAGCAGGATCACATTGTCCGGACGGTAGTAGCGCTGGAAGAACTGCCGCGAATAGGCGAATTGGTGCGGCATCGCCTCGATGTCGGACAGAAATCCGATGGTGGTGTGGCGGTAAGTGTGAGTAGTGAAGGCATGGTCGTAGAGGGCTTCGACCATGGGCTGCAGGGGATTCGATGCCCCCTTGGTGTATTCGCCCAGAACCGCACGCGCCTCCTTTTGGAACTCGGCTTCGCCGTAGTCGAGGTGTTGGAAGCGATCGGATTCGATGTCCACGATGGTGGGCAGCGACTTGGCGCCGGCCAAAATGTGGTAGACGGTCATGTCGTCCGCGGTGAAGGCGTTCGAATCCGCCCCCATGCCTTTGATGGCAGCGTTGTACGCTTCCGTCGGATAGCGGGCGGTGCCGCGGAACATCATGTGCTCGAAGAAGTGGGCAAACCCCGACTTGCCCGGCTCGACTTCGTTGCGACTCCCGGTCCGCACCACCGAGTAGTAGGCCACCAGCCCGGGCGAGTCGTACTCCACTACGAATATCTTGAGCCCGTTGGGCAGAGTTTTTACGGTGGTGGGGAAAGGAAAGGCTTTGGCTTCTTGGGTCACAGGGTCACCTCGCACGATGTGGCTGATCTTGGGCGAGCTTGCGGTCGAGGCAACACATGCCGAGAGCACCAAGGCTAGCAGCAACCAAGGCTTCATGGTCGCGGCCATGGGCCACGAGGCGCGAGGCCAATCTGCGATTTCCTGGATCATGGGCCTCGCCCTAGCTGCGGTAATCAGCGTTTTCGCTCACGTATTCGTGGGTGAGATCGGCCCCCAGCACGGTGGCGGAGGCAGGTCCGGCGCCGAGGTCGATCTCGAGCTGGACACAGCGCTCATGCGGGGGATAAGCGATGGGCGGTCGGAAAACTCCCTCGGCGGGTGCCGAGCTGGGGTAGAGTTCGGCCTGGGCCAGGTGGGCCGCAAGCTGCCTTTCGGACTCCGCGTCGAGGGCGAAGCAGCCGTGCGCGAAGATGGGGTGGCCGCCCAGGCGCATGCTCACTTTGGTCGGGTCCAGCGCCAGCCCGCGCGTGCCCAGATACCTGCCTGCGGCGGCAACGACGCGCCCAACGTTGGGATCATTGCCCGCGATGGCACATTTCAGGAGAGGGGCGTTGGCCACCGCTTTGCCGAGGCCTCGGGCAGTGAGCTCGTCAGGGGCGCCGGTAACCGACAGGCGCACGACATGGCGGACCCCTTCCCCGTTGCGCACTACATCCTCGGCCAGATCGCCACAGACGTGCTCGAGCCCGCCCACGAACTCAGCCTCGGAGGGGCAGGCCACCCTACCCGACGAAAGGAGGACCACGCTGTCGGAGGTGCTGGTCTCGCTGTCTATGCTGATGGCATTGAAGGTGGCGCGGGCGACCTCCGCCAAGGCTTTGCGCAGGGTCGGGCGTGGCACGGCCAAGTCCGTCAGCAGGTAGACCAGCATGGTGGCCAGGTTGGGCTCGATCATGCCCGCGCCCTTGGCGATGCCGACGATACTGCCTCCCCCGACGGTAGCCCGCCTGACTTTGGGGTAGAGATCGGTGGTCATGATGCCCTGGGCCGCCTCGACCAGCGTGGTCCGGCCGAGGGCCTGCGCCGCCTCGGGCAGCGCGCCCAGCATGGCGGCCACGGGCAACTGCCACCCGATGACCCCGGTCGAGCTCGGGATCACTTGCCTGGCCGTGAGGCCAAGGATACCAGCTGCCCCGGCGCATAGCCGCTCTGCCGCGTCCACCCCTCCCGGTGCGAACACGTTGGCTATCTTGTTATTCACGACCACGGCACCGACCGTCTCTTCATCGAGGCGCTGCCGCCCGACTAGCACCGGAGCGCCGGGAAAGGCGTTGCGGGTGAATACCGCGGCGAAGTCAGCCGTCGGCCGATCGAGAACTATGAGGACCATGCTCATGGCCGCCGGTCGGGCCACCTCGGCGGGGACGAAGCTCAAGCGCGTTGCGCCAACGCGGAAGCCGAGGGGCATGGCCGCCTGGGTGGCGAGCCAGGCCCGGTGCTCGTCCTGGCAGGTGAACGTGAGGTTAGTGCTGGTCATGGCGGGAGGGCGAGGGTTGGCTGGCCAGGGTGGTGGCCGGCACGGTGGGCAGGGCTTGGGGGCGGGCGTGCGGCATGGCTAGTAGCTGGCGACTGGCGGGCATGCGCATACGAACTGCCGGTCGCCCAGCACGTTGTCGAGCCGGCCAACCGGTGGCCAATACTTGTGGGCGCGCAGGTAGGGCAGAGGGTAGGCCGCGCGCTCGCGGCTATAGGGGTGCGCCCATTCCGTCGCCAGCAAGGCCTGCGCAGTATGGGGGGCGTTCTTGAGCAGGTTGTCCTCCCGGGATGCCAGCCCGTTCTCGATTTCGCTGATCTCGCGCCGGATGGCGATCATGGCGGCGCAAAAGCGGTCGAGCTCGGGCAGGGCTTCGCTCTCGGTGGGCTCGATCATCAGGGTGCCCGGTATCGGGAACGACATGGTGGGGGCGTGGAAGCCGTAGTCCATCAGGCGCTTCGCCACGTCTTCGGCTTCGACGCCGGCGCTCTTCTTGAGCGGGCGCAGGTCGACGATGCATTCGTGCGCCACCCGCCCGTGTCTGCCGCGATAGACGACGGGATAGTGCTCATGCAAGCGTTCGGCGACATAGTTGGCATTCAGGATGGCGAACTGGGTGGCCCGGGTGAGGCCCGCCGGTCCCATCATGCGCAGGTAGGTCCAAGCGACGAGCAGAATGTTGGCGCTGCCCCAGGGCGCGGCGGACACCGCGCCAATCGCTTGCTCGCCCCCCGTGGGCACGACGGGGTGGCTGGGCAGAAATGGCGCCAGGTGGGCCGCCACGGCGATGGGACCTGCGCCGGGACCGCCGCCGCCGTGAGGGCTGGCGAAGGTCTTGTGCAAGTTGATGTGGCATACGTCGGCGCCCAGCTCGGCCGGACGACACAGGCCAACTTGTCCATTCATGTTGGCGCCGTCCATGTACACCAGCCCGCCGTGCTCGTGCACGATCTGGCAAAGCCTCTGTACGCCCTCTTCGAAGACGCCGTGGGTGGAGGGATAGGTCAGCATCATGGCGGCCAGCCGGTCCGCGTTCGCTTGCGCTTTGGCGGTCAGGTCTTGGGCGTCGACATTTCCTCCGGCGTCGCAGGCAACCACCACGACACGATAGCCGGCCATGACCGCGGAAGCCGGATTGGTTCCGTGGGCCGACGACGGGATCAGACACACGTCGCGCTGGTGATCGCCCCTGGTAAGATGGTACTTGCGCACCACCAAGAGACCGGCGTATTCCCCCTGGGAGCCCGCGTTCGGTTGCAGTGATACCGCGGCGAAGCCGGTGATCTCTGCCAACATCGTCTCCAGATCGGCGATGATGGCGGCGTATCCTTGGGCATATTCCCGCGGCACGAAGGGGTGAACGTTGTTCCACTCTGGCCAACCGAGCGGCAGCATCTCGGTCGCCGCGTTCAATTTCATCGTGCATGAGCCGAGCGCAATCATCGAGTCGGCGAGCGAGATGTCCTTGCTCTGCAGCTGGTGCAGATAGCGCAGCATCTCGGTTTCCGAGCGGTAGGCCGAAAAGACAGGATGCTGGAGGAAAGGGGTGCCGCGCTGGAGGGCGGGCGGCAGGGCGAAACCTACCTCGGGTAGCTCGCGGGCCGCAAGGGCAGGAGCCATCACCCGCGCGATGGTGGCGATGTCAGCCCGCGTGGTGGCCTCGTCGAGGGTTATGGTGAGGACCGTGGGGGAAAACCGGCGTAGGCAGATCCCGGCGGCCTCGGCCCGGGCGTGGCAGGCGGCGATCGCGGCCGGGCTGCCGTCCACGCGGATGGTATCGAAGACGGGGGCGGAGAGCACCGTGAGCCCTGCCTCCGTCAGGGCCTGGGCCAGGCTCGCGGTGAGCCCGGCCACCCGAGCGGCTATGGCGCGTATCCCTTCGGCGCCGTGATATACCGCATACATGCTGGCCATCACCGCGGGCAGCACCTGCGCGGTGCATATGTTGCTGGTGGCCTTCTCACGGCGGATGTGTTGCTCGCGGGTCTGCAAGGCAAGCCGGAGGGCGGTGTGGCCATGAGCATCCCTGGCCACGCCGACAAAACGCCCCGGCATCTTGCGGGTGTACTCCTTGCGCGTTGCCAAGAAGGCGGCATGCGGCCCGCCGTAGCCGAGGGGCAGACCGAAACGCTGCGTGCTGCCCAGTGCCACGTCAGCGCCCAGCTCGCCGGGCGGCACTAGCAGCGCCAACGCCAGGAGGTCGGCCGCCACCGCTACCCGGGCGCCCCCGGCGTGCGCTTGCGCGCAAAAATCGCGGTAGTCGAAGATCTTCCCATCGGT
>Ga0187889_10001893_pt1 | contig 21542 bp, 21 predicted proteins | sample June2016WEW_7_10_2_FD_132992 | JGI IMG/M metagenome (GOLD analysis project Ga0187889, IMG submission 132992) | Peatland microbial communities from SPRUCE experiment site at the Marcell Experimental Forest, Minnesota, USA - June2016WEW_7_100 | ecosystem: Environmental > Terrestrial > Soil >... | reverse complement strand
TACAACCTCCATCGTCGCCATTCGGCGCTAAACTACAACAGCCCGATCGAATTCGAGCTGATACATTCCGTGAACAAGAAAGCAGCGTAACGAAACCGTCCACCAAATCGGGTCAACCCCATACCTTCTCCCTGAAGGCTTGGGGATCCATGACCTTGTCTAGTACGGCCTCGATTGCTTTCTCGTCCGAGCCGGCGGCGAGTACGCCGTCGTCAATGCCCCACATGCGTTTGAATTGCTGGTTAAACGAGAGAATCTCTCCCGACGTGCGAACCGTCAGAATTCCGTCTGGAGAGACTTCTTGTTGAGTGCTGAGTAGGGAGTTTTGAAACGCCAGCTCATTTTCTATGCGCCTGATGTCGGTGCAATCTCGCACGATTCCGATGGTGCAACACCGCCCCTCGATCTGCACTTCACTCACGGACATTTCGACGGGAAATCTGTCGCCGGATTTGCGGACTGCCACCAACTTAATGACCTTGCCGTTGAGTTTGGACGGTTCCGTGTCGCGAAGCGACTCAGGGTCTCCTCGCTGGTCCTTGCAGCATCGGTTGAAGGGCAGATGCGGGTACAGGTCCTTTCCCACGATCTCGTCCCGGGTGTAGCCGAACATTGACTCTGCGGCCGCGCTCCAATGCACGACCATGCCGCGGTCGTCGATCACGACGATGGCATCCATGGCTGCGCGATCGATAGCCGCCATGATCTGATTGGTTGCCTCGCGCGCCGCCGACGTTTCGTGCCATCGCAATTGTGCCCGAATCCTAAACCGAGCTTCATCCAGATCGAGGGGCTTCTTGATGAAATCCACCGCTTCGTCAACGAGAGGGTCGTGAAGGTCGAGCCGCTCAGAAAAGGCGGTTGTGAGAATCACCGGAAGGTGTGCGGTTCGCCTACAAGCTCTGACTTTGCGAAACAGAGACAGTCCGCTCATCTCCGGCATCAGAGCAGCGATGATGGCCAAGCACGGAAGTCTGGTTTCAAGGGTCTGCATGGCGGCGGCGGCGCTGGATGCTGTCCACACCTCGACCCCTGCTGGAGTCAGAAGTTCGTTCAGCGACTCTCGGACGCTCTCGTCATCGTCAACCACCAAAATCGAGTGGCGGGGATGAGTCGGTCGCCTGCCCTGCATTCTTTGACCTCACCGGAAGCTCCGCATTCGCTGCTTTCTCTTGATCGGTTGGATCCGGCATACCCTTGAGAGCCGCTAGACCGGCGCTGCGGCTGGATTGTACTCAATGCGGTCCATCGAGGTCAGAGCCATCACATCATCCTACATCGGTCGATGCGAGCTTTTGACTCGGTTGGAGTAAAGAAACTCCGCCTTCTGACGAAGAAGCATTTCGGAACAGATTAGCTATGCACCTCGCTAGGGTACGAGAAATCCTTCCGGGACAGACCCTGGCCGCCGACGTCGCCAACATCCACGGGCAGCTCCTTCTCCCAGCCGGAACTGTCCTGGAGCTTCGCCACTGCACGCTGCTCAAGACCTGGGGCATCGTGGAGGTCACCCTCGCCGACGATTCCGCCGTGGCACCCGCCCCGGGAGCACCGAGCACGCCGCGAGTTGCGGCGCCTCCCGTCCCCTGCCCGACTGAGCAAGGGGTCCATCCCGCGCTGGCTGAGTTGGCGGAGGTTGCTGCTCGTCTGAGAAGGAGCAGCGGTCCCGAGGATAGACCCAATCCAGATTCTTCCCCGTGCCTTGCATCGCCCCGCAAGAGCTATCGATCCCCGTGGCCGCCCGTCAGTGCCGAGACCGTCGCGAGCCGCGCCGCGACCCTGGTCTCCCTTCCCACGATCTACTTCCAGGTCGAGCGAGCCATCAATCACCCCAGTAGCTCAAGCACCGACATTGCCAACGCATTGCGTACCGACCAGGGCCTGAGCGCGCGGCTCCTTCGCATCGCCAACAGCGCCTTCTACGGCTTCCCGCAACGCGTCGAGAGCGTCGAGCAAGCCATTCGCATCATCGGCACGCGCCAGCTCCACGATCTCGTGTTAGCCACGGTCGTGCTTACCCAATTCCGCGGTCTAGACGCTAACTTGGTCACGATGACGTCGTTTTGGCAGCATAGCTTCGCCTGTGGCATCGCAGCCCGCTCCCTGTCCATCCTCCGCCGTGAAAGCAACACCGAGCGCTTCTTCGTATCCGGACTACTGCACGACATCGGAAGTCTTGTCTTGTATCAGGAGTTTCCGCAGCGCGCGGCGGTCGCGCTGGAAGCGCACGCACGAGACCACGCAGCTCTTGACGAGGTCGAGCGCGGGATCATCGGCTGCGACCACGGGCAAGTCGGTGCGGCCATCATGACGTTGTGGAAGCTGCCCGAGCTTTATCGCGAAGTGGCGGCCAACCACCACAATCCCATGGCTTCCAAAGTTCCCTCCCTGGCGACCGCGGCCGTTCACATCGCGGATCTGCTCGTCGCGGCGCTCGGATTGGGAGGCAACGGAGAAAGTGGCTTGCCGCACTTTAGCTCTGGGGCGTGGGACCTGTTGGGCTTGGCACCGTCAGACCTGGGACGCGTAGCCGAGGACTTGCTGAGCCTCCTCGACGAGACGTTGCGCGTGTTCACGGAGAAGTGATCCACCCATGGGCGACTCCACGAAACTTGACGAGCTCGGGCTGCTCGAGACCCGACACCTTCAGCTACTGGAGGCCATTCTCTCGCTCGACCGCGCCCTTGCCGCCATCCCGCAGGATGCCGCCGTCGGCGCGATCCTCGATACGGTCAATTTCCACCTCAAACAGGCGCTGAATTTCCAGGCCGTCGCATTTCTTCTGGTCAATCCCCACGACCTTACCTATCAGCTCGCATTCGCCGACCCACCCGAAGAGAAATTGGCCCTGTCACGCGAGACCGAGCAGGCCATCGAGACAGGCGTCTTTGGCTGGACTCTGAAGCGCGGCCAGGCGCTGGTGCAGATGGCGGAGGACTCGCGACAATTCGTGTTGCATCCTCTAAGCACTCGGCGCTCAACGGTCGGCATGCTAGCCGCCTTCGCGCACCATGACTTCAACACCTCGCCGTCCTCGCTCGTATTTCTTTCGGTCATCATGTCGAAGGTTGCCCTGAGCATCGAGAATGGCCTTCTTTATGCGGAGCTTCGCGAGCACAATCACAAGCTCAAGCACACCGTCGGCGAGCTGCGTGCCAGCGAGGCCAGGCTGACGAACATTCTCGAAAAGATGCCAGTGGGCGTAGCCATTGTCAGTGAAGAGGCCGGAATCATCTGGCTCAATGAAGCGCTGAGAACGATAGTTGGCGCGGCAACGAAGGAGGAAGTCATTTCCCGAAAGTGCGCCAACGCCATCTGCGGCTTAGCTTCGCCCTGCCTTCGAGGCGCCCAAGCCGACCGCGAGCAGAAGATTGTCCGCAAAGACGGCGAGGTTATCACGGTGTTGCACTCGGTCCACCCAATCGAAGTCGGCGGAGTCGAGCATTCGCTCTGCATCTTCTTTGACATCACGACCCGAATAGCTCTGGAAACCGATCTCAACCGCGCGCGCAAGCTGGAAGCAATTGGGCAGTTGGCTGCCGGGATTGCTCATGAGATCAACACCCCGGCCCAGTTCGTCGGCGATAGCATCCATTTCCTATCAGACGGCTTCAAGAACGCACAGCGGGTGCTTGGCGCGTATCGGCAGGCCGTCGGGGCGCTTGCTGCAATACCTGGGCAAGAAACGCTCGCACAACGGCTGCGCGAGGCCGAAGATGCGGCGGATCTGGCCTATTTGGAGGAAAACGGTGCTGCAGCGTTTGGCCGCGCCGAGGAGGGAATCTCACGGATCGCAGCCATCGTGAGAGCGATGAAGGAGTTTGCTCACCCCGACCAGCGGGACAAGGAGCCTGCCGATATTAATCGAGCGTTGCAGACCACATTGACGATTGCCAAGAACGAGTACAAGTACGTCGCAGACGTAGAAACCACCCTCGGAGACATTCCCCTGGTAAGATGTCACCTGGGTGACATCAATCAAGTCTTTCTGAACCTGCTCGTCAACGCCGGGCACGCGATTCTCGCTGTTGTGGGGAAAAGTGGAAGGCGAGGAAAGATACTCGTGCGAACAATGCGAGAGGGTGGGGATGTGCGAATTGACATCACTGATACGGGGTGCGGCATTTCGAATGAGATCAAGGACCGCATCTTTGACCCGTTCTTCACTACCAAGGAGGTAGGACGCGGCACTGGACAGGGTCTCGCAATCGCGCGCGCCATCGTCTCCACCAAGCACCACGGGTCTCTGACATTTGAGAGCGAGGTCGGGAAAGGAACGACTTTTACGGTCCGACTCCCGGTGGACATCGATGGCAATGCAAGCGTCGATTCGCAAACCTAGACACGCACGCCTGGCTCTGGTGGATAGGTGGGGAGACGACTGAGTTGCTGCCTCCGATGAGAGATCTCATCAGCAGCGAGGTCCGAGGAGGCCTGGGCGGCAACGACTTTGGCGTTCCTGGTGACCGCAGGCCAGGCATCCCTTGCGGCGAAGGCGATTGCGCCGATCGCCGTTCCCAAAGTAAACCTTGGCCATGAATAGCCGATTCGACCAAGAGGCAAGCCGATGGGATCAGCAAGAGCCGCGCGTGAAGATGGCCGTAGCCATCGCGGAGGCGATGTCCCGGTCTTTGCGGCTTGGCTTGGATCGAGATCTCCTCGACTTCGGCACCGGCACTGGGCTCATCGCGCTAAGGCTCCAACCTCACGTGCGCAAGGTGTTCGCCTTTGACACATCGGCAGGCATGCTGCGAGCGCTGGGGGACAAGCTCACGCAGCGCAACATCACCAACGTGGAGTTGGTTCAAGGCATGCCCGGCGAGACGATGCCGAAGCTGCCCGAGGTCGACGTCATCGTCAGCTCCATGGCCTTGCACCACGTGCGCGACACTCTCGGTCTTGCCCGTGCCTTCAAGACAGCGTTGCGGCGAGGTGGTCAGCTAGCCATAGCGGATCTGGATCCAGAGGGCGGTTTGTTCCACCCCGACCATACCGACGTGATGCATCACGGCTTCGACCGCCAGGAGCTGGCCGCAACCCTGGTCGCCGCTGGCTTCTCAGAGATCGTGTTTGGCGACGCCTATGTCATGGAGAAGCCCATTGCCGATGGGACCTTGCGGCCATTCACGATATTCCTCGTGACCGCGCAGGGGTGAAGCATTGGCAGGGGACCACGGGGGGCGGCATGAGTTTCGCGCCGGGCCAGCGGCAGGGCGGATCCATTCCCGTCGAGCGACAACTCAAGCTCGTCAGGCCGCTACACTAGCCCCGAGAGCACCGAGTCGAGCCAGCTCTCGGTCGCTGCGACGGCCCGGCCGAGCCGGTCGCGGTTGACCGCGAGCCTATCCGGGTCGAGATCGATTACGTAGGCGTGGCGCAAGAAGTGTCGGAAGCGCAGCAGAGCATCCCAATCTGCAAGCGCCTCGGCCGGAAAGATTGGCGGGCGAAGCCCGGGAATCGCCACGGCCGCGTCAGCCAGCAACGCCGTGTGCCAACTTTCACCCGTTCGCTCCGGTAGTCCCGCGGCCCGTTCGAGGCGCACGAGGATCGCCTCGAACGCTTGGTACGCGTGATCGAGCGACAGCGCGACCAGCGCCGATGGGGCGGCGCCCTGAGGTGGGTCGGCGGCGCGAGCGCGGGCAAGATGGGCCTTCAGCGTCTCCCAGTCGCGGCGGCATTCGGCCACCGCCAACGCTGCGCGGGCTTCCGCAGGGCTCACAGAGGCACCCCCCTCTCGAGCACACGCTCCTTCAGCGACGGGGGAGCATCGCAGATGGCTATGACGTGCACATCTCGCCCACACCTCCGCCCCACCAGCGACGCCACCATGAACGGATCGGCGCAATCCTTGACCAGCAGATCGACGTCGCTGCGCTCGCCCGGCTCGCCCCAGGCATACGATCCGAAAAGCCACGCGTCGCCGCACAGCTTGCCGGCTCGGGCATGCGCGAGACCCGCCCGCACGTCGGACAGCACGGCAGTGCGTCGCGCGTGGGCCTGCGCGCGCTCTCGCGCCACCTCCTCCTCGAAGTGCGCCAGCACGGCGCGACGGAATGCGCGCATGAGGTCGGGATCTGGGGCCACCATCGCTAAGATGATAGCAGCTCAGGACTGCCCGCGACTCCCACGGACGCACACCGGGATGGATTGGATAGGCGGCGAGTTTCCCGGCCGCCTAGTGGGGAGGAGCCGATTGGCCCACGAAGTAGAGCGAAGAAGTAGCCGCATACTGGGTCAGGCCATCGATTCCGTTGCCGCCCGTAGCGGTTCCCGCGCCGAAATAGAAGGTCAGAGGCTGTGGATTGGTGGCATTCCTGGGATTGAAGTCGTTCATGGTTATCGTGTTCGAGATAAGAGCCCCATTCTGGTCGAACCGCAGCGCGCCAGCGGCAAACTCGGTCGATGTGCCAAACGTGCCGCCCGTCAGATCGCCTCCGTCGGTCATGATGTGATAGGTCCAGTCGCCAGAATCCCCGGACTGGGCGCTGGCGGCGTCAGTCTTGCAGAAGTAGATATCGAGCGGAATGGCGTCACCCAGCGAATCGTATACGGTGACCAGGGTGCTGAAATTGGCGGTGCCGTCAGGGTCGGCTGGCGACCAAGGGACCGCCACAGCGGTCTCGTCCAGATTGCCGCGTAGAGTAATAGTCTTGGTGGCTTTGGGCGCAGGATCAGCTCCCGGGACTGCCTGACCGTCCCCGCCGGAGCTGGTGGTACCGGAGCTGGTGGTACTGGCATCAGGAGTGCCGCTGGAATTATTGATAGTGATGTCGACGCATGCGCTCCCCAGGAACATCAAAGAGAGCACGAAGTAAAACCGCCATGTGCCTAATGCCATGCTCGCCATTGCCCATCAATCGGCAGAGCCGCGTCAGACTTCAGCCTGGCCCTAGTGAGACCCGACAACGCATATGGACTTCCCCGACTGGACCCGATTTGGTAAACGGTCTCGTTACGCCGCCCTCTGCACCGAGTGACCACTTCCCATGCGACCGAGCTCTGGCAGTCGAGCGCCGAATGGCGGCGGTACGTGGCGTAGCACGGCCGAAGCGGAGGCCACCCAGGGCGCAGGACCGCATCCTTGCTCGCCGGGATGGCGCTGCCCCCACGCACCTGTGCTAGATCCGCGCGCGTGATCCGACTCGACAACATCAGCAAGCAACACGGTCCCCAGGTTCTCTTCGTAGATGCTAGCGCGGCCATTCAACGCGGCGAGCGAATCGGGCTCGTCGGGCCGAACGGCGCGGGCAAATCCACCGTCTTTCGTCTGATTGTGGGCGAAGAATCCGCCGACGAAGGCCAGATCGCCATCGACCGCAATGTCACCATGGGCCACTTCAGCCAAGACGTGGGCGAGATGAGAGGCATGACCGCCATCGCGGCCACCATGGACGGGGCAGGCCCGGTGTCGGAGCTGGCCAGAGAGATGCGCGAGCTGGAGGATGCGATGGCCGACCCCGGCCGGGCGGCTGATCTCGATGGGCTGGTCGACCGCTTCGGGCACGTACAGGCCCGCTTCGACGAGCTGGGCGGATACGCGCTCGAGGCCCGCGCGCGAGAGATCATGACTGGCCTGGGATTCTCGCAGGAGATGATGGACGGCGAGGTGGGCAACCTCTCGGGCGGGTGGAAGATGCGCGTGGCGCTGGCGCGCATCCTCCTGATGCGACCGAACGTGCTCCTGCTCGACGAGCCGTCGAACCACCTCGACATCGAATCCATCATCTGGCTGGAGAGCTTTCTCAGAGCTCACGATGGCGCACTGCTGATGACGACGCACGATCGCGAGTTCATGAACCGCGTGGTAGGCAAGATAATCGAGATCGACGGCGGCGTGCTCACCACCTACTCGGGCAACTACGACTTCTACGAGAAGCAACGCGCGCTCACCGAGACGCAGGCCGAGGCTGCCTACCAGCGTCAGCAGGCCATGATGGCCAAGGAGATCCGCTTCATCGAACGCTTCAAGGCTCAGGCTTCGCACGCCGCCCAAGTGCAATCGCGGGTGAAGAAGCTCGACAAGATCGAAAAGCTGGAGCCGCCACGCCGGCGAAAAACCCTGACCTTCGAATTCCCGCAGGCTCCGCGCTCGGGCGAGGACGTGGTCAAGCTTGCGGGCGTGAGCAAGGGCTACGGAACGCGAGCGATTTACCAAGGCCTCGACCTCATGATCCGCCGCGGAGAACGCTGGGCGGTGATGGGGGTAAATGGCGCCGGCAAATCGACGTTGCTCAAGCTGGTGGCGGGCGAAATCGCGCCTGATACGGGCACCGTGACCCTTGGGGCTGGCGTTCGTCTCGGCTACTTCGCCCAGCACGCCATGGAGCTGCTCGACCCGGACCAGACCGTCTATGAGACCTTCGAGGAAGCCTTTCCGCTCGCCAGCATCGGTACGCTCAAGTCTCTGGGCGGCTGCTTCGGCTTTTCCGGCGGCGATATCGACAAGGTCTGTCGCGTGCTCTCCGGCGGCGAGAAGGCTCGCGTAGTCATGGCCCGGCTGCTGTTCGCCCGCCCCAACCTGCTAGTGCTCGACGAGCCGACCAACCACCTCGACTTGGCGACCAAGGAGATGCTGCTGACCTCGCTGAAGGATTTCGAGGGCACCATGCTCTTCGTGTCACACGATCGCCGCTTCCTCGGCGCGCTCTCGAACCGTGTGCTCGAGCTGGTCCCCGGAGCGATCAACACTTACGGCGGAGGCTATCTGGAATATGTCGCACGCAGCGGCCACGAGGCACCCGGGCTACGCGCGTAGCGGACGCCCATAGCCGGGCGGACACCCGGTCTAGCGCTAGCGATACCCTTCCGCCTGCAGCGCAAACAGGCGTGCGTAGCGCGCGCCGTTGGCTAGCAGCTCGGCGTGAGTGCCGTCCTCGGTGACTTCTCCCCCCTCCAGCACCACAATTCGCTCTGCCATGCGCACGGTCGGGAACCGGTGCGAAATCAAGATCGTCGTGCGGCCTTGCGCCAGGCGGTGAAAGCGCTGGAACACGGCGTGCTCGGCCTCCGCGTCGAGCGCAGCGGTCGGCTCGTCGAGGATCAAAATGTCGGCTTGCTCGCGCATGAAGGCGCGGGCGAGCGCGACCTTTTGCCACTGGCCCCCGGACAGGTCAACCCCCTCCTTGAACCAACGGCCCAGTTGGGTATCGAGCCCGGCGGGCAAAGACGCCGCCAGCTCACGTGCCCCACCCTGCTCGAGAGCGCGGGTCAGGCGCAGCTCGTCGCGCATGTCCTCCACGGCGCCAAAGGCGACGTTCTCCCGCAATGCGAGCTGGTACTGGTTGAAGTCCTGGAAGATGATCCCGATGCGCCCCAGCAAAGCCCGCGGATCCCAGTCCGCAAGATCGCGCCCATCAAGCCGGATCCGGCCCTCGGTCGGCTGGTACAAGCCCGAGAGCAGCTTGATGAAGGTGGTCTTGCCCGCGCCGTTCTCGCCGACCAAAGCCAGACTCTGTCCTTCAGGAATGAAGAGGCTCACGTTGCGCAGAGCCCAGCGCCCTCCGCCCGGATAGCGAAAGCCAACCTGCTCGAAGCGGAGTCCTTCCTCGGCCACCACGGCCGCGGGTGTGGCGGGTTGGCTGCGCTCCGTCGGAATAGCCAGGTACTCGAACAGGTTCGACATGTAGAGCGTGTCTTCGTACATGCTGCCCACCGCGCTGAGGATGGCCTGAAAGCTCTGCTGGCCCTGCCGAAACGCGACCAAGTACAGCGTCATGTCGCCCAGGGACAGGCGGTTGGCGACCGTAACACCGACAATGAAGGCATAACAGCCGTAGAAGACTGCCGTGCTGAGGAGCGACAGGGCGAAGCCCCAGGTCGTCCGGCGCACGGCCAAACGCCGATCCTCGCCGTAAAAACGCTCGGACAGGGAGCGGTAGCGGCCGAGCAGAGTCGGCCCGAGACCGAGCAGCTTGACCTCCTTTGCGTGCTCGTCGTTGGCCAGGACGTATTCCAGGTATATGAGCCGTCGTGTGTCGGGCGAGCGCCAATTGCGCAGGCGGAAAGCGACCCCGGAAAACCTCGCCTCGGCGAGGAACGCCGGGATCGTCGCCGCCAACAGCCCAACCACCATGAAGCCGGAAAACTTCACCAGCAGGATCACGTAACCCGCCAGGGTCAAGGCGTGGCGCAGAACCTGGAAGTTGCTCTCGATGAGGGAGAGTGGCCGCAGCGACGCCTCCCGCCGCGCTCGCGTGAGCTTGTCGTAAAACTCAGAGTCCTCGAAATGGTGCAGCTCGAGGGTAACCGCCTTTTCCAGTATGGCGAGGTTCACGTCGATGCCGAGGCGCGCACCCACCAACTGCCGCACTAGCCCCAAACTGCGATCGAGCAGCGCCATGACCGCGACCACAGCCAGCTCGAGGATCACGAATCGCACCGCGCGGGCCCCGTCGCGAGCCACCACCGCGTCCACGATCAGCTTGCCCACATACGCCACCAGTGGGGGCGTAGACGCGGAGAGCACGGTCAGCACCCCGAGACCGAGCGTTCCCATGGGTGACGATCGCCAGACCAGACCAAGGGTCTGCCGCGAGCGCAGGATGCTTGCTTTGAGGCGAACCAGGAGCGGCGCTTGGGGCGGCGCTTGCGGCGGAGGAGATGGGCCCATCGAGACCAAATCTAGCGCGAGAACCGCAAGGCGCCGGTACGGACCCATGTCCGCGGCGGACAGGCTCGGCCACGACTCGACACTTCCGATTCGCCGCGATCGCCGATGATGATAGATACCCGGTATGTCGAAGCTGCTCCTCGTTGCCCTCGGCGGCGCCCTCGGGACCGGCGCCCGCTATCTGCTGTCGGTGTGGGCGCTCACCACCTTGGGTCCGGCATTCCCTTACGGCACCTTGGCCGTCAATGCCATCGGCTCGTTCCTGATCTGCGCCATCATGCACCTCGCCGTAGTGGCAAACGTCATCACGCCGACCCTGCGACTCTTCCTGACCACCGGAATTCTGGGCGGCTTCACCACCTACTCGAGCTTCGACTACGAAACCTTCCGCTATGCGCAAGAAGGGGCGTACCCGACCGCGGCCCTGTACGTGAGCTTAACGCTCGTCCTTTGCTTCGCGGCGGGAATCGCCGGCGACGGCGTGGCGAAGCTACTCGTCCACGGCTGACCGACGCGCTCACGCCCTATAGCCGGCGCGCCATGCGGGCGAAGAAGTCCCGGTGGCCAGCGATCAGGCGATAGCCGGCTTCGGCGGTGCGGGCAAAGAGTGATGAGGCGTGGTAAAGGCGCAAGAGCCAGCGCCACCTCCCTGCACGAGCCAGCGTGCGCAATACCGCTTCCGCCGCAGCATAGACCCGTCCGTCGCTGTCCACGAGTTGCACCGCTTGCGCGAAGGCCGCGGCTGGGATCTCAGGAAATCTGGCCCCGATCGACGCATCCCGCGCCGGCAGATAGTCGATGACATCTCCAGTCATTTGCCGCCAGCGCTGGATCCAGAGCGAGCAAAAGCGGCATTCCCCGTCGAAAATCAGCACCGGCCGGGGCGGCGGCCTTGCGACCCGAATGTCGCTCGACATGCCCTGAGGTCTACTCAGGGATAGCTGGCCGCGCAACAGCGCACCCAGGCAAAGTCCCGGCGCCGGGTCAGGGCTAGTAGGCTACCGTCGCGATGCCGGTGACGTCAGCGTCGTAAATGGTAACCGCGGCGCCAGAGGCGGAAGTCACCGTCGAGCCCGCGGTGAACGCGACGCCGGTGGCGTGGAAGATCTCCATGCCGGTCTTGGCCTCGATGCGGACATTGACGAAGCTCACGTCGGTAATCTTGGCCTCGGGCAAACCCCAGATGACGCCGCCGTTGGTGGAGCCCGTGGCGGTCATATTCTCGATGGTGATGTCTTTCCAGTAGGGCGTGGTTGCCGTAACGGCCTGCGCCGTATCGGTGGTGGGACTGGATGGCACGGTAGGGTAGTAGGATGTGATGTCGATGGGGGTCTCTACCCCGCTCATGGCAATGTTGGTATAGGACAGGTTCTGTACCAACCCGCCCCGATCCCGAGCGGATTTCATGCGAATGCCCGAGGTCGTTCCGTTCATAGTAATGTGATCGACGGTCACCCCCACCACGCCGTTCTCGGTGATGCTGCCGATGGAACAGCCGTGACCGACCCCGAAGGTCGAGTAGGCCACGTAAATGTTGGCGCCTTCCATCACCACGTTATCGTCGCCATCGGCGATACTATTGTTGCAGAAGAAGACGCCGCTAGCGTTCATATCCACCCCGTCGGTGTTCTTGGGCTCCGCTTGACCAGCGACCGGCAAGGCAGCGATGGTGATACCGGTGATGGTGACGTCGGTGTCGCCTTTGACCCAGATGTGCTCCTCGGGTGAGTTCTGTAAGCGCACACCACTGATCTGCACCCGGGAGGAATTGGAGAAGCTCACCTCTTGCGGTCGGCTGAGTGAGGAATCGCTGGCAAAAGCGGTCCACCAGTCCTGACCCTGGCCATCGATGGTACCCGAACCGGTTAGGGCGATATCGTGGGCATGGTCGGCCGTTATGAAGGGGGTGGCCGCGCCGTAGCTCGCCATGGGGAGCATCATCAACGTCGCACCACTGGCCAGATCGAGACGCGTTCCGCTGGCCAGCACCACCGGTCCGCTCAAGAAGGTGCCTGCCGGAACGCTGACCGTCCCGCCGCCCGCAGCGCCGGCCGCGGTGAGCGCGGCCTGAATGGCCTTGCTGTTGTCGGTCTTGCCGTCACCGACCGCGCCATAGGTCGTGATATCGAAGGTGCCCGCTCCTATGACCGGGAGGGGGACCACGGCGGGATTGCCGGGCCCACAAGGATCGCCGGCACCGTCCAGGCCGCCCGTTTCGCCCCCAACCGCGCCGTCCCAGGCGCCGCCCTGGCCGGCCATGCCCGCGTCGCTGCTGCCCTGCCCTGCCCCGCCAGCCGCACGCGAGCCTCCCGCAACTGTCCCTCCCGCTTCCGCCGTACGCGAGCCTCCCGCCACTGCCCCGCCCCCGGAACCCGTCATCCCCCCGGGCACGCCACCGGAGACGTCGACGGGGCCCCCGTCGCCCAGGCCAGTCCCCGAGCCTTGGCCGCCCGTTGCCCCGTCCGACCCGGCTTGGCTCGAGCATGCGCCCAACGCGGCTGCCCAGACGAGCAACGCTCTCTGAACTGCGCCTGAGCTCATCAGGCTAATGATACTCTTCGTCTCAGCCGCCAGGCAATGGCGCAGGTACGCATCGAAGCTAGTGCCGGCGCGTGTCCGACGGAGCCTACAGCACCCGTGAACAGCCATGAAGCACCTCAGGACTACCACCTACCTCTTCGTCGTCGCCCTGCTTGCCCTCGAGTCGTGCGCGCACCAGCAGAGCGTCGCCGCCGAGAATGCGCCGGAGCCTGGCGCACTCCCACGGGGCGACTCGCTCGACGGCAGCCGACATGTCCTCTTGGGCATCCCCACCGACACCGATCCGTCCGATGACTACCTGCTCGACCGCAAGTACTGGGTTGCCTCGTACAACCCCAGTCGACTCGTCGCCAACTGGGTTGCGTGGGAGTTGGTGGCCGATGACCTGGGCAGCGCCGAGCGCACCAACGCCTTCGCGGCCGACACCTTCCTTCCCGGCGGCTTCCGCTTCGTTACCCCCAGAGACTACGTGCACAGCGGCTACGACAAGGGACACATGTGCCCGTCTGCTGACCGTACTTCCACCCCAAGCGCTAACGCCGCCACCTTTCTCATGACCAATATGCAACCGCAACGCCACGTACTGAACGCTGGCCCCTGGGAGGGCCTCGATCGCTACGAGCGCGGCCTGGCCTTCCAGGGCAAGCAGCTGGAGATCATCGCCGGCGGCATCTTCACCAACTCGACCGCCACCATCGGTCCAGGGGTGGCCGTGCCCACCGCCAACTTCAAGATCGTGGTGGTGATGAATCCGGGTGAAACAGCCACGGACGTCACCCTATCCACGCCGGTCTACGCGGTCATCATGCCCAACAGTGCGAGCGCGAAAGGGACGAAATGGACGCAATACCTCGTCCCGGTCGCCGAGATTGAGAAGGAGACCGGGTACGATTTCCTGAGCAAGGTGCCCGCGCCCGTGCAGAAGGTGATCGAGGCCAAGGTTGCAGCTCCGCCTTAGGCGGGTGCCCCGGGAAGTCTCCTTGGCGCTGGCGCACGGTGGGCTACCGTGCTGGCGCGGCTGGCGGTCATGACTTGACTCGCGCCGATTCCGCCTCGACAATTCGGTGGGTACTGCGGATACCCCCAGGTACCCACCCAAACCCTAGCGGGACGAGGAGAACACCATGAAGCGAACCACCCTCACTCTTGCGGCCTCTGCCCTGGCCCTGGTCGCCGCTTGCAAGGACGAAGCTCCATCGCCTCCGGCTGCTCCCCCTGCGCCTGCTCCAGCCGCCGCTGTGCCCAGCCAAGCTGCGACGGGAACTGACGGCGGCCAAGCCGGGGTCGACGCCCACCTGGGTATGATGGAGCGCTACGCGCTCTGGAAAGCCAAGAAGGAGGCCGACGAGAAGCTGGCGGTGCAGTTGGCGGCTGAAGAAAAGGCTCGTCTCATCAAGTTCGACAAGAGCAAGCTGTCCAAGCACCTGAGCATGGTCGCCTTCGAGCGCAAGACCCGGGCGGCGCTCGATGAGGCCGCCCAGAAACTGAACGGCAGGATCGACGCGCCCGATCAGCTCAAGAAGTTGGCCGCGTCGCAGCACAAGCGCATCGAGAGCCAGGCCGCTGGCCTGCGCAACATGGATCCCAAGGGCGGCAACTCGGCCATTGGCACCGATCACGACGTTATCCTGAACCTGCTCGCCGACGACTATCCCGATGCGATCTTGCAGTTCTTCGCGGGCCAGACCAAACCCCTCGCCGACGTACGCGCCGAGATGGACAAGCGCGAGAAGAAGATCGATGCCTGGCTGGCCGAGGTGCAGAGCGGGGATGCGACAAAACCTCAGAAGTAACTGCATCGACGGAGCGGCCTGCCCAAGCAGCACCCATCCTGCGTATTCCTGGGCTGTGGATCTCCGCTCCATCATATCGGAGCCTGGCCGAGGCCTACCAGGTTAGTCGCAGCCGCGTGGCTCAAATTCTTGGGAATGCGCCAAGAAGACTTCGGAATGGATGCAGACGCGACCCAGACGGATCTTGCGCTGGCGACTCGTTGGAGGCTGAGGCGCCCTGCGAAGTGGTACCGGCATGATGGCTCTTCACCTCCTCTTTCCCGAGAAGGCGAAGAAGGAGCGCCGCACCGCCACGGCGGTTAAACTCTGCAACCCAAGCAAGCCATGAGCGGCAACCTCGACGTCATCACCGATCTTTTCAAGGCCCGCGGAGCAGGGAGGATCTTGGTGGTGACAGGCGCGGGGATAAGCGTAGCCAGTGGAATTTCCACCTTTCGTGGTCAAGATCCTGGAGCCATCTGGAAGAGAGACGTCACCGAGCTGGGCACATTCCGCTACTTCAGCCAAGATCCTGTGGGTTCGTGGCGATGGTACCTCTCGCGCTTTGCGAAGACCGTCGGCGCGAAGCCAAACCCGGCCCACACCGCCTTGGTCAGGCTGGAAAACTTCTGTGAGCACCAGGGTGGCGAATTCCTGCTGATCACCCAGAACATCGATGGTCTGCACCGCCAGGCCGGGTCACGCAATCTGATCGAGGTACATGGCCGAGCTGATCGCGTCCGCTGCCCGCGCCCGGCTTGCCCCAATGGCGCGCCAGCCGGTTCCTTGCCGCGGGCCGATTTCGACCTGGATAGATTCCTGGCCGACCCATCGCCCGAGACGCTGCCTCGTTGCCCCAAGTGCCGGGCCGTCATGCGGCAACACGTGCTGTGGTTCGATGAGCTATACGACAGCCACGACGACTACGAGTGGGCGCGGGTGCTCGATGCCGCTGAGCACAACGACGCCGTCATCTTCGTCGGCACCTCATTTTCGGTCGGCGTCACCGACCTAATACTCAGCGCTGCGCGCGAGCGCGGCAGCCCCGTCCTTTCCATTGACCCAGCCACCACGGTCGAGCCAGGCACCCACTTGCTGTGCGAGCGCGCCGAAGAGCTGCTGCCCGCAGCCTATGAGGCTCTGCAGGCGCACTGAGTTTGGCTTGTGCTGCCAAGCGCGGAACTGTGCGAAAGGCCACCGGCGGCAAGCGCCAAGAGCATCTGGGGCGCTTAGGCCGGCGGCACCGGCGCCATGTACGCGGGTACCGCTACCGGTATCAATTCGTCACGCGTAGCGTCGGGCATCTGGGCCATGTACCTAGCTACCGCTCGCTCGTCGCTCGAAGCGTCTGGCATTGGCGCCATGTAGCGCAGCACCACCCCCCCATCGGGCCCAGCATCAGGCATCTGGGCCATGTAGTCCGGCTGAGGCATGGGGGCCTCCCGAGCGGCGTCCGGGATAGAAGCCATGTACATCGGCGCGACTTGGTAGGCGTCCGCGCCGGACGCGTCACCGCTCACCATCCCGCTCGCATCGTTTGTCCCACTCGAGCCCCCGCTCGGGCAGCCCGCCATAGCCAGCCCGAGGCCGAGCGTCGCGGGCGCCAGCATGCGCCGCAAGCGGGTTTGCAGGAAGCGCTCGACACGCCGTCGCATCTCCTTTTCACGCATGGTGACTCCTTCTCGCGTCCGTCGGGCCGGTTCTCCAGTTTGCTTATTCGTGTCAGCAAACCGCATGCCGAATACCTTGTCTTGGCCAGATCCCCCTTTCTCCTGCGCATTTCAAGGTAATAGCCTCCGCAAACACGTGGCGAGCCTCAGATTCCCGAGGTTTAGCCTCACCAGGGTGACGGTTCTATGGAGGCGTGCCTCGACCGGGGCTCGTACACGCAGTAAGAGGCCAGCTCACAATTACGCGGTGGGCGTGACGGACCCGGACTAGCGTAAGTAATTGAATTATAGGGTTTTCTGCCATAGCTCAATCGGACAGAGCATCGGCCCTCTAAATCTCCTCTAAATCTGCCTGCTGCATCAACGGTCTGCGACAGGGTCGCGGTAGATCTTGGCCGTCCGACCGGGAACGTGATAGACATGGCGCACTCTGGCGGTACACTTGGGCAGAGAATAGCCAGAATGCAGTCGGACAGCTCAGTGCAAAAGTTAGCTTAAATATCGAAAATTACAAGAGAATGCGCGAGTAGCTCAGTTGGTAGAGCATCGGCTTCCCAAGCCGAGGGTCGCGGGTCCGAGTCCCGTCTCGCGCTCAACCGAAAAGCCCTGCACTTCCGAGGGTCTACGAGATTCACCAAAATCTGCGAGCGGCGCGTTATTCGGTCCTTGCACCACTAATGCACCAAATGGATCGTTCTTTGGTGAATTCGTTGCGGTCCCGATCGGAGTCTTTTTGAAGGACAGGAGATCAATTTCTCGCCGCAGATACTCCGGCGCCAGGTGACCGTAGACCTCGGTGGTAATGCGCGGATCGCTGTGGCGCAAGATACGCTGGACGGCCGCCGGATTAGCGCCAGCCATCATGAGCAAGGTCGCGGTCGTGTGACGCATGTCGTGAAACCGTATCTCCCGAACGCGCCCACGTGGCCACAATTTCATCCCGCACTTTCGGCAGCGCCGCAGGCCGGCGTCCCCGGCATCCTCCGAGTACCCGCATCCCTTGCGCCGGCAAATGTGGGTGTAGCCGGTCACGATCCCGGCGCGCGCCAGCGCAGACTGAAGCCGCTCCTGGAGCGACGCTTCCTCAGACATCATCGAGCCATCCTCGTTCGGGAAGACCAGATCGGACGGGGACCGCCTAATTGCGGTTTCGAGGTATGGCACGAGCTCGGAGGCAATGGGCACTGCGTCCGCATGCCCACCTTTGGTGGTGTCGCGCGCGTACGAGCGGTGCACGTTGATGAACCCGCTGGCCAGATCGACGTCTGCCTTCCGCAGTCCAGCGAGTTCGCCCTTGCGCAGCCCAGAATAGATGGCGGTAGCAAACAGAGGCCGCCAGCGCTCAGGCAGCGCGAGCAGAACTGGTGAAACCTCCTCCGCTTTGAGGAACGCGGGAAGGCGCCTGGGTACGCGCCGGCGCTCCACGTCCAAGACCGGATTCTGGATGACCTTGCCGGCCCGACGGGCCACGCTGAACACCCGGCAGAGAAAGCCGCGGACGTGGTTCACGGTCTGAGGCGCCAGCTCGCGCGTCTTTGCCTGGATGAACTGCTCCACCCGGCCCGTCGTCACCTCGCGTATTGGCATCCTGGACAATTCTGATTCTAGGAGGTGCCGGTGGAAGGTGCCTCGGCTCTTCGAATATCCAGGGCTTTGCTCGAAGTACATCTTTTCCCACCACCGCAGGAGATCGCCGAGCGTGGCGCCACCCTCGGCCGGCACCGGCTCCAGCCCTAAGCGGCGCCGTTCGGATTGACGCTCGAGATCCATGGCAAGCCGCTTCGCTTCGGTCTTGGTCACGGCCGTCGTCACCTGCATGCGCCAGCGCCCGGTGTGATCCTTGAACTTTGTGTACCATCTGCCACCACGCTTGAAAACCGAAGCCATGGCCTATCCCCCTGAATTGCCCGATACGTCGCCGGACTTGAGCTTCGCAGGCCTCGACGCCGCTGCCTGTACGAAAGCCCGAACCGCCTTAGGATCGAAGCGTAAGAAACCTAAAAGGCGAATGCAAGGCAATCGGTTGGCTTCCGCCTGGTGATAGACCCACGAGCGGCTGGCCCCGAGGAAGCGGGCGACGTCGTTCGCGTCCCAGAGGCAGTCCTCGCCCCTAGCTTCCGTCGCGATCTGGGCTCCTTCTCTGCCGGCGAGTGCCCGCGAGTCGATGCTCCCCTCCTGTTCACGAACGCCGGACTGCGCGGCCGAGTTCGGCGCTATCCGGTCGTTTGCAGCAATGTCACGAATCCCGTGCAAGTTCATTTACCACCTCCTGGATTTTCCCATTCACTCGATCAAATGAGGTCTTCGAATCCATGCTGGTTCCAAGACTCTCCAACATCTATCCGGTAGCGCCCCCTGTCGGTTCCGCCGGTTGCGCCCGGAGAGGGAATTCGCAAGAGTTCCGGGCCCGAAGATTCACCGCGGCGCAACACCAGATGACTACCAACTTCGAGGCGCGCGATCTTACTGCCGGCGCACTCAGCGCATCGCACCGTCAGCCCCTTATTAGGACAAGGGTAGCGGCCATCAAGCCCGCTGACACATTGGAGCTTCGCGACCACCGGTGGCCAGGAAGCTGCGCAAGCGCTTCAGCGCCTAGGGTGTGGCCATGGTGTCGAGCAACTCGACCACGCCACCGACCAAGCTTGAGCACAGCCCCGCGTGCAAGCCACGCTCGGCGAAGCTCTGGCGCCCCTCTTCCGTAGTCATGTTACACCCGGTGAGGGTGGCGCAGTCCAGGCTGCCAAAACGCTCACGGAACCTTCGCGCGAGCTCCTGCACGTGGCCATAGACTTGGTCGCGCCCGGCAGGGCCTTGCGCCACCAGATTGCCGTGGCGTAGGCCAAGTACCATACACGCGCCCGTTACCGCACCGCAGGTGAAGCCGAGCCGACCGATGCCTGAGCCGAAGCAGGCGGCCACACGCAGGCACGCCATCTCGTCGAGCCCGAGCTCGGGTCCGAACGCCGTCAACACCGCTTGGGCGCAGTTACCACCTTCTTGGTTGAAACGTTTGAGAGCCCGTGCTTTGGCTTGCATGCGCGCAGTCTACAACGCGTGCAACTGGGATCGTCCAACGATGAGCACCCGAGTAGCTATTCGCAGGAGCGACACGACGGGCAAACCGTTGCGGCGATGTGCCCAGCGGCCATTGCTCCTGCCATTCGATGTCCAACGGCCGAGCCGCTATTTACCGGCAAGCGGGCACTTCACAGGCGGTCACTAGGTAGAATGTCGAGAGTCATATTGTGCCGCGTCCCAGTAGGTTCTGCCGGCCCATGAGGCGCTGGCCCGGCTGTCTCAACCCGCGGTGCTTTGGGCATTACCAGGCGGGCGTTCCCGACCAACTGCCCATCTAGCCCACTCCCCGACCGGTCTCGCGCGTTACCGTCGAATGGGTAGGACGCGACCAAGCTCGGTTGCGGGCCGTCGGGAGCTTCCCGCAGCGCCGCAATCTCGTCAGCGCTGAGTGCCCGACTCCAGAAGCTGACTTCGTCGATTAGGCCGTGAAACTTTCGCCCGGGAAACGCGAAATTCTCTCCGACCGACAACGGCCCCACGTTGGGGAGCCGGTCGATCCCTGAAATGCCACTGTTCTCCCGGGTGTTGCTGCCGGCCATCGTAGGAGGGTCACCAGAAATGGGCAAATAGTATGGATGGGCTCCCGCGACTACATCTCCTTGTCCTGTCGCCAGCACCGGAGCCGTCCCTCTCGGTTGGGAAGAGACACGTCCTCTGGCAGGTTGGCGTCGTTGGTGATGTGATTCTGCGCACACTGCCGCGCAGCGGCCTCGTTCGACCTAGACGCCCTCTTTGCGTCTGCCGATGGAGATGCCACAATGGAGACACTTCGAAGTGAATGGATTGCTGTACCAGGACAGGTTGAAGAACTTGCGACATGCCGGACAGCGGTAGAATCCATGCACCACGACCAGCATGCCCCAGGTGCTTAACCAAAGAATCGCGACCGGTGTCAGGAGCCATTCGGGTGGTCGGATTACCATCACGAGCGCCATGAAGGGAATGATCGCCAACCAGGTGCCCCAAAGCCACAGACGTAGCTTGTAGAGACGCGCAAGGCCCCGCCGCACCAAGACAGCGCTCTCTCCGGATTCGGATTCGGCCGAAGTTGTCGTTATCATGTTGTCACTCGCCGAATGACGGGGCCGCGTCTCGCCCAGACTGTCTGCCCTATGGTGCCTCAGTGAGAACTCTCAATCTCTCGATGTTAGTACGCTCTCCCTGCGACCGATACGGCGATCTCCCTGCGGCGGGATCATGCGAGCCATAGGCATCTGTCCCGCAAGTGTCGCGCTACACATCCGCCAGAGCGGCGCTACACTTCCGGCGCGTCGCATACCCGAGCAATTCCGCCGCTTTCCGCTGCTAGACGGCCGGCATACCCGTTGCTCATAGGGATCCCCCGTCCGCCGCCAACGTCGTCCGGAAAGGACTCCCAACCGTGCCATCATCATCGGCGTCGTCAAAGCCCTGCAGCGAAGTTGGCCCTCTCTCCTCGCGAAGGTCGCTCCCCGATCCGGCAAGCCCGGGCCTGTTTGCCATGGAGGACGACGCCCAGTCGCTCGCGCGGCAATCTGGCGGTCCACCGAGGCCCATTACAGTCCACCAAGCTTCCCTGCAGATCATCCGCCGCGACGAGGTGCTCTGGCGCTGTGGCTCTAGGAAAACCACCCTCTGCGCCGCCATGGCCGAGGGGCGGTTCCCCAAGGCCGTCCATCTTGGTCCGAGGGCGGTTGGCTGGCTCGCGCACGAGATCGACGAGTGGATCGCCCTTCGCGTGGCGGAGTCGCGCCTTCCCGCCCGCCCCGTAGCCTCCACGCGCACACCCGGGACCGAGCGCCAGTAGGGCGCTCCCGTGATCGCCCGCTGACCTACCGGCCCACCTCTTCCTCCCGAACATGCCCTCCCGGTAAGCACCGATGCACGCAG
>Ga0187889_10001888_pt1 | contig 21562 bp, 24 predicted proteins | sample June2016WEW_7_10_2_FD_132992 | JGI IMG/M metagenome (GOLD analysis project Ga0187889, IMG submission 132992) | Peatland microbial communities from SPRUCE experiment site at the Marcell Experimental Forest, Minnesota, USA - June2016WEW_7_100 | ecosystem: Environmental > Terrestrial > Soil >... | reverse complement strand
TCGCACTCATCGCCGTCCTCTGCATTGCGGCGGTGCTGTTCCTTGGCGGCGCCATCCAGGGCATCCTGAGCACGGTCGGCCAGAAGATCTAACCGACCAACCGGGACACAAAGCGGGCCGCGCCGGGTGCGCGGCCCGCTTTTTTGCCGCCTCGGCGGGATCGTCGGCCACCAGCGGAGCGGGGGCCGGGGCGAGACTAGGGGAGACCAGTTCTCTGCTGCTTATCTGGCCCGCACGACTGCCCCACGCAGTCACGCCGTCCTTGGCGAGGGTGCGCCAATGTTACAAGCCGCGGTGCCTTCGCGGGCTACCGTAGAGGCGCTGCTAGTCCTCTAGGTCGATGGTTCCGCGGGTAGCGTCCGACCGTCCACAAACGTCGAGATGATGCGCTCGGCGAACGCCGCGCCATCGTTGCCGATTCCGCCGATGGTCAATCCGGCGTTGGCGGCTTCGACAATGACCGTGCCATCCCGCATGCCTTTGTTGAAGTGCGACTCCGTGACCATGCGATAGGGCATCCCGCCCATGCCCCTTGTGAAGCATGCTGGCGTAGCTCTCCACGTCCGCGGGCTATTGACGATGAACCGCTCGTCGTAACCCTGACGAGAATCCTCTCCGAGACGCAGTCAGGAGAGTCGAATGGGCCTCGAGGTTGAGACGATGACTCAGGACTTCGATGCTGCCGAGGAACGGGCGCGCCTTGCCGCCGCAGACCTGTCGGCCGCTGCCGACGCGGTTATCAGGCGGTACACGATCACGTGGCAAGACGCGCAGGACGAGGTGGACTTCGCGGAGTTTTCGCGGTGGACCAGGTACTACCCGGACCGGAAGTTGGACGATGCGCGCGACGACCTGGGCTGCGCGAACCGAACTCTAGCTAACATCGGGACTATCTCGGCCTCCCTGAGCGAGTTGGCAACGGGGCGCAGCGAGACGCTGTTGCGGCCAAAGCAGAGCTCATCGGCCGTCTCGTGGTCCTCGCCGCCGAGTGCGAGCGACGGGCAATCTACCTCAGGTCGTGAGGTCAAGAACCTGTATGTGGGATGCTCGTCGGGCTCGACCGGTTCGGAAGGCGCGCGATCGGGTTTGACCTTCTGCCCTCCGAGGTGCGTCTGCACCTGAGGGTCATGGCTGATGTGGTGCGTCTTCGAGCCGGGCTCGGAAGGACCCCCGTTCGATACCTGACCGTCCAGTCGACTGGCACGGCAGGCCGCCCCGACGCGACGTGACCGACGGCACTTCTCCTCCTCGCCCGCCCGACACACACTTGCCCGACACACACGGGAGGCTCTGACGCGCGGCCCGTACACGGCCGCCGCGACCGCGCCGAGCCACTGGCGAGACCGACCCGCAGGGTAAGTTCCGGGGAGGATTTGGCTGTGGCCGAGTTCGGATTGTTCATCGGCTGGGGCTCGCCGCGCGCTGGCAAGGAAGCGGCGGCGGGCAAGGCGTTCGAGGAAGCGGTCGCGTTCTGGAACGGGCTCCAGGCGGCGGGCGAGATCGAGAGCTTCGAGCAGGTGCTCCTGACCTCGCACAGCGGTGACCTGGGCGGCTTCGCGCTGCTGCGCGGCGATCCCGAGAAGCTGGGGCGCCTCAGCATGTCGCCGGAGTTCCAGCGCCTGACCATGCGGGCGGGCGTCTGTCTCGATGGCGTTGGCGTCGTCAGTGCCGTCATCGACGCCGGGGTCACCCGCACGATGGGCGCGTGGAAAGAGGCGATTGCCGACCTGATCTGACGCGGCGATCGGACCTGGCCATGTTCGCGAGCCAATCCAACGCCACCCCCCACGCAGCTCCGACAGGAACCTGTCCCTGAATCGTCGCGGAGAGCATCGTCGTGACTCAGGACCCGGACGCGTTGCTGCTCACAGATGGTGTCGTGCTGTTGGATCGCTTCACTGACACCGACGTCGACTCACTGTGGGCCGGCGAGGATAACGGCTACGTGGGCCGATCTAGTCTCCCAGGCCCTTTCACGAGGCGAGACATAGCAAACCAGATCAGACACTGGCAGAAGCAGTGGCAACTTGGCGGATCCGGACGGTCTTTCGCTGTCCGAGAGACAGGGACGCGAAGGTTGGTGGGCGGCTGCGTGCTCGAAATCCGTACTGACGACGGCGAGATCGCCGAGCTGTCGTACTGGGTCTTCCCGCCGTATCGGCGTCGAGGGTACGCAACTCGTTCGGTTAAATTGGTGTGCCGGTACGCGTTCGATAACCTGGGTATTGTCCGCATGGACCTATACATCGAGCCGACGAATGACGCCTCTCTGCGCGTGGCGACCAAAGCAGGCTTCCTACAAGAGGGCCTCCTTCGTCAATACGATCGCTGCCACGCTGGACGGTGGGACTTGGTGCTCTTCTCCCGCCTTCGGACGGAGGGCCTGCAGTCGGAACCACCGGGTTCTGAGGATTAGCTGAGCCGAACGGAGTCCCCGAAACGACCCCTGATTTCGGAACGGGCGCGACAGGCACAACGACGAGCTGCCGGCGGCCGTGTCAGAGCGCGGTGGGTCGCGACCTCGACGGCTAGCTTGTTATCTCGGCCCCAAGTCCTCTCGCCCCGACCAGATGCGACAGAGCGCCGGCGTTGCCATGGGCGGCCGAACTCGATGTGGTCGCGCCCGAACGTTGCGGCGTTCTACCAGCGCTCGTAGCGAACGACGGCCTCGAGCGGCTTCCGTCCGCCGGCCCGTTTGGCCCAGGTGAGTGCTTCGGGGTTGAGCGGATAGCCGAACGAGAGCAGGAACTCGCACCAGTGGTCGGCCGGGTAGCCGAGCAGGTCGCGGGCCAGATCCTGGTTGTAGACCGTGGCCGGCACACTGCCGATCCCGAGTTCCCAGGCCGCCAGGGTCATGTTCTGGGCGGCTCGGCCCAGGTCCCACATGATCGAATACGGGGCGTCATGGGTAGCCGGGTCCGGCACGACCAGGGCGACAGCTAGAGCCGCACCGGCAATGTGGCCGGCGTACGGGCCGACTTCGGCCAGTTGCTGCAGGTGCGCGCGGTCGGTGCAGACGATGAAGTCCCAGTTCTGCTGGTTCTTGGAGCTGCCCGAGCGGCGCCCCGCGTCAAGGATGCGGTGCAGATGATCCGGTTCGAGCGGCCGATCGGCGAACCTCCGGATGGCTCGCGTCGTGTCGATTGCCTGCCAGGTGTCCATTCGACCTCCAATGGGGTGGCGGCGGGGTGCGTCCGTCGCGCGGTCGGCCAATCTGCGGTTGGGGCTGTCGGTGGTCAGTCGAGCGCGGGTGTTTGGTCACGCGGCGAGACGTTGCTCGCAAGCGCCCCGAAGCCGTAGACCGGATCGGGCGGACGCTCGACCACATGCTCGGCGGCGCGTTGTCCGGCAGCCCCGGGCGCGACCGGCCCGCCGAGCCATTTCGCGAAGAACGTGGCCGTCTTGCGGCGGCAGCCGGCGTCCTCGTAGAGCCAGCGATGCCCGAATTGGGGAAGAACCAGGGTTTCGACGGGAGGGTCGTTCGGACCGCGGTGAGCGATCGCTGCCCTGCCGATGTGCTCGAGATGCTCCACGGGGACGCCGCGATCCTCGGCGCCGTGGATCAGGAGCAGCGGTCCACGATAGCGTGCCGCGGCGGCGACAGCGCTGGCACTCTCGACCGAATGGCGTCTCGGTGCGAGCAGTATCGCCGCGGTGAACCAGGCGAGCGGAGTGGCTATCGGTTCGGGGATGTGCATCTCAGCCATCGCGAAGGTCTGGCGGGTCATCCTGACCAGATCGGCCGGGGCGGAGAGACTGGCCACCACCTTGATCGACGGCTCGCGAGACGCCGCGACGATTGCGCCGGCGGCGCCCATCGAGTGGCCGAGAACGCCAACGGCGGATACCTCGGGCCGGGCGGCAAGCCATCGCGCCGCCGCCGCCGTGTCGTCGGCGAACTCGGGGATGTTGATCGGCAGCGTTTCGGGCGGATTGTCGCCGTGGCCACGCACGTCGAAGACCAGGCAGTGGAAGCCGGCGGCGTGCAGGTACCGGACGTGGGCCAAAGTACGTCCGCGGTTCGACTCCCAACCGTGGACGATGGCGATCGCCGGCCGGCGTTCATTGGTGGGGCCCGGTACGGGGGCCGTGGCGGACGGTGCGGCAGCGGAAGACGGGGCTTCTGCGGACCCGGTCGCCGTCGCTGCGGCCCGGCCTCGACGGCGTCGGGGCTTCGGCCGTTCGGGACCAGCCGGCACGAACCACGCTGAAAGATTGTGGTCGCCGGCTGGAATGGCGACGTCCTCGAAGTCGAGGCCGAATTCGCCCGGAGACGTCTCGACCGCGCTGCGTCGCGGGAGCCCGCCTCGCTCGCGGTATCGCAGCGCAAAGCGGTAAGCCGCGGCGAATCCTGTCAGGGCCCCGACTGCCAGGGCCGGCCTGAGCCACCTGACTCTCTTGGAAGGCTTGCGTCTTGACATGACGTTAGGGGACGTCAGGGACGGCCGCCTGTCAAGAGAGGCCCCGCGAGAGCGCGCTCCAAGCCCTCTCGGCGTGGAAGCCGGGCGTCCGTCCGTGACGTTTTCTCCTCCACGGTAGACTGATAGGATGCCGCGGAACCCCTTCACCGTGCTCGGGCTGCCGTTCGACTCCACCACGGACGCCATCAAGGTTGCCTGGCGTCGGCTCGCGCGCCAGCACCATCCTGACATCGCGAGTGGCGATCCGGCTCTCGAGCGACGGGCAAACCGGACGATGGCCGAGATCAACGCCGCGTACCAGGAGTTACGCGACCCGGACAGGCGGCACGTTCATCGAGACGCGGCGGCACGAGCGGCCCGGGCCGCGGGCGGCGGTGCTGCCACGGCCGGGGGGGCGCGGGCTGATTACGAGCCCGGCCCCGCGGCCCGCCGCCCGGGATGGAGCCCGCAGCCGCATCCGACGCGGCCCGTCACGGCCCGCATCGACACCAGCTCGCTGCTGTGGCCCCGGAACTCCACGCTGCGCCCGCTGGAACACAGTCCACTCCCCGGGTTGCCGCCGCGGGCGCGTTCGGCCGAAGGTCACGAACCGCCCCGGGCATCGACCCCCAGCGGGCCGACGCTCCGACGCCGCGGACCGACCCTGGAGGCCGATCTGCCGACGCTCGACCAGGCGTTGAACACGCGCCTTAAGTTCGGTAAGTTCGCGGGCCTGACCCTGGGCGAGGTGGCAACCATCGAACCGTCCTATGTCGATTGGATCGTGCGGACGGTCGACCGCGACCCCACGATCGGTTTGCCGGCTCGAGTCGTTCTGCGCTATCTCGGAGGTGGCCCGGTCAGGCGCCCGCGACTCGACGCCTTCATCTCGAGGGGCGGAGGGCCCCAAACGGAACGGCCCGCCTCGACTGGCGGACCGTTCCGATCCCGTGACGGGGTATGAGGCCTGACCGCCGACCAAAGGCCCATGCAGGCCGACTATCCTGGTTGTTCGGGTCGTGGTCGGGTCCGGCGGCCTCCTCATACGAACGCGGTTCGTCTCCAGAGCGGAAGTCGCGAATGACCCGGCCCGTGTCCGACGCCCCTGGACCCTCGGTACCGACGTCGGCGGCCAACACCCAAGCTACCGCCCGGCGGCGGAACCGCAATGGCCCGTAGGATCTCGGTCGGACAGCCCCTAAGTTCGGCGCATGCTGGCACCGCGTGCGGAACGCCCTGGACCGCGAAGACCTGACCCGGGCCGAGCGCCGACCTCGCCGTCGCTTCGCCCGGCTCGCGATCGCCTCGCAAGCTGCCGAGACGACGCCGCGCTACCAACGCCGCGCTACCATCAATGTGTGTATGCGGACGGGTTCTCCTTTCTCGAAGAAGAGCGCGATGCCTGGCGGCCCTTCGAGGCCCTCCTCGAACTGACCGACGAGCAACTCGAGCGATCCGTCGAGGGCGCGCACGGCTGGAGCGGCCGGGACTTGATGGCCCACCTCTCGGTCTGGATCGAGTGGATGCTCAGCGTCACCCGTGAGTTGGCCCTCGGGCCCGACAGTCCGACGTACGAGCGGTTTCGGGCGATCACCAACGACTGGGAGGCTCAGGGCGATCTCCTCAACGCTCGATACCAGACGGAGTGGGCCGTCCTGCCGATGACCGAGGTCCGGCACCGCTTCTCGACGATTCCGGGCGAGCTGCGCGGCTACTTGACCGTGGTGCCCGAAACGCGTTGGCTCAAGGACCCGGACCTCCTCAGGTCGTTGCTCGGCAACACGACGGAGCATTACACCGAGCACGAAGTCGATCTCCGGGCCGTCCTCTCGGCCGCCGGTCGCTGAGCCGTCCTGTATCGGCTCGGGCGCGCGGAGTTACCCGTAACCGAGAGGAGTGAATGGATGGCAGGTCAGCGTGCCGAGGACGGCGAGATTCCGGCTGAAAGCCCGTCGGAGGCGATCGACCGACTGGCCGGTGAGCTGGAGGGCGTTGGGCGCCGGGAGGCAGGCGAAGCTGTCGAGTACGGCCGGGCCGGCACCTTGTTCGCGACCTGGGAGTTCGGCCGATTCGCCTTTCGGCTGCGCGAGGACATCGTTGCCGCTGCGCTTCGGACGCCCGACACGGCACCTTCCGCTCGCGGCTCCGACTGGGTCGCACTGGTGCCGGCCGCGCCCGACTCATTCACTCTGGACCGCGCCACGGCCTGGTTCGAGGCCGCGTGGCGGCTCGTAGGGGAGTCGGAAGAGGTAGGCATCTCGACCGACTGATCGGCCTGCGTCGGCCGTCTGTCGGTATTCACGATTACAGAGCACGACCCCGGCCCGAGGGGGGAGGCCGGGGTCGTTGGGACGGAGCCGAGGGGCCCCGTTTGGTAATCGTTTCGAAGCGGAGCGCTAACTCAGCTGGGCTTGGCCGTAGCGTACTGCGACAGGCCGAATCTCGCTTCGAACTGCTCGGCCGGCATCGCTCCAACGACAGCCATCGGTGGCTGGCCGGGGCGGAAGAAGGCGATGGTCGGCAAAGTCATGATCTGGAGGGCCTGGGAGACGCTCGGGTTGGCATCGACATCCATCTTGACGACGTCGATCGAGCCCGCGTACTTCTGAGCGATGCGCTCGAGCTCGGGGGCGACCATCCGGCACGGACCGCACCAGGTCGCCCAGAAGTCGACAATGATCGGCCGCTCCGAATTGAGGACGACCTGTTCAAACGTCTCGTCCGTGACTACTTTGACTTCGGCCACCTGGCGATGGTCCTTTCTACCTGACGGTCTTGGCCGGCATCGAGGCTCAGCCGGCGATTGTCTGGAGCAGCCGACACGCTTCTAGGACCCGCGCATCCGCGAGGCGATAGTAGATCGCGTTGCCGTCCCGGCGGGTCAGGACAAGCCCCGAGTTCCGCAAGACGGCCAGGTGCTGGCTCATGTTCGGGACGTGGCAGCCGACTCGTTCGGACAGCTCTCGCACCGATAGCTCTCCATCGGCGAGGGACTGGAGGACGCAGAGGCGCTTGGGGTCGGCGAGGGCCCTTGCCACCGCCGCACTCCGCCGTCTCGCGGTCTCGAGATCGCCCGTGTCGAGCATGGACGGAATCTACAACAGTTTGCGCAATAACGCAAGGAGGCTCGGCGGCGGGCGCTCTTCGGAGACAAACGCCGCGGCGCGTCTGCCAGGCCGTCCCGCCGGACGTGCCGGTTCTGGCTACGATGGCGTCATGGATGACGGCGGCGCGTTCGGTGGCGGGCTGGGGGGCGGGATGGAGGGCGGGCTCGGAGGCGGAATGGGCGGCGACATGCGCGATCCGAGGATGGCGGGCGGCGGCCTTGGCCCGGGTCAGCTACAAAGTCTCGCCGGCCTGTTCGGCCTTGGGGCGATGCAGGGCCACGATGCTCGCGATCCGCGCGGGATGCGGATCGGCGGCCGCGATGCTCGCGACGTCCGCCTCCAGACCGGACGCGACATGGCTCGCGACGGCGCGGGCGGGAAGCTCGAAACGATCGAGATCCAGGGCGAGGGCCGGTTGGCCGGACCGAGCACGGTTCTGGAGCCCGCGATCGTCAGCATCGACTCAACCGGCCTGACGCTCGAGATCGGGGCCGGGCGGCCGATTCGGGCAAGCTTTCGCGACCTCAGCCTGATCGCAATCCAGCAGTCGACCGCCCTCGTCGTGTTTGGCGAAGGCCCCGACGCGATGCGGTTCATGCTGGAGAAGTTCGGCGATCGCCTCGGGCCGATGGTTCGGCTGCTGCGGGAGCTTCGGTTGAAGCAGCGCCTCACCGACGGTTTGGTAAAGGTTCCCGACGAACCGGCCGAGCTGGTCGAATTCGCCTGGGCGCCCACGACCGGCCCGCTCGGTCCCGGTCCGGACGGACCCGCCGCCCCGGCCACTGGGGTCGGGCAGCTCGTCGTTCATCCGTGGGGCTTCGTGGTTTGCCCGCTCGACGAACGGGCAACCTGGATCCACTTCCGGCGGGCGTCGATAGCGACGGTCACGTTGCCGAGCCCCGGCGATGCGACGATCGACGGCGAGCCCGGGACGCTCACCCTGCGTGGCTTGGGGACCGCGGCCACGCGCATCCACGACACGCTGGGCAAGTTGCGCGACGGCGCGTTTGCCGACGCTTCGGGTTTTGTGGAGCAGCTGATGCCCGATGCTCCGTTCGGGGTCCGCCAGAAGGCCTCGAACCTGCTCGTCGACGGCCGGCCCACTCGACCGGACGCATTCGGCGAGGGCTGGCCGATCGTCGAGACCGCCGTCCTCGGCGAGCCGACCTTTTCGGAGAGTTACCAGTCGTTGTGCCGGACGGCCGGCGCGGCGGCGCCTCGGTGGGTTGCGATGTCGCCGGTGGATCCGGGCGGGGCCGAGCCCAAGATCTGGTTCCTGGTCGCCATGCCGGGCAATCTGGTGGCCCTGGAGCTGGTCAGCGCCGGTGCGCACGCCACGTACTTCTACCGCGTCATGCCGCGCGCGCAGTACAAGGGCGAGCCACCCGAGCGGCTCGGGATCGCCGGCGAGAAGGCGGTCCGTGACATAAGCGAGGCGCTCGTCGACTGCCGTTTCCTGTGCGAGCCGATGGCTCTTCCGGCCGACCAGCTACGGCTGCCGAAGTACCTGCGCTACCGGCTTGCTCTGGCGGTGCTGCCGAGCCTGGCCTGGGCGAGGAGCCGATTCGTGGCCCGGATCGTCCATCGCGACCCCGCCAGCTGGTCCGCGGCCGTAGCCGATTTGATCCGCTGGCACTCGACCGCGCAGGACGAGGCGGCGGAGTGGCCGGGCCGCGCGGCCCAGGAGTCGGAGATATCTGCTGCCGGTGGCGATGGCGGCGGCGACGATTCAGGCACCGGGGGCGAGGGCGACGAGGACGCCGAGAGCGCTGCAGACTCTGCGGCGGCTGACGGCCCGCGTGGCCAGGCCACCGGAGCGAGCGAGAGGACCGGGCCTTCGGGCACTGCAGGTTAGAGGAGCGAACGATGCCCACTTTCAAGCACCCGTGCCCGTACTGCAACAAGTTCATCGACCGGGCCGTCGCCGCCTGTCCGTTCTGCGGCCAGGTCGACCCGTTTGCGCCCAAGCGCTGTCAGAACTGCCGCAAGATCGTCGAGGACCCGGCCTGGGTGGTTTGTCCGTCGTGCGGCCAATCGTTGGTGGCCCCGCCTCGGGGTGCAGTGGCGCCGCGCGGGACGGCAACGAGTCCAGGGGCCGCCACCCCCACTGCGGCGCCTCCGGTTGCTCAGGCGCCCGCCCCGGCCGTTGCCGGTTCAGCGGCTCTCGCTGCGCAGCCAGTCCCGCCGGCGCCCCGCCTGCCCCTCAATCCGGACGCGGCTCCGCCGGTCCTCAGGTCGGCTGGCCCCTGCTCAGGTTGTGGCGCGCCGCTACCTGCCGGCGCCCGCTTCTGCACGATCTGCGGGACCGTGGCCGGGTAAGCGCTTCGAGATCAGCCCCCGGAGGGGCCGCATCTCGACCTGGCCGCGTGAGTGCGGCCCTCGACTTCGCCGGCTGGCGGCCTTGGGCGAGTTTGTCGGCGGCGGACCCCGGGCGTGTCCTCAGGCGACTTTGTTGCCGCAGTTGCCGCAGAAGCGAGTGTCGGCCGCAAGCTCGGCGCCGCACTTGCTGCACTTCGGCGTGCCGAGAGGTGTGCCGCAGTTGCCGCAGAACTTCTCGCTGCCGATCGGCTTGCCGCAGTTGGGGCATTCGGTCGCGCGTGCGCTGAGGTCGCCCGAGAAGACCTGCTGGCCCTGCATCGCCTGGCGCATCTGGTTGAGTTCGACGGACGACCGCTCCGCTTCCATCTCGGTCGCGAGGTTCGGGGCGCAGTTGACGCACAGGCCGCGCTGCTTGTTGAAGCAGGTCTCGTCGACCCAGTTGTTACACCGCACGCAGCGGTGAAACAACGGCATGATCTCGTTCGAGGCCTTCTGAAGGGCCTTGTCGCGAGCGTCGCGGTCGGTGATGTCCTGAGCCGTGTTCGCCGCGTTGGCAGCGCCCCAGAAACGGCCACCCAGGATGCTGCTGGCGCCGCCCAGGATCGATCCGCCCATGCCGAGAACGTTCTTCTGGAACTCACTTCTGTAGCCGCTGCCGCAGATGTCGCAGCGGAACTCGAACTGGTAGCCCTGGTTGCTCGAGAGGTCCTGGTAGTTGCTGGTGAACGGGGTGAAGCCCGGCATTCGACCCACTCCTGGTGGTGGCCGCGTGGCGGCCTTCGGCTCCGACGGTTGGTGCCCGCATGTTACCGCCGCGGCCCGCCGAGGGCGACTCCGAATCGCCTTCGGGGGTCAGGTGATCGGCTCGAGGCGGGCGAGGATCGTTGCGTCCCCGGACGACGGCACGGTGACCAGGTACAGACCGTGGGCCGCCGTGACGTGGTTGCCGGCGCCGAAGGCGGTGTATGCGTCGCCCTGCACGAACCAGAGAGGGCGCACGGTGTCGTACGGGAACAGCGTCCGCATATGCATCCAAGTCACCTGCTGCGGCGTGAGGAGGGAGTACTCGCAGGGGGCCGAATTCGGCTGCGTGGGTAGGACGTCGCAGTCGTTCGCCCAGTCGAGCCAGGCGTCGACGATCAAGACGCGCCCGGCTTCGATGTTCGCCGACTGCGCCTGCGCCAGGGTGAAGACGAAGCCGCTCTGCGGCGTCGCAAGTTCCCCGACGATCGAGAGCCGGCCGTCCGCCCCGACCTTCACGGCCCAGTAACCTTCGGGTGCAATCGTGCCGTCCAGCGGAGTTCCATGGCAGGTGGCGTCGATCGCGTCGCCCATGGATGGGCCGAACGTGCACTGGAAGCCGACCGGAACCGGCCCTTTGATGATCGCGATACGACCAGTCAGACGGTCCTGGGCCGCGGCCCAGTCGGCTGCAAACTCGGCTTCGGTCAGCGGCCGCTCGCCGCTGCCGATGATGCCGCTGAGGGCCGGCGTCGGGGTCGCGGTCGCGGCCGGCGCGGGCGGGACGGTCAGGGGATCGACGCCGTCCATGATCTGCCAGCCGGAGTGCCTGTCGGGCGGACTGCTCGCGCTGACGCGATCCGTGGTGACGTCGCGGACCAGGTACGTCTGGCGGCTGGCGGTGAGGGCCTCAAGTCCGCCGTCCGGGTAGTCGGGCGCCATGACGGGATGCCCGCCGGCGGAGGCCGGCGGCTCGCTCGCGAGCGGGACCGGGAACTGCTCCGGGTAAAGCCAGAGCTGCGGGCCACAGTCGAAGACCTCCGTACCCGGGTCCAGCGGTTCCGGGCTGACCGCGGGCTGCATCGGGCAGCTGTATATGCCCCCAAGGGAGTCGACCCAGCCCGTCACCACGATCGTCTTGCCCGCCGGCCAGGAATCCCCGGCGTTCACGTAGGAGTCCACGGTCGCCATGAAGCCCAGCGTCGTGGAGTTGAGCACCCGGAAGGCGTACACGCCTGACGCACCGACCGGCGACTGGGACGGATCAACCGGGGAGTGGTTGGGGTCGCCGTCGTCGATCCCGACGACGCAGAGGCTAGTCGAGGCCAGCAGCCCGATCGACTGGTAGCTGCCCAAGCCGGGGCAGCCGTTCATCGTCGCGAACGTGACCTGCGCCACCACCACCTGGTCCTTCGCGATCCCGGCCGCCATGGACCTGGCGAGCTGGTCGGTCGTCAGTGGACGATCGGCCGGATACGACCCGCCGATGACCGGGGTGGCTGGCGGCTGGGCCGTCGTGGGCGCGGCCGTCGGGACGGACGGAATGGTCAGAGGTCGAATCTTCGCCAGCACCGACCAGGTTTCGCAGTCGGCCGGGTCGAGAAGCATGCAGGTCTCGACTTTGCCGACCAGGAAGACTCCGCTGACGGACCCGGAGGTTGGTCGGTAGCCGGGGAACGCGGCGCTCCCCTCGGTGCTGGTGAACTCGAAGTAGGGAGCCGCGTCCACAGCTCGGCCATCTGGCGGAACTGGGTAGGTAGGAACGGCGGCCTCAGAGCCGGCGGGGGCACTCGTCGTGCCAATGGCGGGCGTTTCCGCAATGCCGTGCGAGCTGCCGGCGGTCGCACTGGCCGGGGCGATGGCAGACAGACGTGTCACGGCGGACGAACTGATCGCGGCGTGGCACATGGCGTCGTAGCCTGGGGACAGCGGCTGCGGTCCGCCGAATGCAGGCATGCCGGACGCTCCACAGGCGTTGGCATCCGTGTCGAGCCAGCCCTGGACCAGGAAGAAGCCGTCGGGCCATTGGTCCGTGGCCCCGTATGCCAGTCTGTTGGCCGCCGGAGTCACAGTCGCCATGTAGCCAAGCTGGCGCGGGCCCAGCGACCTCAGGACCAGAATGCCGTCCGCGGCCGTCGTGCCCGTAGCTGCGTACAGGCAGACCGGCGGGTCTAGGCCGGTAACGACGCCGACGACCCCAGGAGCAAAGCCGACGATGCCGGTTGGCTCCGAGCACGCGCCCGCGGGCGCCTGCTGGACCTTCACGTCGGCGACGATCGTGTCGTAGAGATAGAGAATCCCGGTGTCCTCGACGGCCCCCAGTTCCGCTGTCGTCAGCGGGTGTTGCGCCTGATCCCAGGTCGTGCCCCGCTGGGGCGTGGCGGTTGGGATCACCTTCGGCAGCGCCACATCGGCGACCTTCGCCAGGACGCGCCACGCGGAGCAGCCGACGTCGCTTTGCGGAGAGGCGTTCGAGCACTGCTCGGCTACGGAGCGGACGACGAAGACGCCGTGGACCGGAGCGTCGCCCGGGACGTCGTCGATCAGGCGCATCCCGCCGGCCTCAATAAGGCGCTTCGGCACCGGCAGGAGGCCGCCGGAAGACGAAGATGACTGCGGGTTAGGATCGGCGTCGGACATCCAGTTGAACTCACACTGGTCGGCGCCGTCGGGATCGAGCGGGTCGCCGCCCGTGGTGGCGACGTAGGTTGGGCACGAGATTGCATCGGCCCCGAGCCAGCCCTCGACGAGGAATGTCTTGCCGCCGAGCGGCCAGTCGTCGGCGACGGAGAAAGCCAGTCTGGAGTCAGCAGCCGGCTTGATCTCACCGAGCAGCCCCAGGTAGCCGGGTCCGAGGTACCGAAACGCGAAGACGCCGGTCGCGGCCGGGCCGGGAAGCTGCGCCGCCAGCGTTGCCCCCATGACGCAGACCTGCGGGCCGATGGCGCGGATGGTGCCGACCGTCGGATATCGGTTCATCGGGCACACATACGTCCGCACGTCGATCGTCGTCGAGACGACGAGCGTCGTGTTCACCGCCAGCGGCGGCCCGGCCAGAATCGACGCCAGCTCGGCGGTCGTAAGCGCCCGGTCAGCCGGGTAGGCGGCCGATGCGGGCGTCGGTACGAACCTGGGGATGGCAATCACGGCGACCGCCAGGACCGCGATGAGGGCCATGCTCGTCGCAGCGGCGAGGCGTGGTGAGCGCCAAGAGGCCGGTGCCGTCAGGCGGGCCATCGGCAGCCGGCGCGGCCGGTCACTCGGCGCCCCGTCCAGCGCCGCCGTCACATTCGAAAGGAGCCCGTCGGGCAGCCGTCTGGCCGCACGTCGGGCCAGCTGCTCGCGCATGTCGGAGTCGATCGGAGGAAGCTCGCTGTTCATCGCGACTCCTTCGCCAGGGCCGATTCGAGCGCAGCCCTTGCGCGGTGGAGTCGGGACTTGACGGTTCCGGCGGGCGCCTCCAGCACGGCCGCGATCTCGGCAACGGGGCGTTCCTGGAGGTGGTGCAGGACGAGGAGGGCTCGGTCGTCGATCGAGAGCCTGGAGAAGGCTCGATCGAAGACGTCGGCGTCGGCCGTTTGATCGTCGAGCGCTCGCTCGGTTGAAACCGGCTCGCGTTCGTCTTCGCCGTCGAGCAGCTGGATCTCGCGAACCCTGGTTCGGCCGCGACAGCGCAGCTGCTGGCGACAGGCGTTCAGGTTGATCCGCCCGAGCCAGGCATCGCAGGCCTCGGGGTCGCGCAGCGCGTCGCGATGGCTCCACGCCGAGACGAACGTCTCCTGCGTCGCGTCGGCGGCGTCGGCCTGATCGCCGAGAATCGCGAGTGACGTCCGGTACACGGCATCGACCCGGCTTCGTACGAGGTTGTCGAAGGCGGTGCGATCGCCCGATCGGGCTCTCTCGACGAGCGCTCGCTCCATCTGCCTCCCTCGTGTTGCCTCTACCTGTACGATGCTCGCCGCGCCCCCGGGGTTGCATCGGGTTTGTCGGTTGCCGACTCGACCCGATGGTATCGGCCGCGATCCAGCCCCGCGTTCGGGCCAGCCCCGCCCTCAGCCGACTCCAAGATCGTGCAGGCGCGCCTCCGGGATGCCGAGGTGGTGGGCCAGCTCGTGGATCACCGTGATCCAGACCTCGTGCTCCAGCTCGGCCGGGTCCGGGTAGTCCTCCAGCAGCGCATTCGAGAAGAGGGTGATCTTGTTCGGCAGGAAGGCCCAATCGGCGGCGTACTCGGTCCTGGGTATGCCCTCGTACAGCCCGTAGAGACCCTCTCCTGGCCCGAGCCCGGACTCGCGAAGCTGCTGCGGAGACGGCTCTTCCTGAATGACGATGGCCACCTCGTCGAGCGCGCGCGCGAACGGCTGCGGGATCGCGTCGAGCGCGCGCTGCACGAGCTCCTCGAACCGGCCGAACCCTTCGGTCGCTTGACGTCGGCGGGCACTGCCCCTGGCTCTCTTGGCCATGCGCTTATGCTACGGCCCCGACGGTCCCCCGACTCGCAAGCGGAGACTCGACCGGCGCGGCGGCGTAGGATTCGACCGAAGGAGCCAACGATGCCGACCGATCAGCCGTCCGAACGCCACAAGCTCGACCTCGAGGCGCATGTGCGCCAGATGATCGACGAGATCGAGCGTGGCGAGGACGACGAGCGCGTTGATGCCGCCGAGAAGCCGGCAGCTGGGGAGGGGGCTGGCAGGTCCGGGGTCATTGAGAGTGCCGTGCGCCAGATCCTCGTCGAGATCGGCGAGGACCCGGAACGCGAAGGCCTGCTGCGCACCCCCGAGCGGATGCATCGGATGTGGCTCGAGCTCACCTGCGGCTACCGCGTGGACCCGGATCGCCTCATCAACGGCGCCCTTTTCGACGTCGGCTACAGCGAGATGGTCGTCGTCAAAGGAATCCCGTTCTACTCCCTGTGCGAGCATCACATGCTGCCGTTCTTCGGCACGGCCGCGGTCGGGTACCTGCCGCGCGGACGTGTCATCGGGCTTTCGAAGATTCCCAGGATCGTGGAGATGTACGCTCGCCGGCTCCAGGTCCAGGAGCGCATGACGCAGCAGATCGCCGACTTCCTCCAGGAGCGGCTGAACCCGTACGGTGTCGGCGTCGTGATCGAGGCGGAGCACCTTTGCCTGGCGATGCGCGGCGTCCAGAAGGGGGGCGCCACGCTCGTCACGAGCGCCATCCTCGGTGCGTTCAGGGCGAGCAAGCAGACTCGCGACGAGTTCATGGCCCACCTGGAGCGGGCCGTCCCCAGGGTCTGAGGGCGGACGCCCGACAAAGATCGGGAGCGCCGCCGCTTGTTCATCGCGATCGTCCGGCAGCCGCCCGCTATCATCCGAGCATGACCGATCGACCCTTGAAGGTTCTGATTGCCAAACCCGGGCTCGATGGACACGATCGCGGAGCCAAAGTGCTCGCCCGCGGCCTTCGCGACGAAGGCTTCGAGGTCGTCTACACGGGCCTGCGCCAGACGCCCGAGATGATCGTGACCGCCGCGCTGCAGGAGGACGTCGACGTCGTCGGGATGTCCATTCTGTCGGGTGCGCACATGACGCTCGTGCCGCGCGTCTGCCGACTGCTTCGCGACCGCGGCCTTGGCGACGTGCTGGTGACGGCCGGCGGGATCATCCCGGATGACGACGTGCCGGCTCTCAAGGAGTGCGGCGTTGCCGCTGTCTTCGGGCCCGGCACCACGATCGCCGAGGTGGCCGATTTCCTGCGGGCCAACGCCCGGCCGCGGGGCTAGCTCGGACCGAGGTGGCCGACACGCGCGCCCCGGAGGTTGACGAGGCCGCGATTGCGGAGCGGGCGAACGCGCTCTGTGACGCCGCCCTGGCGGGTGACCGCCGGGCCCTCGCGCGGGTGCTCACTGCGGTCGAGAACCGATCGCCACTCGCCGAGCCCGCTCTCCGGCGCCTCTATCCGCTGGCGGGGCGCGCCCAGCTGATCGGCGTCACCGGGCCCCCGGGAGCCGGCAAGAGCACGCTTGTTGCGGCCTTGATCGCCGAGTTGCGCCGTGCCGGACGGCCGGTGGCGGTCGTCGCGGTCGATCCGTCGAGCCCTATCACCGGCGGAGCTCTCCTGGGCGATCGGGTGCGGATGCAGGCCTACGCGTTGGATGACGGGGTCTTCATTCGTTCGATGGCTTCGCGCGGCCACGCCGGAGGGCTCTCGTCGGCGACAACGGCCGCGGCCGCCGTCCTCGACGCGGCGGGCTTCGACGCTGTCCTGATCGAGACCGTCGGCACGGGCCAGAGCGAGGTGGAGGTGGCCGCAACTGCCGACACGACGGTGGTCGTCGAGGCGCCCGAGATGGGCGACGAGATACAGGCCATCAAGGCGGGTCTGCTCGAGGTGGCCGACATCATCGTCGTCAACAAGGGCGATCGCCCCGGTGCCCACCGGGCCGCGTCCCAGCTCCGCGCGATGCTGGCCGACGCGCCCCAGGAGGCCCGACCGGGCAAGCCGGCACCCAAGCACCCGGAGGTGCTGGTCACGACCGCTGTCAACGGCGATGGCGTTCCAGAGCTGGTGGCGGCCGTCGATCGCCATCGATCCGGTGTCGCCGCCGGCGAGCGCGAGGCTGTGCGCCTCAAGCGGGCCGAGGCCCAGGTCTGGGCGGTTCTGGTGGACCGGCTGCACGAGCGGGTGCGATCGCTCGAAGGCGCCGGGGACATGCCTCCGGCCGGCGAGCAGGGAGCGGCCACCGAGCGGTCCGCAGCCGGCGATCTGCTCCGGAGTGTCGCCTCTCACGAACTGGACCCATATGCGGCCGCCGACGCAATCCTCCGCCAGCTGATGGCCGGCACGCCGGCAGCCGAGGGTCGCACTCGGCCGGGGTGATGCGGGAGCGTTCGAGGCAAACCGATGCAATCGGGGCGGCCCACCTTGATGTATCCTTCGCGGCCGTGGGCCCGTAGCTCAACGGTAGAGCAATTGACTCTTAATCAATTGGTTCAGGGTTCGAATCCCTGCGGGCTCACCAGATCCCGAGCGTGAAACGGTCCTTCCGAACTTGCGGGAGACGGGATGGTCCTGACGGCCCTTTCTGGGGACACCGTCCGCGTCGAAGCGTGATGGCGCGCCCGGACCGCCTCTACCGCGGGTACGTCTTCGACCTCGACGGGACCGTCTACCTGGGCGATGCGCTCCTCCCCACGGCCGGCGACACAATCACTCGCCTCCGCGCCCTGGGCTGTCGCACGGTCTTTCTCTCGAACAACCCGACTCATCCGCCCGATGAGTACGCCGCCAAGCTCACGCGCCTGGGGCTTCCGACCCCTCTCGGCGACATCCTCGTGTCGACCCAGGTGCTGGTCCGGTTTCTGCAGGAGCGGATGCCGGGCGCCCGGCTCTTCGTCATCGGCGAGGAGCCGCTCGTGCGCGCGCTCGCGGCGGCCGGGTTCGAGATCGTCGCCGAGGCCGCGCGGACGGAAGCGGTGATCGCCAGCTTCGACCGGACCTTCGCCTACCCGAAGCTCCAGGGGGCCTTCGACGCCATCCGAGCCGGGGCGCGCTTCTTCGCCACCAACGGGGACCGCTATTGCCCGGTGCCGGGCGGCGGCGAGCCCGACGCGGCTTCCGTCATCGCGGCTGTGGAGGCGTGCACGGGTGTCTCCTGCGAGGCCATCGTCGGCAAGCCGTCTCGCTACATGAGCGACGCGGCGCTGGCCATGCTGGATCTCCCGGCGGCGGAGTGCCTGATCACCGGCGACCGCCTGGAGACGGACGTGCTGATGGGCCTCAACGCAGGCATGGCGGCAGCTCTGGCTCTCACCGGGGCCACAACCGCGGCGATGCTGGGTCGATCGGCGATCGAACCGACGTTCGTGCTCGGCCGGCTCGGGGAATTGTTACCGTAAGAGGCGCTACCTCGTGCCGGGGTCGCCGACCCGCACCCGCCGGTCCGACCCTGCCGTCCAGGAGCACCGATGAAGGCTTATCTCCTCGGCATCGACCAGGGCACGAGCGGAAGCCGAGCGCTGGTGCTCGACCGCGACGGCACGGTCCGCGGCTACGGCTATCGCCCGCTCGCGCGACTCCACCCGGCGGCCGATCGCGTCGAGCAGGATCCGCTGGTCGTCGCCTCGGGAGTGCGCGAGGCGATAGACGCGGCGCTCGTTCAAGCCGGAATCGGGCCGGCCGAGCTGGCCGCCTGCGGGATCGCGTCGCAGCGGGACACCGACTTCGTATGGGACGCAGGCAGCGGTCTCCCGCTGGCGAACGCCATCACCTGGCAGGACCTGCGAACGCAGCCGCTCGAACGGGACCTGAGCGCCTGGCCTCTAGTCGCCGAGTGCCGCTCGCGCCTGGGATACTGGCCCGGACCGTACAGCGCGGCGCTCCACCTCAAGTGGCGGTTGGCCAACGACCCGGTCGTCGTCGAGGCGGCCCGTGAAGGCCGGCTGCGGATCGGGCTCTCGGCTCTCTGGGTGCTCAACGCGCTCGGCCGGTCCGACGGCCACCGGGTCGATGTGTCGCTCGCGCAGAGCATGTGCCTCTACGACTTCCGGGCGCGTGATTACTGGGCCGACTGGCTCGCCTACTTGAACGTGCCGAGGGCCACCCTGCCCGACGTCGCCGGGACCGTCGATGAGTTCGGTTGGCTCCACCTCGACTCCACCAGGGTGCCCGTTCGGGCGATGATCGCCGATCAGCAGGCTGCCCTGTTCGGATACGACTGCCGCACGGTCGGCAGCGCCGAGTGTACGCACGGAACCGCGTCGTTTGTGGACGTCTGTCTCGGCGACCGGGCCCCCGTGCTCGACACGATCAAGGTCTACCTCGCCTGGCTGCTGAACGACCGCCCCACGTATTGCCTTGAGGCCGACACGACGGTCACGGGCGCCGCCGTGCGCTGGCTGCGGGAAGGTATCGGCATGATCGCGACCGACGAGGAGCTCAGCCAGCTCGCCGAAACGGTGCCGGACGCGGCCGGCCTCGTGTTCGTGCCCGCCTTCACCGGGCTCAACGTCCCGTACAACGTGCGGGGAGCGCGCGGCTCTCTGCTGGGTCTCACCCTGGGCCACACGCGCGCGCATATCGCCCGCGCACTCCTCGATTCTATCGGCCTACAACTGGGAGCGATCCTCGACGAGATCGACGCCAGGGCCGGCGTGCGGGTGGCCAGGCTCAAGGTGGGCGGCGGCCTCTCCGCCAGCGACACAGCGTGCGCGATCCAGTCCGACTGGCTCGGGGTACCCGTCGTCCGTTCGTCGTTTCAGGAGACGACCGCCCGCGCGGCCGCGTTGCTGGCCGGGCTTGGGGCAGGCTTCTGGGAGGGCGAAGGGGACCTGCCCCCGATGCCGGGCGAGACGCGGGTCTTCGAGCCGCGGATCGGCGCCGATCGGCGAGAGGAGGGTCGCAAGTCCTGGCAGCGAGCGGTTGACGCCGTCGCGGGGTGGGCCGTGCCGCGAGGTTGAGTCTGGTGTCAAGTTTGCCCCCGACGCAGCTGCTCGACTGGCCGGACTACGGCCAGGATCGTCGGCACTTGACCGAGCGGGGCGCCGGAAGCACGGTAGCGGGGATGGACCGTCGGTCGCTCATTTGTCGCAAGACCGACCAGAGGAGGGCGGGCATGGTCGCCACGCCGTACCAATGAACGCGCAGCCGCCAGAGGCCCGACGCCCTGAGGGGATGCAGTTGGATCCAGAGCAGGAGAAACTGGTTGGAGCCCCGAGCAAAAGGGCGCGACTGGCAATGGTCGTTGCGATCGTCCTGATCGTCCTATTCGTCTTGGGGGCCTGCGTTCTCGACCCGGATCTGCTGCGGCGGTGGTTGAGCCTCAACGAGGCATGGCGCTTGTTCGGCGGGCCCACACCCTCCAACTGAGTCGCCGGCGTGGGCCCCGGCGAGCCGACGCCGCGTGGACGGCAGCCAGACGCCCCGCGTCACTTCGAATGAGACCGCCCGGAGTCCATACCGGGAGTCCGGCGGTCGCGAAATTGGGAGGTGTCATGAACATCGACGAGGTGCACCGAGTGCTCATCATTGGCAGCGGCACGATGGGCCTGCAGATCGGGCTGCAATGCGCGACCCACGGCTACCAGGTCGTGCTGTACGACGTCGACCCGGCCGCTCTGGAAACCGGGTCTCAGCGCATCCGCGGCTACGCGGACGAGCTCCTCAAGACGGGAGTTATCGACACGGCTGGGCGCGAGCGAGCGCTCGCGAGCATCGTGACAACCAGCGATCCGGCGGTCGCCGCATCCGAAGCGGACCTGGTGAGCGAGTCCGTGCCCGAGGACCCGGCCTTGAAGGGGCGCGTGCTGGGGCAATTCGATGGGCTGTGCCCGCCGCGGACGATCTTCACCACCAACACGTCCACCCTGCTGCCGTCCATGTTCGCCGCAGCGACGGGCCGGCCGGACCGGTTCGCGGCCCTGCACTTCCACCCGCCGGTCTGGTCGTCGAACGTGGTGGACGTGATGCCCCATCCCGGTACCTCTCCCGAGACGACCGAGCTGCTGCTCACCTTCGCCCGACGGATCGGGCAGATCCCGATTCATCTGCGCAAGGAGAGCTACGGCTACGTCTTCAACGCGATGTACACGGCGATCAACGAGGCGGCGATCACGCTCGTGGCCAACGGGATCGCGTCGATCGAGGACGTCGACCGCGCCTGGATGGGGGTCATGAAGATGCCGATCGGACCGTTCGGGATGCTGGACGGAGTCGGCCTCGACACCGTGTGGCACATCAGCGACTACTGGTCGCGGCAGACCGGCGACGCCCAGAGGCGGAAGAACGCCGACTTCGTCAAAGCGTACGTCGACCGCGGGTGCTTCGGCGTCAAGACCGGCGAAGGCTTCTACCGATACCCGAAGCCTGCCTGGGCCGCGCCGGACTTCGTCCAGACCGAGCCTCGTACCTAGTGTCCCGATTCGGAAGTCGCTGGCGGCTTGCGAACTGCTTTGGCGAGGATCTGGTCGGCGGTCTTGACCCAGTGGAAGGGCGTTGAGCCCTCGTTCCACTGGGCCGTGAAGGCCGTGA
>Ga0187889_10001885_pt1 | contig 21566 bp, 15 predicted proteins | sample June2016WEW_7_10_2_FD_132992 | JGI IMG/M metagenome (GOLD analysis project Ga0187889, IMG submission 132992) | Peatland microbial communities from SPRUCE experiment site at the Marcell Experimental Forest, Minnesota, USA - June2016WEW_7_100 | ecosystem: Environmental > Terrestrial > Soil >... | reverse complement strand
AGCCAGAATCAGAAGCTCTAGTTCCCTATCGGACAGCTTTCCAAAAATTAAAACTGATTGAGCAAAAAAAATAATTTTAAATTTGGTTTGGCTCAACACGTTTTAAAACAAAATGCTATCGATGACTTTTTCCTGTTCGCTCAATTTAAATGCGTTCTGCATGTGAGCGTATTGAGGTTTAATATTGTACCGAGTGATCACTCTGAGCCAGCAAGCAGAATATTTGGAGTTAGCATTTCCGATTTTTTTTGATTGAGCCGGAATAAATTTCCTTAAAAGTTTTTGGCTCAACATGTTTTTTTGTTCAACTATGACATTAACCAGTTGAAGACAGACTTATGTCGACGTAACCTGTCTCCAGGGTTAAACTTGAACCTGAGCCTAAATCCGTGAATGTAGCGGAAATCTGAATAAAGTACTTGCCAGTGGAAGGCGGTTCATTACCGTTGGATACATTTTGGGATGTATCCCATCTAATTATACTACTTGTTTTTTGTCCGGGCTCCAGAATACTATTATTACCGTTTGATCCGTATGGATATGTAAAGTATGCAAAGGTGTCATACACGAGGCTATGTGAGTCACGTACATTCACTTCTATATAGTCTCCCATACTCGAAAAGGTTATTCCATTGGTATCGTTGATATTTTCGAGTGTTGCGTTAATCGTTAAGTCATCTCCCGATCTGATGTTAAGGCTGCTTAAAGTTGCAAGGAGCTCAACTCCATGTTGACTAACTACAATTTGGGAAGGTGAGTTTGAATGAGCTAATAAAAAATTTTTAACGAGACCGTACATGCTATTATTGACACTGACCTTATAGACGCTGAATTCGTCCTCATACCAAATTGTATTTCCGACGAGATCAAGTTTGATTGAGGAGCCGTTGCCTAGCTCAAAGGATAGGGTTAGGTCATGCTCATATGCGGCGAGAGCCGTCCGCGTTTTGCCATCGACAACTGCTATCTTAGACGTCATTTTCGTAACGTTTGAATCTTGGAGATAACTGATGACCTGCCCGCACAGAGAATCATTTCTTTGCATCAAAGCATTTTGACCTGTATTGAAGGACTCTATTACGATACTTTGGCAGCTAGAAATTGTATTAACTACATCCGACCAACTATTTGGATAACTTATTGTAATAGTGGTCTCCGTTATTGTAGATGTTGAATAAGAAGAAGGAGGCAGTGTATCAAAGTAGACAATCAAAATCAGAATCAGAGCGATAACGATGAATCCAGCCTTTGGAATTTTCGGAGTTTCGGCAGACTCCAACTGTTTAGTTGCAAGGAAGCCTCTGTGAGCCATATATCATCAACCTATGGAAAGCCATCGGTTTTTAGACATGAGTAGTTTACTTTTGTTACCAAAATTTAGTCAACACTTGAACATCTATATAACTTTTCCAGTATCTGACCTCCCTGATTGAAAACAGGTTTACATAATCCCCGGTCCAACCCTGAGATTTGTTAAGGTAAGTATCGATTAAGGATAATTAGGCTGTCAAGTCTGTTAAGTTGGTGTTAAGTTTGATGTTAAGTTTTTTGTTAAGCTGTGCGTCAAGTTTTCCGTTAAATTTTGATTTTTTAACGCCAAAAACAGCGTCCGGTTTTTATCTCATTATTTTCCAGCAGACTTATCCGGGGCATCTGTCAAACGTTAAGACGTTTTCCTTGACGCAACATTTGCAGGCCTTTGTCCGTAAGTTGGAGGCTGCTGAGGGTCGCTGACAGCTGCTGTTGATTGCTGTCGATAAATTGATGCGTGTTGACGGACGTTGATGATCGTTGATGACCGTTGATGATCGTTGATGATCGTTGACGGTTTGTAATCTATCCGGTAGCATATCGTATTTGGGGGGCTTTGGGAAAAGCCTCAGGAAAAGGCACTTATTGGCACAAACTCTCTGGTACGACATCATATAAACAAATTTTCTATTTCTATGCAGTTCACTTCTATAGGGGACCATCAATAATATATCTATTAGGGAGTAAACTGTTCACCATAATTTTCTATAGGGGGCCATTATTAATATGTAATTTTGGAGGCGAAACCGAATCTAAATATCTTTGCAGTCTCAAATTTATAGGTTATAGAGTTCTTTAACGGTCTTTAAGATGTTCCTTTAACTTAAATTTACAAATTGGATAACCAAACTCAGACAGATAGTAGAGAGTCGAGGTACCGATTAATCTATGTTCAAAGAAAAAGTTAGCATTAGTTCTTGTCCCGGTAAACTTAAAAGAAAAAAAGAAAGGGGAGGTAGTCTATGGTGCTACGACTGATGCAGGATAGTCATTGCCAGCTGCTGAGTGAACGGTTATAGCGTAGGTATTTCCTGAAACTAGACCCATTCCTGCAGTAGTACTAAAAGTAATTGTCATTATTACGCTTGCGCCTACTGGCAAGGATAATGGTGTTATCTCTGGATTAGCTATAGCAGTTGTAGTAGCACCAGTAGCTATTGTTGACCAACTAATGGTACCAGCTGGTCCAGTCCAAGCTGATAACGGTTCACCGTTTACGAATATAGCGACTATAGTGGCGGAAGATGAGCCCGCGTTCTTGAGTTGAAGAACAACCGTCTGATCATTAGTCGAGTACGCGCTGACTACATCTATTTTTTCGTACTTTGTGAACGTCCCTACTAATCCTGCTGCCCAGAATGCTACCGCAATCGCAATAGCGACCGCGACAGCGATCAAAATAACTGTTGCAATTACCGGACTAATACCTTTCCTCTTTTTGAGGTACATGAAAGATATTCTTATATTAAGTTTATTTAAACCTTTCTGAAAAATTTCACAAATCTCTTTATGATTTATTGTGAAAATATCTTACCCATAATAAAATATAAATAGATCTATAATATACGTTTGCTCAGGTTTCCTTCAAAGATGGATTGATAGATTTGAAAAGAAGAAAGAGGTTTGGTATTTCTGAAGTTGTTAGTACAGCTATATTGATCGCCGTTATACTTATCTCGGTTATATTAGCCTTCGGTTATGCCACCTATGTTATCGGAATACAGAATGCGTCAAATGAATTCAGTCAAGATCAGGGGATTACGCTGTCCTTTGAAAATATGATTGGAGGCCTGATTTATACACCTGATTCCAGCGCCTTTATTCAATATAACTTCAGAACTTCTGGACCGAGCTTCGATAAAACCGGAAATAATATCACTCTTGCTATCTCCCAACAAAATGGACCCAACTACACACCTTTAGCAGCAAAAAATGCGTCTATTGCTGTATTTCGAATCAAAGGGGGCTCTAATGTAGCCACAGTGAACAGCAATCTGGTCGGCAACAGCTCAATTCTCTTGACAGATGCTTCTCAATCAATCGGTAGGGTCACGGTCAATCAGTCTCAAGGTGCGTGGGTATCTCTAGACTATGCAAGGGTGAGAATCAACTATCTTGGAATCTCCACATTCTATAATGGCACTGGCTTAGAAGAGTTTAATGTAGTTGAAGTAACCTATCTCAATCTTACAAGAGGAAAGTGGTTTGGCGGAAGCCTCTTAACAATTTCAGCTAGAAACAGTGCGGTGCTATCCTATCAGCTTCCCGTGTTTGGCATGAACAAACAGATTACATTTACAACGACGGGTGGATGGCCGACTTCTCAGAGTGCGAGTAAAACCCTGACAGGCCTAGGCGGAGATCTTACCAAGAGAACGATCGTCCGTGTAGTCTTTGCGGAGATTGTGATTACAGTGGGTGGTAGCTAATGTCTTCTAATATCATGGTGCATATCATAGGAACGTTAGCCACTTTGGTGATGTTTTTGATTATTTCAGCTGCCACTGTCAGCTATGTTGCATCGATGACTCAAGCCGTAATATCTTCTCAGCTTGAAGAGGTGGCTGCCGAAGTCTCTTCGACGGCTGTCGACCTCACCGTGTTGGCTGTAAACTCGAAGAGCGAATCGCTCGTTTTAGAGAAGACAATCAATATTCCGACAACTGTAAGTAATAGCCCCTATTCAGTATTGCTTGTAGAATCCGGCGGTGTATGGCAGGTTATGGCGAGACTAAATGCTCAACCAACTGTTTCAGGGGAAGCCGCATTATGGTCTGGGAACTCCCCTACGATAAATATGGTTCAGAGCACGGTCTCCTCGGGCGAACCTTTAATTGTAAGATGTCAGAAGACGACTGTTGGAGACAGCCCATCCCTGACGATTCAGCTGTTTGGTGGGTGATTTAAGTGAATGCTATTTATGAATATATTCTTGCGACTGTTGTCGTGATATTGTTAGTCGGATTGACATTTGTCAACTTGACTTCGTCAACGTTTATAGGCATAGACATTCTTAATGGGGATCAGATAAATACGGTCGCGGGGGAAGTCTTTAACAAAATTATACTTACACCAGGTGATCCAGTAGACTGGAATAGAACCAATGTCAATTCGCTCGGATTGGCAAAGGTTAATTCTACAGCATTTACCTTAGACAGAGATAAGGTTTTGTGCCTAAAGAATGGATCAATTAACGGAAATGAAGCTGTGAGGCTTCTGGGCTTAGAACATCTCTACAACTTTTCACTGAGTATATCTCCAGCATTAATTATAAATGTCACCAAAATAAGCTATATTGCAGGCCGCCATAGCTTCAACGTTATGGTAAAGGATTTGAATGGTCTACCTGTTTCAACGGTTGTGGTCGAAGGATATTATGTGAACAATACTGACGATTGGAACACAGGTGATGCTATTGTGCGTAACAGTACTACGACTGGAATTAACGGGCTTGCAACTTTAAACTTCACTTCTAAGAATCCCAAAGATGTTGTGCTCCTGATAACTGCAAAGTCGTACACTACAGTTACTCTGGCTGAATTTTATGTGCCAAATTCCTCATATACTTCACCTAGTACATTGAATCCTCCGAAGGCTCTTACGGTTCAAGGTGACTATGTGGTTGAGGGCCAACCTATAATCGGTGCTTTCACCTTTCCTTCACCTGAACCACAAGGAGTTTTGAAGACGGTCTCCTTAAGCCAATTTGTGAGTATTGACGATTACATGTATGAGGTGAATTTTCACTTTTGGAGCGTGTCACAATGACTCATTTCTTGTCGAGTAGGCATAGAAGGGCTCAGGCCAGGATAATAGAAGCGTTGCTGGCGGTTTTTATAATGACAGTCGCTATCCTTACAGCCACCTTCTACAGCACGACAACATCTCAGGTTTCAGGAGAGAATCTTCAGCAGACAGCGAATAATCTCATCTACGCTCTTGATAACACTGAAGCCTTACAGGGCATCCTCAGTGCAGCGGGAAACTGGCAGGCGCAGCTTCAGCAACTCATACAGAGCCTTCTTCCAGCAGGAACATACTTTAACGCCAACGTTCTCCTGTCGAATGGGACCATCCTTAACACGTCTCCGATAGGCAACATGGGGGGACTACAATTCGGTGTAACCACAAACGTCACATATGTGATCTCGATTTCACTCCCCAGCCCCTACGCTAAACTGTCAATGCTTCCTACGAAGTTTAATGTCGTGCTCGTCAACGATATTTCAGGCAGTATGAAGTGGGTGGAACCAAATATCACGGAAACCCCTCCTGCTTCATGCAGCTATGATGGACGATGGATCTGTCCTTTGTACCCTGGACAGAATAGTAAGGAACAGGACGCCCGACTTGCGGCTAAGGGGTTTGTTAACGACTTAAATGTTAGCACAAATGGTGATCACATCGGAATTGTTGCGTTCGGTGACAGCGGCTATATCCGATCTCATCTTACTGGGAACAAGGCAACAGTCCTGAATACGATTTCCAACTTGACCGCTCAAGCTGAAGGTACTTACTTGTCAGATGGATTAGCTAAAGCGATCCAGGTCTATAATCATAATCCCGTTCGGCCAGAGAATCAGAGCCAGTGGGTGATGGTCCTTCTGACAGACGGTTATCCGACATATCCTGGTGATGGCAGTTCATATTCAGTGAGAGGTGCAAATGATGCGTTGGGAAATGCTACGATACTCCACAATATGAACGTGACTATGTTCACGATCGGTTTGGGTGTTGAAATCGATCCAGGACTTCTCACCGCTATCGCAGGCAGTCCTTCCAACTATTTTTATGCGCCCACATCTGCGGACCTTCAAGGAATTTATCAGACGATCGCTAATAGATTGTCTATAGGCGTTGGACTCACATCTGAGACGGTCATTCTACAGATAACGCTAGCAACGAGTGGGTAGTTATGAAGGGCAGAAAGGCTAGAAAGGGGCAGTTTCTCATTCTGACCGCTGTGGTGCTAGTATTGGCCCTAATACTAATCTCCACCATCTTGAATACAGCTATACTATCTAGAACAGAGTATCTGGAGCCAAGCTTTAGGGAGGTAACTCAGAAGATCAGTACAGATTTTCCGGATGCTCTGGGTGGAGCTCTCTCAAACGCTACAATGACCTATAAGGCTACAGGAAATATGACAGAGGCGCTATTGAATGCTGAAATCTCTCTGGCAAACTGGAGGGAGAATATCTTGAATGAATACGTGGGCTTCGGTGTCAGATTGAGTGTTTCCGATCCTGTCATCGAGCTTAACTGGGACACTCCTGATGAAGGAAACTCTTCTATTACCGCTAATGTTGGACTAAACCTGACCACCCTAGGATTTTCGGGTTGGAACGATACAGAGACAGTTGAAGCCTCCGCCCAAGTTCAAAGGTCACCTGATTCTGTCATAGTTACACCCAACGAACTCACATTCAACATGACCTTTGTTAAAGAGGATGGTAGTCCTGTAACAAGTTTGACAAACGAAACGCTTGAAATCAACGCCCACTATGTAGGTGCCCAGCAAGTCTACCAGACCCTCAACATGTCGACTGCTACGTTCAGATACCTCGGTAACGGTCTATATAACATAACTGCTGGAATTGATAACACGATAGATGCTTTCCAACTAGCTGCATACGATGACCGTGGTGTATTGGTCTGCCTGACGTCGAGCTTGGCTGTTCCAGTTAACGAAGCTATCGTAAAGTCCATCAAACTTACCACAGGTCCTAGTAGCACAAAGGCGGATGTGACAGTTGTTTCATCCCTCAATAAGCCCATTCAAGGTGCCACTGTATATGGGCATTGGGCGGGCCCAAATGTCACCAGCACAGATCAAGTGCCAGAAATAATGCAAACCAACGCCAATGGCATAGCAGAGTTCACAGCTTCAACTTCTTCTTTATTCAAACAGAATGTGACAAAAGGTGTCACAGAAAATTCCAATGTGGGTGTAATCAGTTTTAATATAGATGATGTTTTGTTTGTACCTGTAATAGGAGTAATAGGTCCTGCTACTGCCAATAATATCAATGGGTGGACGGGAGTGAACAATGCCAAGATTGATAATGAACAACCAATAGTTCTTTGTGCATCTGCCTCTACGAGTGGATCGCAAGCAACATTCAGCGGTTACAATTTTAACATGATACCATCTAATATGACGATCACGAATGTATGGCTTAGACTTGATTCTTGGACTCCAGGGACTCTAGATAACAACTATATTTCAGTTGCAATCAGCAACGATAGTGGTACTAAGTTTCCATGGTCTGTGAATGTGTATCCACCCACCTACCCTGCGACTCCAGAGCCAACGCCGTTAGGAAACTACCCGCTCTGGATTAAGCTGAATAGCACTTCACCATTGGGTTGGAATGTCACACAACTTCAGAACACTAATTTTTACTTTAAGCTCACTAAGATTACAGTCGGCTCCTCCGCTACTGTATACTTGGACTTCATTCCAATCGTTGTACTGTATCAGCCGAATTATGTATATGAGCCTCTGAGAAGCGTAACACAAGCTACGGCGGTCAAGAGGGGCGCTTCACTTTTTGTCGGCACATGGTCGAATGCAGCAAATGCATTACAAAACAATACCAATTCCTATGCATATGCAACCACAGCCAGTTCCACATTGATACTGCGCCCTAATGCCGCTGGGACATATCAGCAGTGGGCCACCTTCGGCAGCGGAAGTAGCCATTTCGGTAGTACCTCAGACCAGAGCGACCTTACTGGTGTCCAAATAACAGGTAACACATCGGCTAAAGAGACTGAAAATCTTCAGAATTCAACTCAGACGGCAACGATAAATAACGTCACTATATATATGAGAGCGAAGGAGTCTGGAACAACATTAGTATATAATAATGTAACTTTTGATGCTGCATCTTCTGCAACGACATCTGCTATTGCATTCAGTACAGGAACTACAGACTATGGAACTGGTACTGGAGAAACAGCTTCTGCAATCACTATTAATGCAGGTGATTTTGTCCTTGCAGACGTCGCTATCGTTGGTACTTCTGTAACTGTTTCTAGTATTACTCTTGGCTATGGGAACTCTATGAGTAGTCTAACTAGTAATACTGGTGACGGAATAGGAAATTATCTTTATTACTATGTTGCTACAACTAGTTTGGGCAGTGTAACTCCAAGACTCAGATTATCATCACTTGGTGCTTATCATGCTTGGACTGTAGTAGATTACACTGGAGTATCAACATCTTCACCATACTGGGCAAATACTGGCACGAGTGGCGGTACCTCAATAAGTTCTGGAAGTACAGAATCTGCAGCTACTATGGCTGCAAAAAGCACAGGAAGATTAGTAGTATCTGCTTTTACTGGTATTAGTGCATCTAATTCAGCTACAGCTATTACTATTGCTGCTGCAAATAGTGAAAATCAAAGAGAAGTAGTAAAACAAAGTGGAAGTAGTTCTAATCAAGCTGTAAGTGCAGAACTTGAAGATTATGCTTCTGATGCTAGCAGAATCAATAAAGCAACGTATACTGATTCAGGAGTTACTATGGATTACAATACGATAACTGTGACACTTTTACCAGCTAGGTCAATGTCTTGGACTCATACAGTTGGAACGGGTAGTAACCGTCTACTTCTTGTAAGTATTGGAACATACAACATCTCGGGGACACCTGCAACCGTCTCAAGCATTAAGTATGGTGGGGTAGCGTTAACCCTAGTTGCGAGCGACGTCTACTCAACAAACCCGCAGGTTGGAAGTTATCTATATAGTTTAACAAATCCCGCATCTGGCTCCAATACTATCAATGTAACATTCTCAGCTTCGACACTTGCGGTCGGCGGTTCAGTATCATATTTTAATGTTAACCAAACCAACCCAATACAATCAACCGGAATAAACCAAAATTCTGGAACAACCCAATCGGTGACTGTAACTCCAACAGGCACATACAGCAAGATTTTCTATGCCAGCATGATGTCCTACCAAACAGCGTCTTATACGGTAACAGGCTCTGGACAAACCAATAGATGGACACAAACCAGTTCCAACCTTAAAGGTCGTGAGAGTGAAAAAAATGTCACGGGCGGAACTTCACAAACGATGTCGTGGACAACCAGCAGTACTGTAAGCTGGGTGGCAATCGGCGCAATTATTGTGCCAACAAATACGAACCCTGTGGAACAAGCGGTTATTCTTTGGCGAACTCATAGCACGAATTATCAAAGCTCTGCCTTTACTATTTCAAGAACAGCCTTTACGAATTATTCCAAGACACTGACAATAAACAATAATACAGGACAACCTTGGACGTGGGCTGAAGTAAACGCTTTAGAGATAGGCGCAATGGCGACACAACTTGGAGCAACGGAAACTATTCAAGTCAGCGAATTCTGGATCGTAGTTAATTACATGAGTGCCCCGACAGAAAGATATTACGGATTCGGCTTTAACATTCCATCAGAATCGATCATAGACTATGTTGATATTCAGTCAGACCTCTGGCTTCAGTCCAGTGGAAATGACTATGTCAATATGTCAATAAGCAGAAATTCAGGAGTTAGCTGGCTGCCAGCCCAACCATTTCAAGTAAACCCTCTCACAATAAATGAAAAAACATATCACACAAATGCCACAGGATGGTACAAATGGACGCCTGCTGACCTGAACGGCAACGGAATCCAAGTGAATATCACAAAAGTGACCGTCGGCGCAAGTGAACAGGTGAACCTCGACTACCTCGCGTTGTATGTTGTATACCACAACATGCCAACCCTTTCACCGCCTTTCATGCACGTGGACAATATTACACTCTCGCAGCAGGGAACCTCTCCGAAAAAGCTCCAAGCAAGTGTTAAGATAGTCGATGCAAGACTTGATCCTGTGTTAAATGCAAAAGTATACGTAACTATAACTGATACAAACGGTTCTAGTTGGGTACGTAATGCGAACACGGCTTCAAATGGTATAGTAACCTTTTCTCTTCCAGGAATACAGTCAGGCCACTCGTACACCCTTACAGTGACCAATGTCATAATGACAGACTGGGTCTACGACATCCAGATAAACTATGTATCTTCGGAATCGTATAAGGTAACGTAATGTGTGTCAAGGGGCTTTTGCTGTAGAAGTGTTAACATCGTAGCCTTGTAATCCTTTCGCTTGATGTTCCAAAAGGTCTAACTGACTGTTGTTTGAGGTTCAAACTCGGTAAATAACTTTGTAATCCTTCCCATAGAACTTTTGCCTCGAGATCTTATATAACTTCATGTTTACAAAGTAAAGTCTAAGTAAGCCTAACTTTTTATCCTGAACCTTAAAGAAAAGTTTTTAATAGCTCATTCTACATTAATATGAGGTAGTAGATGAACAAGAAGCACGGTGTTTTATGTCTAGCTTTATTCTTAATGCTTCCCTTGATGAATTTTGCAATGGTACAATCTTTGAACGGAACAAGTTATCCGAGCAAAATGAATGAGACAACGTCTTTAAGCGCCTTCTCTTCCTACATCAATTCTTCCTACATCGATATTTTAAGTGAACAGTCTTCTGTTTCAATGCCCGTCAACACATCAATATCAAACAATACATCTTTGTATTCGATAAACGTTTTTTCTAACATAAACGCATTAATAAATATTTCACCGAGCGCTCCAAACAACGTGTACAGAGAGAATACTACGGTCACGCTAACTGCACCATCTAGTGTACCCCTTGACGGCTTCTTAGGCGCTCTTGGCGCAAAGTACGATTTCAAAGATTGGTCCTGCTCTTGCGGATCGACCTATACCTCAAATCCGTTAACTTTCACTATAATGTCAGGAGACATGCAGAACCTCGTATTTAATGCGAACTACGTGCCTGACTACACCATTGTCTACGTCATCGTAGTCACAATTGTCATCGTTGTTATAATATTAGCCCTTCTACTGTTAAAAGAAGCAAAGTTAGAAAATAAAAAGGGGCACAAAGCAGAAACAGCCAAAATAATGGATAAAAGTGAAAACGTTAAGGATTTTCCTGCAGAAGAAAAGAAGGATGACAGTGTAAAAGAAGGTAAGTAGCGACTTCCATTTTCATTTCTTCTTCTTTATCGTATAGTTATTTGCATTTCGAGTGACATATGTGTTTGTTATTTACAGCTATAACAAGACAGATTATCATTTGAATGAGCTTTTAAAATTCCAAAATAATAGATGCTCTTGAATGCGTTAACAGTACCATATATAAGTGCACCGTTTATCAGTGTGCCATTACAATGGAGGTGTGTCACAGTGCCATTTACACTAAGAAGGAATGTCCCAACATTACTAACGAAGTCAGGACCACCACTTCTTGGATTATATCTTATATGCCTGAGCTCCTGGTTTCATTTCGACATCTTCAACAATTTCGGCGAGGTTATATGTTGAATCTTAAGCCTGCGAGAATTCTGATTGGTCCGCTTGCATCTGGAATATGCTATTTGCATAGGTTAGCACACCAACCAGTATCATGATTAAAGCAGAAAATATGATCACGGTTGAAACAACTAGGCTTATCCCATGTCTTTTTCTATGCATTCAAATTATACTTAAACCTTATCTAGTGTAAACCGATCATTTGGAATAATCTCATGATTATTGAGGATGCAGGGGCTATTTGGAATGACCCCATGAGTATTGGCGCGATATACAGCGTCAGAAGTGCGATTGAGGCAAGTACGAATGAATGAAGAAAACCTGCGCTAACCCTCTCGCCAGAAACCTTTCCCGCAATCAGGCCCATAAATACGGTGTTGAATATTATAGGTGGAACAAAAAGTCTTACAAAGTCAGAGAAATTGAAACTTTCTGAATACATTGTGAAGACACTCCTCGCAAAAAAGATTATCGTTATCGTACACACCAACAAAATTACCCCTCCAAGATATGGCAGCAGCAGTAGGGGCTTGATATTTTGCTTCTTTTCCCTTTCAATGGCGTTTATTGACTCGCTAAAGGAAGCGAGGCTTTCGAGTGTTTCCGGAGTACCTCCTCCAACATCAATCGAATCGATTAGAAGGAACATTGACATCATGTTTAACCAACCATGTAGCTGTTCCCTTAGATTGCTCATTACCTTTCTAAAAGATATTCCCCAGTTGATTTGATTCGACATAACCTTCAGAATCTTTGAGAAACTTCCATAATTTCTCGATGACAGGTAGAACATACATTTTTCAGGGCTAATCCCAGTCTTACGAATTTCGACCAAATCTCTAAGAAAATTGGTGATACCTGATCCAGCTGCCCTGGTCTGTCTTGAGTAATACGTATCAGCGATCATCCCTGGAAGGAAAAGCACCATTAAGGTGATACATATTCCTACGCCCCCTTCGAATCCAGCATCTAACCCTAAGGCCTTATTAATGCCAACAATTAGGTCGTTGAAGATCTTTAATGGACCGAGAGGTACGTCTGCAAAGAATGCAATCACCATTGGATAAGCGAGTAAGAGTGTAAAAGGAATTGTAGCGCCGAACCACTTGTACGCTCTGTAATCTGAAACCGGGTATTTTGGCGCAGAAACATCAATAAGGTATAAAAATACTATAGAAACAACTGGTAACATTATGTAGGCGAACATAACGAAACTTCCTGCGGAAAAAAGTGTTGCAGAACCGATCGGCATAATTTTGGTGACGATATACATGACGTATAAAGTTAAAGCGAGAAGTATTGCAACGGTGATGTACGTCTCCATGAGAAGCGCCATACGCTCCCCAATCACCTTCATCTTTGCCTTCCTGTTCTCAAACATCATTTCAGTTCTTCGAAGAAGATAGTGCTCAGTATCCCCACCAACCCTCAGAGTTGAAGCATAACCTAATACAAATTCCTTATAATCGTTGCTCGGCACGTGTTTGGCGCTTTCTTCTAACGCGGTAACGGGATCAATTCCTCGAGCTCGAGTATCTATGTAAACAATTTTTGCTGCCATGCTCAGCTGGGGAAGGAAATCGACATCCTTGAGTTTTTCGAAGGCCTTAAATGGGGAAATGCCACCTGATGCCAGAACACTAACGTAGGCTGCTGCGAATGGAACTTCAGTGTCTAGGTTTGAAGCACGATCCGTTGCTGCAAACCTCGGATAAAACAGAAAGATAACTAAAATGATGAATGGAACCGCGATCAAAGATAGCAAAAGGGGGCTTATCAGAAAAAAGCCCACGACAGCGGTAACGGTAAAGATTGGCAGAGAAATAAAAAATGTCAATCCAGACATAGCTAAATATGTTTCAGGATGTATACGCACGTTTGCGGACTCCAAAGTTTTAGCGATGCCTTGAAAGTATGGAAACATTCCCCTTCCAAACCATCCAAAATAGGTGTACGACAGCCCGGCAAAGGTTAAGCCAACCTTCTCTTTCTTCACCGTACTAACCTTCCCTTTCTTCATCGTCATTTAATATGAACCATATTAATTTAAACTTAACGTTGAAATCTGATTATTTTTCTATCAGAATATATAAAAATGCCCTACTTTAATCTTGAACCTCCTTAATTTTAATGACGGTCAAACTTTCTTCCAAAAACTTTAAAAACAAAGATGTGAAAAATAATATGTGGGCCAGATTTGGATAAAAAAGCGGTCGTTTGTATTATCTTATTTCTTATGTTGGCACCGATGCTTGGAGCATCCTATGCATCATCGTCCGTTCAACTCAGTCTTCTAATCACTCCGGCTTTAGCTTCTGTCCCTTCTGATGGCCTACAACATCCAGCTTTCTACGTTTCGGTTGTGGATAGCTCCGGCAACCCTAGAGCCCTACAAAAAAATATTAACGTAACTACTTCTAGTTCAGATAATAGTATATTGAAAGTCCCCAGTAACATAACAATGGGGATTGGAAGCTACTACACTATCGTGTATGGTTCGAGCACCATTTTGGTAGGGAAATCCGTTCAGGTTTCAGTTTCGTCGTCTGGTTTTCAATCTGGCACGGCCACAATTTCAGTGGCACCTCCGGCAGGCACTCCGATATCCCTGAAGATCACCCTGCTTCCAAACACGGTAGCACCTTTGGTGGGATCAGAGTCAGATGTTGTCGTCACAATTGTTGACGCATATAACCAGCCTGCTAAAGCTAGAACTAATATTAATGTAACTTTGTCTTCATCTAATCTTCAGATAGCAGATCTAATCCCTAGAACAATTACAGTTTCAAAGGGGAATTTTTCTGCTATGGCTAAGATCAAAACTACAGGCTTTGTTGGAAGTACTTCAATTACAGCCTCCTCATCCAACCTTCAGTCTGACACTCAAACTTTTACGGTCTCCGGTCCTAAACCGCAACAAATTGATATTTGGTCCCCTACTGATATTTGTACAAATGAATCAGTCTATATCCCTGTTATGGTAACGGACCAAAATCTTGAACCTGCAAAACTACCTTTCAAACTTAACATCAGCCTTTATTCTACGAATACATCCATAATTTCTGTTCAAAGCCGTGTTGTCATAGGTATTGAACAATGGTATGCGTTGGCGACAATAACTTCTTCGAACATTACGGGGTCAGCTACTATTTATGCTTCAGCAGAAAATATATCTTCTACTAACATCGTTGTAAACGTTGTCCGTGCGGTCGGACCTCCAAAGTTTAAAAACAAGAGTGTGACGCTCAAGATCTACTCCTTGGCAAATTATTTTCCAGCTGACGGAATAAACTATACCGGTCTTATGGTGCAATTAGTCAATGCAAGTGGGTATCCAACCTGGTCCAACGTCTCAAAGGTCATTAACCTATTTTCAACGAACAATGCGATTCTTGCTGTACCCGCGACAGCAACGATTTTAGCAAATCAGTCGATAGTCTACATCCCTGTTATCCCCGTGGAGCCAGGCAGTGTTCAAGTAAGCGTAGTTGCCTCAGGCTTTATCGGGACTCAATGCCCATGTTCTGTATATGAACCAATACCAAGCTCTATGCAGATAGTGGTTCCACCAGTCCCTGCAGGGGGGGAAGTTACCGGGTGCCTTTATATTTCAGGCGGGGGTGGGCCAGCTCCTGTACAACAGAATACTGTAGTGACTTTATCTTCTTCTAACACAAAAGTAGCTGAAGTCGATGCTACATCGACGCTTCTAAATAAAAACTACACCGCCGAATTTAAAGTTACAGGAGTAACTCCGGGCTCTTTCTCTTTATCTGCATCGGGTCCAGGTATACCATCAGGCAGCATGCAAGTACAGATTTCTCAATTAAGGCCCTCAAACTTCTTTGTATCAACTATTAAACCCCTAGTTGGAATGCAATTTCCGATTATTACGCAGATCATTTCTTCTTCAGGTCCTCCGGCAGTACTCGACGAACCCGTTCAAATAGAAATTTCTTCAAGCAATACGACCGCTGTCAGCCTGCCCACTACTGTTCAAATTCAAGCCGAAAAAAGTGAAACAATCGTATACGGCACAACTAACTCATCTACCAGCATTACATCGGTGACGATTGCATCGGTAGGCTTCACTTCTTCGACTTTGCAACTGCAGGCCATATCCTATAAAGGCAGTTTGGTATTAGTAAGTAATAAAACATCATCAACCGTCAATTCAGCTGTTACAATTCAAGCCATAGTTACATTGGGTGGTAATCCAGTTAGTGGAGTAAAAGTCTTTTGGAAGGGGCAGGGACTACTAGCTAATAATAGTATTACGGGCTCCTTTGGCAACTGTAGTAACCTTCTTACTTTGAAGCATGGTCAAAACGATGTCGGAGCATATGCTGTGATTCCAGGCGTAGGTTATGTTAACAATGTTACGGAGGTTCAAGGGTTAAACGAATATGTATTGGAAACTTCTTCGAACGTAAATGTGAACGTTAACGTGGCGCCGAGCGCACTCGAATACAAGGAAGGTTTATCGGTGACTTTAACTGCGCCAAATACTGTAGCTATGAATGGATTAATCGGTCTTCTGGGCGGAAAATATGATTTCAATAAATGGACCGGTTTTATAAACTCTCAGCAAAATCCTATGAATATAGTCTTTTTAGGAGGCAGTACAACGTTGACTGTTAGAGCTATTTACGTAGAAGATCTTACATTTGTATATGTCTGGCTTGCAGTTATAATTCTAATTGTAGCCGTCATCGGTTTCTTCTTTTTTAGAAGGTGGTATATGTTAAGACCGCCTAAAGAAGAAAAGGAAACAGAAGCATCAGAAACATTAGAAGAGACTGTAACGGAAACAAAAACAGAAGGGGGCAAAGAAAAAGAGACCGGAGAAAGCAAGGACGTAAAGGAGTCCTCTACTGAAGAAAAGAAGGATGACAACGCAAAAGGAAATAGCTAAAGGCTCTAACCCTCATATTCAGAGGCGACTTGATCTCGAAGACATCAACTCAGCCTTCAGATACATGAAAAGATATGCGAAGGATGTCATAGAACATGAGAATACAGAATCAACTAAGAACAAGTTAGAGCCTTAACCGTAGATTATCCTAATAAAGTAGCATACTAAACTTTGCTATTAATGCTGTAGTTATGCTATTACTTAATTCAAATAAAGAATTTTATGGTTTGCAAAAAAGTAAAGTAAACTATCTGATTTCAGAAATAATTAGATAGATTATATGCTTATGAAAATCTTTTTTTTATCACTGCATTCATTCGACTATTTATGTTCAGATATAAAAGTAGGGTGATCAGTAAACTTCAATTTTGTTCACTCTCCGGGGAGGCTTTACTTTTACGCAATAGGGTGACTGCCAAAAGCGCTACGATCGCCAGCAGAGGAATCCAAAGCAGCTGAAGATACAGGTTCAAGCTATCCTGAATAACGATTCCTCCAACAGGTGAAGCTGTCGTCTCAGTCGTAGTTGCAGTAGGCGTCGTGTACAGGTAAGCTTCGAAAGTTGCAGTTATGGACTGGTTAGCTTGAACATCGCTAAAGACAACTGTTTGACCAGCAGGCGAAGAAACCGTCACAGGACTGCCATCAACCGTTATGCTCGCAATGTAGTAACCTACACTAGACGTGCCTGCATTAGGCGTAACAGAGAAACTCAGGCTACCACCCTCAGCAACCGTCGAATTACCAGGACTAATAGTGCCATCGCTAGACTGAGTAACCGTAATAGTGTACGTGTAAGCCGCGAAAGCATAAACATTGCCGTCATATGAGCCGACGTAAACGACGCCTCCGACAACAGCAGGAGAAGACCACACCCAGCCTCCAGTAGTGAAGTTCCAGATTTCAGCACCATTAGAAGCGTTCAAAGCATAAACATTGCCGTCAAATGAGCCGACATAAACGATGCCTCCGGCAACGGCAGGAGAAGAAAACACCCAGTTTCCAGTAGTGAAGTTCCAGATCATAACACCGCTAGAAGTGTTCAAAGCATAAACCATGTTGTTAAGTGAGCCGACATAAACGATACCTCCAGCAACAGCAGGAGAAGAATACACATCTCTTCCAGTAGGGAAGCTCCAGATTTCATCACCATTAGAAGCGTTCAAAGCATAAACATTACCGTCGTATGAGCCGACATAAACGACGCCCCCAGCAACAGCAGGAGAAGAATACACAGCGCCTCCAGTAGTGAAGTTCCAAAGTTTAGCACCGCTAGAAGCGTTCAAAGCGTAAGTATTTTTGTCCCATGAGCCGACATATACAACGCCCCCAGCAACAGCGGGAGAAGAAAACACATAGCTTCCAGTAGGGAAGCTCCAGATCGAAGCACCGCTAGAAGCGTTCAAAGCGTAAACATAGTCATCAAGTGAGCCGACGTAAACAGCGCCTCCAGCAACAGCAGGAGAAGACCACACCCAGCCTCCAGTAGTGAAGCTCCAAAGCTTAACACCGCTAGAAGCGTTCAAAGCATAAACATTGTCGTCATCTGAGCCGACATAAACGACACCTCCAACAACAGCAGGAGAAGATCGCACACCACCTCCAGTAGTGAAGCTCCAAAGCTTAACACCACTAGAAGCGTTCAAAGCATAAACATTACCGTCCCATGAGCCGACGTAAACGACGCCTCCAACAACAGCAGGAGAAGATTCCACAGAGTTTCCAGTAGTGAAGTTCCAAAGTTGAACACCACTAGAAGGGCTTGAGGTAGAGTATCCAGAATGCGCAGCATCATGACGAAACATCGTCCAATCGTCGCTAGCCCCAACAGCAGAAGGCAGCAAAGACAAACACAGCAAAACAGTCAACGACACAAGAAAGAACCTTGCAAACTTCACTTTCATACTCTTTATTTCTCCAACCAACTAATATTTGATTATGTTTATAAGTTTTATTCCCATATACTTGATTTCACGCTTGCTAAACATTTTTTGGATGTAGCTCTACTTATGTTATAATTATGATGATAGGATGCGGTGTCCGTGATTATAAATCCTACGGTAATAATCTATTCATAAAAAATAAGGGGGAAATTACCTCTCCAAATTATTATTTATTTAGTGATTTTTTAACTTGAGATAAGAGAGGAAGAGCTAGGATCACAAATAAGATTAGTTAGCTGTTTCTATAGTTTCTAAGTCGACGCTGATAGCTTATGCTCTTAGTGAGATAGCCTCCTTTAAAGGTATAAAATCTGTTAAGACACATATCTATCGATTTCTGATAGTGGTCCTCCTATATAAAGGAGCCCTTATCCATCAATTAAATAGAGGTTTCTTAACTTCTATTTTTCGATGCTGTTCTGAAATGGGAAGGTAGGTTCCCGATTGGCATGTTAATGCCTTCTGTAATAGGGTTCCTCAGAGTGTGTTGGCAAGACATTACACAGATTATAGCCCACAAAGACTAAAAGAGATATATGACAAAGCAAAATTGAAGGTTTTAGACACATAATGTGTTCTAACTATTTCTGCAATGGATAAGCGAACAAGAACAGCCACGATCTTACTAAATATCTCCAAATGTGATTTTGAAGCATCAAAGAAACTATTTAAAAATAGATTCCATTATCAATTTTAATTTCTATTGGAAGCTCTAACCAAAGTCTTAAATAGCATTTGATCTTATTTTGAAAGGAAAAAGAATGCATCAGTATGGTGCGATAATAAATGTCATAGGCAATGATAATCCGAATATAAAGTCTTTGTTAAATGAGGGTTTATGGGGATTTCCTGATGATAAAAGAGGTAGTTAAAAATCCTTAGTTAATGTGAACGTGTAAAAATCTCTCTGATTTGTCAACGCTGAGAATCATTTGCGAGAGTTGCGGGCACATCAACAAAGTGGAGCATATTTCCTAATTTTTCGGGTGTCTCGGGAGCTATTAGATATAATTTTATTAAATGCTGATGTCCAACAACTTCACATAAGTAGATTTCTGAAAAGTCCCTTTTTTTCATTTTTTAAGGAAATGTTATGAGATAAGTTCATTATTTTTTGCGGATTAGATAAATATTTTAAAGTAAGCTTATTTTATAATAAATAATGTATTAAGTAATAATAAGAACACATAACTTTATGCTTAATCTAATATGCCATATGAAATCAACCAAAATGGAATCAAGGATGAGCTGCGGTTTACTGAGGAGACTGGAAGCAGTGAGAGTGAATCGTCAATTGATGGATTGATTTTCCAAGCTATTGATGAAGCGCTTTCAATACTGGGTAACAAATCAAGGGAATCCATCTATTACTTTCTTGAATCAGAGCATGGGTTGAGTAAGGAGGAAATTCCCTCTAATTTGAAGAGGTTTCATGAAGCGTTGCGTATGATTTTCGGTGCAGGTGCATACGTGCTCGAAAAGCACATCCGAAGTTGTTTGGAAAAAAAGTTTGGCACTTATATTCCTTTAATCAAGGACCAAGACCTTATCGAGTTTGTCGTAGAAATAGAGAAGATAAATCGGAAGGGCGGGGTGTAACTGATTTGATCTCTGTTGACTTCTTGAATGAAGAATTGCTTTCAAGGATCTTTTCCTTTAAGGAAAAGGCTGAAGCCTTCAAACTCCTTAAAGACATCTTTTCAAAGCCAAGGGGATATGCTACAATCATATTTTCCTACCTTCCTGAAGCAAACAATCTCAGGGTGGAACAATTCTCAACTCAACTTAACAGAAGGGAGGATCGGAAGCAACAGCTTGAAGGCACGACTTCCACAATAATGGAAAACGGAATATTTTACAGAGTACTAAGGGGAAAGGAAACAGTATACGATGTCACATATTCCATCCTAAAAGAAATATTTCCTGAAATCTATAACGATACCCACAGTTTAGCTCTAGGCTATTCGATTGTTGTACCACTCACTTCGCAATCTAAGGTCATCGGCGCACTATTGGTCTCTTCTTTTGGTCTCGACCACAGTTCTGTTCCAGAGGTTCAGATTTTGGGAAACAGTATTTCCGCTATTCTGAACATTGTGGACCACCATTTAAGTCATGAGGTAAAATATCGCCAGCTTGTTGAAAGCGCTCAAGAAGGGATATGGGCTATCGATTCTGAAGCTAGGACCACTTTCGTCAACCCCCGTATGGCAGATATGCTGGGTTATACTGTGGAAGAAATGAATGGGCAGTCTTTATACGAATTCATGGATGAGAGGGGGAAGGTTCTTGCTGGAAGGCTTTTTGAACGCCGCAGGGAAGGTGTCAGGGAAAGCCATGAATTCGAGTTCATGAGAAAGGATGGTGCAAGAGTTTACACAAGTTTGGAAACTTCACCTTTACGTGATGACAGAGGAGGATTCACAGGAGCTTTAGCGTTTGTCACCAACATTACTGAAAAGAAGAAGATGAATGAAGAGTTATATCAAAATGAGGTAAAATATCGCCAGCTTGTTGAAAATGCGCACGAAGGTATTTGGGCAACAGATTCTAAAATGAAGACAACATTCGTTAACCGTCGTATGGCAGAAATGTTAGGGTACACTGTAGAGGAAATGTTTGGTCGCTCAGTATACGAGTTCATGGACAAGAAGAATATCGCAATTTCAAAGAATAAACTGGAACAGCGTAAAAAAGGTGTTAGTGAAAGCTATGAACTCGAATTTATTAGGAAGGATGGAAAAAGGATTTACACTATTATTACTATTTCGCCTATTTTAGATGAGAAAGGAATTTTCGCTGGCGTCTTAGCTTTTGTCACAGATTTATCTGATAAGAGGAGGATGGAGGAGGAGATCAGAAGCCTAGAGAAGTTTCCTGCTGAGAACCCCAGTCCAATACTTCGTTTAAGTCAAGATGGTGTTATCCTTGCCTCCAACAGGTCTTCTGGAAGTCTACTGGAGAGTTGGGGCTGTAAGGTTGGTGGCTACGCTCCAAAGAATTGGTGT
>Ga0187889_10001878_pt1 | contig 21637 bp, 17 predicted proteins | sample June2016WEW_7_10_2_FD_132992 | JGI IMG/M metagenome (GOLD analysis project Ga0187889, IMG submission 132992) | Peatland microbial communities from SPRUCE experiment site at the Marcell Experimental Forest, Minnesota, USA - June2016WEW_7_100 | ecosystem: Environmental > Terrestrial > Soil >... | reverse complement strand
CGGGGTCAACGGATGGTCCAGCGCCCCGAGATTCTCACTCAACCGCTCGCGGCGGCTGGTCTTGGGAATGACGATGACGTCCTCTTTGGCCAGGAGCCAGGAGAGGGCGGCCTGGGCTGGAGTCATGCCATGGCGCCGGGCGAAGCCGATGAGCTTGGGATCGTCCACCAGTCTGGCCTCTTCTAAAGGCGAATACGCCATCACCGGGATGCGATGTCGGCGCAGCCAGGGCAACAAGTCCCATTCGATGCTGCGGCGGGACAAGTTGTAGAGCAGTTGGTCGGTCTGCACCGCCTGTCCTCCGGGAACCGGCCACAGCTCCTTCATCTCCTCGAGATCCAGATTGCTGACACCGTAGCAACGGATCTTGCCGGCGCGCTGGAGCTCCATGAAGGCCGCTGCCGTTTCGGAAAGAGGCACATTCCCGCGCCAGTGCAGGAGGTAGAGGTCAATTCGGTCGGTGTTGAGCCGGCGCAGACTGCGCTCGCAGGCAGCCACCGTAGCCCGGCGGGACGCGTTCGAGGGCAAGACCTTGTCCACCAGGAACACCTCCTCACGCCGGCCCGCAATTGTCTCGCCCACCAGTTCCTCGGCCCGGCCCTCGCCATACATCTCGGCGGTGTCAATGAGTTTGGCGCCCATATCGAGCCCTAAGCGGAGCGTCGCTAGCTCCTCTTTTCGAGCAGCCGGGTCGTCCCCGATGTGCCAGGTGCCCATGCCCAAGGCCGGCACGCTTTCTCCCGAAGGCAATGCAACGGTCTTCATCCATAAACTTTCCGGCCCCGGTGGAAGACCAGATAGTCGAGCGCGGAAGGCAGGGCCCGCAAGCGGTTGAATTCGTCGCGGGTCTTGACGAGAACGTTTTTGGCAAGACCGAGGCCACGCAGACAACGGTGCGCCCGTCTCATGCGCTCGACCGGCGATTCGTTGCTCTCTGGCACGACAACGAAAAGGTCCAAGTCGCTCCCTTCATCCGGTGTCCCCCAGGCATGGGAGCCAAAAGGCCAGATGCACTCCGAATGTAGTTCGTTCGCCAAACGATTGGTGACTTCGTCGAGCAGCTTCTGGTCAATCGTCTTCACCGGGCGGAAGGTAGCATACCCGGCCCGGCGATGGGAAGAGCGCAGCGACTCGCTTTGTAACCGTCCAGTGAAGGCGGGAACAGGGTCCCCGGCCGGCCCCTCACCCCGGCCCTCTCCCCATCGGATGGGGAGAGGGAGAATTCTCCGCAGCCGCTGGAGGAACCAGAGAGGCTTGGAAGTTCAAGAGACTGCCGACGCTTCTCCCTCTCCTTCCGAAGGGGAGAGGGCCGGGGTGAGGGGTCTGGCCCCGTGACACTCCCGCCTTCACCGAGGCCTTACCTCGCTTTGTTTCCGCAGTTTCCGCAAACGAGGCCGCCTCTTCGGTTTGAACTGCGACTGGACCGGTTTTCTTGCTTGCTCGTGCTCGGCGCCCGCGGCAGGCTCGACTCCATGAAGCCGGCGCGAAAGAACCTTCCTTTGGGTCATTGGAGAATGCTGTCGATCTGCCTTGCGGCCCTCGGGGTCCTGGCCAGCGCCGGGGCCTCCCATCGGCAGCTGCTGCCCCGGCCGCAGGAAGTGCGGTATAAGGACGGAGAATTGCCATTGCGTGGGCTTTCGATCCACTTCGCCGCGCCTCCGGATGCCGGGGATCGTTTCGCCGCCGGCTTGCTCGCTTCCGGTTTATCGGCCCGGGCTAAAGCGGCGATTGCCATCCTCGAAACAAAAGCCGCCGGACCGGCGATTTTGCTCGAGCGCAGCGGTGAGGGACCGGCCGTGCCCGTTGACAACGAGACGGCGGGTCCGGAGTCGCGCGAGGCTTGCTCCATCACGACGACGCCGCGGGGCGCCGAGATCCGGGCGCGTTCATCGGCAGGCCTCTTTTACGGCGTGCAGACCCTGCTGCAAATGGTCGAAGGGCAGGGCGAGCAGGCCCTCTTGCCCGCGGCGGAAGTTCGCGATTGGCCGGCCCTGGCCTACCGCGGATTCATGATGGATTTGAGCCATGGCCAACTGCTGCGCGTATCCGAGATCGAGCGCCAAATCGATCTGCTGGCCCGCTTCAAAGCCAACCAATATTACTTCTACTCCGAGGCGAGCATCGAATTGGAAGGATACGAACCGGTGAATCCGGAGGCCTGCTACAGCCGCCAGCAGGTGCGTCACATCATCGATTACGCGCGTCAAAGACACGTGGATGTCGTGCCTTGCCTCGAGCTCTACGGCCACTTGCACGACTTGTTCCGCGTCGAGAAATTCGCCGGCCTCGGCCTGCCTCGCTATGGCGATGAGTTCGACCCGCGCAACCCCCGGGTCCTGGGTGTCATCGATGATTGGGTGGATCAGACGGCCAGCCTGTTCCCCAGCCCCTGGTGTCACGTCGGCTTCGACGAACCTTGGGCACTGGGCAAGCTCGGCATGGAACCCGGCAAAGATCCGTTCAAAACCTTCATTGCAGTGCTGGGCCATGTCGCGCAGCGGGTACAAAGCCATGGCAAGCGCCCGCTCTTCTGGGCCGACATCCTGCAGGGCGCCGGCACGCTCTCGAACCACCCGGAGTTGATCCGTGAACTGCCCGGCGGCGTCATCGCCGTGCCCTGGATTTATGAAGCGCGGACAAACTACGCGCCCCACCTCGAGCCCTTGGCAGAGGCCAGCGTCCCGACCGTCGTCGCCCCGGGCGTGTGGAACTGGAATGAGATCTTTCCCGACTACCACCGCTCCTTCATCAACATCAACGGCATGGCCGCGACGGGGAGAAAATTCCGCGCGCTCGGCATTTTGAACACGGGCTGGACCGACAGCGCGCAGACACTCTACCGCCAATCGCTGCCCGGCCTGGTTTTGGGGGCCGCCGCTGGGTGGCAATCGGATGCCGTTGATACGAACGCCTTTTTCGCCAATTACGCCGCCCAAATGTATCCCGCTGCCGTGGGTGCCGACGTGGCGCCCGCACTCGAGGAGTTGTCCACCGTCCAGGAGATGTTCGAAAGGATTCTGCAAGACTCAACCCTGCACGGCTTCTGGCGGGACCCTCTCGACCCCGCCCGCCTCCCCCGCCTGGAAAAGAACCAGGAGCCCTTGCGCCAGGCGCGGTTAATGGCGGAGAGCGCCCTGGAACACCTGCTGCGGGCGCGGCGGACAGCCCCCGAGGACCCCACGCTCAACAGCCTGGTCGTGGCCGCCCGGCTCTTTGATTATCTGGGCATGAAGAGCCTCTATGCGGTCGAATGGTCCGGTTACTTCCGCGAGTTGAAGAAAAACCCCGACGCCAAGCTGGTGACCCTTTATCTCGAAATGCAGATGAACGGGCAGGACCACGGCATGCTGGCGGACCTGACCGATGCCGTCAGCGGTTTGCGAGAGCATTACCGCCGGGCCTGGCTTGAAGAGAGCACCTCTTACCGCCTGGGAACGGCGCTCGCCCGCTGGGATGCCGAGACGCAGTACTGGCTCTCGACCTGGCGCAACCTGAACGAGTTCCTGCGGACCCGCAGCAAAGATGAACCGTTCCCTTCGATAGACGCCCTCCGGCCCAGGCGCTGAAAAACGGAATTCACTCTTGAACGAATTTCCGTAACTGTTCCGGCCTGGCACCCACCTGAACGGGCGCAGGTCCGTTCCTGAGCACCCGTTGCATTTTGAGCGTCGCGTTTCCCCTCACCCCGGCCCTCTCCCTCGGGGAGAGGGAGAATCTTCGCCAGTCGGTCGGCGAATCCAGCGGCATGGGAATGATCGAGAGCCGGCCCTTGCTGCTCCCTCTCCCCCGGGGAGAGGGCTGGGGTGAGGGGAAATCGGCTGCCCAACAAGACCATCTCCACAAAACAGGTGTGCGCCCGACTGGTCGCGGCACGCTCGCCCGAGTTAAACGGCGCTGCCGGCGCAGTCGATAAAACACCACGCTGGGCAAAACGCAACAAGCGGAGGTTAACAAAACCTTAACAATTATGCCGAAGAATATTTACTTCATGTAGCTAATAGATTGCAGGCCAATACCTTATACATACAGGCCACATTAATGGCACTTGCTTTGCTATGGGGCCGAGCAGAAACAGACTGCCATGCCGAAACGCAAAGGCAACAAAACAAAGCAGCAAGCCAAAGAGCCCGAAGGCAGTGAGGCTGGCGAGAAGGGCAGGAGGAGGGCTCGGCGGCAAATTCACTCAACCAGTTAGCAAGACATTATGGCAAGCGCGGAATCAACTGCAGGAAACACACCATCCGGTGGCGGTGAAAAGCCGCCGACCACAAAAGCAACCTTGGGCTTGACCGGGCTCACGGTCAACGCCATGGCGCTCATCGCGCCTGGGGCCTTTCTGTGGCTCACCTTCCAAATCCAGGCACTCTACGGGGCGCCCATGGCCGGCTGCGCCATGTGGTTTGGCATTCTGGGCGCGCTGTTGCTTTGCTTCGCGACGGCAATCAGCTATGCGGAACTTTCCAAGCTCTTCCCAGGGGCCGGCTCCTCCTACCTGTATGCGGAGCAGGCCTTTCTCTCCAAGACCCACGCCTACAAATTCGCCCGCGTCGCGAAGTTTTTCACCGGTTGGGCCAGCCACTTGTACTACTGGGTTTATCCGGGATGCATGGTGGGCGTGACGGCGATTCTGGCGGGGTATCTGGCCAGCCAGTTTTGGCCGGGCACCTTCAGCGGAACGTACAACAGTCCGCTCCTTATGTTCCTGTTCTGCATCGTGTTTGCGGTCGGCGTGGGCTACATCGCCTTCCGCGGAGTCAACGGCTCGACGGGTGTCAATGTGGCCGTCAATGTCGTCCAGATTAGCGCGCTGATTGCATTCTCGATCATCGCCATCGGTTACCGCGCGAGCCATCCGCAGGGGGCCAGCGCCATTCACCTGTCCAATGGCACGGCGATCAATTACAATGTGGATCAAGTCAATGTCACCGACGACAAAGGCAAGCCGGTTCAAGATACTTGGGCGGATACGACACCAAAGACGGATGGCAAGGGTCAACCGGTTTACAAGCAGCAGGATCGCCAGGTCACCAAAGATGACCTCGACAAAACCAAAAACACGGATGCGGCTGTGTTGGGCGCCTTGACGGGGATGGGCTTGGGCGAGGGTGACCCGTACCCGGCCTGGCAGAAGGACGAGGCCGGCAAGGTTAAGGTCGGCAAGGACGGCCACGCGATCGCCGATCCCTTTACGATTAGCTACAAGCCCGAGGATGCGCTAACCGGCAAGCCTGACCATGCGAAGGACCCGCTCACGTTCAACTTCCACCCGAGCGCCGCGTCGGTGGTGGCGCCCCACGGGTTCAGTTTCATGTTCATCCAGGCTTGCATCGCCATTCTCATCCTGGTGGGCTTCGAATCCGTCACGGCGATGGGCGAGGAAGCCAAGAACGCCAAGCGCGACGTGCCGCGCGCGGTGCTGCTCTCCCTCGTGATCCAGGGCGCCTTCTGTTACCTGTTCGAGTATTTTGCGGCCAACTATATGCTGAACAACGGCTATACCATATCGAACGCGGGGGCTTCGAGCGCGCCGCTGGGCGACATGATGCTCATTGCCGGCACCTGGTTGTTTGGCAGTGCCTCGGCGGGCAAGGCCTTCATGCTGGTGCAGGCGTCCACGGTCTTCCTCGCCTTGATCGGGACCACCTTGTCCTGCATTAACACGGGCGCCCGCGTGACTTACGCCATGGGGCGCGACGAGGAAGTGGCGTCGCACTTCGGCCTGATGCATGGCCGGACCCTCTCGCCGCATCGCGCCATCTGGACGCTGGTCGTCCTCTCCGCGATTATCGGGATTATTACGGTCACAGTCTATTTGGGCGGCACCACGCCCGCCGCGCTCGACAAGCATAACCTCTGGTACAGCTTTGGCATCTTCAAGCCGGCAACCTACGCCGCGTGGCCCAATACTCTGGTCATCGTTACACTCATCAGCAACTTCGGCACGTTCCTGCTCTACATGACCACTTGCGTCATCGCGATTGTCGCCTTCCGGGAGCACCACAGTTTCAACGGGTTCAAGCACATGTTCGTTCCTCTGTTTGGTTTGGTGGCAAACCTGGCTTGCATGCTGTTCTACCTGATCGGTCCGTTCATGGTCAGCGGCATGAGCAAGAAGGAGCCTTTTATCGCGCTGGGCGTGGCCGCGGTGTGGGGCGTTTACGGTTTGATTTATTTCAAGCGACGCAGCGTGCAGACCGGCAAGGCCATCATGTTGACGGAGCGACCCTCTCTTTCCTGAACGAGCCTGACCGGGATGGAGCCTGGCCGCCCTTCTCGAACTGGGCGCTCAAAGGGCAACAGAGGGTTGCAAGACAGTGGCCGGAGGTCGCCAAAGGCAAGGGGGGGCGACCTCCGGGCAGCCAACAAGAAGTTGAGTTCACCAGGGCAGCGGTGACAGAAAGATAACCTGGGCAGCACATTCTATGGTCCTCATTAATTTATTGTGACCACGGCCTGTAAGGGAACAGAAAGTCCGCGGAGCAGGACGCAAGCCAAGGCGGCCCGAGCATCGCGGGGGCGCGCTTGTCTGTCACCCCTGCGGGGTGAACTGAGCTTTTTGTTGCCTGCCTGGAGGTCGCCCCCGTTGCCCCTGGCGACCTCCGGCCACTCTCTGGCAAGCCTCTGGCCTGCCCCTGGAGTTTGGACATTGTGCAACGCCAACGGCGCGCGGGCACATCAGCCCAGCCCTGGGAAACCAGCCTCCAATGGCACAGCCCGCCCTGCAAGGGCGGGAGTAGCTGCCGTGGCCTGCGCCCTTTCAGGGCGCCGGGGTGTAGTGCGGGGCCGGCTTTCCCAGGGTGTTGCCCTGGGCTGATATGCTGGCGCGCTTTCAGCGCGTGCGCCTGCGAGAATGGGCTCGAAGCAAGATTGTCCAAACTCCAGGACCGTGGACTGGAAGTCCACGGCCAACTTCGAAGCACCGCTACGCGGTGCCCGTTCTGCCCCGATCCGGTCATCTGAAGTGTCCAAACATATCCGGGAATGGGTGATTCGGAACCGCCGCAACAAAAGGGCCCCTTTCGCCGAAGCGAAAGGGGCTTGAGGAGGAACTGAGAAGTCAGAATTTGAAAATGATGTTGGCCGCTAACAGGTAGGCATTGCCGAGGGTGGGCGGCGCGCCGAGCGGCTGCCCACCAAAGGTCGGCGTGTCGGACAGGGCATGGTCCCAGCGAAATTCGAGGCGGCTGACGACGTTTTTCCAGAGTTGATACTGCACCGTTTCGGTCAATTCGACCGCCTCGCTTGGCAGTCCGTCGCCGGCGCCGGGGCCGGTACCAACCAGGTAGCTGCTCTGGGTGAAGTACTCGCCGCGCGTATTGAAGCTCAGCTTTTCGGTCGCCTGCCAATTCAGATAGATTCCGGTGGCTTGCTGGTAGCCCGAAGATTGAGCGCCGGTCATAGCGCCGAGGGGCGAGTCCGGAGCAACGGGCCCCAGGAACACGTAGTCATGGGCCAAACCGACCTTCAGGGTCTTGATCGGAGTATTGAAGGTCGCGCCGGCATACAAGCTCGTTTTGTCCACCCCGTTGATGGCGTCATAACCGCTGGTGACGGCACCCAAGAGAGTCGAGCCGGACAGAAAACCGCAGTTGGTCGGGCAAGTGAAGCTGATGGCGCCCATGTAAGTCTTGAACGATTCGGCCTTGGGAGGGTTGGCGCGCGAGTTTATCCCCGCGTTCCAGGTGTCGGCAATCCCGGCGCTGAGCAGCAACGCCGGGGTGAGCTGGTAAGCGGCCAGCGCCCCGGTCAACTGTGTCGGCTCGATCATGTAGCCGTAGGACCGGGTGTAATTGGGATTGTTGCCTGCCTCGAACACTTCGTAGCCGTTCAGTTCGGTGAACGTCCCGAGCTTGAAGTCCAGCCCGTTGCCTACCGGGGCCTTCAACTCGACATAAGTGTCTTTGAGGCTGAAATCCCCCGGCGTTTTCAGGTTAAAGGCGGTCGGATTGTAGCCGACGGCATCGGGCCCGAAGAGCAGTGTTGTGTTGTAGCCCGCAGACCAGGGTTCCTCCCCGGTGGGTTTGTTGATGGTCAGCGCGAAGACGTCGAGATTGAAGCCGTCGGCTTTGGTGCCGCCCAACGCGCCATTGCCGGTGTAACCCGGCAAGTTGGCGTTCCCCGTCCCCAGATTCCAGTGCGCCGAGGTATCGACATACCCGCTCAACGTGGTCGAAGAGAGCGCGGTTAGAACCGAACTCGGCTTTTCTTCTCCGTAAGAGGCCCCCGGCATGGTGAGCACGCCGACGCTGATTAGGGCCAAGGTCCATGGATTCCACTTTGTCATATTATTTGGTTCGGTTTTCGTTTTCGCTATAGCTTGCTCGGCAGGAGGGTTCAACAATGCCTGCCACGGACGGTTCCAACCGTAATGCACAAGCTGTGCCACGAGCCTGTCAAACTGCGCAAGTCATTGCAAACAAATAAGCTACAAAATTATGCTAATGGTGCGGATGAGCGAGGCTTGGGTTCTTCTTGCCCTGCCTGGTTAAAACTCGACACCGCCCCGCCCTCCGCGCTCGGCGCTCCGCACCCGGCACCCCGCACTAAATCGAGATAGGGGGGAGCCTTGCGCCTCATCCCGGCCTTGCAACCGGATCTGGTGATCCGCAGCCTTGAGAAGGTTGTGGACAGGGGTCGGTAAATACTCGAGAATTCTGCCGGTGAATGGCTGAAAAGCCGTTCAACGTGAGTGCCTTGGGCTGCGGATTGAGATTCGGCACGCCCTCAAGCTCCTGGAGGGCACCGGCGTCGGCATTGACCGTGCTTGCACGGTCTTTTCCGACGTGCTCAAAATCCTGCCGGAAGTTACGCGGTGGAAAACCCGGTAAACATAGGACAAGGCAATGGCTGGGCCAGCTTCGCCCGGATGGCCCGGATTGACGATGCGCTGGCGGGCAGCGGCCCATCCGGCGGCAGCGCCTCAACTGTAAAGTTCGACGGTTGGAGGCGATGGCGAGCGGAGCCGCTCCGCTGGTCCTCCTGTCGTTCCGTGGCCCGTGGACTCCGCAACGGCCCCGTTAGTCTCCGGTGTCGGACCGAGCGGCTTACCCGACGACCAGCCCTCAGTCGTGTCGGCTCCGTGCCGCCAGCACGCCGATGAGCAGGCCCACGCCGAACGCGATTCCAACGGCCTGATACGGATGCTCGCGGAGAGCCTTATCGGCAGCCTTGGCGGCGGCAGTGGTCTGGTTTTGCAGGCGTTCGCAAACCTCTTTGGCTTTCTCGATTACGCTTTCCAGTTTTGCCCTCTGTTCACCTTGCTCGGTATCCACACGATTTGGTGCTTCCATAGGTTTTCGTTTGTTGATTTACCTTCGCTCAACCCTCGCACCTTTGCAACACCCGTTGCACACGTCCGGCATGCCGGTCTTCGCGAACATCGAGCCGTCCCAAAATTCCCGGCCAGCGCGCTGGCCGCTCCTGGCGTGGTGGAGCACTATGGCGCTGCCGCAGCGCGGGTATCTTGGCCGGGCCGACGCTTTGCGGTTTTTCAGCCGCCTATGCTGATGTTCAAGTCGGCGGCTGCTTTCAGGCGGCAAAGGAGGAACCCAAGTTCGTGCGGAGGTACAGTCAGTTTGCGGGCTGACAATTCTTCAAGAATATGCGGCGGCAGCCTTCTGTTTACCTGGTCAAGCTCGCGCATCTGGGTTTCGTTGGGTCGCTGGCGGTTCGAGGCAGACACGAGATTGACTGAGCGCCGCTTGCCTTTCGCGTTGATGAGAAGAAGTTCAGGCATAAGGTTATTCAACCCGCCAATGTGCGCTTGATTTGCCACAAAGGCAACACCGCCCAGCCTGCCATTGACCCCACGGATTAGGGCATTGGCGATGCCGGAAATGACCAGCGAGCGGAGCCAGCCTGCGGCTCGATTGCCGTCGCCCTGATGCCGAGGACGTGCCGGCCCAGACGAGACCAGGGACGAAGTGGCACCCGATGCAGGTCAAGGAGGTCGTGCGCCGGGCCAAAACAGGACACTGACAGGGTCACGAGGTCAGCACCACAAGCAACATGCTTGACGACAGGGACCGGCTTTGGCACAACTGCCGTGCCCGGCGGCGGTCGTTTCTTGGTGCGCCCCCCAAGCCCCGAACTGGCCAAATCCCCCCCAATTACCCACAAATCCTGTTAGAGAGCCAGGAAGGCGAGTCGAGGCTGCCATGATAACCGCTGATTTCCGCTGCGCCTTGAGAAGCTTCACGGCCGTCAGACCCTCGATAGCTGCCTGGCAACATTGCGAGGTCAGGCTTGCCTGGGCACGACTCCAGGAGTCTTGTGACCAACCGGCGGCATTCCTCCCGCAATCGCCTCAACTTCTTGCGATAGCCCATCAAAAGGCCCGCGAAGGCCACCAGGCAAATCAACGATGCCAGACCAATCTCGCAAAGAACCCTGATGCCAGGGTAGGACCCGTCGTAGGGAAAATCCTTCTGCAACGCCGCTCCACAGGCAGCGCCAGCTATCGCCAGCAATGGGAACAGGGCCAGCACCGATGCGAAGCGTTTCACACAGCGTTCGTCACGCTGAACCTGCGCAATGCTCTTCTCGAGTTTGCGGCGGTCGTCACTGTCATCATAACGAATGAGGTGTCTCAAAAGCAACGTTTCTCTTTCGTGCTCGCTCATAATGATCGAGATTTGTCCACAGTTCGCGACGACTGAGTACGTGGACATTTTCTCTCTCGATGATGGTGCCGTCCAATACTCTTTTGGCATCCCGCTAATAGCCTAAAACTATGGGCGCGAGGGGCGTGCCCCGGCGGCGCGGTGGCAGCTTCACCAGGAATCTGTGGTTGCGTGCGCCGGCCCGGCAGGCGTACAAGCAGGACATGGCTGTGCTCAATGACACCAACGCTCTGGACCGCCGTCATCCTCGCCCTCGTCGTGGTGGTCTTTTCCATTCTGTTCGTCGAATCGTTCCACTACGCCCGTCGCATCATCGGGCCAAGGCTTTACGAGATTGAGTTCGGTTCGCCGCCTTGATTCCCCAAGTGCGCCGCTGGCCCATGCGCCGGCATCACGGCCTTGATGCTGGCGCTGCCGTGCTGCTGCGGGTGGTTCGAGGAAGTGCAACGGGCAGGTGCAGGGCACCTCGCAGTGGGGGCCAATCGGGACTTCCGGGCCTGTGCGCGACCATCATCCGGCGCTGCCGGGAGCATGGCGGCACCCCAGAAAGCGAGCCGCGGCGCGGCAACCGCAGCCTCCACGACCAACCCTCTGAACGCCACGACGCCCCCGCCAACGCGGTGAAGTCGCCGGCAACGTGGGTTTTCCTGTCATTACCTGTCACCAGGCATGATTTTGATTAACTTCTTCATCCTGAAAAGTATGTTGACAATTGGCCCGAAATCCTTGAGCATGGTGCGGTTGACTGACTGGAAAAGTCGTTCGTTTTGAATGACTTAAGCTGCGCATATGGCGGAATTGGCAGACGCGCTACTTTGAGGTGGTAGTGGGGTAACCCGTGCAGGTTCAAGTCCTGCTATGCGCACCAAGCCCATTTTTACAGGGTTGAAGGAAAGACGTCGGCCATCGCTGGCAATGAGCCTGGAGACGAAGCCGTGCCCGCTGGATTTGAGCGTAATGCCTCCAGCCGGGCACGGGTTTTTGTGTTCAACAGGCGGAAGAAATCCAAGCCGGCACTCAGAGGGTTCCGGATTCGACCAAGGTCCAACTCGCCCTTTGCACCCCAGCCACAAATAGTGCTTGCCATTCCCGCGAAACAGGTCATAGTCACCGCGACCCTGACAGGTTGTCACGCCCATGACATGGGAATCGTTAGGTGAACCCGGTTCAGTGATGATTTGAGACCCGATTCGCGGGAACAGTATGGGGAGCGCAAAGCTGTCCAGGGCCATATACATAGAAAACAGATGAGTGCAAAGTTGTTTGTGGGGAACCTTTCGTTCAACACGACTGAAAATGATCTGCAGGACGCCTTTGCGGCGCACGGCACAGTCGAGGAAGCCAACCTGATGATGGACCGCGCCACTGGCCGTCCTCGCGGATTCGCCTTCGTAACCATGAGCACGCCGGAAGAGGCGCAGAAGGCCATCGATGCCCTGAATGGCAAAGAGTTGGACGGCCGCGCCCTCACCGTGAACATCGCTCGACCCCGCGAAGAACGGCCGGGCGGTGGTGGCGGTGGTTACGGCGGTCGTGGCCGTGGCGGTGGTGGCGGTCGAGATCGCTACTGATTCCAGGGTCTGAAGTGGTTTGACCCGGCGGAGGATTGAGTTCCTCCGCTTGTTTTATTGTCAGCAACTGCCGCTGGGTGATTTGCGGGATTGCCGGCTGGGGTGGCACAAGGCGATGAACGGCGGCAAAACCCCGCAGCTTCAATGCCCTCTTCTTCCATTGTTTCGGACGAATCCTCTGCGGGTATGGCTTGATCTTTTCGAATTCGATGGAGGTTTCGACTGCGATTGTCGATGAGCCGAAGCCTGGACATCCCGGAAGGCCACGTTACAGGCATCCCCGCTGCTTTCTATGGCGTTTGAAGAATGGGCCGCGACCATGTGCATCGCAAGGGAGAATGGAATCCTGGCGCTGCAAATTGGGCAAAGCTCGAAATCAGATCGCGGTGTTCGTTCGTTCACGATGATAGAAAGCATAACGGCAACTCCCGATATCAGCAAGCAAATTTGTCCTTTGCTCATTGGCGGGCAAAAAGGGCGACCCGGCTCTCATCACCAAGTCGCCCCTAACTAAACATGAAGCTCCATAGGGCTTCGTCACCTTCATCATCGATGCGGCCTGCCGCCCCGGCAACTGTGCGTTTGGAGGCACACCCCTCACCCCCGTTCTGCAATCGCCGGGCACCCCTTGAGCAGAGATCTTCAGGGGACGGGCAGGTTGACAGGTTGGCAGTTCCGTGGGGCAGTGGCTTTGGAGAGCCAGCTTCCGATGGCGCAGAGCGGCTTGAATGCCGTTTTCCCTCGGAGGGTGGCGGGCACCCGTTTGGCGTATTATCGGCCTGATTGGCGGGTCAGGCGGCGGCCGGTTTGGCCCGGGCGGCGGCGAGGTCTTCCTTGCGCTGGCGCAAGCTCTTGAAAAACTCATACCCCTCGCGGCACCGCCGGACAAAGACGTCTTTGTCCTCGAGCATCGTCTTGATGATGCGCAGGACGGGCCGGGGGCGCAGGTAATAGGCACGGTAGAAACGATCCACGGCCTCGAAGATCTCCTCTTTGCTCAAGTCGGGGTACTGGAGGGCGCTTTGCTGGAAACCGTCGCTCTCGACCAGGTCGGTCTTGTCCTGCTTGACAAACCAGCCGTTCTGGCGGGCCATCTCGAAAAGCTCGGTTCCAGGATAGGGCGCGGCCAGGGAGACCTGGAGGCTGAACAGGTCGAGTTCCTTGGCAAAGCGGATGGTGTTTTCGATGCTCTGGCGGGTCTCGATCGGCAGGCCCAGGACGAACGTGCCGTGAATCACGACGCCGGCCTTGTGGCAGGCGCGGGTGAACCGGCGCATCTGGTCGAGCGTCACGCCCTTCTTGATGCGAGTGAGGATGTCCTCGTTGCCGCTCTCGTAGCCGACCAGGAACAGACGCAGCCCGGAATCTTTGAAGGACTTGATGGTGTCGTAGTCAAGGTTGGCGCGGCTGTTGCAGCTCCAGGCCAGCCCCAGCGGGGCCAGTTTCGCGGCGATCTCCCGCGCGCGCGGCAGGTTGGCGGTGAAGGTGTCGTCGTCGAAGAAAAACTCCCTGACCTGGGGGAAGAGCTTCTTGAGGTAGGCCATTTCGTCGGCCACGTTTTGGGCCGAACGCACGCGGTACTTGTGCCCGCCGATGGTCTGCGGCCAGAGACAGAAGGTGCACTGGGCGGGACAGCCCCGGCCCGTGTAAAGGCTCAGATAGGGATGCAAGAGGTAGCCGATGAAGTAGCGATCGATCTGCAGGTCGCGCTTATAGACATCGGCCACCCACGGCAGGGAGTCCATGTCCTGGATCAGCTCGCGCTCCGGGTTGTGCTGGATCCGCCCGTCGGCGCCGCGATAGCTCAGGCCGGCAATCTTCTCCAACGGCCGGCCCTCGGCCACTTCTTTGCAGGTGAAATCAAATTCCTTGCGCCCAACCCAATCGATGGCCGGCGAGGCCTTCAGCGTCTCGGCTGGCAGGACGGCCGCGTGGGCGCCGACAAAGCCGATGCGGGTTTCGGGCCGGTTCAGCTTGATCGCCTCGGCCACCTTGCAATCGTTCTTGAGGGACGGAGTCGAGGTGTGAATGATGACGTGGTCATAGTTGCCGGCCTGCTCGAGGCACTGCTGGATGCCGATGTCGTGCGGGGGGCAATCCAGCAGCTTGCTCTCCGGCACCAGCGCCGCCGGCTGTGCCAGCCATGTCGGATACCAGAAACTGGTCACTTCCCGCCGCGCCTGGTAGCGCGAGCCGGCCCCGCCATCGAAACCATCGAAGGAGGGAGGACTGAGAAACAAGGTTCTGCTCATGGCTCGTGACTATTCAGCACCATTCCACGTCCCTTGCCCGAAGCCGGCTGAAGCCGGCGCTCCGGAGCGCCGGCTTCAGCCGGCTTTGCGCGCCCGTAGTTTGTGAGGCCTCCGTACCCCGCGTCCGACCGGGGACGGTCCATCTTCGCTGCCACTTGACGTGAACAGTTACCATTGCTCTTCCGTCCGGGCATCAATCCCTTTCCCCCGGGCCGGCCTTGGCCGGCAGTTCTTCCCCGGGCAAGGTCTGGCCGCTGCCGCAAGCCCCGCCGCCCTCACCCTGGGTCCGGAAGGCGGACTTGGCCCCGGCCAGGGCGGGGTTGATGGCGGCTTTGGCCTGGGCCAGGTGACCCTTGCCGATCGAGTAGCCGTTGAGGGCTTTGACCTGGAGGCCGGCGGAAGACGGCGCGGGCCGCGGGCCGAGATTGTACTTAATCATCTTCCAATTATCGCCGGGCTGGTAGTCGGCGCCAAGGGCGCCGCTGGGGTCGTAGCCGCAATGGACCATGCAGTTCTCGCAACGCGGGTCCCGCGCCACGCCGTTGACCACGCCGTAGCGGTTCCAGTCCACGCGATCCAGCATCTCCTGGTAGTGCTCGTAGTGGCCGTCGGTCATGAGGTAGCAGGGCGCCTTCCAGCCCCGCACGTTGCGCGTCGGGATGGCCCAAGCGGTGCAGGTCAGGTCGCGTTTGCCGGCCAGGAACTCCTGGTAAACCGTCGTGCCCAGGAGCGGGAAGCGCTTCCCCCATTCCTCGATTTTTGCAAACTTCTCCCGGGTCATGGCCCGGGTGAGGAAGAAGTCCAGGGGGTTCTTGCCCAGGCGTTTGGCCATGTCCTTCTTGGCGGCGTCGTAATCGTAGCCGGGCGAAATGGTGTGGCCGTCCACTTCGAGGGCGGAGAAGAACTCGAACATCTGCTCGATTTCCTCCACGTCCGTCTCCTTGTAAACGGTCGTGTTTGTCGCCACCTGGAACCCCAGGAGTTTGGCCATCCGGACCGCCTCGACACACTCCCTGAAAACCCCTTCGCGCTCGACTATCAAATCGTGCGTGTATTCCAGGCCGTCGACATGAAGGTTCCAATACAGCCAGCGGGTTGGGGCGATGACGGGCCGGCCGTCAGTCCTGCCTTTGCGGATGGCCTGGGCGTCTTTGTCCGAGACCAGCTTTTCGGCCAGCAGCCGGGTGAGGGTGGGCTCGAGCCCCGGGGTGTAGATGGCGGCGAGGTATTCCCTGAGCTTCTTGCGCATGAACATGCCGTTGGTGCAAATATAGACGATGCGCCCCTGGGCCCGCAGGCCGGCGACCAATTCCTCGATTTTGGGGTAAATGAGCGGTTCGCCCCCGCAAACGGAAACCATGGGGGCGCCGCATTCCTGCGCTGCCGACAGGCAGTCCTCCAGGCTCATCATGTCCTTGAGGTTGGTGGAGTACTCGCGGATGCGCCCGCAACCGGTGCAGGTCAGGTTACACGTGTGAAGGGGTTCCAGTTGCAGCACCAAAGCAAAGCGCGGCGTGCGCAAGAGCTTGTGCTTTACGATATGACGGGCCATCTTGACCGTCAGCGCGAATGGGAATCGCATAATGAAGATTAGAATTGCGCCAATTCCCCGGCAGGCTCATTGCCCGGCAGGACCAGGTCGCCATGCGCCGGAGGCGGATCGGCCTTGAGCAAGCCCGGCAGAAGAAAGGTGGCCGGCGAAACGCTTTGTGAAGCGGATATGCCGCTGCAACCGGCACCCACCAGCACTAAAGCCGGAATGAGAGCCGCCAGCCGTAGGACTTTCCAATTCAATCTCACAAGACCCAAGGTTATAGCCAATTGGTGTGCTTCGCAACCCCTATTTCGGAGGGCGGACGGGTGAACGCCCAGACCTGTGTTGGGGAACAGGATGCTCGAAATGCACCAGGCGCCCAAAACCAGATCCGCACCCAGCGGATCCGGCTCTGGGTCTGCCTGGGGCTGGTTCTCGCGGTCTGGTGCCGCGCCCAAGCGGACCCAATGGCCGAAACCACCGCTTACGCCCAAGGCCTCTTCCGGGAGGCCCAGGCCCGCTGCCGGCACGAACCGGCAAACCCCCAGGCGGCCTGGGAGTTCGGCCGGGCCTGTTTTGAGCTGGCCGAATGCGCCACCAACCGAGCTCAGCGCGCGCAACTCGCCGATCAAGGCATCGCTGCTTGCCGCCAGGCAATCGCCCGGGCCACGAACTCGGGACCGGCACATTATTACCTGGGCGTGAACCTGGGCCAGATGGCCCGGACCAAAGGGTTGGGGGCCCTCAAGCTGGTGAGCTCGATGCGCCAGGAATTCGACCTGGCTCGCCGCCTCGATGAGCACGTGGACTATGCCGGGCCAGACCGCAACCTGGGCCAACTCTACCGCGATGCGCCCGCTATCGTCAGCATCGGCAACCGCGCGCAGGCCGAGCAACACCTCCGGCGCGCTGTGACCCTGGCCCCGGACTTTCCCGACAACCACCTCGAGCTCATCGAGGGCTATCTTAAATGGGGCCAGCGCGACAAGGCCCGCCATGAATTGGATGCGCTTGAAACTTCCTGGCCTGCCGCCCGCGCCAAACTCACCGGGCCGGCTTGGGCCGAGAGTTGGGCGGAGTGGGAAAAGGAACTCGAACAGTTTAAAAAGAACATCCAAGAACCGCACGAAAGTCTCGAAGCACCGAGGACCAAGAGGTGAGGTGCGTGGAGCGTGGCGCGTGGAGCGTGGCGCGTGGAGCGTGGGAGCGCGACAATCGCTATGATGCCCTCACGCTCCACGCTCCGACGCTCCGACGCTCCACGCTCCGGACGAGTCTATTACCGCCGCCTCACTGTTTGCCCTGGGCTTCCGGTTTGGTCCCCAGGACGGCTTGCTCGGCCTCGAGGATGCTTCGGTGCATCGAGGCGGCATCAGGGGCGTCCCGCAGTTGGGCCAGGAGGTTGGTCTTTTGGGCCATCAGGCAGAGGCGGGCCAGGGTGTGCAGATGAAGGCGGTCGTCCGGACAGCCGAGCAGGAAAAACAGGTCCGTGGCCCCCCCGTCCGGCGCGCCGAAGGGGATCTTCTGGACCGTCCGGCCCAGCACGATGAAAGGCGATTCGAACATGTAGGCGTCGGGAAAGCGGGAATGCAGCAGCGCCAGGCCGCCCGGAACGCCCGTCGAGCAAAGCGCCTCGCGCGCCTCCAGGCCCGCCAGCAAGCCCTGGGCATCCCAGACCCGGCCCCCTTTCTCTGCCAGGGCCGTCATCTGGCGCAACACCGAGGCCTTGGTTTTGGCCGGCAGCGCAGGCTCGATGAACTCGGGCTGCATCAGCTCCGGCATCATCACCTCGCGCGCCAGAAACCGCCGCGTGTCGCTGGAGGTCCTCTGGTGATACTCGGCCAGGCGCCGGCCTTCCAGGCCGAGGATGCGTTGAGAGGCCCACGCATCGATCTCGACCTTTCGAAACACGAGGCGCTCTCCGTGTCTTTCGAAAGGGATGTCCTGGTTCTTGACCAACCGCTCCATGTCCGCTCGCCCCAGGTGCAGGTAGCGCCCCACTTCCTCAGTATTGAAAGTCCGGTGCGGCATAGCCGTTACATCGAAGCCATCCTGGGCTTGGCCCGGCCCAAAGTCAATGCCCATGAAAGTCTTTGCTTGATAATCGGCCGAATTGAACTAAACCAGCCGCATGGGAAACAGCACGCGGATGAAGCTTAGCCTGGGTTCAATCGTGACCGGCGGTCTTTTTCTGTGGAGCGGTTGGGATTTGGCCGGGGCGCCGGAGGTGCGGGCGGAGGCGCGCCCGGCAGTCGAAGCGGCTATCAGCCGCCTGCGGCCCGCCCTGGTGCGCATCCACGTTGTCTCCACCGAATACAGCGAGGGCCGCGAACTGAAATTCCAGTCCGTCGGCAGCGGCGCGATCATTTCCCAAGACGGCTACCTCATCACCAACCACCACGTCGCCGGTCATGCCGCCCGGATAGTCTGCACTCTGTGGAACCGCGAGGAGGTCGAGGCCGAACTGATCGGCACTGACCCTTTGACGGACATCGCTATCCTCAAGTTGAAACCCCAATCGCCGCGGCAATTCCTCGCGGCCAGCTTCGGGGATTCGGCCAGGTTGAGCGTGGGCGACTCCGTGCTCGCCATGGGCAGTCCGATGGCGCTTTCGCAATCGGTCACGCTGGGCATCATCAGCAATATCGAGATGATCATGCCCAGGATGCTCGGCGGCCAGGGGCGTTTTCAACTGGACGGCGAGGACGTGGGCTCGCTCATCCGCTGGATTGCCCATGATGCGGCCATTTACCCCGGCAACTCCGGCGGCCCCCTGGTCAACCTGCGCGGCGAGATCGTCGGCATCAATGAAATCCAATTTGGCCTGAGCGGGGCCATCCCCGCCAACCTCGCGCACGGCGTGGCCGAGGAGATCATCGCTCATGGCAAAGTCCGGCGGAGCTGGCTGGGCCTGGACGTGCAGCCGCGCTTCAAACAGAGCCAGGCCCAGCGCGGCGTCCTGGTTGGCGGCGTCATCAGCGGCTCCCCCGCCGCCCAGGCCGGACTCAAGCCCGGCGACCTCCTCCTGCGCCTTGGGGATTCCCCGACCAATGTCCGCTACGAGGAGGAGATGCCCGACTTCATGCGATTAACCACCAGCTTGCCCATTGGCAAGGAGGTCAGCGCCCTGGTGCTCCGCGACGGCAAGGAGACCGCCTTCCAGCTTCAACCCATCGAGCGTGGCGAGCGCCATCGCAAGGAACAGGAACTCAAACCCTGGGGCCTGACTATTTGCGACCTTTCCTTCCTTGCCGCCAAGGAAATGAAGCGGTCCAGCCAGGCGGGGGTCCTGGTGACCTCCGTCCGTCCCGGCGGCCCCGCCGGCGAGGCCAAACCTCCCCTCGACGCCAAAGACGTGCTGGTTGAGGTCAACGGCGCCCCGGTTGCGAACACAACCGCGCTCCTCGAGCTGACCCGCAACCTGACCGAGGGCAAGACCGAGCCGCTCCCGGTCATCGCCACCTTCGAGCGCGCCGCCGGCCGCTACCTGACCGTCGTCAAAGTGGGCCTCCAGGAATTGCGCGACCCCGGACTCGAGGTTGCCAAGGCCTGGTTGCCGGTCGAGACCCATGTCATCAGCCGCGAAATCGCCCGGCAATTGGGCAAGCCCGACCTCAAAGGCTTCTATCTGACCCAGGTCTATCCCGGCACCACCGCAGAAAAAGCCGGCCTCAAAGCGGGGGATTTTGTCCTCGCCCTGGACAGCGAGAAGCTCACCGCTTCGGGGCCGGAATATGCGGAGGAATTGGCCACGCTCATTCGCCAATATGACGTCGGGGGCGTCGTCCAGTTGACCGTCCTGCGCGACAAAGCCGAGCTCAAAGTTCCCGTTGAACTCGCCCGCTCCCCCAAGCTCAAGCGCGAGATGAAAAAATACCGCAACGACGATTTTGAATTCAGCGCGCGGGACGTGGCGTTCTTCGATGTGGCCGAGCAGCAATGGCCTCTGGGCCAGAGCGGCGCCCTGGTCGAGGAAGTCAAATCAGGAAGCTGGGCCGAGGTGGGCTCGCTGGAGACCGACGATTTAATCATTGAAGTGGAGGGCCAGCCGATCCACGATGTCAACTCGCTCAAGCAACTGATGGACAAAGCCGCCCACGACAAGAAACCATTCCTGGCCTTGAAGGTTCTGCGCGGCATCCACACCGCCTACCTCGAGCTTGAGCCTGCCTGGAAAAAATAGATCACCCGAAAGGAAACACTATGTCACCTCGCCTCTGGCGGATTTCACTGGTGCTTGGGCTCCTGGCAGGAACCCTGGCCGCGCCGTGCCGGGCCGATGAACTGATCGACAAAGGCCGTGCTATCTTCAAGACGAACCAGCAAGCGGTCGTCATTGTGCAACTGGTGCTCAAGAACAAGATGTCCTTTGGCGGCATGGGCGGACGTTCCACCGAAGCCCGGCGCGATGCCACCGGCACCGTGATCGACGCTTCGGGCCTGACCGTCCTGTCGCTCTCCTCCACCGACCCGAGCCTGCTCCTCGAGACCATGATGGCCGGAGGCGAGGAAGAGTCGCGCTTCAAGATGGAGAGCGAGTTGAGCGATGTGAAGATCGTCCTGGATGACGGCACGGAACTGCCCGCCGAGGTGGTGTTGCGCGACAAGGACAACGACCTGGCCTTCATCCGGCCCAAAACCAAGCCGGCCACTCCGATGGCCGCGCTCGACCTGGCCAAATCCGGCAAGGCCGACATCCTGGATCAGGTCATCAGCCTGACTCGCCTGGGCAGCGCCGCCGGGCGCGCTTATTCCGTCTCGGTCGAGCGCATCTCGGCCATCGTCTCAAAACCGCGCCTGTTCTACGTCCCCGAGACCAGCGCCACCACCACCACTATGGGCGCGCCCGCCTTTACCCTGGACGGCAAGCCCTTGGGTCTCTTTGTCATCCGCTCCCTCAAGGGCAAGGGCGCCTCGGGCATGTTCGCCGGCATGTTCGGCGGCGTCCAGGCCGAAAATCTGACGGGCATCATTCTTCCCGCCCAGGAGGTTCTCAAGGCCGCCAAACAAGTGCCGGAGGCGGGCGCGGCGGCGGAGAAAAAGGACCAATGACCAACTCAGTGCCTCTGCGGGTTGCCGCCCTGCTTGGAATGCTGGCCGTGGCCCTGGGCGCCTTCGGCGCCCATAGCCTCAAGGACCTGCTCCTTCGCAACCAAACGGCTGCCATCTGGGAAAAAGCCGTTTTCTACCACTTCATCCATGCTGTCATGCTTTTTATCCTGGCCGGGCGCGCCCTCTTCCATCCCGGCCCCTGGCTCTGTTTCCTCGTCGGCATCGTGGTCTTCTCCGGCTCGCTTTATCTCCTGGCCCTCACCAACCTGCGCTGGCTCGGTGCCATCACTCCCATCGGCGGCATCAGCTTCATCGCCGGCTGGCTTTGGCTCGCCCTTGCTCCGCTCCAATCACGAACCACCCCATGAGTCTGAATTACGGGTTAACCGCAATGCCTTTCGGGAATTCCGCTGTCCCACAAACGTGTTGTCCCGGAGGGACATGTGACAATAGCCCAACGTTTCAACGTTGGGTTCGGGCACGCGGCCGATTTAGTCCCGAAGGGACGGCTGACCCTGCGGTTGAATTCAGCCGTCCCTCCGGGACTAATCCCGCTCCTGTGCTGTTCCCAACGTTGAAACGTTGGGCTATTCTCATGATGTCCCT
>Ga0187889_10001871_pt1 | contig 21694 bp, 18 predicted proteins | sample June2016WEW_7_10_2_FD_132992 | JGI IMG/M metagenome (GOLD analysis project Ga0187889, IMG submission 132992) | Peatland microbial communities from SPRUCE experiment site at the Marcell Experimental Forest, Minnesota, USA - June2016WEW_7_100 | ecosystem: Environmental > Terrestrial > Soil >... | reverse complement strand
GCCAACTAAGCAGATGTGGGGCACCATCCGCGCGGCAAGGCGCGGCTTTTCTGTTGGCCTGGAAGCGCGGCGGCCCAAGGCTCAATGCATGTCGGCGAAGTCCATGCCATCGGCGTACTGCAAACCTGCGATCTGCGACGCCCTGTACTGCACTTCCAGATAGGCACGCAACAATTCTATGTGCATCAGCTCTCTCTGCTGCGGCGTTATGCAGTCGACGCGCGCCTTGTCCAGGGCCAGGTAGCGGTCATGTGCCTCAACGAATTTGTTCATGTGCTTCAGCATGGCGTCATTCTCTACGCGGGCTGCACCTGGAGAATAGGAATAATCACCTAATCACTTAGATCAACTATTCCTGAGTTTCTGGATTTACTCTATAAGGCGCCTCTACCAATTGGCTCGCGGAGCATTGGCATGCCATTTGATGGAACAGTCATTCTCACTTCAGCGATAGTCGGCGAGGCGAGGAAATGCACTGCTAGCCCATCAGAAGAAACTGCCCCAGGTTAGCCAAAGGCGGGCGAACGTGGGGCACCAGGCTACGCTCAGAGCTTGTGACTTTTTCGGACGTTGCCCCACATCTGCCGCAGTTAGCAGATGTGGGACTTGGGCACCAGTCGAACTACCCCACGTTAGCCAAAAGCGGGCGAACGTGGGGCACCAAGCCTTCGAGGTTGATTTAGTCAAAGCCTATCATGATGACACTCACGATGTGTGTTTAGCGATGTGAGGTATTTCTGGGACAGCCACTGGCCTAGCGGAAGGTAGCCAGTGCGTCGGCGGCGCGGTCGAGCGCCTGCGTGAGCCGCTTGAGTTGCCGTTCGGTCTCTGGCAGATCGCCGTGATCGATGGCGTCGTTGACACCGGGAAGCGTGATGGCCTGATAGCCGCTGTACTCCCCGGGCGCGTAAATCGCGTGCTTGAACCACGCCCGGCCCGGCAGTCCTTCGGGCAAAAGGAGGGCGCGCTCGGCCGACAGCAATCGTTTGTTGAGCGCCACGGCGTCGCCCTTGGGCTGCTCCGAGGCGGCTTTGATAGCCTTTGCGGAGGCCATTAGCTTGGTCGTTGCCTGAAATGCAGGCGCAAAATCCGGCCGCCTGTCCCAGTCTGTCCGCGTGCTGCTCTTGCGCTTCGCGGCCTCCAGGTAGCTCTTGATCTGCACTGCGTATTCTTCGTAATCGAAAGGCAGCAAGTCCGCCTGGCACATGCGCAGAATCTCGAGGCCGAAGATACGCGCCATCTGCTGCTCGTAAGCGAAGGTCGGGTCGACATACTTCTTAAAAAATGCCAGGTTGTCAAAGACGGAGTGATAGACGCCGTTGGGACCAGCCGAACCGATGTCGGTCGCCGGCACGCCAAGATGCTGAAGAAAAGCGGTGTAGTCCGATCCGCTGCCCAGATCACCAACCAGGACGTCCGCTCCCGCATGTGCCGCGCGCCAGGAAGCGGAGGAGACTTCGGGGCTCTGCCCCTGATAGGAATGCCACATTATCTGCGAATTCTTCCACGAGTCGTAAACCGTGCCGCCGCCGGGGCTAGGTACGGCGCGGCTGATTTCCAGCAGAAAATTCTTGAGGCTCGGCACCGTCGAAGCGCCAAAGTTGGGACCGGAAACGCCGATGTCCATGTTGAAGTAGGCGGCTGCGTTGTGCAACTCCGCGGCGTACTGCTCGGCGTATTCGGTGGAGCCGATCAAGCCTTGCTCTTCGGCGTCCCAACTGGCAAGAACCACGGTGCGCCGGGGACGCCATCCGGTCTTCAGCAATTCACCAATTCCGTGCACGGCTTCCAGCATGGCCGCCGTGCCGCTGCCGGGATCGGCTGCGCCAAACACCCAGGCATCGCGGTGGTTGCCGGCAATCACCCACTGCTCCGGATATTGCGTCCCCCGCAGCGTGCCAATCACGTTCCAGATGGTCCGCAGCCGGTAATCCTGCACCAGGTGCAAGCGGACCTTGGCCGGTCCCGGGCCGAGATGATAGGTAAACGGCAGCGCGCCTTGCCACTCGCGCGGTGAATCGGGCCCGGCAAGCTCCCGCAGGATGGGCGAGGCATCGCCGTAGGAAAGCGGCGTCGTCGGCACGCGCGGAAGATTCAGCGCCTGCTCAGGCGGAATTCGCTCGGAATCGGGAAGGGTGGGAAGCGACGCCATGCCCGGCGTCGTCGGATCTCCCGGATACTTGAACATGAGTTCAATCGAGCCGCGCTGCACTGCCGTCTCGGGCCGATACGGACCCTTGGGATAGGGATCGCCCTGGAAATAGCCGTCGTCAATCGGGTCGGAGTAAATGATGACCCCTGCCGCTCCGTTCTCCTGAGCGACCATCGCCTTGACGCCGCGGAAATTCTTTCCATAGCGCACCAGGACGATCTTGTCTTTCACGGCGATGCCCATGTCTTGCAGCCGCTTGAAGTCCTCGGGCCTTCCATAGTTGGCGTAGACCGCTTCGGCTTCGACGTCGCCCGAATGCGAACCGCCCATAAAAGGCACCATCACGCGCGGATCATCCTGATAGGGATCTCCATCCACCTGTTCGCGGCTGGGTCCAATGTGCCTGGCTCCCTCGGCCGTAATCATGTCCACACGGATCTCCACCGGATAGTTGATCCAGACCTTGTACTCTTCGATCCGTGTCTGGAGCCCGGCCTCGCGAAACTTCCGGGCAACGTACTCGGCTGTCTTACGGTCCTCTTCGCTGCCCGCGACATGAGGCGCGGAGCACAGCACACGCATGTGTTCCTCGGCGAGCTGTGGGCTGGGGATCGCGAGGAACTGCTGTTCGAGTTGAAGCTGGGCGGAGGAATTGCGGAACCCTGTGATCGCGTTTGCCGCGCTGCCGGGCGTCTTTACGCCCTGTGCGAAGCCCGCCAGCGGCAGCAGCGCGCACAACAGCGCACATATCCGTAAGTTTCGTTGTCTGGGGGCTCTCATGCGCACCGCGCTTGACGTTTATGTTTGACCCAGGGCCCGGCGTGAGGCAACGCCCAGATTACACGAACTCGGCTTCGTCTTGAACTGCTTTAGCCGGAGATCGGAGAAATCGGAGGTAACCGCAGTTGCTGGCCGGCTGGAATAAATATTGGAAGGTGGCCCACATTTGTGGAGCCGAAGGCGGAGCTAATGTCGGGGATGTGATGTCACTTCGGACGGTGCCCCACATCTGCCGTAGTTAGCAGATGTGGGACTTGGGCACCAGTCGAACTACCCCACGTTAGCCAAAAACTGGCAAACGTGGGGCACCAGCCAACAACTCCCATAGCATTTACTTGAAATTCAGGATACTCCGGCTGTTCAGGCGGCGGTCATGTGTGGCTTGGCATCGGCCTTTGCCAGCAGACCATGGGCCGCCGGGGACTTGGCTTCGAGGAACTTTTTCAGTGCCGGAAGAGCCGCGCGCATGGCTCTTTCGCCGCTGGCGATCAGCTCGGAGGAACGGTCAAAGCCGTCATAAGTGAAGCCGTCGACGTCCGGTTCGAGCACGAGATCGGTGTCTTTCCGCCACTGCGCGCTCATCCGCGCCTGCGCAATCGAGAAACACTGTCCAATGACGTCGAACAGGTGGCGAGGCCCGCGCAATTGCACCCAGTGCGCGTTCAGGTAGACGCCGATCACGTAGTCAGCGCCCATCTCGCGTAGGGGGGTACTGGGCACGGCGTGTCCGAGCATTCCGTCCACCAGCCATTGACCGCCTACCTGCACGGGAGCGAACATTCCCGGATAAGCGCAACTGGCGCGCACCGGATCGCAAATAGGGCCGCTTTGGAAAACCACCGGCTCTCCGCTCACGAAATCGGTTGCCGCAACCGCCAGTGGAATCTTCAGCTCCTCGAAGGTCTTCACCCTGACGACTCGCGGCAGGAACTCCTGCATGCGGTCGTTGTTGCAGATACCGTAGCGCGACAGGGTCCAGCGCGCAAAGTCGCGGAAGCGAACCATCTTGGAAATCTCTTCCAGCTCCTTGGCCGAGACTCCGCTGCAAAATGCCGCCGCGATCACCGAGCCCACACTGGTGCCGGCCATGTAGTCAATGGTGATTTTTTCTTCTTCGAGAACTTTCAGAACGCCTACGTGAGACAAGCCGCGGGCAAAACCGCCCCCGAGCGCCAAGCCAAGTTTCGGTTTCTTGGGGGGAATCGCACTTTGCTTGGTGGGAGAAACCCTCGCCAATTCTTGGGAAAATGCCCTTGCCGACCGGACAAGCCGTTGTAGATAAGTCACCTTTGCACCCCGCAGGCGCTGCTCAGTTGGTTAAGATGCTCAGGAACTCACCCGCGGATGCACAAAAACTCGAAGACCGGGGATAGGTACCTCTTGCCTCTGCGCGCACAAACTGCGAAGATTCAGAGACCCGTGAGCGAAAATCCGCCGACGTCCAGAAAATCTGTTCGCGAGTTTTCCGCTGGTGGCGTGGTGCTGCGCCGCATGCGCGAGCAATGGCACGTGGCCGCGATTGAACCCAATATCGTGAATGCCGACAGCATCACGCGCAACGCCGTCAAACTGCGCCGCCGCCCGGCTATTCTCGCCCTGCCCAAGGGAGCCATCGACAAAGGCGAAAGCCCGGAGCAGAGCGCCATACGCGAGGTGCTGGAGGAAACCGGCGTCATGGTGCAGGCGATCACCAAGCTGACCGACATCAAGTACTTCTACGTGCGCTCCTGGGGCGGGCGTGAACGCGTCTTCAAGGTTGTAAGTTTCTTCCTCTTTCGCTACGTCTCGGGCCGGCTTGGAGATATTCAGCCCGCCATGCGCAAGGAGGTGCGGCGGGCAGTCTGGCTGCCGTTGGAACAGGCCGCCCAGAAGCTCACCTACCCGGGTGAAAAGCAAGTGGCGCAGATAGCCCGGAAGTACGTCCGGGCGCACCCGGATCTCTGATCCCGCTATTGGCGCCCCAAGGGGCAGACGGTCGGTACGGCGGGTCGCCGCCGGGGTCCGCGCCGAACCGGACTTGCTATGGAAACAGGCGACAAAAACAGTTACGGCGGTTGTGCATCACACTTCGGCGTGATCTGCGGCACGTAAAGCGCCATTTTCAGCCGCTGGAGCCGTTTTAAGAAAAAGTTATGGCTGCACGAATTTACTTGACTGAGTGAGCATACCTTCGCTACAGTGAGTTCAACTTAATAAAGGGCGCGCGTCGTTGCCATCCTCACCCCACATTTTCGGCGCGCGCCTGATCTATTTTTGGGGCCTTTTCAGCTAACCATCCCCCGCATCGAGTCCAATCGAACACCACGTGCCAGTACATCCCCGAACACACAGTGAAGATTGCCTGCAGGATCGCCGGAATGCTGCGGCGGCGCTGCTAAGACCGGCACGGTGATGCGGAACTGAGCAGTTAGCATTTTAATAGCTATCAACCATAGCTATTGACAGTAGCTTTATCACATAGCTATCTTTGAGAGTCAAGGAGTCGATAATGTCATACGTTCGGCCAGAGGAAGTGCTTTCGCCGAGGAGTCATGTTGGCGGGGTGATCGAGGTGATCCACGATCCTGGAGAAAACCGGATGAGTGTTGCGCGGATCTTGTGGAAGGACGAGGGGGTCACGAATGAAGTCGTCGCTACGCGCTGGAACGGCAACAGTGACCAGCCGCTTGGCAACCCCGTATCGCACGGCCACGCCACTTGGTTTGTGGTTGATGGCTATGTCGCTGAAAGTGTGGAGCAGGCTGCGCGGAGGGCTGCCCAGGACTCTCCAAATGGCCTTGCTTCCCAGTACCGTGAGATGGCTGCTGATGCAGCGCGGGAGCGCGAAGCCGTGGAGTGGAGCGAGGGATTAATTGGCGATGGAAACGCGCAGAGGTGACGTGTGGTGGGTTTCATTTGATCCTTCGGTCGGTGGCGAAATTCAGAAAACCCGCCCTGCGGTCATCATCAGCAATAACGCCGCCAACGCCGCGCTTAATCGGGTCGTCGTGGTGCCGCTGAGCAGCCAGATTGGGAAGCTATATCCGGCAGAGGCCGCGGTTACTCTGAATGGCGAAAAGCGAAAGGCAATGGCAGACCAGATCATGACGGCTTCCAAGCGGCGATTGCGCAACCGGATGGGAGCTGTGTCGCAAACCGATATGCGTGCGATTGAAGATGCCATTCTGCTGCATTTGGGAATTCACCGCGTGTAGTTGATAGCTCCAGTCCCACTTTGAAACTGCGCTGGCAGGCCGGCGGGATTGTTGATGAATTTCAATGTCGTACCCCCAAGGAATGGACATCTAACGATTGGTGAATGGCAGGTGCCTTGCCGTGCCCTTCGCGGGTTATAGCAAAACCAGGGATGATGTATCCCGGAGCCAGAGCACTCCAGTCGACGCGACCATCAGTAGACCCCAACAGACGCAAAGACAGCGTCTGTCGGGGACCCCGAGGAGCGGCGACCTTGAACGAAACGAAAAGGACATAGTATCCCTGGTCTTGCCGTAGGTTGATGGAAACGCTGCGCGGTTTGCGCTTTATCTGAAAGGACTTGCATGGCTACCACGGTATCTCCAACCACTCCGGCCAAAACTCCCGGCGGAATCTTTCTGATCTCCGAGCCTCGTCCGGACGAGGCCTTCACGCCTGAAGACTTTGACGATCAGCACCGGCTCATCGCGCAGACCGCGGAAGAGTTCGCGGACAACGAGATCATGCCCGTGGCCGGCAAGCTCGAACAGAAGGACTACGCGCTCTGCCGCGAACTGTTGAAGAAGGCCAGCGATCTAGGCCTCACTTCGGTCGATGTCCCCGAGGAGTACGGCGGCTCGGACATGGACAAAGTTTCGTCGGCCATCATCGCCGACCGCACCTCCAAGTCGGCCAGCTTCAGCGTTACCTGGGGAGCGCACGCCGGCATCGGCACTCTGCCGATCGTCTATTTCGGCACCGATCAGCAGAAGCGGAAGTATCTGCCCAAGCTGGCCAGCGGCGAATGGATCGGCGCCTATGCGCTTTCCGAGAGTTCCAGCGGCTCCGATGCCCTGAATTGCCGCACCCGCGCCGTGCTTTCGCCCGATGGTGGGCATTACCTGCTGAATGGCGAAAAGATGTGGATCACCAACGCCGGTTTCGCCGATCTGTTTATCGTGTTTGCCAAAGTCGACGGCGAGAAGTTCACCGCGTTCATCATCGAGCGCACATTCCCGGGGATCACGCCGGGCGCTGAGGAGCACAAGCTTGGCATTCGTGGCTCCAGCACTTGCCCGCTCATCCTCAACGATTGCCAGGTGCCGGTGGAGAACGTTCTGGGCGAAGTGGGCCGTGGACACATCATCGCCTTCAATATCCTCAACGTCGGACGCTTCAAGCTGGGCGCTGCCTGTGTGGGAGGCGCGCGCGCCAGCCTGCAAAACGCCATCGGATGGGCCAAAGAACGCAAGGCTTTCCAAAAGACGATTGCCGACTTCGGCCTGATACGCGAAAAGATCGCGCAGATGGCCACCCAGATCTACGTTGGCGAGTCGATGATTTACCGGACCGTCGGCATGATGGACAGCGCACTCGGCCAGATCGACAGGCACTCCGCAGGCGGCACTATGGAGATTCGCCGCGCCATCGAGGAATACGCCGTCGAGTGCTCGGTCATCAAGGTTTGGTGCTCGGAGATGCTCGATTTCATCGTCGACGAAACCATGCAGATTTATGGCGGCTACGGCTTCGTCGAGGAATATCCCGCCGAACGCGCCTATCGCGACTCGCGTGTCAACCGCATCTTCGAAGGCACCAACGAAATCAACCGTCTGATCATCACCGGCTGGCTGCTCAAGCGCGCCATGAGCGGACAGCTTCCCTTGCTGCCTGCCATCAAGAAGCTGATGGACGAGGTGATGAGCGGCCCCTCACTCAGCGACGAAGCCGAAGGCCCGCTGGCCGCCGAGCGCGCATTGCTGGCCAACGCCAAGAAGATCTGCCTGTTCGTCGCCGGCACCGCCTCGCAGAAATACATGGACAAGATGGCCGACCATCAGGAAGTGATGGCCGCCATCGCCGACATGGTCATCGAATGCTACGCCATGGACAGCGCCCTGGCACGCGCCCTGAAGCTAGCCGTCCCGGACTCAGCGCCGGCGGCAATGACGCGAATCTACTTTTCCGGAGCGATGCCACGCATCGAGGCGGCAGCCCGAAAGGTTCTGGCCGCCGTCGCTGAAGGCGACATGCTGCGCACGGAAATGGCGATCCTGCGGCGGCTGGCAAAACATGAGCCCGCCAACGTTATCGCCCTGCAGGAACAGGTTGCGGCCAGAACTCTCGAGGCGGGCAAATACGCGCTGTAACCGGATGTGAGGCGTTCCGCACCCCGGCAAAGGCCAAAGCTTTTGCCGGGATCCGTGTGCCCGGTTGCATCCCCGGTCTCGAAGGATGTAGCCCGTGCGCGTGAGTTGCTCAAGTAGAGTGCTTTTCTGTCAGAAACGTACCCGATGCGGGACGGTGGCCGGCGGGAATGTGTTTCTTCATCCGGTAGCTCTCGTTGTAGAATTCCGCAGGGGTCCCCGGCACGCGCCGCAGTTGCGCGTGTTGGGGCAGAAGAGCCTGTTTCGTGGAGAGCTTGTGAAGAAAGTTACAGCTTGTATCCTCTTTATTCTTCTCGGTCTGGCGCTTTCCGTTCCAGCCGTTGCCCATGCCGACTCGAATTCCGCGCACCGCAAGGCGGTGAAGAACTCGCAGAAGTCGTACAAGAAGAGCATGAAGCAACAGAAGAAGGCGCAAAAGAAGGCGCAAAAATCGCAAAAGAAGGCGATGAAAGCCTGGAAGAAAAATCACGGCGCCTAACGTAACTTCACCAGTCTGAGCGCCACTGCCCCACCCCAGCAACGGCAAAGGCGGCCGTCGCCGGGGACCCGAGCGGCTGCCGCGCGGTCGCGCTAGACCGGATTCGCGGAAGGTATACCCCGCGAAGCAGCCGGGCTGCCGGTGGTAAGGATGTTCAAGACCCTTCCAGAATCGTTGTAACCAACCCTCGTTGCCGCTGCGACAGGCGCTCATCTCCCGAGCCCGGAAGTGAGCCGCGGTCCTCAACATGCGCTGTAGTTGCGCATGTTGAGGTGCTCGATCTCCGCCGTGGTGTATGCTGGAAGTCTCTGGAACAGATGGAGCGGGTTCCTTGTTGGTGTATCCGGATTCCCACCAGGATGTCATGGCGACCGGAGCGAAGCGGAGTGGAGCCACCCTTTGTTTTTTGACAGCAGAAACAAAAGGTGGCTCGACTTCGCTCGCCATGACAGTCTGGGTTTATGTCGGGATATGCCTCAGGGAAAGCGCTGTAGCATAACCAAATTACCTCTTCCAGGAGGTCGTCATGGAGTTTTCCGGCCTTTTCCGGATTGTCCGAAGGCTGCCAATCGTCGCGTACATCAACCTTGGAATTGCTCTGGTTGCAACTTTGTTGCTGGCGGGTTGCGGCTCGTCGGGAGGCATCAGCTCAATATCGAGCACGGTAGGTGTGTTGAGCGACCCGCGAGGGCTCGCGGTGGATTCCTTCCGGAATCTCTACATTGCCGACGCAGGTCACCATGAGATCGCTGAGGTTTCCCGCTCCACTGGCCTGCTCACCGTGATTGCGGGCACTGGCTTGCCGGGATATAGCGGAGATATCGGCCTTGCCACGAAGGCGCAACTGAATTTTCCGCAGGGCGTGGCCGTGGACTCCTCCGGAAACCTCTACATCGCCGACACGGGAAACAACGTCATCCGTGAGATCGTCGCCTCCAGTGGCGTGATCTCTACGATTGTGGGAGTCGGCGCGCAACTGAAAGGCCCCCAGGCAGTGGCGCTGGACTCCTCCGGAAACCTTTACATCGCCGACACGGGGAACAACGTCATCCGCAAAGTAGTTCTCTCGACTGGAGTGATTACCACAGTGGCGGGCAATGGAACCCAGTGCAATCCAGCAATCTCTGCCCCCTGCGGCGATGGCGGCCCGGCTACGAGTGCCACGTTGAATACGCCCGCGGATGTCAAGGTGGACTCCTCCGGGAATCTCTACATCGCTGACCAGTCCAACTTTGTCATCCGCGAAGTTTCGGGCGGCAATATCGCAACCGTGGCCGGAAGCTACGTGTCCGGAGGCGGGTGCCAGAGCCTAATCACTACCTGCAGCAATGGCGGCCCAGCTACGAGCGCGGTGCTGAATAATCCCCAGGCGGTGGCGGTCGACTCCTCCGGAAACATCTACATTGCCGATACGGGCAACAACGTCGTTCGCAAGGTCTCCGGCGGTACGATCTCCACCGTGGTCGGTAACGGCACGGCAGGCTACAGCGGCGACGGCCATTCGGCCACCGGCGCTGAACTCAACTCCCCCAACGGACTGATCTTCGATTCTTCCGGAACTTTGTACATCGACGACGCGGGCAACAAAGTCGTGCGCAAGATAAGTTTCTAGAGTGGAAATAAGAAACATCTCGCGAGTGTCATCCTGAGTGCAGCCGGGGTCCCCGACAAGCCCGCTGGTGGCTTGTCGGGGTGGAGGAGCGAAGGATCTGCTTTTCTCGTGCCTCAAAAAGAAAAGCAGATTCTTCGCTCCCTTTGGTCGCTCAGAATGACACTCTGAATATCCTTGCTAATTCCTGGGACACCATAACTCGCGATCTATTCCGCCGCTGTTTTTGCCTGTTGCGGCTTCCAGCGCAGCACCGGCTTGCGAGCCGCCGTCACTTCGTCGAGACGCGAGAGGCGCGTGTTGTGCGGCGCGTTCAGCACCGTCGCGGGCTCTTTCTCGCACTCCTCGGCGATGGCTTTCATGGCGTCGATGAAAGAGTCTAGCTCCTCTTTCGATTCGCTCTCGGTCGGCTCGATCATCAGCGCGCCGTGCACCACCAGCGGGAACGACACCGTATACGGATGGAAGCCGTAGTCGATGAGGCGCTTGGCGATGTCTCCGGTTTTGACGCCGTATTGCTGTTGCAGCTTGTCGCTGAACACCACTTCGTGCATGCTCGGCGTCTTGTAGGGCAGGTCGTAAGTGCCTTCCAGTTGCTTGCGGATGTAGTTGGCATTGAGCACGGCGTCTTCGGTGGTCTGCCGCAGGCCGTCGGGACCGTTGGCCATGATGTAGGCCAGCGCCCGCACCAGCATGCCGAAGTTGCCGTAGAACATGCGCACGCGGCCGATGGCTTGCGGGCGGTTGTACTCGAAGCCAAGCGTGCCATCGGCGCGCTCGATGACCACCGGAACCGGCAGAAAGGGCTCCATGAATTTCTTGCAGGCCACCGGCCCGGAACCCGGGCCGCCTCCGCCGTGCGGGGTCGAAAAAGTCTTGTGCAGGTTCAGGTGCATGACGTCGACGCCGAAGTCGCCCGGGCGCGTCTTGCCGACCAGCGCATTCATGTTGGCGCCGTCCATGTAAAGCAGGCCGCCTTTGGCGTGCACGATCTCGGCGATCCTGCCGATCTGCTGATCGAAGACCCCGAGCGTGTTCGGATTCGTCAGCATCAGGCCGGCTACGTCCTGGTTCATCTGCGCCTCAAGCGCCGACAGCTCGACCTGGCCTTGCTGGTTGGAGCTGAGGTTTTCGACCTGGTAGCCCACCATGGCCGCGGTCGCGGGGTTGGTGCCGTGCGCGGAATCAGGGATCAGGATCTTCTTGCGCGCGTCTCCCCTTGACTCCAGACAGGCGCGCATCAGCAAAATGCCGGTGAGCTCGCCGTGCGCTCCCGCCGCGGGTTGCAGCGTGATGGCGTCCATGCCGGTGATTTCGATGAGCTGCTCGGAGAGCGCCTTCAAGATTCGCAGCGCGCCCTGCGAGGCTTTCTCCGGCTGATACGGGTGTGCGTTGGCGAGTCCGTCAAGCCGCGCGACGAACTCGTTCACCCGCGGGTTGTACTTCATGGTGCAGGAGCCCAGCGGATACATGCCGTGGTCGACCGCGTAATTCCAGGTGGACATGCGGGTGAAGTGGCGAATCACTTCCACTTCGCTTACTTCCGGCAGATTGCCAAGGTCCTGGCGCGCGGCCTTGCCGAGCAATTGCTGTTCGTCGACTTCAGGAACGTCGAGCGGCGCCAAGCGATAGGCTTTCTTTCCCGGCGACGACTTCTCGAAGATCAGTCCTTCATTCTGGCTGATGTGCGTAGTGGCCTTGGTGATTTTGTCGTCGCGCATTAGCGCACCTCCCCGCTGGCGAGATCGATCTGCGCTCGCGTATTCAACTCCGTGCAGCACCAGACGGCGGCATTGCCCAGCTCTGGGTAAAACTTGATGAGCGGAAAGCCGGCAATGATTCGCTTGTCGGCCAAGCGGTGAGAGATGACGTAGGGGTCCTCTTTTGTCTGCACGACGAATTCATTGAAGCGCGGCGCGCCCTCGAACAGAATCTTGCCGTGTTTGGCGAACTGCTGCCGGGCGTAGGCGGCCTTGGCCAGGTTTTGTTTGGCGAGTTCCTTGATGCCCTGGCGGCCATAAATGCTCATGAAGATGTTCGCCATGAGCGCGATGAGCGCCTGGTTGGTGCAGATGTTGGAAGTCGCTTTTTCACGACGGATGTGCTGCTCGCGGGTGGAAAGCGTCAGCACGAATCCGCGCTTGCCGTTCTTGTCGCGGGTTTCACCCACGAGACGGCCCGGAATCTGGCGCACAAATCGTTCCTTGGTGCCGATGACGCCGGCATAAGGGCCGCCGAAGCCGAGCGGAATGCCGAACGATTGCGCCTCCATGGCGACGATATCGGCCTCGACCGGCGGCTTCACCACGCCAAGCGAAAGCGCCTCGGCGATGGAGACCACCAGCAGCGATCCGTTCTTATGCACGATCTCGGCCAGCTCGGCGACATCTTCGATAGTGCCGAAGAAGTTAGGCGATTGAATGAGCAGGCACGCCGTCTCGGGCGTGAGCGCCTTTTTCAGAGCGGCTAAATCGACGCGCCCGTTGTCGCCAAAGCCGACTTCCTTGACCGGCAGACCCTGGTACCTGGCATAGGTGCGGATCACCTCGCGGTATTCCGGATGCACGCTGCGCGCCACCAGCGCCGAGCCACGACCGGTCAGGCGGATCGCCATCATCAGCGCTTCGGCCGAAGCGGTCGAACCGTCGTACATGGAGGCGTTGGCGACTTCCATGCCCGTCAGCTCGCAGATCATGGTCTGGAACTCGAAGATCGATTGCAGCGTTCCCTGCGCGATTTCCGGCTGATACGGCGTGTAGGCGGTGAAGAACTCGCCGCGTGAAATCAGCGCGTCGATCACCACCGGGCGGTAGTGGTTATAGGCGCCGGCACCGAGGAACATGGCATAGCCATGGCCAGTCTCCGCTGCCCGGGCGCGAAACCACTCGACGATTTCCGCTTCCGACATCTGCGGCGGAATATTCAGCTCACGCTTGAGGCGGAATTGCTCTGGGATCGGCGCGAACAGTTCATCAATCGAGCGCGCGCCGACCGCGCGCAGCATCAGTTCGCGATCATCTTTGGAGTTTGGAAGATAGCGCATTTGAAATTTGCTGCCCATCTTGGCGGCTAAGCACGGCAGCCGGCGCTGGCCCGACAAGCGTAACCAGCGCTCGAGCCGAAGGCCCGATGGCGAGATCCGTTTACCGCCGGAAAGGAATTGGCTATACGCGATCGGCACGCCAATTCCGATTAATTTTTGCGTCCCGCATCCGGCTGTGCGCCGGTTTCAGGACAGCCTCACCGGATGCGCATGCGGTATCCGGCCGGAGGACCTCCGATACGGAAATCAGTGCTCTTCGGCGACGAACTTCTCGTAATCGGCGCTCGACAGCAGTGTATTCAGCTCAGCGGGGGCCTTGATCGTGATCTTAACCATCCAGGCCGTGTGCGCGTCCTGGTTGACCTTTTCCGGCGCGGTGGCGAGTTCCTGGTTGATCTCGGTCACCGTGCCGCTGACGGGGGCGTAAAGATCGGAGACGGCCTTCACCGACTCGACCGTACCAAACGCCTTGCCCTGCTCAATCTCCGCGCCAAGCTTGGGAAGCTCGACAAACACGATGTCGCCCAGCGAATTCTGGGCGTGATCGGTAATGCCAATCGTGGCCGCACTGCCATCGACCTTTATCCACTCGTGCTCTTTCGTGTACTTGAAATCGGCTGGGTAAGCCATGCCTGCTCTCTCCCTGAAATGGCGTGTACAACAGGGCGGAAGCCCTCAATGCATACTCTCGATCAACGCCGGATTGCGCGCTCAGTTGTTGCTTCGGCGCGTTTTTCCGCAGCTTGCTATCTCCCGGAGGTTCGCACAGTAACTTTTGAAGTGTCATTCTGAGCGAGCGTAGCGAGCGAAGAATCTATGTATTTAATTCATAATGCATAGATCCTTCGCTTCGCTCAGGATGACATCCTGAAACTTATGCAGCGAACTTACGGGACAGCATACAAAACTACTACTTGCTCCCTGCTTTCGGGCGCTTATAAAACGGCGTCGGAATGACCTTGCACTTCACCTTTTGTCCGCGGATCTCCACCGCTACCTCGCTGCCGGGGGCCGACGCGGCGACCGGCACATAGGCGAGCGACACATTCTTCTTGAGAAACGGCGCGGGCGAACCGCTGGTGACAAAACCGATCTCACCGCCCGCCAGATCGAATACCTTGTAACCGTCGCGGGGAATGCCGCGCTCGATCGGCTCCAGTCCGACCAGGATGCGTTTGAGACCTTCCGCTCTCTGTTTTTCGAGTGCGGCGCGTCCGGTAAAATCGCCTTTCTCCATCTTCAGGAAGCGGTCCAGCCGGGCCTCCCAGGCGGTAATGCTGTCGGAGATTTCGTGCCCGTAGAGCGAAAGCGCTCCTTCCAGCCGCAGCGTGTTGCGCGCGCCGAGTCCGCAGGCCAACAGGTTGAATTCCTTGCCGGCCGCCAGGATCTGGTTCCACACCCGGGCGCTGGTCTCGCCATCGGAAGGAATGTAAATCTCGAAACCGTCTTCGGCGGTGTAGCCGGTGCGCGCAATCAGCACGTTCGGAAGGCCGCACACCGTCCCCCAGGTAAACCAGTAAAACTTTACCTGCGAAAGATCGGCGTCGGTCAGCTTCTGCAAAACCTTGACGGCGTTCGGGCCCTGGATGGCTATCTGGGTGAAGTTGTCGCTCAGGTTGTCGACCGCGCAGTTGAACCCTTTTGCCTGCCGCCGCACCCAATCGTAATCCTTGGCGTTGTTGCCGGCATTGATGACCAGCAGTAAGTCGTCGTCGGCCATGCGGTGGACGATGACGTCGTCGACGAACGTCCCTTCCGGATACAACAGGGCGGAATACTGCGCCTGACCGATAACCAGCCTGGAGGCGTCGTTCATGGTCATCTTCTGAATTGCCGGCAACGCGTCGGGACCGGCAACCCGGATGTCGCCCATGTGACTGACATCGAAGATGCCGACGCTGTTGCGAACCGCCAGGTGCTCGGCGACGAGTCCGCCGGCTTTGGGATACTCCACCGGCATATCCCAACCGTTGAACTCGACCATCTTCGCGCCCATCTGCCGGTGCACGGCATTGAGGGCCGTCTTGCGGACCGATGCAACCTCAGAGCTGAGAGCCATGAAAAACCTTCACACGTAAAATATCTTGAGTTGTAGAACTTTGTACGTTAACACGCGCTAGAGGACGGGTCAACGTGACGCAGGGACATGGAACCCCGCGCTTCGCGCGACCCCAAAACTTTACTCCACGGCGAGTTTAGTGGATGATCGGTGGCGCACGGTGAATGTGGTGGCGCCAAGCGCAAACTCGGTACGCCTTTGGATAATAACCTTACTTTCCCTGGCCGTCGGACCCGGATCGGTCACCATACTGGGCCCCTATCTTCTCGGTGCTTACGCAAGCGGCACCCGTAGCGGCGGGTGGAGAGTGCTTGGAATCGCGATGATCGCAGCGGGCGCGTTCATGGTGTTGCGTTGCGACTTCGACTTCGTAACCAGCGGCAAAGGCACGCCGGCGCCGCCCGCGGCTCCGGTTTATCTGGTGACGAACAAACTCTACCGCTGGACACGCAACCCGATGTACGCGGGGGTGTTGCTGGTTCTGTCAGGAGAGGCGGCCTTGTTCGGCAACATCGCGCTGCCGGTTTACTTGGCGGTGGCGGGCCTCGGCTTTCATCTTTTCGTGACTCTCTACGAGGAGCCGCATCTGACACGTACCTTCGGCCAGAGCTACCTGAACTATTGCGCGCAGGTTCCGCGCTGGCTGCCCAATCGGATCAACAGAAACCTTTGAGGAAGCTGGTGGCCCGGGTATCGAACTGAGAAGCGTTGCTGGCTGGTGGTCCACATCCGCCGGGTGCCCCATTCAAGCGAAAGCTTGGGTGGGGTTTTTGGTTTGTCATCACAGCGAGAGCATAAACTACCCCACCCTACCCAAAATCGGGGTAGGATGGGCCACCCCTCCGCCACGCGTAGGGGCCAGATTTTCCGCAAGGCCGCTCTGCGGTACTACCTCCGGTCGCCCAATGCGCGGCGCCAGACCCGCACCGGCTGGTCGGAAGAATTACGGAAAATCACGTTGTAATTTCCGGGGGAAAGGTTCTCTGCGAAGGAGCCGCTTCCGACCACCCCGCTGGCGTGATGTATGTAATCGATGCCCGGTCTTGTGGGCTCGCTTCCTGCATGGGCGCGATCGTCCTGTTCGCGCGTCATGAAATAAAAGTCGATGCTCTTGCCGCCTTCAATGCGGTATTCGACCGTGATGATGGCGGAGTAGTTCAAAATAAACTGCGTATCCCAAGCTTTGTTGGGCGGGATGGTCGACTCGGCTGCGGGAAAGGCAATCTCGCTGGCTACGACCGAGCCCGTCACCAGCAGCACCGCAACAAGCGCAACGAACGAAATGCGGCCCATTCGAATCACTGTTCTCTCCTCCATGACCCAGTCACGGTCCGATGTTGGCGAAGACCACTGTTTTTTCAGCTCTGAATAGGCCTGCATTCTACTGCTCGTGAGCGGTTTCGCAAGCAAAAAGTGCATCTGCGAGCGAAAAATAGGAGCGATGGCGCGAGGGGAAATAAACCGACGGGTGGTCCATCCTACCCCGGTTTTGGGTAGGGTGGGGCCGTTCTTTGATTCTTGGTGCAGAGCATGAAGGCGGTTGCCACGCACGCATGGCAGTCCAAGAAACTACCCCACGTTAGCCAAAAGCAGGCGAACGTGGGGCACCTTCGAACCTCTCGCCTTGGGTGAGCGAATTCCTCGGAGGAGGACGAACCAGGCGGGGACTTGCGGCTGCTACTCGACGGCAAATCGCGCCGACGGATTGATCGACTGTTTGTCGACGTTGTCGGCAATTTTGACCTGGAGGCGATAGAGGCCGGGGTCGAGCTTGTTGAGCGGCATCGACCTCTGCAGCGTTAGCTGCTCGCCCACGTTGTTGCCCATATCTTCCGTCTTTTCCACGGTGTGCAACACGGACTGGTTGGTCTGCGCGTTGATGATGTCGAATTCAATGGTAGCCGAGGGCTTTTTCGTCTTGTCGTCGATGGCCAGGTTGTAGATCTGCATCCAGAGATTCAGCCGCTGGTCGCGCTTGAACCTGGCCGGCTTGCCGTCGGAGGAATCGACGCTGGGACGAACCTTGGTATTGCCGATCACGAAACGGCCGGTGCCAACGCTCTTGGTATCCACCTTCTCCATCAAGTCGGCCAAAATCAGCGAGGAGGATGCCAGTTTGTCCTCGGCATACTCCGGCACCAGCACCCCTTTGCTCCAACTCCCCTTGCGGTCGCCGTTCACGTCTTTCACGATGATGTCGAGCCGATAGCGCCCCGGCCGCAACGTGGGAGCCTTCCAGTAGACGGATACATGTTCGAGCGTTTTCGGCAGCAGTTCGGTCGGCACATCCACCGCAACCGTGTCCTCAAAAGTCTGCGCGACACGGCCGGTCAGGGTGGAAAGCCTGCCGAAAATGTTTATGCTGCCGCGCTGGATACCTTCCTTGCCAACAAACGTAATGTCCTTGTTCCTGATCTGGATGGTGATCGGGGTCAGCACCGTGTCGCCGGTGATGCGCGCGAAATCGACGCGCACGTCAAATGGCACAAGGTTATAGGCGATGCGGTGAGTAACGTCGGACTGCAAATCCTTGAACTTGATCGGAGGCGGCGCAGTCAGCTTGGCCAAACGCTCAAGTTTGTCAAACTGATTGTTCTGATTCGCACCCATTGGATTCGACGGATTCAACGGGTTGGTGGAGGTCAGCCGGTCGACCTTGCTGGCCAGGCCCATTTGTTCGTACATCGTGAGTCCGGCGTTCGGCGTATGCAGCAAGGCATCTTTTTCGTTGGGGTCAACCGAGATGTGGTAATCGTTGCACATGCAGTTGTCCACAAACTCGACGTTGACTTCCGACCCGATGCCTTCCAGATAACGATAGCGCCAGCGCTCGAAGGGATACGTCGAGGTGGAACCGCCGCCTTCCGAGATGTCGCGCTGATACTGGCCTCCGGCGGGGTGAGAATCGATCTCGTCCGGCGGACCCCAGACGATGTAAATGCGCCCGCGATCAGTCCGCCAACCCGGCATTCCGGCGGCGAAGTGCTCGTTGGCATAAGCGATGCGGCGGTAATGCTCGTCCTTGTACTCGTTTTCCTCGGTGTCAGGCGTGGGGTCGCGGCGCTGCCAGAATTGCTCGATGAACTGGTCGCGCTCTTCGTCGGTGGCAAGCTGCTTAAAGGCGGCCTCCTCCTCGGGCGTGATGATCCAGCGGACATCTTCGTTGAGCCATTTCTTGAACGGCCCCTGCAATTCCTTCAGCCGTTGCCGCTGCGCTTCTTTAGCCTTCTTGGCGGCGTCTTTGTCGCTCTGCTTTGAGTTGGCTTTGCCGGGAGCCGTGCTGTCGGGCGGGGTTGCGGCTGGCTCAGGCTTCGTCTCCTGCGCGAGGGCGGAAGCCATCAGCAGACAAGACAGAAGCATTGCAAACAGCCAGCGGAAACCAAAACACCGTGTATGCACGCCAACTCCTGAGAATGAGAGCTATTGCAATTCTATGTGGATGGCGTAAGCGGCGCAAGGAAGCCAGGAAACGGGTAGTGGGCTACTTAGAACCCGTAGCCCTAAAATTGAATAGCAGCACAATCACCCGCCCGCAGAAGGGCGGGTTTTCTAGTGGAATAAAAATGGAACTAAATATCGATACCGACGTGAAAAGCGTGCTGGAGTTTATGCAGGACAGAATTCAGACTGACAAGCTTACAGCCGTGGCCGAATCGGTCGCAGGCATTGCCCCAGTCCTGTGGGGGCATTTTGAGGCGAGTCCATTATGCCCCTTGCGACTGACTCCCGAACCGCTCAGTGCGACACAATCAACTGCCACCGGATAGGCCCGCTTCCCGCTGGATGCTGATGGTGGTTTTGCGGGGGTAGCGGGTGTCCCTCGGTTGAAACATCTTCTTTGCCGCAGACGGCACAGCGGTAAATACCGGAATATGGTGTCGTTGCTGACGGCACATGAAAATCATCGAAAGCCTTGCTTGTATTTTCCTTGAGAAACTTCAAGTATTTGTACTGAGCCATTCTGCACCTCGATCAATAGGCAGGAATCGCGATGAGGGGCCCGGAAGTGCCGATTTAGGTACTTTGGTTTGCGGGCGCAAATTATATACTTGAATTCACAGGGGAGTATGTGAAAGACTGTGGATCGCTGTGGAAAACCCTGGATAATTGTGTATTGCTGTGGAAAGCTATATGATTCTACGGGTTGCAAACAACACAGACGAGCCAAGAGTTCATCCAAGCAAAAAGGAATGGCCCCCCGCTGTTCTGAGGGGCCACCAAGGGGCTATATCCAGATGAGGGCGATTAATACGGTGTCCTCATTCCGGTACAGCACCATGATAAAGCGACCGCTTCGCTTGCTCATGGCCAACCCCCTTTCCTTCCGGGGTAGATTTCGACAGGTGGCACTGCCGATGATCCCGGAAAAGGGGAGCGGCTGGACGCCCCGATTGGCGCATCCAGCCTTGGAAGTTACTGCTTTGGCTTTTTAGGTCCGCGTCTGATCGGGAAAGCGCGGAGGTTGTAGTCAGCCGCATAAATTACGCGGCCATTTTTGAGGGTAATCGAGGCTGCGAAACCGCAGTCCGAAGGTTTGGGCGGTTGAATTACACCTGTGGCCATTTGGATTAGGCTCCTTTGGTTAAACGGGTGAATGGTTCCTCTCTGGTTTGGTGCTAGTAACATCGGGCCAGAGAGGGGCTCTGTAACCAAGTCAGTTACAGTTACGGCAAACTTGTTGTTGACGGGAATCAGCAGGGCGGGTATACTCGAATTGTTGGTTTCGCCCCTGAATCCCTAACCTAAAAATCACTGAAGGCTTGCTCCCTTAAAGCGAGCCTTTTTGCCTTTTCAGGCAAAACTGCACAATTATACAACGAGAGTACCGGGATGTGGTAGTAATTGTTGCGGGCTAGATGGCACCCCTATAAATTGGGTGCGTTATTTCACGCAGCTATCGACTTTTGTTCTCTTTCGTAGGATTCCCAAAGAGTAACTAGGTCTTCAACGGCCCATAGCTTGTCAGTCACTCCGGCTGCCATGGCGGGGCTCATGCGGATGGTTCTGTGAATTTGAATGAAGTTGTATGCGAAGTAGTTCAAGGCAGTTGCGGCAGCGTGGTTACGCAGCTTGCGCGAGAAGCCATTCGAGAGGCGAGTGTAACGGCGCATCTTGCCTCTGACTGTCCAATTTTGCCTCTCCACGAAACTCGTGGAAATGTGCTTCGGATCGGGGTTTCCGGTCACATGGCGAATATCAACTCCAATGCACTGCGCGGGGGAATAGCGCGTCTCGTTTTCCATCGGCGCGCCGTAAATCTTCTGCAATATCGAGTAGTCAACATCGTCGCCAAAGGCTCTTTCAATCGCTTCGACGTATGGCCTGTGTCCATCGCTGGTGATCTGCACTCGGTTCTTCAAGCGGCTAGCAAGGTTGTCAACAAAGTCCTTCGCAGTGCGAGAATCGCGGCTTCCAAGCTGCCAACAAGGAACGAGTTTCGTGTCAGCATCAACCGCAACCCACAGCCAGATGTCGCCAGCATCGGGATGCTCTTTCGCAATCTTCTCGGTGCGCCGCTTTTCTTTGCAGTAGATCCAGGCCCACATTTCATCAAGTTGCAAGCGGCGGCAATTGAGATTGTGAAATACTTTGTCCTGATAATCGGCGCATACGTTGCCAACTTCCACAAGCAGCCGCATGACGGTTTTCTTGGCGACTCCGGTCATGCGGACCGTGGAACGAATCGAGCATCCTTCGATCAGGCAGTTAATAACTTGTGCTCTTGTTTCGCTATCTAAGCGGTTCATAATGATGTAAATATACTAAACCGCTTTAGCATTGTCAAGAAAAAAATGAACATCGCTAAAGAATTATTCGCGGACGAAACCAATCTGGAAACTATACGCCGAATGCTTTTTCGTTCAGGGCCGGAACGTCGAGGCTTCCCCATATCATTCGTATTTCATGCCATGGTAAAAAGAATACGAGAGTTTTGGGCGCAGATTGTGCTTTGAGGTTACCTAGCAGCATATTGGTGGCATGCTGGCTTTCGACCCAAATACCACTTTGTTCGACTGCGTGAAGCGTCATCTCTTGAAGGATGATCTTGTCAAACATTGGAACTAGTGCGGCGATCTTTTCCCCGACCATATCGTCGAGCTTTTGCATTTTATTTGATTGGATAAGAACGAAGGCTTCAGCAGACCCGGTATTCTCTGGTTGAGGACCAAGAGTTACTGGGCAGGAGAAGCCTTCATGATTATTGTAGGGTGTGATTTTCATCCCAGTTGG
>Ga0187889_10001870_pt1 | contig 21697 bp, 25 predicted proteins | sample June2016WEW_7_10_2_FD_132992 | JGI IMG/M metagenome (GOLD analysis project Ga0187889, IMG submission 132992) | Peatland microbial communities from SPRUCE experiment site at the Marcell Experimental Forest, Minnesota, USA - June2016WEW_7_100 | ecosystem: Environmental > Terrestrial > Soil >... | reverse complement strand
GGAGCCGTGGAGTGTGCGCATAGCTACGGGGATGCGAGCGGCAACCACGGCATGAATGTCGTCAACGTGGCGACGGCGGCGGCGGGCAGCCTGGCCAACGCCGTTACCTACGCTGGCAACTTCTCGGGTACTATGACGCTCGGGAACAGCAGCCTCAACACCCCCAGCTCGGGCACCCCATACGGCTTCATCAGCCATGTGGTCCCGTAGTAGCCAAGCCGGCCGATGGAGCAAGGGGAGCCGGTCATCAAGCTCTTTAGTGGCGAGGTTGAAGCAAAGCGGTGCGACGTTTGTCCATATCGGGTGAGTGCCGCTAACCGATGATTCGCACCTTCTTCAACTTACCGCCCACGTCGCCAACCACGTCGTCGACATTGCTCGTGACGTCGTGCTGGACGAACCTTACAGCGTGCGGGACTATTCATGCTGATGACCAAAGGTGGACTTGTGCTGGCGATCACTTGCCTGGCTTGTTCCGCTAGTACCAGCTTGCACCTGGGGCCAGACGGTTCCGCGGAAGGCGCTGTGCGCGGCTCGGGCGGGACGGCATTGCCTACCGGAGGCGTGACTTCGCAAGGGATACCCGTAGGCCAGGCAACCGCGGAACCGGATGGAGGCACCGGCGGCCAAGCCGACAGGGCCACCCTTGCCGGTGACACGGGCTCTGCATGGGACGATGCGTGCGACCTGTATGCGATCTGGGGTTTGCTGGGCATGAGGGACACTGGAGCGTCTCTGGTGGAGACGGGCTGTGGGCCGGACAACGGGATCCTCCTCGACGGAACGATCGGGCAACTTGTGTTCAACGAGAATGGCCAGATCGTGGACGACACCAACTACTGGGCGGGACCGGATGGGCCCAGCAAGAGCGATTGGCTGACCCATGTCGCCGGTTACAGGTGGTTATGCTTGGCCGGAAGCACCCTGGCGTATACCTGCGTGTCAGGCGGCGACTGACCTCGAGCCTTCGCGGTCGCCCTCAGCGAAGCGACAGCGCAGATACGTTCCCGGCTGACTCTAAATGTTTGCGAGCTGTCCACGGGCGGCGGCGCCTGCCAGGGCGGGAGCAACGGCGCTACACCTGAGCAAGCCCACCGTCTACGAACAACTCTACGCCGGTGACGAAGCTTGCATCCTGGGACGCGAGGAACACCGCCACCTTGCCGATCTCGTCCGGTTGCCCGATTCGCCCAAGCGGAACCATCGACCGCATCTGGGCTTTGAGCCCAGTGCGCTGCTCGTCGGTTTCGACAAGCCCGTCCAGCACCGGCGTCTCGATCGGTCCAGGGCTAATGGCATTGACCCGGATCTTGCGATCCTTGAGGTCGGTAGTCCAGCTTCGGGCGAACGATCGCACGGCCGCTTTGGTCGCCGAGTAGACGCTGAAGGCTGGCATACCCTTCTGCGAGGCAATAGACGCATTCAGAATGACTGAACCGCCGTCAGGGATCAGCGGGAGCGCCTTTTGCACCGTGAAGAGTACGCCCTTCACGTTGGTGTCGAACGTTTGATTGTAGAGCTGTTCAGTGATCGCTCCGAGAGGAGCAAAGCTGCCTCCGCCGGCATTGGCAAATACGACGTCCAGACGTCCCTTTTCCTTCTCGATTTGTGCGAACAAGCGGTCGAGATCGGCTAGTTTCGACGAGTCGGCCTGTACCGCCTTCACATTGTTGCCGATTGCTTTTGCCGCCTTCTCTAACTCTGCCTGCCGCCGTCCAGTGATGTAGACGAAGGCGCCTTCCTTCACGAACTCCCGCGCTGCAGCCAGCCCAATTCCGCTGCTGCCTCCCGTAACCAGTGCGATTTTACCGTCCAATTTGCCTGACATGAGTTTCTCCGTTTCTTCGGTCGATTCTGTACCGTGCGGTTCAGATGTGCGGTGGCATCGGCTGGTTTCAGGGTTTTGAACTCCGTGGTATAAAAATACCACCATGGAGAGACTGAGCCGCCGCCCAAAGCAGGGCCGCCCCAGGGAATTTGCGGAGGATGTGGCTTTGGATGCCGCTATGCATGTGTTCTGGGAAAAGGGTTACGAGGGCGCGTCGCTCGACGACCTGACCGCTGCGATGGGGATCAACCGCTCGAGTCTCTATGCGACGTTCGGAGACAAGGAGTCCCTCTTTCGGCGGGTCATGGATCGCTACCGCGAAGGACCGATGCGTTTCATGCGTGAGGCCCTGGACCTTCCCAGCGCCCGCGCCGTGATCGAAGGTCTCTTGCGGGGCACCGCAGACTTCCTCGCATGTCCCGCGCACCCACCTGGCTGCCTCTCTTTGCAAGGGGGATTGACCTGCGGCAGCGGCATGGAGCGCGTGAAGGAATCGATGGTCGAGTGGCGCAAAATGGGGGCGGTAACCTTGCAGAAGCGCATGCAACGGGCGAAGCAGGAGGGCGACCTGCCTCGTGACACCGATCCCAAAGACCTGGCCCGCTACGTCCTCGTCGTGATGAACGGTCTGGCGGTGCAGGCGGCGAACGGTGCAACGGCTGCGGAGCTCAAACGCGCTACGGAGTTGGCGTTGCGTGCGCTACCCATCTGAATCAGTGGTGTCCCGGGAGTCGCCCATGCTTCGACGCGCAATGAGGCGCCACGCGGGGCGCTTCGTCGACGACACGTTCCCGCCGCGACGGCCCGTCGATCAGGCGGTGACCCGTTCACCGCTGCTTTCACGGCTTGAGATCTGGAGGTACGCGGGGGGCCTTCGGTCCGTCAAGGAGCGCTGCGTCCTTAGAGGGGCCGGCCGCCGGTTTCACTGGGTCACTCCGCTGCCGTCGCTGGGTCCCGTATGGGGCGGTCGGGACCGCGTCCTCGCCTTCGCGGTGCCTGCCCGGTGGTTTTTCCCCGAGGTTGAAGAGGTGAGACCGTGACCCAGACAACCGGCAGCCCCGACCCGACAGACGAAGCCAAGTCGCGCCAGAGCGACGAAGGGGCCCACGGTTGTGACGATGGCCAGGACGCTAAGAAGGTCAACCCGAGCGCAACGCCAGGTAAGCGAAGCAGAGAGGCGAGCGCTCATCAAGCGGCCGTGCAAGCCGGACGCTGCACGAAGGTCCCCTTTGGAGTGCATTCGAAGCAGAAGGGCGGCCAAGGACGAGCGATGCCGGTGGAAACTGCACCTTGGACCAGCCTTCGGGCGCATGAAGCCCTACGAGATTGACGCGGCCAAGTTGCGCAGGTTCGTCGGCCTTCGAATCTGCCTGCTGCGATGAGTCCTGATACGATGGACTGCTCACCTGAAACAAAACGCCGGCTTACGGCGCTGAGTGATGCCGCATGATGATCAGGAGTTGTCACCTGTGCGGGGAACTTGGGCAGAGAGTAGGCAGGGCCGGTGGGTAGCCGCCCGCGTTTGAACTGCTGAGATGGAGTTGGGCGGCGGCTCAACGACCCCTCAGCCGAAGGATCTTGGCGGGCGAGGGCGAGCCTGGCAGCACCCTCGTGCCACGGTCGCCGGAACAGCAGGCGTGATGGTCGGTTTTTCCTGTGCAACGGCTCGGGAGCTCGTCCCTTACGACGCTGTGGTGTCGGGCTTCTCCATTCACCACCAACCCGACCCGCGCAAGCAGACGCTGTATAAGGAGATCTTCGAGCTCCTGCGCCCCGGGCGGGATCTTCCTCAACCTGGAGCACGTCTCCTCGCCGTCGCCGTGGGCGGAAGCGATCCACGACGAGCTTTTCGTGGACAGCCTGTGCCGGCTGCACCCGGGGAAGATGCGCGAGGAGGTGGCGCAGACGTACTATTCTCGCACCGACAAGACCGCCAACCTACTGGCGCCGGTCGAGTCGCAATGCCAGTGGCTGCGCGAGATCGGCTATCGCGACGTGGACTGCTACATGAAGATCTTCGAGCTGGCTCTCTTCGGCGCCCGCCGGCCGTAGCGCCGCACGAGTAACGCCGCCGGCCGCGCGGCGGTCACCCAGCGTGGCGGATTAGTCGGTGCGATGTATCATCGCAAGGCGATGCCGCACGAATTCTCTGAGATCGCCAAGCGCTACCGGGAAACATCGCTTGTCCAGCAGAGCGCCGCGGAGACTCTCTTCCGTTTGCTTGCCATCGGGGGCTCGGAGGATGTGCTCGACGTAGGATGCGGGACTGGCAATCTGACGAGGAAGATTCGGGTGGCGACGTCGGGTAGGGTGGTCGGTATTGATCCGGCGGAAGGGATGATCGAGCGTGCGGCACGCGAACACGGTGACGACGGTATCGATTTCGCGGTCTCGTCGGCCGAAGCCATGCCGTTCCATCAGGAGTTCGACACCATCTTCTGCAACTCCGCATTTCAATGGGTGCGCAACGCTGATAAGGCGGTGGCGGGCTTTGCCGGTGCGCTTCGGGCCGGCGGGCGAGTGGGCATCCAGGCACCAGCGCGCTCAGACTACTGTCCGAATTTTCTTTCGGCCATAGAAGCCATCGCCGCTGACGTCTCTCTTGGTCCAACCTTCACGCGCTTCAAATCGCCGTGGTGTTTTTTCCAAGACGCAAGTGAATACTCGGCGTTGTTTGTCCGCCATGGGTTTCAGGTGCCGTTTGCTGAGATCCAGACGGTCGACTCGACCCATACGCCTTCGCAAGTCTTCGACATCTTCGCCTCGGGCGCGATTGCCGGGTATCTCAATCCGTCCTGGGGCCGCGTGGATCGCGGCGGCAGCCAGAGCGGCGGCTACGTCAAGGAAAGCACGTCGTAGAGATTCGAGTTGAGGTTGCCGTTTCGAACCGATGACGCGGACGACGAGCTGTCACAGCCAATTAACGTCGAGCACCTTGCGCGGCGGGATTGCGATGTAGCTGTATTTGGCGTAGCCGAGCATGGTGGCCGCGTAGGCCTGTCGACCTTCCGGAACGCCGGCCAGCTTGGCTACTGCGGGCGAGATGGCGAGCGCAATCTGCAAATAGCCGGCCCAACAAGTGCCGAGCCCCAGGGCCTCCGCCGCGATCAAGAAGTAGGTCATGGCAATGGTGGCCGCTCCTGGCGCCGTAGGATCGGAAGGGGATGCGTGCGCCAGGACCACGTGGGGGGCGTCGCGCAGAATCCTGTCCTCACCCCAATCCCACGCGGCGACGAAGCGTGCAAAGCCGAGCCGCCCAGCCACAGGATGCTGTTGCGCTACCATGTCGGCCGCGAAGTCCCGCACCGCCTTGGCCAGCGCGCGCACCGATTCCTTGCCACTCAGGACGGTCCAAGCGACGGGTTGTAGGTTCATACCCGATGGGGCGAAGCGGGCGGTGTCCAGCGCACGCGCAATGACCTCGCGTGGTACGAGCTTGTCCCGGTATTTGCGGATCGAACGCCGGCGCTGCAAGAGCTGCTCGGCTTGCTCAGGCAGGAACTCGCGCTCGGATCTTAGCGCGCGCAGCTCGCTGCGGGGCAGGAAGGTCAATGCCAAGGCTCCCGTGCGACAGACCGAAACGCAATGCCCGCAGCGCACACACTCCTCGCCCTTGTTGGACGTTGGACGCGCACCGTTGGGTCCCAGCTCCAGCTCGAGCACCGAGACCGGGCAGGACGCGACGCATATACCATCGTGCGAGCAGAGCTGAGAATCGACAATCACGTGGTTCACGGCGTTACCTCTCGTGGTCTCATACCACGGACGCTGGCAACGCCGAATCCCGCCCTATGGGAGAGGGCCAGGCTGCTGCAGCTCGCACTGCGACCCTGGGCAAGGGATTGGCGCTATCCCGGAGCGCGGGCCGGCGCGCATTCCCGCACGGCCCCGCCCAGTCCGCAATCGGACCGTCGTGCAGGAAGAGGGCCTAATGCCAGTTGGGGCCCGCTGGCACCTTGGACGGCCCCGGCCTGGTTCTTCCGACCGAAAAGGTGCGGCGAATGCCCGCGAGCCGCGTAAGCGCCAGTCTGATAAGTGCCGCGGTACCGAGCTGGTGAACGTGCCCTAGACGCCAGCAGATGCAGCACGGCAACCTTCGCCCTTGCTCCAAAGCGGCCAATCACCGGCAAGCCGAGTGCGTGTGTCCTGCGTGCCACGCCACCACCACCGGTAGCTTGCCCTCCAGGGATGATGCATCCGGGCGGCCCTCGCCCGTGACCACCGCCTGGCGCCATCGCGAGCGTTAGCAGCTGGAAGCGTATCTGACCTGGGCGTTCGTCGTGCTTTGAGCGGTCCTCTTGCCTCAGCTTCGCATGTCTTGGAAACGCCACTTTGCACCGAACGGTATCGAACGGCCGGACGGCGGCCTGGCGAAGAACAGGCCCCACGCACACTCAATCGTCGCGCCAAGGTGCGGCGAGCGGGCTACCGTTGGTCGAAGGCTCGTCCTCTCGTGGATAGGCCTCGAAAATTTCAGTAACCACCTTCGCTCGAATGCGTGGATAGCGCCTTTTCATCAGCTTCGTCACCGTCTGGCCATCGTCGGGGTCTTCATCGTGAACGACACTCACGGTGTCAGACGTTTCGGAACGTTCTATTCGGATGGCGCCGACGAAGGTGACCTGTCCGGCAACTGCGTGGAACGTCGGGAGGAAAACGCCGCGCTTGGCCTGATAACGGGCATATCGGCCATCGTCCGGGGTTACAACGGTGATCCCGTAGGTCTCGCTGCCCCCCCGTGGCGTGACCTTGATGATAATCGTCCCATCTTCTGCCCAGGCACCGTACGCGCTGTGGCCAGGCGACATCCGCCATCCGGCGCGGTTGACCGTTCCCGCTGTTATCGACACGCGGGCGACCGGTTTGACTCTCAGCACGATGACAGCGTCTTTGCTGCTTCCGTCGAATTCGGTGCTCGACGGTAGGCTCATTACCCAGTGCGTACACGAACTCCACAAGATGGCAAAGACTACTAGCGTGCATGCTGCGACTCTTGTGTGCATGATCTGGATTCCCCTTTTTCACTGGATCGAGAGTCTTAGGACACTCAGCAGGAACGCCGACCGTATCCAGGCAATCTTATTCGAAGCCTATGTGGCCAGGCCATCCCTTTCTTCGCCGTCGTGGAAGGCACCGCCGGCCGAGTCGCGGCGTCGAGAAGCGCAAGCCCAAGCGAGAGGCGAGGAGAATCGCCCGTGGCATGAGGGACGCCTGTCATGACGGCGAGCCTTCCCAATCGATGCGACCCGAGACGGCAGTACTTATGGCGCTGGCGGCGTCGCCTGGCCAAACTCATTGTTGCCCCAGCAGGCGATGGTACCGTCCGTTCTCACCCCGCAGACAAAATCAGAACTCGCACTGATGGATGCGAAGGCGCCTGCTGGCGGCGTAGCCTGGCCAGAGGAGTTGTCGCCCCAGCAAGCGATGGTGCCGTCCGTTCTCACCCCGCAGGCAAAAGCAGAACTCGCACTGACGGATGCGAAGGCGCCTGCTGGCGGCGTAGCCTCGCCATCGCTGTTGTCGCCCCAGCAGGCGACGGTGCCATCGGTTTTTACCCCGCAGGCTAGGAGATCGCCCGCATTGACGGATGCGAAGGTGCCGGCCGGCGCCTTAGCCTCGCCAATGGTGTTATCGCCCCAGCAGGCGACGGTGCCATCGGTTCTCACCCCGCACCCTACAAACTCGCCCGCACTGACGGATGCGAAGGTACCCGCCGGCGGCGTGGACTCGCCCAAGGTGTTATCGCCCCAGCAGGCGACGGTGCCGTCAGTTCTCACCCCGCAGACAAACGCCCCGAGACTGATGGATGCGAAGGTGCCTGAAGGCGGCGTAGCCTGGCCGTTGGCGTTATCACCCCAGCAGGCTACGGTGCCGTCGGTTCTCACCCCGCAGGCAGAATCAGAACTCGCGCTGACAGATGCGAAGGTGCCTGCCGGCGGCGTAGACTCGCCATAAGAGTTGTCGCCCCAGCAGGAAACGGTGCCATCGGTTCTCACTCCGCAGACTAATAACCCGCCCACACTGACGGATGCGAAAGTGCCTGCTGGCGGCGTGGCCTGGCCTTTGGAGTTATCGCCCCAGCAGGCGACAGTGCCATCGGTTCGCACCCCGCAGGCAAGCTCCCTGGCCGCGCTGACCGACACGAAGGAGGGCCCCGAACCAAGCACTTCGGTCCCACCAGAACCACCCAGGCCTTCGGTACCGGCCGTGCCGGCCGCATTCCCTTGGCCACCCTGACCGCTGGCTGCACCCTCGGAGGTGGCTCCACCCAGGTTGTCGAGGGGAGTTCGCCCACATCCGGTCACCAAGAGCAACCAGAGCGCCCATCGGCCCCGAGCCTCGGCATGCAATGTGTTCCGGAGCTGCTTGAGGCTCGTCGACTTGGTAGGCATGGTTCCAACCGACTCCCGTTCCGCCGCAACATTCTACCGGATGACGAGCCCAGGTGGCGCATTATGCCAAGCGCATTTTGCGGACGAGCGTGGTCGCGCCGAGTCGCCTAGACGGCAATTGACGCTTTCGGGCAATAGCGGCAATCGACATTGTTCCACCGCTGATGTTGCTGCCAGGACTGAGAGCAGAGGCTGGCAATGTCGGCGCTGGGGCCTCAAAATTCTGAGAGCCCGGCTCTGCTATAATCCGGACAAGCCATGAGTCTTGGGCTGGGCTAATAAGCCAGGGCTCTGGCACGGTCGTTGCGTTCCTGCGAGCAGGGAAAGGACTGCGATGCGCATCTCGCCTAGCTTTGCTGTTTTGGCCTTGGTTGTGTTGCCTACGGCCGCTTGTGATGAGACGGGGCTTAGCAGCATCGATGCGGGAGGGTTTCAGCTACTCCCGCCTTCAGGCGTGCTCACACCCGCCAACGGAGGAGCCGGATTTAGCTCCGGACCCTCGGCGGGACCGTTCGGCTCCGCCACAGACGGCGGGGGTCTCGACGGTTCGCTCTCTAGCACGGCCGGTATCCCATCGATAGTGCTTCCCTCAGATGACGCGGGATCGGCTGGCCCGCCTCCGATGAGTCAGGCGGACCTCGTCACGCTGGCTTCCGGGCAGACCTGCCCTTGGGGCATGGCCATCGACGACACGAGCGTCTATTGGACCACTTGCGGTGATCCAACCGGGGGCAACGTACTCAAGGTGTCAAAGGCGGGCGGCGAGGTGGTTGCACTCGGGTCGGGTGACCGACTATCTGGCATCGCGGTCGCAAACGGGAGCGTCTACTGGGTGGCGGGAACCTCGGATGCGTCGAGCGGTGCGATCATGGAGATCCCGGTTGGTGGCGGCGCCATGACGACGCTCGCTTCTATGTCAGGTGACCCCGCCCACATTGCTGCCGACTCCTCGTGCATCTACTGGTCGGAGATAATGGCTGGCACCGTCATGAAGGTACCTATCACCGGCGGCGAGGCCACGACGATCGCCTTGGCCGAGACGCCATTTTGGATTGCGCTCGGCGAAACGGATGTCTTTTGGATGGGCCAGGGAGTAATGAAGGCTCCTAAGGCGGGGGGCACAGCAACGGCGCTCACCCCCTCTTCGTTTCTCACGCTTCTGCCCGCCGGCCTCGCGGTCGACGCAACCAACGTCTACTTCACGTCGGGGTCTCCAGGAAGCATGTCGGCAGTGAGCACGGTTTTCGTGCAGGGAGGAGCGATAACTCCCATCACGTCGGGCGCACAGTCTTCTATTCCTGGGCCCATTGCCATCGACGACACGCGAGCTTACTGGGCGGATGATGGTTCCAACGCGGTCTATGCCGTGCCTCTGTCAGGAGGCACGCCCACCACGCTCGCCATCGACCAGAATAACGTTGTAGCAATCACGGTGGATGGTTCCGCCGTGTACTGGCTCGTCAACCCCAACTCGAGCACTGGTCAAGGAGCCGTGATGAAGCTCTCGCTGACTGCGTTCTAACGCTACGAGTTTAGGCTCGACGCGGCCAAGACAAGGCCCGCCCCCAGTTGCGCATCCTTCCCGCGCCCTGGGGAATTTCCGCATCGACACGGCATGCCGGGTTTCCTCCCGGGTGGTCGACGCGACAGCACACGCCACCGTCTGCTCGTGTGCTGCTCACGATGTGGCCTTGATTGAGCTCGCCGAGGCAGAAGCGCTCAGCTTGCGGGCAGGAATTCCGTAGCCCAACTGGATAGAGCATCGGCCTTCGAATCTGCCTGCTGCGATGCGTCCTGATGAGATGGACTGCTCATCTGAAACAAAACGCAGGCTTACGGCGCTGAGTGATGCCTCCTGATAGCCTGGAGTGGTCACCTGTTCGGGCAACTTGGGCAGAGAATGGGCAGAGCCGGTGGGTAGCCGCCCGCGTTTGAACTGCGGAGATGGAGTTGGGCGGCGGCTCAACGGCCCCTCAGCCGAAGGATCTTGGCGGGCGAGGGCGAGCCTGGCAGCACCCTCGTGCCACGGTCGCCGGAACAGCCAGGAGTGATGGTCGGTTTTTCCTATGCACATCGAGCCAGTTCTTCCGTAGCATGGGCCCGTGTTGTGGCGCCATGGCGTTCTCGCGCTCACGCCCACCTGGGGCGAGGAGAGAAACATCGTCCTTGCGTCTTCCTTCGTGGCCGATGCCCTACGTCGTGAGGAAGGTTGCGAATATCTGCCGGTGGACGAAGCTCTCCGGCGTTTCGAGTGGCTGAAGCGCCAACCAATGTCCTCATGGAAAGTCCGGCAGTTTGTTTCCGATGCCGGGTTGCGCGCAAACTTGTGGGAGATGAACGATTGGGAGGTCGCCAATTTTATCCGCGTTGCCATCGAGAGGCGCTCCGTGTGCGGCCTGCGCAAGATCGACAAGGCAGGCAAGCGGGTCGACGCAACCACGGAGCAACGCCGGCTCGTCAGGAATATCGAGAAACAGACGCGAGGGCACCTTAACTTCTCCGGCCGCCAGTACAAGTTGGTCGTCGACGTGGATCTCGGCCAGGTGCCCGGCCGTAACAGCTACGAGGTGGCCGGCCGCGACGAAGCTCTGCGCGTGCTCGATGGCCTGGCTAAAGAAGCAGGCGCGGCCGGCGACCTTGGCGCTCTCCTCGTCCAAGCGAGCGCGAAGCTGACCCCCGATTGGCGCCCGCCTCGCCAGCCTGACGGGCTGATCCTGCTTCGGCGCATCCGCCAATCGAACACTCCCGTGAAGGACACGGGACCGGCCATCACGCCGTCGCAGATGAAGGACATCCTCTATAAGAAGAGGGTCGTCTCGATTGCCTGGAACGCGGCGGAGGCCTGGTGCTCCGAAGACGCCACCGCAGAGGGTAAGACGAAGAACTATGCGCCTGGAGACTCCGTCGAAGTGACATTCCAGGAACACGACGGATCCCAGCACCAAACGGTGACCACGACCGTTGCAAGCGACAGCTTCGGCGCCCGCTGGACGGTCACAGAGATCCTGCCGGTCAAGAGAGGCGGCCACTTGGCGCCCGACTTGAAGATGGATGCGACGGCCGAGGGCGTGACATCACCCAAACCGCTCGCCGTCATGTTCATCACCCAGCTGAACAAGGTGGTCCACGTCCAGAATCGCACCCATTTCGAGCTGTCGTTGACGGACAACGTGGTCCTCGTCGGCAGCGAAATCAAGTACGTCAAGGGGTGGGGCGGCGAGGTGGTCAAGCTCGGCAACAAGGTCCCGGCAGGCACTGGGGGCTTGCTGGATGGCCAACTGTCCTGGTCCGGATACCGATGGATGAAGAGCGTGGGACTTGGCAAGAGATTCTGGGACGGCACCGCTTGGCAGAATCTTCCCGCCGGGTTTGTGTTGGCCGACAGCAACAATTTTGCTGTAGGGTTCTACCTGCAAGACACCAGCTTCACCTGTCAATACGGCGGGACCTGGCCCGAAGCCTTCACCGACTGGAACATCGACGCCGACGACAACCGGAGAATCATCGCGGCATGGACGAACAACATCGAGAAGACGTGGACGGGAAAGTTCGATCTCAAACGCAAGGAATGCAAGAGCAGCGACAAGCGCTGCTGCCGCTATTCAACGAAGGCGGTCGTCGCCTTCTCCAAGCAGGCCACCTTCTCGACGGGAATGCTCATCGTAGCCGACGGCAACATTCGATCGAATGATTCCCTGCTGTTCCTCGGCGAAACCAGAATCGCTGTTGCCGCCCACGAGTTCGGCCACCACCTCGGCAATCCCGACGAGTACGCCGGCGCGGCGGTTGACACATCGCTTAATTCGGATGGCGCAACGAATGGCATCGACCCAGATTCGATCATGGGACAAAACCTCACCAAGGTGAAGGCGAGGCACCTTCGCGAGATTTGCAAAGTGTTCACCGACGCTGTGACGGGCGCGTTCGGCAAGTCCTATCACTACTTGGTGGTGCCGCCATGACGGGTCCCGCGCAGGGTCGTCTCATGGTGCCTGCTGTGTTGCTCGCATTGATGTCGGTCGCGCTGCCGGGTTGGGGACGCCCGGCACAACCAGATCGGGGGTCTGATATGTCCGAGAGAAGCGGAAGGGTCACGAGATTCGAGAGCGTTGAATATACGACGCAGGGTGGTGCCGACCTCGGGTTTGGCCTGCACGAGCGAGAAACGCGTTTGCGCGTCGACCTCGACACGCGCGTAGCCTTCCTCAATCGCCATCAGCCCACGTCGACCGAGGGTGGAGAAGCGATCGGAACTTTCCGTGCCACCCTGTCGCCCGACCTGGTGTCGCGCCTGCAAGAGGACCTGGCGCGCGCGGACCTCGGGCAGATCCCGTCGGGCAACGCGGGCGGGCCGGGCACGAGCCTCATCCGAATTCGCGCCCTGGGGGCGGCCAAGGATCTCACCGCCAGCTTCTCCAGTCGCGACATGGCGACCCTGGACAAACTGGAGAGCCTTCTTTCTCTGCTCGACGACACGGTCGGTCTGGTGGCCCAGCACCCTTTCCAGGCCATCCGCTTGGAGCTGCAGGTGCAACACACCCCGAGCCGGGCTTTTGTTATCAAGATCGAGAACGTAGGAACCGAAACCGTGGCCATTCCCGATCTCGAGATGCTCAGCCACGAGTCGCGAGACCAGCCCGATCACGGGATTGGCGTACGGGTGGCGGCCAATCCACCCGAGCGCCCGGGCTACACCACGCCGCCACTTCGTTGGTCGCGCGTCGAGGCCGGGCCCGCGGACGGACCACATGCTCACCCTCTCCTGCTGCCCCCGGGGGGCGCGCGTGACATCTACGCCACCGCGTGGGCGGAGTCTTGTCCGTCGGGACAGCTTCTCGCCCAGGCCTTCTTCTCGTTCTACGCTGGCCCCGCGGTCGTGGATGGGCATCTCATGATGCGAGGACATGCCCTGTCGACAGGCCTGGATCTGGCGCGCTAGCGCGGGGAACAAGGGGCTCGTCAGAAGCAGGCCGTCTGCAGCTCAAGGCTCACGGATAGCGCCAGACGCTGCCTGGGGTGGGCCTGCTGCAAGGCCCGCGCTTGCCGCGCCGAGCCCAGCGGATCCTGGCGCCAGTGGGCGTGAGCGCGAACCTCCGTCGCAGCTTAACCAGCTAGAGTGCGACTGGGGTGAATCTGTCCTCTGGCGGGCAGCCAGATGGGACAGGCGTCGTTTTTTCGCGCCCTTGTGGCCAGGCCCGGGCAGAAGTGGGCAACCCACTTGCCCGCCAAGGCCCGGCCGCTTGGTGCACACTTGGTGCTGGCGCTCGGCCCCAGGGCCGCATACCAGCGCGCAGCGTCGCGGGAGAACCCGATGACCAGACATGGTTCTTCCGCCGCGAGCGAACCGATCTGGTGGCAGAACCTTTCGGACTGACGGTTGTCTACCAATTAGATGAAGATACGAGGTCTAGCCTTGGGTCTTGTAACCTTCGTTGGCCTGGTTTGGCCGAGCTTCGCCGCAAGCCGCGAGGCGCAGGCCCAGGCGCCCAAGGCAGAAGAGATTCGCCCCTGCGATCCCAAGGGCGCCGCTTACGCGGCCGCTCGGGCCGATCTCGATGCAATCGATGCCGCCATCAAGAATCTCGCGCCGGCTGCAGATTTCGCTGCGCTCGTCAGCCGGATCACGGATCTGACCCGCCGGCCATGTTTCGAGCTCATGGGGGCAATCTCGGGTAGCCCGACTTCGGCGCTTTCGCTACAGACCTACTGGAATGACGGCGGCTATTCGCGCCTGCTCGGATATCTCGAGCTGGGCAAGCGTACGCGCGTCCTGTGGGTCGAGCCGTCTTTCCGAAGGGCGCTGACCAGCGAGACCAATCCGACAGACCGTCTCCGCGGTCTGCTTTGTCCCGCGGCCGACCAGGCGTGCGCCGCTGAGACCCGAGGCTGGGAGATCCGGGCGAAAGCCACCTTTCTACGCGCGGCAAAGATCGAGGCCGAGGTGAGGAAATCGGAGGCCCGAGAATGGGACCACCGGCACGCCCGGACAGGGCGGGCTGCCAACGATTGCGAGGGGATCGCCAAAGGCGCGCCTGCGAGCGAGCGCTTCATTAGATTCCGCGACTGTCTTGAAGACGAACCCGACAAGCGGGTGGCGCTGCCAATAGGGCACCTGCGGGCGCCGTTGCAGGGATGGCTCGTGATTTCGGGACGGCGGGGTCATTACCACTTCTGCGACGACACCCGAGCCTATGACCTTGCGACCGGTTCTGCCTTCCGGGTGGGTACTTGCAGCTCGCTTGCGCTTTTACCGGGCGGCGCTGTCGATCATCGGGCTACCGACGACGGTCGCCTGCCCGTCGTCGAGATGGGCCGCCTGCCGGCCGAGGCATTACGCGAGGCCACGTGGGCGCTGCTACTCATGGACGAGGTTGACAAGGAGGTACGGGTGGAGGGCTGGGGACGACCAGTACCTACGGGGATTCGGATCGCAGCACTAGGGGATCACGCAGGTGCGTTCCACTGGTCGGGAGGATCCTTCACTACTTCGAGCGGTGATACAGAACTTGCGTGGAGCTATCTGGATTCAGAGGAGGTCAAGTCAGGGACACTCACCTGGCCCGAAGAGCGCAACGATCCAGAGCGCGACCACGCTCTGACCCTGCTCAAGGTGGCCGAGGCGGGCTTCGCTCCCGGCTGCCCCGCGGCTCCACCCCCGCTGTCCTCGATCGATGCGCGGCCTCGACTCTCTGCCAATCGTCTGGACACAGACCAGACGAGCCTCGATCGGGCTGCCCGACTCATCGAGGACGCCTGGCAAGAGGCTCTGGCCAAACAACGCACGTGCGCGCACTAGGATGGGTCATCCATCCAGCGCGTTCAACTCGACGATGCGTTGAAACTCGGTCAGGAACTCGGAAAAGTTCTGCGCCAAGAAGCGAACGATTCGGCCGTTTTCGAGTAGCGCCCGGATGTACCCGCGCGCGATAGTTAGCGCCATTACGTGCTCGTTGTACGTCTCATCCAGCATGCGGAAGTCTTTTTCCTGCACCCGCATCTCGTGTTCGATTCGAGCCAGATGGGGTGTGCGGTGGTACGAAGGCGGCCGGCGCCGATTCAAGACCAACGCCACTCGCGAACTCGCCGAGCAGGTACTCGCCAAGATCGTGAAGGAGAAGGCGGTCGACGACGCGGGCGTGCGACACGATTACAGCAAGTCCCCGAACCTCGAGGCCTTGGCGGCAGCATGGCTCGAACGCAGGAAGATGACTCATCGGTCAGCTAGGGATGAGCGATGCCGGTGGAGGTTGCACCTCGGACCAGTTTTCGGGCGCATGAAGCCCTACGAGATTGACGCGGCAAAGTTGCGCAGGTTCATCGAGCGCAAGTTGGCCGATGGTCTGAACCCAACGACAGTCGGCCACTGCGTGCGCCAGTTGAGCACGTTCTTCTCCGACATCGTCGAGGCTGGGCACGCCCCATCAAACCCGGTGGGCAGCCTGCCGCGCTCCACCCGGCGGCTCTACAAGTCCACCTACGACACGAGGTCAACGCCTTTCCTCGAACGGCCGGAGGACATCAGGCGCCTCTACCTCGCCTTGCCCGAGCCTCATAATACGATCTTCATTTTCGGGGAACAGACCGGATGCAGGGCGGGGGAGGTTCTCGGCATGCACTGGCGAGACATCGACCTGCCAGGCAGGAAGATTCATGTCCGCCAGCAGATGCAGGACGGCAAGCTGTGCATGCTCAAGGACCGCGAGTCGCGCATCGTGCCGCTCGCCACCTCCCTGGCGCCCATCCTCGAGGCCTGGAAGCTCAGGACCGGCGGCGTGGGACCACTCTTCACGCCGACCCACCCAACGCGGGGCGGTCGGCCCGACATTGGACACCCTGCTCAGTTCATCCGCCCCGGCACGGTTCACAAGGCGCTGGCTGCGGCGTTGAAAGCCTGCGAGCTACCCAAGATGACCCTCTACCAGTGCACGCGCCACACCTTCGCATCGCAATGGGTCATGAACGGCGGCTCCATGGAGGAGTTGGCCAAAATCCTGGGCCACTCGTCCACGGCCACCACCCAGCACTACGCGCACCTTGCCCCGGACTTTTTCGGTCCGAAGGCGTTCGACATGGTCGCGGTAGATCTCACCCGCCCGGCCGGGAACGTGGTACATCTTGCGCACTCTGGCGGTACACTTGGGCAGAGAATAGGCAGCGCTCACCAAAATGGCGCAGCAAGACATATAGCCTAACTATTTTAAATCACAAGGTTTGCGTCCGTAGCTCAACTGGATAGAGCATCGGCCTTCGAAGCCGAGGGCTGGGGGTTCGATTCCCTCCGGACGCGCTCGTGCAACGGCTTGGATTTCTAGGGGTTTTCTGCGACCCCCAGACTGCGCGGTCGGCGCGTCATTGGGCTGTTGGACCACTAATGGACCAAACCGATCGCTCTTTTTGTCGGGCACGAGCATCGTGCTCGTGTCGTTCGCTGGCTTGCTGAACGACAGGAGATCGATTTCTCGACGCAGATAGTCCGGCGCGAGGTGGCCGTACACCTCGGTCGTGATGCGAGGATCGCTGTGGCGGAGGATGCGCTGAACCGCCGCCGGATTTGCCCCGGCCATCATGAGGAGCGACGCGGTTGTGTGACGCAGATCGTGAAAACGGATCTCCCTGACGAGCGCCCGCGGCCATAGCTTCATGTTGCACTTCGGGCACCGGCGGAGGTCGGCATCCTTCGCCATCTCCGAATGACCGCATCCCTTGCGTCGACAGATGTGGCTGTAGCCGGTCACGATGCCGGCACGAGCGAGCGCCGAGACCAGGAGTTCCTGAAGCGAAGCCTCCTCGGACATCATCGAGCCGTCATCGTTCGGGAAGACGATCTCCGAAGGCGAGCGCGCGATGGCGGTCTCCAAGTAGGGGACTAGCTCCGCGGCGATGGGAATGGCGTCGGCGTGCCCGCCTTTAGTGGTGTCGCGCATGTACGAGCGGCGCACGCTGATGAGGCGGCCGGCGAGATCGACGTCCGCCTTGCGCAGCCCGAGCAGCTCGCCCTTGCGCAGCCCGGTATAGACCGCCGCGGCGAACAGGGGCCGCCACTTGTCGGGGACGGCGGCGAGTACGCGCGGGACCTCGTCCGCGCTCAAGAACGCCGGAAGCCGCTTGGGCACCCGTCGGCGCTTGACGTCGATGATGGGGTTCTGCGCGACCTTGCCCGCCCGACGGGCAGCGCTGAATACCCGGCGGAGGAACGCGCGCAGATGGTTCACCGTCTGGGGAGCCAGCTCGCGGGTCTTCGCCTGGATGAACTGCTCGACCCGGCCGGCAGTAACCTCGCGCATCGGGAGCTCCGAGAGATCGGAGCCGATCAAGTGGCGGCGGAAGGTGCCGCAGCTCTTCGAGTAGGCGGAGGTCGGCTTGAAGTACGCGTCTTCCCACCAGCGGAGAAGCTCGCCGAGCGTGGCGGCATCGGTCGCTATCGGCTCCAATCCGAGCCGTTGCCGTTCGGCCTTGCGCTCGAGGTCTGTTGCCAGCCGCTTCGCTTCTGTCTTGGTCTCGGCCGTGGTGGCCTGCCTGCACCACTTCCCATCCGTTCCCCTGAATTTGGCGTACCAATGGCCGCCGCGTTTGACAACCGATGACATGGGCTACCTCCCTTAAGCTCTCGAAGCATCGCCGGACAGCGTCTTGGCAGGAGACGATGATGCCGCCTGCACGAAAGCCCGAACCGCTCGTGGATCGAAGCGTAGGAAACCGAGGAGGCGAATGCAAGGCAAACGGCCGGCTTCCGCTTGGTGGTAGACCCAGGACCGGCTGGCGCCGATGAAGTGGGCCACATCGTTGGCGTGCCAGAGGGCAGATTCGTCCGCGAGCTGCGATTCGCCGCGGTTCGCATTCGTATTCGCAGGATCGTTTGGGCTCATCGTAGAGCTCGTGGTTTGCGATTTGGTTGGGTGGGCGGAGGTGTCGAGCGGCAGTTTCATGCTGTTGTTATCGGTGGCAGCACTGCCTTTGTTCCGCAAAGAGTGACCTGCTTGAGCGCAAGCGGGAGAAGACGCTCGATGGCCCGACCGATGCGTGGGTCGAGTCTGACATCTTGATGGCGCGGTCTTGGGGTACTCGAGGACCTACAGGTGTGAACTGCATCGAGCAGCTCCCGGGCACTCATGGTAGCGGGGGGCGTCGCAGGATAGCCCGTGCGCTGGGGCACGGTTTGTTATCGGGTCCAGCGGGGACTCGGTTTCGGGTTGCGGGCAAAAAAAGGATAGGGACGGGCGGAACGAAGCGGCGGTTAGCCCCGATAACCACGGCGTTCACGACGGCGATGGTCGTCTAGGCCATCGGCCGGCTCGCAGCGGGGCGAGGCCATGTCGACCGCGGAGGCATCCATCCCTTGACCAGCACGCGGTTCCGAGCCCGGCATCTGATGATCGGCAGGAGCATGCCAGCGACGCCCTTCGGCTCCCCGTGCCGGACCGGATCGGGACCCCTTCGATCCACGAAGCTTCCGACGCCCTTCGAACTCAAGCGTCGAGAAGAAAGTCTCTGGCGGGGCGTCCCAGCGGTTGACCTTGCGCGTCCGGAGTATACACCTGCACTGCCGTGGCGGCAGCTCGGCAACCTCGAAGTCTTCCGGCTCGGGCGTCGGAAGCGCTCAGGCTCGGTTGTCCTACTGGCCGGGCGCGCCGCCCCCTCTCGTTGTCACAAGGACTGCCAAATTGGCTCGCCGACTTCATTATCGCGGAAATGGGGACAGCTCTGCGATTTCAGGTAACGAAGGCGTTTGTCGGGGGACACCAGACCAGTGTTGCCGTCGTACGATAGGTAGACGACGTCTTTCTCCGGGACGGTGCGGGTCCACCCGGTGAGAAGATCGACGGCCACGCCAACCGCCGTCGACGCCAGAACCCCGTTTGCCCACACGACCTGTGGGTGAATGCCGGCGTCGCCGTACCGCCTTCCCTCGTCTCCGAGGTTCTCGTCGTCGATGAAGCCGATACAACGCATGCAGGGACCGCCGGGAACTGTGAGGATCACCTGCCCGCGCATTTTCGGGCTCTCATCGCCGGCGTTCGTTACGTCGAGGCCAATGTCAATATATGGAATGCAGAAGCGCCGACACATGACCTGCAGCTCCCACCGCTGTCGATACCCATCGACACAGCCAAAGACAAGGTCGCAGGAGCGTAGCGCCGCGGGGTTGTCCTGCCATGCATTCTGGTGTTGCTCGATCATCACGGACGGTGCGGCCACCGACCGGATGAGGCGTTCGGCGATCATCACCTTGGGCGTTGCCACCGCGACGTCAATGTTGGTCCCGCCGATGAGGCGGTTCAGGTTGCTCTCTTCGATGGCGTCGCCATCGTAAAGGATAAAGTTGAGGAAGCCCAGATGTGCAAGCTGTTGGGCAAGGTGCGATCCGCCGCCACCTAGGCCTACGATCCCAATGCGGGCGGTCGCGAAGGTCTCCTCGGCGGCAAGTCCGAGGAAGCCTTGTCGACTGAATCGATTGCTAGGCAACATGGAACTTTCCCCTGTCGAGGATAAGAGGGAAGCCGACGATGGACACCGCGCTACGCGTGGGTTTCTTTTCGTCTGGCAGCCACACGAGACAAGCGCCGGTCCTGCTCGTGAGAACAAGCCCGCCATGAGCCGCATTCTTTGCCATGCGCTGTAGGCTAGGGCCGATCCGCTTGAGGGTCGAGACGTCCGTCCGGCTGAACCAAGTGCCGCCGCTTCCCCCGTGAGAATGTACAAGGAGGCAGCATTGGCCCGTTGAGCGCGTACGTTGGTGAGCGTCGAAGAGGGCATCAGCGTCGATCATCGCGCCAACGGTGCTGTTCAGCAGGTACTGCTCATCGGGAACCGGCACGTAGTCGAACGGCACCACGATCGCGAGCGAGCCAGCCCGCGCCAATCGGCCGTACAGGAATCCTACGCGCTCCAGCGCATGCGCATGGCGGCGCCTCAGGTCTGAGTGAATCTCGTCCAAGAGATTGCGACAGAGGCGGACTATGCATTTCATTGGAATGCCTCCAAATGGCAAAGGACCATCTGGATGAGGCGCATGCTCAGAACCCCTGGAATCCTCCACGACAGCGCATGCCAGTTGCGCTCGAGTATTCGGGCGTGACCGTTCCAGTTGAGGCGCTTCTTCTCGTCGGGATGAGGAGGGCGTTGTACCTGCTCTGATAGGAAGAGTCGCGTTTCGTACCCGTCGCGCTGGACAGGACAGAGGAGCAGGTCTACTGTGCTCGGCTGGCAATGAGCGGGAAGCGTGACGGACGGTAGCAGGTAGTACGTTGCGCCACCCTCCTGAGCGGTGCGGGTGCCTGGAAACGCCCGGACCAACTCGCCGACTTGATCGTCGATGGCAGCCACGGGGTGCTCCTATGATGATCCGCCCGTCGCCGGGAAGCTTACGAATCTCTCATTCCCGCAGATCGTGACTGAGCCAGTCTGGTCGAGCTTGATGAGCCCACCGTCCTTCTCTTGCTGCAGCTGGTCGGCGAGCGCGACCCCGGCAAGATGCTTGATCTCGACGACGGTGTGGCTGCCTGGCGCAATCTTAAATTCCTTGTCGTCGACGTAGATGTTCACGAGCGCTGGAGCTTTAGGCTCCGCCTTGAAGCGCTGCCCTTCGCTGATTTGAACAAGGTGGTCATAGTTGTCGCCGTAGTTCTCGGGCGGCGCGATGCGCGAGAGGTCAAACTCTTCGGCAGGCACGAAGCCGGCGTGTTCAAGGATCACGCGCACGGTGAGCTTCTGCTCCGCGGTGGACTGCTTCACGTCGTCGACGAAGTACACGATGGTAGGGCGACGCTTCTCGAGGTGGAACTCGACATGATGGTGTTCGTGGCCGTCGAGGAAGTCGTGCAGCGCCTGGGCCTCGTCGTGGACCTCACGGTCGCCCGATGACAGCACGTATTCTGGTGCTGCCTGGGCAGAGAGTTCGAGTGCCGTCAGGGACCTCACCTTGATTGATGCGATGGTGTCGACGTCCCTCGCCACTACCACGGAGTACTTGTCGTTGAAGCGCACCTTTACCTCAATGCTGCGGTCGTCCTGGCGGGAGCCTCCATCTACTTCCTCGATGGTGCGGTGCTGATCTTGCTTGGCTCCTCCGCCGCGCGTGGTGACATGTTGCTGCTTGTTCTCGGTGCTCATGATGTCTCTCCTCTGCGGTCGTTTTCGCTGACCGCTGTGTTAGCTAACATAGCATACACAGCGAACGCAGGCAAGTCGGATGGTCGAGCGACTCATCAGTGATGAGCCAGACGTAACCCAACAAGGGAATGGCAGGTCCGGTAGCAGGCCCGTCGACGTTTCCTGCCTTCCCCGCTGAGAGATCTGGACCGTATTGGTGAATGACGCGTTTCTTGGCAGGCTCAAGAAATGCGGGTACTCTCCGAACGGGTTTGGTGATATGACCCGTCCTAACGAGTAAGCGCGATGCCGAACAAGAAGCCGGGAGCGCGAGAATTTTCCAAGAGGTTGCGGCCCTTTGCGGCGTTACCACCCTCGACCCTTGCAG
>Ga0187889_10001862_pt1 | contig 21750 bp, 15 predicted proteins | sample June2016WEW_7_10_2_FD_132992 | JGI IMG/M metagenome (GOLD analysis project Ga0187889, IMG submission 132992) | Peatland microbial communities from SPRUCE experiment site at the Marcell Experimental Forest, Minnesota, USA - June2016WEW_7_100 | ecosystem: Environmental > Terrestrial > Soil >... | reverse complement strand
GCCTCGTTTCGTCTCCTGGCCGGCCTGGTCATCGGCGTGAAAGCCGCCGGACACAAAGCCGGTTGGGGTATGCAATTCGGGAGCCCGCAGTTTCTGGTGGGGCTGACCACGCTGGTGACGCTGATTGCCTTGAACCTGTTCGGGCTCTTCGAGGTGAACCTGGGCGGACGGGTGTTGGGGGCAGCCGGTGGTTTGGCGGCCAAGCACGGGCCGGCCGGGGCCTTCTTCAACGGCGTGTTGGCCACAGTGCTGGCCACGCCCTGCACGGCCCCTTTTTTGGGGGCCGCCCTCGGCTTTGCCTTCACCCAGCCGCCGCCGGTCATTGTCTTGGTATTCTTGACGGTCGGCGTCGGACTGGCCGCCCCTTATGTGGTCCTAAGCTGGAATCCTGGTTGGCTGAGGTTCCTGCCCAAGCCAGGCCCCTGGATGGAACGGTTCAAAGTCGCCATGGGATTTCCCATGCTGGCCACGGCCGCCTGGCTGTTCAGTTTGCTCCCCGCTCATTACGGCCCGCGCTCCTGGTGGCTCCTCATCTTCCTGGTCCTCGTCGCGCTGGCCGCCTGGATCTATGGCCAGTTCGTCCAGCGCGGCAGCGCCCGGCGCGGACTCGGCTTGGCCGCCGCCCTGATATTGCTTGTGGGGGGATATTTTTATGTCATCGAGGGCCAACTCCAATGGCGGTCGCCCCTCCCGGAGACCGTCGCGCAGGGCAGTCTCAAAGAGAGTCCCGGGGGGATTGACTGGCAGCGTTGGAGTCCGGCAGCCGTGACCCAGGCGCGGGCGGCGGGCCATCCGGTGGTGGTGGATTTTACCGCCGACTGGTGTCTCACCTGCCAGGCCAACAAGAAATTCGCGCTCGAGGTGACTTCCGTGCGCGCCAAGCTGCGCCAGGTCCAGGCGAGCGCATTTCTGGGCGACTACACGCGGCTTCCCACCAACATCACCGAGGAGCTCAATCGCTATGGCCGGGCAGGCGTGCCCCTGGTCCTGGTCTATCCGAAAGACCCCCTTGCCGCGCCCATCGTCCTGCCCGAGGCCCTGACACCCGGCATTGTCCTGGCCGCCTTGGACCGGGCCTCGAGGTGATCCTTAGGGCTCGTGCAAAAACAAATTGCGAGGTCTCAATGCTTGCGGTGGAGCGTGAAGCGTCAGAGCGTGAAGCGTCAGAGCGTGGAGCGTGAGAGCGTCAGAGCGTGAAGCGCGGCAAGTGCTGCGACGTCCTCACGCTCTACGCTCCACGCTCCGACTGCCGGCTTCCTCCGCCAGGGCGCGCTGCCGGCGGACATGCTCGAAGTATTCCTCGGCGACGATGAATCCGACGCAACTTGCGGCGCCGCAACGGCAGGGATAGTCCTTGTAGTCCTCAAGGTTAAAACCGTAGTTGAAGGTGACCTCTTCTCCGGGCTGAATGTCGCGCTGAGCGACGATCCAGATTCGATCCTCGATCACCTCCGCTTCGCAGTTGGGGGCGCAGCTATGATTGAGAAACCGGGCCGGGTTCCATTCCACGTTGCCATCGATGTTCGCTTCCTGGTTCAGGGTGAAAATGTACGGGTTGTCCGCCTCGCATCGGCGGAGCGACTCCCCTTTATCGATGCGCTCCCCTACATACTCGATGATTTGGGCGTCCTTGGGGAGGAACAGCCTGGCAAATCCCCCGGTCCCGTGAATCGGCGAGCGTTTGAAAACCATCTGCGCCGTCTCCAAGACCCGTTGTTCATGTTCCGCATTATCCGCCACTGTCTCGATACCTTTCTCTTGCTCGCCTCTGAGTTTCGCCCAAGACGGTGGGAAGGGACAGCTTTTTTTGAAGGCCGAAACCCGAAGGCTGAGCTCGCAAAGCTTTCGGGCATTGGCTCTGCGCTCAATACTGAGGCCACAGGCGCTTCCGTGTCGCGCAACGACCGCACCGAATGAAGGACCGGAGGCGGACTTCGGATTTCGGATTTCAGGGCTGCGCCCTTGGCTCTGCCCCCGCCTCCCAAGCTTAGCGCAGCCCTGCCCCTTTGCCTTCGCGCTCCTGCCGGGCTATGGTTGGTCCGGCAAGAAACGCTATTGAACCCAAAGATTTCATGATTACTGGTCCTCCGGGCGCCCCGGCGCATACGAATCGTCTGGCTCGCCAGAAGTCTCCGTACCTGCTTCAGCACCAGCATAATCCGGTGGATTGGCACGCCTGGGGCGAAGAGGCCTTCGATGAAGCGCGCTGCGGGAACAAACCGATTTTCCTGAGCATCGGCTACTCGACTTGCCATTGGTGTCATGTGATGGAGCGTGAATCGTTCGAGGACCGGAAGGTGGCGTCCTTTTTGAACGCCCACTTCGTCAGCATCAAAGTCGACCGCGAGGAACGCCCGGACGTCGACCGCATCTATATGACGTTCGTCCAGGCCACGAGCGGCCAGGGAGGGTGGCCCTTGAATGTGTTTCTGACGCCGGACCTTAAACCCTTTGCCGGGGGGACCTATTTCCCGCCGGACAATCGACACGGCCAGAGGAGCTTCCTGGAGGTCCTCGAAGGGGTCCAGCAGTTCTGGCAAACGCGCCGGGGCGAACTCACCCAATTTGCCGCCCAGGTCCAGGGGCGGCTCCAGGAGGAGACAGCTCGCCCGCCCAGCGGCCTGCGGGCCACTGAGACCACGCTCCGCCGGGCCGGCCAACTGCTCAAGCAGACCTACGACCCGCGCCACGGCGGTTTCGGCCAGGCCCCCAAATTCCCGCACCCAAGCCAGCCCCGATTCCTGCTGCGCTACGCCAAGCGCTTTCAAGACCCGGAAGCCCTTCGCATGGTTCTCCACACCTGCGACCGCATGGCGGCCGGCGGCATCCATGACCAGTTGGGCGGCGGGTTCGCCCGCTATTCCGTCGATGCCCAATGGCGGGTCCCGCATTTCGAGAAGATGCTCTACGATAACGCCCAGTTGGCCGAGTTGTACCTGGATGCCGCCCTGGTCAGCGGCCAGGAACGCTACGCCGGCGTCGCCCGCGACATCCTGGCTTACGTGCTCCGGGACATGACCCATCCCGAGGGCGGTTTCTATTCCGCCGAGGACGCCGACAGCGAAGGCCACGAAGGCAAGTTTTACTGTTGGACCCGCCGGGAACTGGCCGAGTTGCTCACGCCCGGCGAGTTCAAGGCGGTCGTCCGCGGCTTTGGCGTGACCGAGCAAGGCAACTTCCTCGACCACAGCCATCCCACCCCTTTGCCCAACCAGAACGTCCTGAGTGTCGTCGATGCGGGCTTGAGCGGGCCCGAACAGGCCCTGCTGGCCTCGGCCAGGACAAAGATGTTCGAGGCGCGCGCCCGGCGCATCCGGCCGCATCTGGACGACAAAGTGCTCGCTTCGTGGAACGGCCTTATGCTGGGGGCCTTCGCCCGGGCATACGCCGTGCTGGGCGACCCGGCCTGCCGCGAGGCAGCGGAGAGAAACCTCGCCTTTCTCGAGACCAGACTTTGGGACGCCAACACGCAGACGCTCTATCACCGGTGGCGTGATGGAGAGCGTGACAACGTCCAGTTGCTCACCGGCTACGCCTTTGTTCTGGCCGGGGTGCTGAGTCTCTATCAGGCCACGCTCGCGCCCGCGCATCTGGACTTCGCCCTGGCCCTGGCCCAGACCCTGCTGGCGAGGTTCTTCGACCCCGCCAATGGCGGCTTCTGGCAGAGCGCCGACGACGCCGCCGGCCTGATCGTGCGGGTCAAGGAAGACTACGACGGGGCCGAGCCCGGAGGCAATTCCGTGGCGGTCCTGGCATTGCTGGAGCTGGGGAAAATCACGGGCCGGCCGGAGTTCACCAGGGCAGCCGAGAAAACCCTGGGCCTGTTCGCCGAGCACCTCGAGCAGATCCCGCAGGCGGTCCCCAGCCTCCTGGCCGCCCTTGATTTCTCCCTCGGCGAACCGAGGCGCTTCGTGCTTGCCGACCCTTCGGCTGACCCGGAGAATCCGCAACGCCGCGCCCTTTTGCGCGCCATTCATTCCGTTTATCTGCCTAACAAAGTCGTGCTCGGCAACGCGGGCGCCGTCGAGCCTTTTGCCAGGACGCTGCCTCCTCCCCAAGGCGCCGTCGTTTACCCTTGCACCGGCTCCGCCTGCCAGGAGCCAACCAGTGATCCGAAGACAATCCAGGAAATGGCGGAAACGCTAACCATAAGCCGGCCAATTTGAACCGATTGGCCGCCAACCGGCTCAAACACAAATTGGGTTGAATCATGGTGCAAGATTTCATCATCTGAACCGTATTGGTTATGGGACACGCCGGAGAGAGGCGTTGGAACTTGAAAAAGAAAGCAGTTGAAACGGAAAACATCCGTATGAAAAAACAGAACTTCAGAGATTTGAAAATGACCACCGCGGTGGTCCTGGCCTGTGCCGCCCTCGGATGGGCTGGTTTGAACCTGGGCGGCATCTGCCAGGCTCAAACCCCAGCCAACGCCACCCAGCCGCCGCCCGATTTGCCCCCGGCCCTGACGGACGTAGTCAAACTCGCCCGGGCCGGACTGAGCGAAGAGGTCATTCTGGCCAAGGTCAAGAACGACGGCCTCAGTTACAATCTGACCACCGACCAGATCATCTATTTGAGCAGCGCGGGCCTGTCGCAGAACGTCATCACGGCGCTGATGCAAAGCAAACCCGGTGGTCTGCCGGCAGCCGCCGCCAGCACAGGAGCGACTAATCCGGCGGCCCCGGCCACGGCGCCGGCCGAACCGCCGCCGCTCGACTCCCCACCTCCAGGTCCGGCCCCGGCCGCGACCGTGCCGGCCAGTGCGCCCGCCCCAGCCATGGCGCCCGCCCCCGCCAGCGCGCCCGCCCCGGCCATGGCGCCCGCGCTCGCCCCGCAAATGGCCGCCCCGGCGCCCGCCCCGGCCGGCCTGCTCGACAACTTCCCCTCCGACGCCGGCCTGAACCCGGCATTGTGGACGGCGCAATCCGACCTGCTGATGCGTTTCGCCGCAGTGAAGCGGTGCCGGTTGGTCTTGCCGGCGCTGGCCTTCGGGCCGGGAGGGATGCAGATGTCCGGTCTGACCTTCCCGGACCAGATGATGGGCATCCAGTCCCTGGGCGGGTTCATGGCGCCCTTTACCTTCAGTGCCACGGCGGTGGGCATGATGGATCACGGGGTCCCCTTCGAGGTCACCCTGGTGAGCGCGGATATGCGGCAATGGGTCACTATCGCCGGCCACCTGGGTGGGCCCGGCGTCGGCGGGGAAGTGCGGGTGGCCGGCGGCCTGGGGCGCGTGTTTCGCGGAAGGCTTGAGGTCCCGCTGGGCGGGTCTTCGCCCTATTACGGGGTCTGGCTTAACTACACGGGCAGCGGCCAGCCCATTTCCAGCCTCGGATACAAGCTCTACGAGGCCCCGATGGCCGGCGTGCCCTATACCGTCCAGGTCTCGGCCGGACCGGATGGCACGGCGTCGGTTGCGCTGCTCAACGCTGCGGGCCTCTCCCTGGCCGTGCGCGACGGCTTGCCGGTCGGCCCCGGACCGCTCTACGTGCTGCTGGCCGGGCGCGACGGCCCCGCTTATGCGAATTGGCAGTCGGTCCAACTGGCCCCGGCAGCGCCGGTGGTGGTTGCTGCGGCGGCGGCGGCGGTCGTCCCCGCGACCCCTACGCTCGATTACTTCAGAGACCAGCTCACGCCTTACGGCCAGTGGGTGGAAGTCCCCGGCGCCGGCCTCTGCTGGCAGCCCGCCGTGGCACTCGGTTGGCGGCCCTATTATGACGGCGGGCATTGGGTTTATACCGACGAGGGATGGTATTGGCAGTCCGAATATCCTTGGGGCGACATTGCCTTTCACTATGGCCGCTGGAGCTACACCCCGCCTTACGGTTGGCTCTGGGCGCCCGCTTTTGATTTTGCCCCGGCCTGGGTGGTGTGGCGGCACACCGACGAGTACTGCGGCTGGGCGCCCTTGCCCTTCGGCACCGTTCTGGTCGGTGGCGAGTGGAGCTTCCGCGGCGCCCGCGTGGGCGTGGATTTCGATTTCGGATTGTCCGCGGGTTTCTTCAGCTTCGTCGCTTGCGACCATTTCTGGGAGCATGATTTCAGGCATTTCATCGTGCCCCGGGACCGCTTGGTGTTGGTCTTTGGCCGGAGTGCGGTCATCAACCGCTACCACCTGGATCATGGCCGCTTCGTCAACGAGGGCATCCGCGTGGAACGGATGGCGCAACTCAGCCATCGCGACGTGCGGGACATCAAACGCGAAGTGGCCCGCGACGTGAGAGCGCAAGAACAGCGCCGCAATGTCGAAGAAAGGCGAGAAGACCACAAGCTCGCCGCCTCCGGCCGCAAGGTCGAGGCAACCCGGCAGGTGAAGGCGACCCCGACCAGCGCCAGAGGGACAACCACCGAGACCGGCTCCAAAGGCAGAACCAGCGAGCCCGGCTCCAGAGGGGCAACCACCCAGACCGGCTCCAGAGGGGCAACCACCCAGACCGGCTCCAGAGGGGCGACTACCCAGCCCGGCTCCAGAGGGGCAACCGCCGAGACCGGGTCCAGGGGGACGACCACCCGAGGCGGCGCCACCCAAGGCGGCACCAGCCGAGGCGGCAACCAGCCAGAGAAAGAAAAAGGCAAAGAGAAGTAACGAGGCTGAATGCCATGAAACACGCCTACGCCGCGCGCGGGCGCTCGCGGGTTTGGACCAGGCGGATGACTTTGGCTGCCAGTTCGCAATTCTCCTTGATCTGGAAATCGAACATGCCGACGGCGATGAAGTCCGCCCCGTTCTTGAAGGCGTAAGGAAAGGCCTCGCGCGGATAAATGGCCCCGGCGGCCAGCACCTTGAAGGCCAGCCACGGCTTGGTCACCGTCTTCATGAACGCGATGGTCTCCTCCGGATCGATGCACCACATGTTGTCGTACCAACCCGGGCCGCCGTCCAGCCAGATGAACTCCTTGCGCAACGGCTTGGGCGTCGCCGAGGGATAATCGTCGCTGTGGAGAGTTTTTACGTAAAAGTCGCACGGCACCCGGTTCTTCTCGCAGGCCATCGGCACCAGCAGCGAATGGCCGCCCACACCGACCGGCAAACCGTGGGCCTTGGCCATTTCGACCGCCTTGTGAATGCGGTCCACCGCCCCCGCCTGCACCAACCGGTCACCCGAAACACCCCAGACATATAACGCCACCGCCCCCGTGTCCACCTGTTGCTTGATGTGGTCCGAGAGCGCCCGATCGCTCTGGCCGGCCCGCACCTCGATATGCGGAATGATCTGCAGGTGCCCGCGAAACTCGCGGTTGTAACGCGCCACGTAGTCCGCCCCCGTCTCGAAAACGGTGTTGATGCCGTGCTCTTCGGCCAGGCGCAGTGTCTCCATGAGCTTCTGCTCGGTTACGTAAGCCCGAAACAGGGCGCCGCTGTATTTCAAGTCGCGCGCATGCATCCAACCGCCGATCAGGTTCCCCCCGAGCAACAGGCGGCTGATGCTGGCCTTGCCGAGCCGCCCGCACGGCAGCGTGGCCGGAGCGGACGAGGCCCGGTTTTCGGCGGCGGGCGCTGCGGCAGCACCGGCGCCGTGAGTCACATTGGAAATCGCCGCTGCCGCTCCCGTGGCCGCGAGGGTGGACGCCCGGATGAATCCCCGGCGGGTCAGCGCGCGCGAGGCCTGCGCTCGATCATTCATGAGCCCGGATATTGCGCGCCTTTCCCCAGGGCGTCAATCAATTGCTTGGGCAGCCTCCGAATCGTAATCGTAATCGTAATCCTAATCTTAATCTTAAAAGTGAAAGGCACCCCAGTTTCGGGGATAAATGGCTTGCATTTTGAACCTGCCTGACACAAGATGCGAACGGTTGGGCGCATAACCGCAGCGGCTGTGCCATCGTCCGTTTATGAAACATTCAGGAGAGCGGAATACCGGGCAAGTTCAAGCCGGGGCTGCAAAGGTTGGATTCACCTTGATTGAGTTGTTGGTCGTCATTGCGATTATAGCCATCCTGGCGGCGATGCTTTTGCCGGCGTTGACCAGGGCCAAGGAGGAGAGCAAGCGCATCGCCTGCCTGAGCAACCTCAGGCAAATCGGCCTCGCGTTGACTCTCTACACCGACGTCAATGGAAGCAAGATGCCCTCGGCGATGTCCTACGGAGCGCTCCCCGGCCCCAATGCCGAACAGAATGCGGCCAACGCGGTCCAGTTCACCGATATGTACGCCGGCGTGCCCAAGGACCTGAATCTGGCCAACCCCCGTGTCTTCTGGTGCCCGAGCGACCGATTCGATTACTTGACCAACAAACCCAATGGCGCCATCGACGCGACCAACAGCTACAGCTCCTATCGCTATCGCTTCGTTATCTGGTACAATACCCTCCTGACCCCCGGGCTGAAAACCTCGGACCTCTTCAAGCCGGTGGGACAGATCGTTTATCACGAGAATGCCGACAATCATTACAAGCACCTGGACAGTGCCTACGTCACCACCCAGCCCACGCTCAACGCCATTTATGGCGATTTCCACGCCTCCCTGTGGAAGGTGGTGTTTCGGCAAAACCCAGCGCCTCACTACTACGACCCGAACTGGTTCAGCTACGGGCCGCCCAGAGGGGCGCTCAACGTCGACAGCCCCAACATCGGCGGGGACGTGCATACCGGCTACGACCTCAATTGAGGCGTGAAGCAGTGGAGGCCTTGACCTCCCGCTCGCTCATCGCCGCCGCATCCGCCACCATCACGTTACTCAAAATCATCACTATGACGAAACTTCAAGCAAGCATTGCGGGTGCCATCGTCCTCGCCGGCGTGGCCGTCCTCCTCGTGGCACAGTATCGATCCCAGGCCAGGCTGCTCGCGGAAAACGAGTCGCTTCAGCAGCAGGTGGCCGCATTACAAGCCGAGAACGAGAGCCGCAGCAATTCGGCCGCGGCGGCGAGGCGCTCCCTGACGGATGAACAATTGAGCGAACTGCTGCGCTTGCGCAACGAAGTGGGGATGCTGCGCCGGGGGACAAACGACCTTGAAAAGCTCCGGCTGGAGAACAGCCGGTTGCGAGGCCCTGCGGCCAATGCCGCTCCGGGGTCCCCGGCAACGACGGACGATGCGGAGGCGCAGCAGCAGGCTGCGATGTACGCCAGGCTGGGCGATGCAAAGCAATCCTGTCTTGGGCTCATCCTGTTTGCCCGAGATAACCGGGACCAGTTTGCGACCAACCTCGACCAACTCACTCCCTACCTGAAGGGCGCGCTGACCGGGACCAACGATTTTGAATTGCTCTACCAGGGCGCGGTGGGTGGCCTCACCAATCCCGGCTCGACGATTGTCGTTCGCGAGCGGACCGTCAGGCCAAGCCCTAACGGCGGCTGGACCAAGGTTTATGGTTTTGCCGATGGACACGCGGAAGCGCACTTCGAATCTCAGAGCAGCGGCTTCGACGCCTGGGAAACCCAGCGTATGCCGCCACCGGCGTCCGCTCCGCCAGCCCAGTAAGTTCCAGCGCAAACACGGCTCCTGCGCGATTCGGATTCATGGCCGCTGAGCCTCCGCTTTCTCCTTGGCCTGCGGATCCAGCGCCACCTTAATCCCCTTGACCGGGTTGCCCTGGGCATCGGTGAATCGGATGGATCCCTTCCATTCGGCCAATTCATTCACTACTTTGAACACCAGCACGAATGGTTCCTGTTCTCATAACCGGTTAGCGAACCTGGACGCGGTAGAACCGCGCGCCCTGGGGTTGGATGGGGCTGACAAAGTAATTCGTCCCGCCCTCGAGGATAGATGTGCCGGCCAACTGCCAGGAGGACAGATCGCCCGAAGACTCGATCTTGACCGCCAGGCCGGGAAGACCGCTAATCCCAAAACCGAGGCGCCCGGCGCTCAGGCTGGGCGGCCGTAAAATCGGCGCCGGTACTGAGCCGGCAGGAAATCCTTTGCGGATCGTGTCGTCTCTAAAGTCCGCCACGTAGAGGTTGCCCGCGCTGTCCACCGCCACGCTAAAAGGAGAAAAAAACCCCGCGGCGCTCCCCGTCCCGTCCAGGCTGCCAGGAAGACCCGGTCCGGCCAGGGTCCTTACCACCCAGTTTGTCCCCATCGGCGTCACTTTCCGGATCATGCCGTTGCCTGTGTCCGCCACATAGAGGTTGCCGGCGCTGTCCACCGCCACGGCACCAGGAATACTGTACAGCGCGGCGCTATTCGTCCCGTCCGCGTCGCCAGAAATGCCCGCCCTTCCGGCCAGGGTCGTCACCACCCAGTTTGTCCCGACCGGTGTTACTTTCCGGATCGTGTTGTTGCCTGTGTCCGCCACATAGAGGTTGCCGGCGCTGTCCACCGCCACGCCAGCGGGACTATTAAACCGCGCGGCGCCATTCGTCCCGTCCGCGCTGCCAGTATTGCCCGTCCGTCCGGCCAGCGTCGTCACCGCCCAATTCGTTCCGACCGGTGTCATTTTCCGGATCGTGGCGCTGTCCGCCACATAGAGGTTGCCCGCGCTGTCCACCGCCAGGCCCTCAGGACCATCAAACCGCGCGGCGCTATTCGTCCCGTCCGCGCTGCCACGAACGCCCGCCTTTCCAGCCAGCGTCGTCACCACCCAGTTTGTCCCAACCGGCGTCACTTTCCGGATCGTGTAGTTCAGCCAGTCCGCCACATAGAGGTTGTCGGCGCTGTCCACCGCCACGGCATAAGGACTATTGTACAGCGCGGCGCTATTCGTCCCGTCCGCGTCGCCAGAAATGCCCGCCCTTCCGGCCAGGGTCGTCACCACCCAGTTTGCCCCAACCGGCGTAACTTTCCGGATCGTGTTGTTGCCTGCGTCCGCCACGAAGACGTTGCCATTGGTGTCCGCCGCCACGCCGGAAGGAACGTAAAGCCGCGCGGCGCTATTCGTCCCGTCCGTGCTGCCAGTAATGCCCGCCTTGCCGGCGATAGTGATGAAGGTGTAAGGGCTATAAACCGATTGGGCGAGGCCCTGGATGGCCGTCAGCGCCAACGCGATCATTGTCCCCACCATTTGGCAGGCGGGGTTTCCCATCGTTTTGGTCTCGGCCACTACGGCGAGCCTTGGATGGTGACTGGTTTTGGTTGACATGGTTCTTGTTCCTTTCTTCTTTCAGGCGGGTCGCGCCTGAGTTTTGTTTTTTGTTTTTTTGTCCGTTCTTTTCTGCTTCCGCCACCGTTCGCTGGTGGGGAAATCTGCCGGGGCGCCTCGCGCGAATCCGCTCACGAGGCGCCCGCAATCCAATTGGATCGTGATCCACTCTCTGCCTGGTTGTGAATTCGCACGCATAAACTGGCTTCATGTAGAGAAGCGGAATTCCTGAACCATTCCCGCCAACTGTTTTTAGCGGCCGCCGCCGGCCTGGATCCCCTCTCGCAACCGCGTCCTGGCGGAGGCCCGCTATTTCAAACAGGAAAGGAACCGCGAATGGACGCGAATGGACGCGAATTTGTAGTTTTTGGGGCAACGCGCTGAAAGCGCGCAGCATGTCAGCCCAGGGTAACACCCTGGGAAAGCCGGCCCCCATCACACTCAGGCGCCCTGAAAGGGCGCAGGGCATCTGAGTTACCCCGCCCTTGCAGGGCCGGCTGTGTCATCGGGGGCTGGTTTCGCGGGGTGTTACTCTGGGCTTATATGCCCGCACGCCGTTGGCGTGCAAAATGCATGGCCTTCAACGCAAGTCGTTGCTTTCGGGCTCCAGTGTCACCTTGATCCCCTTGACCGGGTTACCCTGGGCATCGGTGAACCGGACAGACCCCTCCCAATCGCGCAATTCATTGACCACTTTGAACACCAGCACGTTCAGCCCCGCGTTCAGAGCGAGGTCTGGCACCCTGTCCTGCTCGGCAACAAAGACGCGCGCGTCGAGACACTTATAGACCTGCTTTCCATTCAGATAGACTTTCGCCTCATCGTCGCTGCCCACCAGCATCTGGAGCCCGCGCTGTTCGGCTTCGGACTGGATGTAGCAGACGGCGTAGGCCACGCTCTGAGTTGTCTCGTGCCCCAGGAGCGCGTTGAGGTCGATCATGTAGTCCTTCAAGGCCACCGCCCGCCACTTCAATTCGCCGCCCCCAATGGACATCGCCTCTCCCGCCCTGGGCCTGGGCCGGCCTTCGCCCTCAATCTGCTCGACGTCCAATCCCTCCGCCCCGCTCTGACCCGCGGCCAAGGCAATCGGCGCCAGGATCAGCCACTGCTTGATAGAATCACTGGGGCGAGCGACGATTTGGCGCTCCTCTTCGGCCACCCGCTCGCTTCTCCACGCCGCCGGACCCAGCAACCACCCCCACTTTCCATTGGCCGCCCGAGTGTTTCAGTTTCAGGGGCGGCACAAGCGTCTGGCCGTCCTTGAAGCGACTTTGAAGCCGGAACGCCGCCTCACCCGGCCGCAAAACAGAGGAGTTAGAGAGGGCATTTTGGTGGGAGACGGAGAAAAAGAACGGGCGCCAGCCTCGCAGCCAGCGCCCGTGCCACGTCAATTATCGACGACACGCATACAATCTGGGCTGTGATTGTGTCTAAGCGGCGGTGAACCCTGGGCCCTCAGTTTCCATTTTCCGGAGAGACGGTGGTTCCGCGATTCGTCGAGTGGTCCCCGTGATTAGTGAACGGGCGTCGCGACGAAGCCCTCGCTCTCATTGGGACCGTAAGCCCCAGCAATCTCTCCTTCGTCGTTGATGCTATTGGCATAGGTAAGGGTGTCAATGGGATATTGTGGATTGGGGAGCTGGATTTGGGTATAGATGCCGTGCGACAGCAGAAAACTGCTCGAGATTGTCGCACCCGTGGCATCATCCTGATAATTATACCATACCAGGACCTCGTCATTATCGTTCAGGGCAACAGCAAAGCTGTCAGCCGGTACCGCAGGAGACAATGAGGCTGGCGGCTCGATGGAAGTTGTCGAGCCATCCTTGTTAAGCAAGAAGGCGTGGAAATTCTTCGCTGCGTCCCACCACGCGCCGGCGATTGTGCCCTTGTCATTGATTGCAGCGAAGAAAGTCCCGACTGCGGAAGCGCCCGGATAGGCCCACGTGGTGTACTTGCCATGCTTCAAAATGAACCCTTGGGGAACAAACGCAGGCCAGTCACTGAACCAGTTGGGGTCCAGGGTAAATGTCCCGACAACGGTCCCCTCGTTGTTGATACCAAGGTTTTCATCAACGAAAAAGGCGCCGGGCTCCACCGGAGGCAGCAGGGTGATGTCACCATGCCGACTGCGGATGAAATCGTAGGCGAGCGTGAAGCTTTCGTCAAAATAATCACCCACGATCACGCCGTTATCATTTACCCCCGTGAACTCGTTCCACGGCGACGGCGAGCCGTCGGGAAGCGTAGCCGACCACGTGGTGAGGATGCCCTCGTCTAAAATCGTGGCGACGGTGATTGCGGGGAAGCTTCTGTTTCCGACCAGTTCGCCTGAATTGTTGATGCCAAACCAGGTGGTGCCTGGTGATTCAGGGGGTCCAGCGTACACCGTGGTGTAAACATACTCTAATTGGCCATGGCCGGCAGCCAGGCAGGTTGAGGTCAGAGCCAGCAGCACAGCGCCGCTGAGGCTGATGATTTTCGTTGTGTTCATGCTGTTTTGTTGTTCTTTCTTTTTTCAGGCGACGCGCGCCTGAGGTTTGTCTTTTGTTTGTTTGTTGTTTTCCACTTCCGCCACCGTTCCTTGGTGGCGAAATCTGCCGGCGCCAGGCAACACTCCACGCGTGAGGGAGGGACTCTCCCTTTTTCAGGAGTGAATGTTTTAGGCCGCCCGGAGCGAGGCGATCAGCCTCGATCCAAAATCCAAAATCAAACCGCCAGCTCTATTCCACCATGACCTCTTCGCTTGGGTCCAATTCGTTCATGATCGGTCAGCAACCATCGTCGTTCTACTAAGGAGTGCGCCCATTCGGGAGCAAACCCGACACGTCCGACAACTCTTAGCTCTCTTCTCAGGTGAAACGGTCAGATTCCTCAAGGTTAGTGCGTTTTGAATTCCGTCTTTTTCTCCGCCGCCTCGATCTCCGCCCACGAGGCGGCGCGCCACGCGTGGAGGGTCTGTCCACCCAACAACACCAGCATGTTGCCGTCTGCAGAGAATGTGAGCCTCGAGAAACCGCTTGGGGGGGTTATTTTCAGCAGGGCAACCTGCTGGCGGGTAGCCGGGTCCCACAATCGGACGACTGGCGAGGCGCCTCCAGCGGCCAATCGGCGCCCGTCGGGTGACAAGGCGAGGGCAAAATGCGCCCGAATCTCTCCCCCCAGGGTCACCAGCTCTTTCCGCGTTTTGAGGTCCCACAGCTTCACGTCCTGGGCAAAATCGGCCGTTGCGGCGGTACTCCCGTCGGGCAGTAAAACCACGCCGCAGATCGGTGCTTTGGCCCCCTCCAGTAATGCCAACCGCCTGCCCCTGGCGGTGTCAAAGATCTCCGCGGTGCTGTCTTCGTAGCCCGCGCAAAGCGCCACACCGTCGGTAGAAAAGACGAATGCGGCAGGAAACCCGACCAGCGTCCCACGGCTGGCCATTTCACTCAGCACTCGTTTCCTGGCGATTTCCCAAACTCGGAATTTGTGGTCGGCGGTTGCCGCGGCGAGCTTGCTCCCATCCATAGAAAAGGCGAGAGCGTCAACGCCTGCGCCTCGTGGCCCGAAGTTGGCTATTTCGCGCCCCGCCGAGGTTTCGACAAGACGGACCGCCCCGTCTGGCTCCCCAAGGGCGGCCCACTTGCCCAGCGGGGAGAGAGCCAAAGCGGTCTGATCTGCTATATCCAGTGGAAAACTGGTGGCTTCCTTGAGGCCGGCGGTGTCCCACAGTCCCAACGTTTTGTCGGCGTACACCGCCAGGAATTTCGTCCCATCTGGAGAAAACCGGCTGGCGTCGCCCCCCAGTCGGAGCGTCTTGGGCAAGGTGTGCGAGGTCTGTTCTGGCGACTTGGGGGTCGTGCTCCACAGACTGACAATCCCGTCTTTCTTTGTGCCGGTCGCCACGGTGCGGCCATCGGGAGCTATCGCGACGGCCCAGACTTCGTTTAAATGGCCGCGCAGCGTGGTGCCTTGGCCGGTCGCGACATCCCAAAGGCGGGCGGTGTCATCTGCGGACGCGGAGGCCAACAGCTTGCCGTCGGAGGAGAAGGCAATCGCGGGGATCCCGGCTGAGTGGCCGGTGAGCGTCTGGATAATCCCCCCTGTGGCAAGGTCCCAAAGCTTAATCGTGTCTCCCACAGCCCCGGCCAAGGTCTTGCCGTCGAAGGAGAAGGCCAGCGAACCGGCGTGAGTTTGGTTCGTCAAGAGGAGAATCAATTCTGGCCGTTCGGGCCGGCTAAGGTCCCACAAACCGACACTGTTATCTTGATAGATGGCAGCTCCAGTGGCGAGGATTTTGCCGTTCGGGGAAAGGGCCAGGCACCCTGGGGTCCGCCCGGCATCGAAGATACTGACCCTGCTTCCCCGAACGACGTCCCAAAGGCACACATTGGTCCCTTCACCGAGTGCGAGCATCTCGCCGCCAGGAGAAAACGCAACCGGTATGGCCCATCGGGTCACTGCTACGTTGCCCACTGCAACCCGCCTGAGATCGCGGCCCGTCGCAACATCCCATAGGTGCAGGTACGCGTTCTTGCAAAACGTCGCCAGTCTATTGCCATCGGCAGAAAACGCCGCCGCTAATACGCAGCCCTCGTGCGGCAGCACGGCGGGTTCCCGCCGGGCGGTCACATCCCACAGCCTGACGGTCTGGTCCCCACTGCAAGTGGCCAAGACGTCTCCCTTTGGTGAGAATACGGCATGAAGCACCGTATTGGAATGGGAACCAAGCCTCAGCAATTCGTCGCTGCGGCAGACCTTCCAAAGATAGCGCCACTCCCAGCCGCGCAGGTCCGCCCGCCCCGGCTGGGGGCGCTGAAGGTCGAGCAACTTCAACGCATAGCCGATGTTCTGTTCCTCGACGGCTTGCAGGGCCAGGTTCATGTGTGCCGCGTAGAGGTTTTGGCGGGCTTCGGTTTCGCGCCTTTCCGCCCGCTGGCGCTCCTGCATCTCGCCCTGTTGCGCCGCTTGGGCCGCAACCCGCTGCCGCATTTCAGCATTCCTGGCCCTGCTGGCCACAATGGCCTGCCAACTGCTAATGCCGATTCCAACAACCAATGCCGCCACTACCACCGCCGCCGCCGTAAACGCCACCTTATTACGTCGCCATGCCTTCTGGAGTCTGTAAGCCGCGCTCGGCGGGCGTGCCACCACCGGCTCATTGGTCAAGTGGCGCTCGATGTCCCTGGCCAGTCCGTTGGCCGTCTCGTAACGGCGCGCGCGGTCCTTCTCCACCGCCCTCATCACAATCCAGTCCAGATCCCCGCGGAGCAGGTGCAGGAGCTTCGGTGCTTCGACCCCGCGCCGCTTGGCCGTGGCCGTCAGTTCGCCTGCCAGCATCGTGCTCAGGCGGGTCGAGGGCCGGACCGGTTCCTTTTCACGAATCGTGCGGCGCATCGCCTCCAAACCAGTGGCCAGCAACTCCTTCGCGTCAAACGGCGTCTTGCCCGTCAACAGCTCGTAGAGCAGCACGCCCAGGCTGTAGATATCGCTGCGCGTATCGATGTCCAACCCGGTCATCTCGGCTTGTTCCGGACTCACGTAGGCGGGAGTGCCGATGAATTGATGAAGCTCGGTATAGACGGTCAAATCCGCCAGCCGCCCCTCGGTTGCCTTGGCAATGCCGAAATCAATCACCTTGGGCACCGGCACCCCGTCGTGGAGAGTCACCAGAATGTTGGAGGGCTTGAGGTCGCGATGGATGATTCCCTTCTGGTGCGCGTGCTGGACGGCCCGACAGACCTGGATGAACAGGTCCAGACGCTCGCGCGTAGGCAGCTGATTCTGGTCGCAGTAATCGGTGATGCGGATGCCCCGAACCAACTCCATTACGAAGTAAGGTCGCCCGGCCTCCGTGGAGCCGGCATCGAGCACCTTGGCAATGTTCGGATGGTCCATCATCGCCAGCGCCTGGCGCTCCGCTCCGAACCGGGCGATGACCTGCTTGGTGTCCATGCCCAGCTTGATGACCTTCAGCGCGACGCGCCGGCGCACCGGCTCGGTTTGCTCCGCGACATACACCACGCCACAACCGCCTTCGCCGATCTTCTCCCTCAACTTGTAGCGGCCAATCACGGCGCCGATGCTTTCACCAACCAACGGCTCAGAAAGCGGCATCGTCTGCAAATCGGCCGCCGGGTCCTCAAGGAAACGATCCTTGGCATGGCGCCGGAGCAGCGACTCCAAACGGGCGCGCAACGGCGCATCGTTGCCACAAGCTGCGTCCAAAAACGCCGCGCGTTCGCCGGGAGACGCCCTCTCCAGCGCCGCCAGGAAAATCTCCCGCTCGCGGTCCAACGACCCATCTGAATTGGCATCCATAAACTCAGTTCATGCAGAGAAGCGGAATTCCTGAACTCTTCCCGCCAAGTTTTTTTGGGCCCGTGCAAATATTGATTCCGATTGTTTTATCGAAGTGCGCAGCCAAAGCGCGGGAATGCCGCGCACTCCAGACGCTTGGCGACACGCGAACCGGCCCTCCAACTGGCCAAGCGTTTGGAGTGCGTCCCGATGCATCGCGGACGCTTTGTGCCTCCCCTTCTGTGCCACCGCAGCCATAATTTCAAAATGTCAGAATCGCGTCCCAACCTCGGCCTTTGTCATTGGACAAGACCTTAGCCGCCGCCGGACTGGATTTCCTCCCGCAGCCACGTCTTGGCGAAGGTCCACATTCGTTCGGCAGTGCGCAATGGCAGGCCAAGAGACTCGGCGGCCTGGGCCATGCTCAAGCCGACAAAGTAGCGCAACTTGACCAGGTCGGCGGACACCGGATCGCGGAGGGCGAGTTGGTCGAGCGCCTCGTGGACCGCCAGCATCTGATCGTCCTGCGAGATCGCCTGGATTTTGGAATCCGACAACTCCGTGCGTTGGGGGTTGTGCCCGCGCTTCCCGGCGGTTCGCTGCCGCGCGCGATCCACCAGGATGCGGCGCATCGCTTCGGCGGCGGCCCGGAAGAAATGCTCGCGGCCGTTCCAGCCCTGGCTGCCGGCCCCCGCGAGCCGCAGCCAGGCCTCGTGCACCAGCGCCGTGGGTTGAAGGGTCTGGCCCGGCGCCTCGCCGGCCATCTTTGCCGCCGCCAGGCGGCGCAACTCCTCATAGACCAGCGGCAGCAGCTTCCCGGCCGCTTGGGGATCTCCGGTCCCAGCCGCCTCGAGGATCTCAGTCGCTTGTTCCCGCGCCGGTTGCATGAATCACTTCCCCGGCCCCCGCTTCCCCACGAGGAAGCGCACATCAGCCCGGGTAACTATTCATATCGTAGGCCAGAATCGGCCAAAGCGCAACGAAAGCCCGGCTGGTTGACGGCTTGGCCTGGACACCCGATATTGCACGGTGAATGGAGTTAGTCGTCCGGAGCACCGTCATGCCATCGCTGTCCTGGGCGGGGCGTCTTTTCTTTGCCGGCTTATACTCTGCCTCGGCAGTGCGTCCGCCCTGGCGCAGAGCACGGACGTGCTCACGTACCACAACGACAACGCCCGCACCGGACAGGCCCTGCAAGAAGAGATACTCGGTCCCGACAATGTCAATACCAACCACTTTGGCAAGCTGTGGGTCCTGCCGGCCGACGGCAAGGTGGACGCACAGCCGCTCTACGCCGCCGGGATAGCGATACCCGGAAAAGGCGCGCGCAATGTGCTCTTCGTGGCGACCGAACACGACTCGGTCTATGCCTACGACGCCGACAGTACGAACCGGTTCTGGCGCGTCTCCATGCTGGGCAGCGGTGAGACGCCTTCGGACGACCGGGGCTGCAGCCAGGTTACGCCGGAAATCGGCATCACCGCGACCCCGGTCATTGACCGCGGGTTAGGTTCCAACGGCGCCATTTTTGTGGTGGCGATGAGCAAGGACGCCTCCGGCCACTATTTCCAGCGCCTGCACGCGCTGGACCTGGCGAGCGGCTCCGACCGGGTTCCCCCCGTGACGGTGGCGGCGAGCTACCCGGGCACCGGCGCCAACAGCAGCGGGGGCCGCGTCATCTTCAATCCCGCCCAGTACAAGGAACGCCCGGGCTTGCTGTTGTTGAACGGCATTGTCTATACCGCCTGGTCGTCGCACTGTGACATCAGCCCATACACCTGCTGGCTCATGGGCTATGACGAGCAGACTTTGGCGCAAACCAATGTTCTGAACCTGACTCCAAACGGCACCGAAGGCTCGGTTTGGATGAGCGGGGCCGGGCTGGCGACCGATGCCGAAGGCAACATCTATTTCCTGGCCGCCAACGGGACCTTTGACGCCACGCTCGATGCCAACGGCTTTCCCAGCCGGGGTGACTTCGGCAACGCCTTCATCAAGGTTTCCACCACGAGCAACCAACTCGCCGTGGCGGATTATTTCGCCGGCTACACCAACGCTTACGAAAACGACCATGACCTGGACCTGGGTTCCGGGGGCGCCCTTGTGCTGCCCGACATGCTGGACGCCCAGGGCCAGCCCCGGCACCTGGCCGTCGGCGCCGGAAAGGACCAAAACATCTACGTCGTGGACCGGGAGAACATGGGCAAATTCAGCGCCGCCAATAACCACGCGCTATACCAGGAACTGGGCAACGCCCTGCCGGGCGGCGTGTGGTCCATGCCGGCTTGCTTCAACGGCACGCTCTACTACGGCGCGGTGGGCCAGCGAATACGGGCATTCCCTTTCCAAAACGCCCGGTTGGGAGCCCCCTCATCACAAACCCCGGGTTCGTTCACCTACCCCGGCGCAACGCCGAGTGTGTCGGCTAATGGCACTGCCAACGGCATTGTATGGGCGGCAGAGAACACGGCCCCCGCCGCGTTGCACGCCTACGCGGCCACCAACCTCGCCCTCGAGTTCTACAACAGCCATCAGGCGCCGAACGGCCGGGACCAATTCGGCACCGGCAACAAATTCATCGCGCCGACCATCGCCAGCGCCCGGGTTTACGTCGGCACAACCAGCGGGGTGGGCGTCTTCGGCCTGCTGGATGCGGCGACGTTGACCCCGCTCCAGGCCTGGCGCGCCGCCAATTTCGGGAACCCCTCCAACGTCGGCGCCGGCGCCAATGGGGCCGCCCCGGCCGGTGACGGCGTGGTGAACCTGATCAAGTATGCGCTCGGGCTCGACCCCTTCACACCGGCCCAGCCCCAGGAACTGCCGACCGGGAGCCTCGAAGAAGAACTGGGCCAGAGCTACGCCACCCTGACCGCCAACCGCGCGGCGCAGGCGCCCGACATCACGTATGTCGTCGAGGTCTCAAGCGATCTGCGCACTTGGACGTCCGGCCCCGGAAACACCGTTACCCTGGAGGACACCCCGGCCCAACTTGTCGTGCGCGACGCAACGCCGCTCGGCGTTGCGCCCCGCTTCCTGCGCTTGGTGGTTTCAAATCCTTAAGCCCCCGGTTTCATCGCCCGGCTGCCGCTGCCGGCGGCAAACCCGCATCATCGACCGCCCGGCGCAGAAGGTCCTTGAGGCCCAGTTCCCCCGCCCATTCATCCAGATAAGCGCGGTCCAGCGCCGCGCCTTGGACCTTGAGGACGCCCAAAACGTCGTTCCACTGGCGGTCGGACACACCGCTGCCGTCACGATACCATTGCAGCTTGGCCAGAATCGTGTCTTCCGGCGAGGCGACGTAAAATGATGTCCGACCGTCCGGATCGGTCGTCTGAAGCACGCGGCGGCGCATTTGCATCAGATGGAACGGGTCGGTCCGGGCCACGAAAACATCCACCTTCAGCATGGTTTCCAGAATCCCGAAGCCGAGCAGTTCAAGTCTTTTCTGTTGTTTGAAAACAACCGCCATTGGTACGGACTGCACCGGCAGGGAGGGCGCATTTGCTCCAACATGAGTCAACTGCGGTCGGCTCTGGCGCTACTGTTGGACGAGCAGAAGTCCATCACGACGCGATGGGATTCGGTGACCGGCATGGTGCTCGGCATGGACAGGGCTGTAATGAGCGCCATCCTCATGGTAGCCCACCCCGACAGGTACGGCGTGTGGAACAACACATCCGAAGGGGCATTGAAAACCTTGAGGCTGTGGCCGGATTTCAGCTACGGGACGAGCTTTGGTCAGAAGTATGCAACCGTTAACAGTCTGCTCATCCAGCTTGCCGCGGACCTTCAAATCGACCTCTGGACGCTGGATGCGCTTTTTTGGCGATTGAAAATGAGGGATAGTAACGGCGAGCCGCCGCCTGGTCCAATCGCAGACGGAATACGCGCGGATGACCAGCAGGGTTTCGGGCTTGAGAGGCATCTGCACGATTTCCTGTTCGAGAATTGGGACAAAACTGAGTTGGGCAGGGAGTGGGAACTGTACGCGGAGAACCGCGACCCGGAACGGGCCTATGAGTACCCCACTGGCGTTGGTAACATCGACCTTCTGGCGAAGCATCGCAGAGCGTCGCGCTGGCTTGTAGTTGAGCTCAAACGCGGCCAGACGAGCGATGACACGGTGGGGCAGGTTCTACGCTATATGGGGTGGGTGACTAAGGAATTGGCAAGCCTCAAAGAGAGCGTTGAGGGCTTGATTATCGCCCGGTCCGTGGACGACAAACTCCGCTACGCAGTCAGTGTAGTCCCCTGCGTGAAGCTCCTGGAGTATAAAGTGTCTTTCCACCTTCACGCCCCTAACCCGGATATTTCATAAGGCTCCTGACTTTTCGCCTCCGGCATGATTTTTTGGGAAGAATTTGCCCGGATCGCGGCATTTTTTCGACCCGGCTGCTAAACAGGGCGCGATCGCCTCTTTTGTCAAACAAAAAGGCCGTTTTT
>Ga0187889_10001860_pt1 | contig 21776 bp, 19 predicted proteins | sample June2016WEW_7_10_2_FD_132992 | JGI IMG/M metagenome (GOLD analysis project Ga0187889, IMG submission 132992) | Peatland microbial communities from SPRUCE experiment site at the Marcell Experimental Forest, Minnesota, USA - June2016WEW_7_100 | ecosystem: Environmental > Terrestrial > Soil >... | reverse complement strand
GGGCTTCATGTTCCTCTCGCAAAAACCGATTCTCTACGCCGTCAACATCAGCGAGAGCACTACGCTGGGCGACGACCTGGAGGCTGCAGTCAGCCGCTTCAAGCTGGACGATATTGCGCACCGGCCCAACGCCGGCGCAACGGCCATCTGCGGCAAAGTGGAGGCCGAGCTGGCGGAGATGGACGACGAGGAGGCGGCGGAGTTTCTGGCGAGCTACGGGCTGCGTGAGAGCGGGCTGGTGCGGCTCATCCATAAGAGCTATGAGTTGCTGGGGCTAATCAGCTTTTTTACCACCGGCGAGGATGAGTGCCGCGCCTGGACGGTGCCGGTGGGCTTCAAGGCGCCGCAGGCCGCTGGGGCCATTCACACGGATCTCGAACACCACTTCATCCGCGCTGAAACCATCCGCTGGGACAACCTGCTGGCCGCCGGCTCCGAAGCCGCGGCGCGGGCCAAGGGAACGTTGCGCCTTGAAGGCAAAGAGTACGTGGTGCAGGATGGCGATGTGGTGCACATCCGGCACAGCGGGTAGAGTTAAATGCTGAAGATCTCCCTCATTCTCGGCACAATTGCCGCGCTGGCCGATGTGGCCGGCGGATTTGTATTGGTGCGTGCCAAGGGAGTGGAGCGCTATCTGCGCTATTTTGTCGCTCTGGGCGCGGGCTTCCTGATGGCCACGGCCGTGCTGGAGATGATCCCCGAAAGCCTGAAGCAGAGCCAAAGCCTAGCGCCGGTCCTCATCATGGCCGGCTATTGCGTGGTGCACCTGCTGGAGCATACCATCAACGCCCACTTCCACTATGGCGAAGAGACGCACACCGGCGAGTTTGTTTCGCATCACACCAGTTACTCGGTACTGGCTGGCCTCAGCGTCCATGCGCTTTTTGATGGCGTGGCCATCGGCTCGGGGTTCGTGGTCTCCAACTGGCTGGGCTGGCTGGTCTTTCTGGCTATTTTGCTGCACAAAGCGCCGGAGGGCTTCACCATGGCTTCGGTGATGCTGGCCAGCGGACGCAGCCGCGCAGCAGCTTTTTATTCTGCCGTGGCGCTGGCTGCTGCCACATTGGTCGGCGTGCTTGTGATAGGGGTGTCTCCACGCCTGGTGCTGTACGGATTGCCCCTCTCCGCCGGCGTGGCTCTTTACGTGGCGGCCACCGACTTGGTTCCTGAGGTCAATCGCGAGCCGGGCATCCGCATGGCGCTGGTCTTCTTTGCAGGTGTGGGTGGATTTCTGTTGCTGCGGCTGCTGTTGCCTGCGCTTTAGTCGACGTTCGCCTCAGCCTTTGCGCCAAAACCCGAATCTCTCCGCATAAAGCCGGGCCAGCAGCTTGGCGTAATCCCAGCCCACTTTGAAGTTGGCTTTGCTCGTCCCGCGATTGCGGCTGCCGAAGGCCAGCGGGACCTCCGCCACCGAGCGCAGGCGGCCGCGCACCAGAATCTCCAGCAATAATTTGAAGCCGGAGGGCTGGAAGGCAATTCCATGAACGCACGCGCGTCGAACCAGGAAGAACCCAGTCATCGGATCATGAGCGCGGATTCCCGCTCGCTGAATGGGCCATGTGGCCCAGACCGCTGCGGCAGAGAGCAGCTTTCGGACAGGATTCCACTTGCCCACCTCCCCGCCCGCCGTGTAGCGACTGCCAATCGCCAGGTCATTGCCGGCCAGAATGGCTGAGATCAAGGCAGGCAGCAAATCGGGAGGGTGTTGCCCGTCGGCATCCATCACGCCCAGAATCTCCGCCTCCGTATGCCGCCAGCCGTAAAGAACAGCCCCGGATAAACCGCGTTCCCCTTTGCGGATCAACAGGCGCACGCGCGGGTCCTCGCGGGAGATGGCGGAGACAATCTCCTCGGTGCCGTCGCGGCTGTCGTCATCGACGACAATGATCTCGTAGGCCATTCCCAGGGGATCGAGCACGGAGCGTACGCGGCCCAGCAATCCGCGAAGATTATCCGCCTCACGCAGGGTTGGAATAATCAGTGCCAGCCTGTTTTGATCATGCTCCTGCGCTTTTGTCGCTGGCTTAGTCCGCGTTGCCGCGCCATTCGACGCCGTGTAGGATGATGCTATCTCTGTTGGTGACATATCAAGATTGAGTATATGGGGTTTATCCGTTTGAGGCGCTATCTTCCGGTTAATTATTTACTGATCTTGTCTTTCTCGATACTCGGCCTGGCCGTGATGGGCTACCATCCCGGATTCGAAGACGATGGCATCTATCTTACTGCCGTGAAATTCAAGTTGAATCCTGCGCTTTTCCCTCACGACTCCAGTTTTTTTCTCTTTCAAATGCAGGCCAGCTTCTTTGACAACTGGGTTGCAGGGTTTGTTCGCTGGACTGGAATTCCCCTCTCCGTCACAGAGCTTCTCTGGCAATTTATCTCCATCGCGTTGATTGTCTTGGGCTGCTGGATGATTGCGCGCAAGCTGTTTTCTGAGGCGCGGGCGCAATGGGCCGGTGTCGCCCTGGTTACCGCCATGTTTACCCTGCCGGTCTCCGGAACCGCGCTCTACATTGTCGATCAGCATCTGCACCCGCGCAACATGACCACGGCTCTTATTCTGCTGGCAGCTTCTCGAATCCTTTCCCGCAAAAACTGGCAAGCTGTTCCCTTCCTGTTGCTGTCGGCTATGCTGCATCCCCTCATGGCCGCGTTCGGCGTCTCCTTTTGTTTTTTTCTGGCTATGGTTCTGCTGGTACCACCATTGTCTTATTGGCTGCGGCGCCGGCGAGCTCCCGAAGGAGGTTCCGGAGCGTCCGCTATTATCCCCCTGGGCTGGGTCTTCGAGCCGCCCACGCCTGCCTGGCGCGAGGCGCTAGGTACACGCAACTACTTATTTCTCTCCCGCTGGGCCTGGTATGAGTGGCTGGGAGCGTGGGCGCCACTGCTTCTCTTCTGGTTGCTCTGGCGCATCGCGTGCAAGCGCGGCGAGATGCTGCTGGCGCGCTTTGCGCTGGCCGTATTCCTTTACGGGGTCTTTCAAATGGCGATAGCCTTTGTCATGCTGGGATTCCCTGCCCTGGACCGGCTTGTTCCCCTGCAGCCGATGCGCTTTCTCCATTTGGTTTATATCTTTATGTTCCTGGTGGGCGGTTGCCTACTGGGCAAATATCTGCTCAAGGCCAGCATCTGGCGCTGGGCGGTTTTTTTACTTGTCATCAATGCAGGGATGTACGCCTCGCAGCGGCTGCAGTTCAGTGGCAGTCAGCACCTGGAACTGCCCGGATGCGTCTCCGCCAATCCATGGCTACAGGCCTTCGACTGGATTCGCCAGAACACGCCTGCCGACGCCTATTTTGCCCTCGACCCCGAGTACATGGCCGCGCCCGGAGAGGACTATCACAGCTTCCGCTCTGGCCGAACGCAGCCAGTTGGCAGACTTCATCAAAGACACGGCGGTGGTGACGCAGATTCCAAAGATGGCCGAGGTTTGGAATCGGCAGATTCAGGCCCAGAAGGGCTGGACCCGCTTCCAGCTTGCCGATTTCGAGCGCCTGAAGGCGGAGTTTGGCGTCAACTGGGTGCTGGTTGCCTATCCTCAGCCAGCCGGCCTCGCCTGCCAGTGGCACAATGACAGCCTGACTGTCTGCAGAATTCCTTAATCAGCGGTTAGTGAACAGTTCCCTGACGCTGAAAACTGTCCACTGACCACTGACCTCTGGTTTAGAAGGCGTAGGATAGGCCGAAGGCCGCGCGGTCCTTGGTATTTAGTACGGGATTCTGGAGACCGTCGCTGGCGTGAAGTACGCCCACATCGATGTTCAGCTTGTGCTTAGGCGAAGGAATGAAGCGGGCGGCATAGACCACCGTAGTAGGAATGTCGAGACCCTGACCTAAGCCAAGCTTGACCCGTTGCGGCTGCTGCGCGGCCTCGGAACCCAGGATGAGGGTGCTCTTATTGGGTAAGGTGAAGATAAAGGCCAGGGCGCCAAAGCCGCGCGCCGAGAAGCCTGGAGCGTTGCCGCCCAGGCCCCACACCGAGGCGTCCGTGCCGCGCAAGCCGGCGTTGAACAGGATCGGCACCTTCTTGATCCCGGTGAAGACCCTGGTTCCCACGAGGTAGATGTCGCCGTTCCGGGTACCTTGATGGAAAATGGCGCCCGAAGACGTTCCCTCGGGGGCTCCGTTGTAGACATTGTTATCGTGGAAGCGGTAGATTCCGCCCACGGCAATCGACCCAAGTGCCTTGCTTGTAAGAACGGTAGCCTTGCCGTGGAGGATGCTGAAGTCCTGAGATAATTTGTACTCTGGCTGCACGACAACCCCGTCGATGGGCAACTGATTTGACCCGGCGTGGATCTCCTCGGTGATGCCGAACTCGAAGCGCTTGGCAAAGCCTTCGGTAACGGAGACGGTGCTGTAGTCGCCAACCACGTTGCCGGCGGCCAGGAAGTGATAGCCGACGACGGGCTTGCCAAAGCCCTTGGCCGGGGAGGCGGCGGTGCTGGCCAGCGGTGTGACGAAGATGCCCGTGGGGCCTTCATAGCCCAGGCTCTGCGCCTGCGCGGTGTGTGAGGCAAGGGCAAGAACGAAGAGCAAGGCAAGTACTGCCCAGTAGCTCTTGAACACTGACGAATGGAAAATGGATGCAAAGACACGCATAGTAGTTATCTCCTTTGATGAAATTTGCGTTGAAGGGGAATCATGCGACGGAAGCATCCCAATTGCAGTTGCAAAGCGCGGAAAGCATAGTAGCTCCATTGAAATGCGGAGACACAAACAGCTATACCCGAAGTATTGCCAAAGCAGGATGGATTTTCAGTCGCGCGGAAGGACTGTTGCTAGCGGCAACAGCGACAACAAGCGAAATGCCGGGAGGCATGAAGCGACTGACTCATGAAATCAGTATACTTCAATTCGCTGAAATATCCAGTGGAAAAAACTGGAATCGCGGGTACATAGAGTATTTTTCTGTATCCTGTCCTCTTTTTTCTGTTTTTAATCCTTTGCGCATTGAGGCTGTTTCCGCGAAAATGATGGAGTCGCCTTTTTCCGGCCGGAGTCCGGTTCATGCCCAACCTTACCCAGCGACTGATTCTCGGCTGCGTGCTCATGGTCGGCCTTATTGCCTGGCTGGTAGCGGCCACGCACCATGCTCTGGCAGTGGCAGGGCAGCTCCGGTTTGCACTGCTTTGTGTGGCGGCCGCGGTGGCAGTCGCCGTGGTAACCGTCTTCTTAGTTTTGCACCCCATCCGCATGCTGGCCCGCGATGCCCGCCGCATTGCCGAGGGGAACCTGAAGCATCGCGTGGAGTGGAGCAGCCGCGACAGCTTCGGCGTCATTGCCGCTGAGCTGAATCGTATCGCCGTCCGGCTGCGCGAACTGGGCGAATCTGAAGCCGGCCGCCGCCAGATGGAGTTACGACTCTTCGACGCCGTGCTGCAATCCATCTTCGAGCCGGTCATCGTGACCGACGGCAAGGGGCAGTTGCTCAAGGTGAATCAGGCTGCCACCGATCTGCTGGGCGAAGCTGCCACCGATCGCATGGCGCTGGCCAAAGCGCCTGGCGGGGATAAAATCTTAAGCGCCATTCGTGATGCCGTTTCCATGCAGAAGGCCGTGGCCGCCGAGGACGATGCCTCCCTTCTGCCTATGCGCATCGGCAGCCAGGAGCGCAGCTACCGTCTGCGCACCACGCCCATGCGCGACGCCGATAAGAGGCTACTGGGCACGGTAACCACTCTCGAAGACGTAACCAGCCTGCAGGATACCGACCGCTTTAAGACGCAGTTCATCAGCGTGGCCAGCCGCAAGCTGCGCGACCCGCTGCTCCAGTTGCGCCGCGGTCTCTACGCCCTGGGACAGGGATTTGCCGGGGAGTTGCTCCCCTTGCAGGCGGAACTGGTGGCAGAGGCCAGCAAAGAAAGTGAGAAGCTTGACGATTTGATGGGAGATCTGATCGAAGTAGCCGAACTAGATGCGGGCCGCCGTGAGTTCACTTTGGAGCGCCTGCGCCCCCTGCAGCTCTTGAACGAAGCCCGAGACCGCTTCTTCGACGAAGCGGCGCAGAAGCGCATCCGCGTCGAGGTCAGGGCTTACGAAGATCTCTCCTTTGTGCAGGTCGACCGGCGCGCGGTGCACTCAATTCTGGATAACCTTCTCTCCAACGCCATTCGCTATACGCCCTCTGAGGGAGAGATTCTGCTGACTGCCGAAGAGATCAAGGACTTCGTGCAGTTTACGGTGCGCGATACCGGACGCGGTATCGAGGCCGACCGGCTGGGAACCATCTTCGACCGCTTCAGTACATTCTCCGAGAAAAGCTCCGGCCTCGGACTCGCTCTGGTCCGCCGCCTGGTTGAGCAGTTGGGCGGACAGATTGCCGTTGAGAGCCGCCTGGGCCACGGATCCACCTTCCGCTTCACTCTTCCCGTGGCGGCCGCCACCGAAGTCCGTTATCCGGCAGAGGAGGGGTAGGGCCATGGCAGAGATCAAACTGGAACGCCAGCAGGAACCTGGCCGTCTCCGCGTCTACATCGGTGCCGCTCCCGGAGTGGGCAAGACCTACGATATGCTCAACGACGCTTACAGGATGAAGCATCAGCAGGGCATGGATGTGGTCATCGGGCTGGTGGAAACTCACGGGCGCGATGAGACCGCAGCCCGTATTCGCGACCTCGAGATCATTCCCCAGCGCGTGATTCCCTACCGCGGCGTCAACCTGAAAGAGATGGACGTGGACGCCATCCTGGCCCGCCATCCGCAAACCGTCATCGTCGACGAGCTGGCCCACACCAATGTTCCCGGCAGCAAGAACCGCAAGCGCTATGAGGATGTGCTTGAGCTGCTTGACGCCGGCATCAACGTCATGACCGCAGTCAACATCCAGCACCTGGAAACCCTCAACGACACCGTCAACCGTTCCGCCAACACCGTTATTCGCGAGACCGTCCCCGACAGCTTCCTCAAGCGCGCCAATGAAGTGGTGAACGTGGACGTGACGGTGGACGAACTGCGCAACCGCCTGCGCGAGGGAAAGATTTACGCGGCTGAAAAGGTGGAGCAGTCGCTGGCCAACTTCTTCCGCAAGGGCAACCTGAACATGCTTCGCGAGCTGGCACTGCGCACCACCGCCGAGCAGGTAGGCAACCAGGAATATCAGTACCGCCGTATGCAGGGATTGGAACAGGCTTCCATTCCGGAGAAGGTGATGGTCTGCCTCAGTACCCGGCCCGGCACCGAGCGGCTCGTGCGTGTGGGCGCGCGCATCGCCGGGCGCCTGGCCAGCAACTGGTACGCCGTTTATGTCACTCGTCCCGAAGACGACAAAGGCCACGGAGACCCCGAGGCCTATCATCGTCTCGAAGAATACCAGCGCATGGCTCGCGACCTGGGCGCGCAGGTGGTCTCGCTCACCGGCAAGAACGTCGCCGACGCGCTCATCCGTTTCGCCCAGGAAGAGGGCATCTCCCACGTGGTCTTCGGCCAGTCAGCCCGATCTCGCTGGAACATTCTGCTGCATGGCTCGGTGCTCAATCGCTTCCTCTCCGAGATTCGCGATGTCACCGTGCAAGTGGTACCCATGCAAATGGAGAAGCCCGTCCGCCGGCTTTGATTCGCTATATACACGAAACGCGTTTAGCCGTCATGTAGTGTACCTGTCTCTGTGATAACTTGAATGTAGCGGCCTTGTGAGAGCTCGTAGCTCAGTTGGTAGAGCAACGCCCTTTTAAGGCGTGGGTCCTGGGTTCGATTCCCAGCGAGCTCACCACCCCTCCCGGCCGCGGATTACCTCAATTATTTCTTTGCTGCTAGGCGCCTGAATCGAGCGTATGCCGTGCTTCGGGCGCTTTAGACTGCGCCAACGGCAACGTGAAATGAAAGGTTGCGCCCTGCCCGAGTTCGCTATCGGCCCAGATGCGCCCACCATGGGCCAGGATGATGTGCTTGACAATGGCCAGACCCAGGCCTGTGCCGCCCGACTCGCGTGAGCGGGCCTTGTCAACGCGATAAAAACGCTCAAAGATGCGGCTCAAATGCTCAGAGGCGATGCCGGGCCCGAAGTCTTGTACTGTGAACTCGACCTCGGATTCCAAAAGCCGTGCGCCGACCAGAATTCGCTTGCCGGTCTTGCCGTACCTGAGGGCATTTTCAACCAGATTGCCGAAAACCTGGCTCATGGGGTCGGGATCGGCCAAAACCAGCGCGTCCGGCGCTCCGGCAGATTCTAGCGCAACGCCGGAGTCGACCACCATGCCGCCCAGTGATTTGATAGAGTCCTGCACCAGCGCGCTGGCTCGCATGGGTTGAAGCGTCAGCTTGTAGTCCGGGCTCTCCACGCTGGCCAGTGCAATCAGATCTTCCGTAAGGCGGCTCATGCGGGTAGCGTTCTTGAGGATGATGTCGAGGAACTCGCGGCTTTTTTCCCTGGGGACCTGGGGCTCCTCGATCAGCGTCTCGACATAACCCTGGATGGAGGTGAGCGGTGTGCGCAGTTCGTGGCTGACGTTGGCCACAAACTCGCGTCGGGATTTTTCTGCGGCATCGATGCGGGTCATGTCGTGTAGCACGGCAAGCGCTCCGCCGGTGGACATGGGAACGGCATGGATCTCAAAGATGCGGCCCGAGGCCAGAGTGCTGGCACGTCCAGTACGCTCTTCGCGAAGCTCCAGTGCCGCTTTCACGCAGGCCAGTAGTTCGGGGTCGCGCAACGAGTGAACCAGTGCGCGGCCAACAAAAATCTGCGTGCCGGCGATGCGCCCCATGGCGGCATTGGACCAGCGAACCAGCCCTTCGGGCGTGATAGCGACGACGGCTTCTTGCAGTGAATCGAGCAGGCCGGCCAGCTCTTGGCGACGGCTCTCAATCTCGGCAATGCTCTCGGCGAGTCGCTGGGCAGCCTGGTTCAGCGCCGTCTCGATGGAGGAGAACGGATCGTCGGGGTCGTAGTCAAGGCGAGCGCTCAACTCGCCCGCGGCAATGCGACGCGCGAAAGCGATAACACGTTCGAGCCGCGTGGTAACACGGCTGGCAACCCATACGGCCATGGTCAGCGCCACAGCCAGAGCAATCAAACCAGACCAGAGAATCTCATTGCCGAGATACAGATTAGTCCCGCCGGGAGGAACCTCCAATACTTTACGCGCGATAAAAGGAATGACGACAAACTCCATCGCCGCTGCCTGAAAGACCAGCAGCAGGAGAAAGAGGCCGAGCAGCTTGATGAAAATCTTTGATTTCAAGGCGCCCTACTCGCTCTTGGGAAACTCGAAGCGGTAACCGGCGCCGCGCACGGTTTTCAGGTGGCGCGGGTTTTCCGGATCGGCTTCGATCTTTTCCCGGATGCGGCTCACATAGACATCGACCGATCGGGGCGTGACGAAGCGGGCATCGCCCCAGACGGCATCCAGCAGATGATCGCGGCTGAAGACACGGCCAGGATGCCGCGCCAGGTAATCCAGCAGGCGAAACTCGGTTGCGGTAGTGGGTATAACTTCGCCGCGCACCGTCAACTGCATGGCATTGGCGTCGATGACCACCTCATCAAAGCGGATGACCGAGACCGCGTCAGGCCGCTCAAAGCGGCGCAGCACCGCCTTTACGCGCGCCACCAGCTCGCGCGTTGCAAAGGGCTTGGTGATGTAGTCGTCCGCTCCCATTTCAAGGCCCAGAACGCGGTCGTTTTCACCGGCGCGCGCGGTAAGAAAGATGATGGGAACCGTAGAAAGCGCGGGGTGGTTGCGCAAGCGCCGGCAGACTTCCAGGCCGTCGCCGCCGGGCACCATGATGTCCAGCAGAAATAGCGCTGGCGCCTTGCGCTCGGCGTCGGGAATCAGGTAGGTGGGGGTGCTGAACAGGCGCGCGGCAAACCCGGCTGCTTCCAGGTGATGCTGCACCAGCCGCGCGATGTCGGTGTCGTCTTCGAGTACAAAAATGGTCTGGCTCAACCGGTCTGCCCTCGCCCGGCGGCCGATGAGCTTCTGATGCGGAGGCCGCACGGAATCATTAACAGACTACTGCATCTGGGCAAAGAAATTGCAAACGTTGTGTAAATATGGGCATGAACTGGGGCTGAGGAATGGGCGATTAACCTGAATGGAATCATGAATGTGCCAGAAGAAAGCCTGCCGGGGATTGCTCCCCGGCAGGCGGCTCATTGTTACATGGTTATCAGCTCCGCTCAGGCAGCGGTGTTGCTCCCTGCGGCTTCCAACTCGGCGATGTACTCCACCACCGCCTCGCTCCAGCCGTCGATGTGCGTCCACGCGCCGTAGCCCACGCCATTGCGGTTGCTGGCCACGTTGATTACGTAGCCCTTGCCGCGCGGCGCGGGAACCTGGTCGTGCGACTGCTCGTCGGTGATGACGATCAGACGGTCCCAGCCCTCACGGACCTCGGCTTCGACGTGCTTGAGTGCCGCGCCCAGGTAGGTTCCCGCGTGCGGCTGGCTCCGGTCCAGGGTGTCGCGTAGCGCCATTCCTCGCCGCGACGGCACCCGCACTGCCTTCTCGGAGAAGGTGTAGATCGTTACCTTTTCCGCGATCTCCCGTAGCAGAATCGCCAGCCCGTATGCCGCGTCGGTGCGTCGCATCTCCGAGCGGCCGGAGTTGGCCGACTCCATCGAGCCGGAGACGTCCACCAGAAGCACCGTGTGGCCGGCGAGCTTCCCTGCCCGGCCTTCGAGGGCGCGGAACATCGCGGCCTCCAAAGCTGCCTCCCACTGCGGAGCGTTGCGCGCGGCGGCCAGAAAACGGAAGGGCAAAACCCGGTCCGTCTTCAACTCCGCCAGCGCCGAGAGCACCAGCTCCTCGTTCACATTGGCCGCGTGCAGGTTGCGCAGGTTGCGCAGCAATGCCAGCGCGCCCAGCTTACGCTCTGCGAGCAAACGCTCCCACACGGCCTTCTTGTCCGCTCCCTCGCCGCGTCCGGCAGCCGAGAGCGCAACCTCCCAGGTGTCGGGCGTGGCCAGCTCGTTTGCCGCCAGACGCTTCCACAGGGCGGCCTGCGCCTCGTCCACGGGGCGCGCGTGCGATAGAAACAGCACGTCGCGCAGGCGAACCGCGCCCGCGCGATCGTACTTGGCCAGTGCGTACTCGTCAAACTTGCCGAAGGCCGCGGCCAGCCCCTTCTTCACCTGCGCAGAGAGCGGCTGACGCCCGCCGGCCCAGTAGATGGCGACGAACTCGCTCAGCTCATCAGCGCGCTGAATGACGCGCTCCAGCGTTTCGGCTACCAACGCGCGATGCGTCGAGTGCCGTGCCATCTCGCGCACCAGCAACAGCGGCGCATGGCGCAGCTTCATCCGTTCGCGCGCCTCGACGGCCAGCGCGGCAACCTTTTCGGCCACAACCCGCGGGACAAGCTCCTGGATGCGGCCGGCTATCTGCACGCCGTCCTCGTAGAACTCTCCCTCCCACAACATGCAGGAGAGCACGGAGCGCTTCAGCGCCTGCTCCGGCGTGATGACTCTGGCCGGCGCTCCCTCGTGGGTGCGCGGGCGCGGCTTGTGCTTGAAAACATTCAGGCGCATGGTGACGCCTCCTTTCAAATAACTGCCGGGGAATAATCGGACGCGGACAGCTACACCAGATTAATACCTGGCGGCAGGGATCGAACCTGCTCCTCCGCTATTAGCGGCGCTCTCCCAGATGAAACCGTGCCCTGCGCCACCGGCAGGATGTTGGTTGCTGCTGACTGATGTTATTCGACGGGACTTACTCGTCCTCTTCTGCATCTTCGTTGTCCAACTTCAAAGGATGAAGAGTTTCCTTTGCTGAGAAGCCGGTGGTTCTTTTCGAAATGCGGACAGGCTGGATATCGATGGCCAGTCTCTTCATTTGTTCCCAATTCGGTTTGTACTTATCGCTGAAGCTGCTGCATTCCATCACTGTGAAGGGCAGCACCGTGTTGTGGCTGGTGTTGTTGCAAATTGCCAGTATGTCTGATTCGCGGTAGCCGATGATGAATTGCCCCAGATTGCAATTTCTGCACAGGTTTGCATTGCCCACCGGCGTGCCGTTTTTTACCTTCAGTTTGCTCATCACCATTGCATTTCTATCCGGACCAGCCGGAGGTTATTCAGCCGGGGAACAAGCGGCGACAGAGTTTTTCGGATGTCCTACCGTTAGACGACGCGTATTGCAATCGCGGCGGGATTCCAACCCGCATTCTCCGCTCCAGAAGTATCTGTTGCCTACACCACCGGCCTGGGTGGTTAACTTAGCGCTCTTCTTGAGTAGCGCCTGAACAAAGTTTCGGCCGGGGAACAAGCGGTTGCGGATTTTTCCGACGCTCTGCCACTGAGCTACTGGAGCTTGCGCTCCAAACGGGATTCGAACCCGCGCGCTTCGGCTGAGAAGTATCCGTGACCTACACCACCGGCCAAGGTGGATTCTGTAACTGCGCTTCCAAAAACCGCGCCGGGGAATGGTCGAAAAGAGTCGGGAAGAACCGCTCCGTAAAGCGGCCCGCCCACAGGGTCTCATCAACCCTGCTTTTCGTGGCAGGAAGTAACTCTTCTCTTCGCCACCGGCACAACTTACTAATCGCCACAAAGTCAGAGAAACAACTCTCCTGTTAGCCGCAATCGACTTATCGCGGCGGCATAGGTTGCTGAGTCTCTGACTCAGCCGAAGTTATCCCGAGGGAACAAACGGAGACAGGACGGTATCGGTTATCAAACGATGAACCTGTCTACTACACCACTCGGGAACTGCCAATGTTCATGCGCTATGCGTAGGATGAAGGACCGGCGGGTTACCGGAAATAGACTAGCGGCGCCCGGCGGCCGATGCAGCCAGGGTTCAGCCGCTCCAGCCTACGCATCGAGTTTTGCGTGTTGTATTTCATCGGGCGTTCTCCTACGCAGTTAGTACTTTGCCATAACTCCACCATAAAATGCAAGCGATTTTGATAAATAGTTGAAAAATTGCTTGAGTTACTGAAGCCGGCATGAATCTTCAATAAAATGCGTCCTTGCCTGTTCCATCGCCCGATGGTTTACGCTGAATGCGCGGGCCCGGCCTGCACGCTGCGCCGTGCCCCAAGGGAGGCTCATGTGAATTGGATGATGCTGCTGATTGGTCTGTTGGTAGGCATGCTTTCCGGCGTAATTGGAATTGGCGGCGGCATTCTATTTGTTCCCGCGCTGGTCTGGCTCGCGGGTATGAGCCAGCATAAGGCCCAGGGCACATCGCTGGGCGCGCTGCTGCTGCCGGTGGGCCTGTTTGCTTTTCTGGAGTACTACCGCAACGGCAACGCGGATCTCAAGGTAGCGCTTCTGCTGGCCGTCGGGTTTTTGATAGGCGGATACTTTGGGGCTGCATACGCGCAACACATTCCTGAACTCTGGCTGCGTCGCATCTTTGCGATAACGCTGATCGTCGTGGGCGGGCGCATGCTCTTCAGCCGGTAAGGAAGCAGGAGGACCATTTTGGATTTAGATAAGCGTAGATTATGAGATGAATTACCGCTTTTTGGTACAATCTCTGGAAGATTATGAGAGCGATGCGATTCGTTTTTGTAGTGCTGCTCGTTGCAGCCGTGGACTCCTCGGCCCAGACGACCGTGCAGGACTCTGGAAGTTCTGAAATTCCTTCCTATTTGCCTTGCATGAAAATCACTGATGGGTTTATTGGGCAACGCGCGAACGAGCCGTTTCTGTACCGAGCGCACAGCGGTGGCATTCCTCACACAAACGAAGATAGAATTCGCCTTCCTCAGGTGACGGTCGTCTTTTACTCAAAAAACAGACGGCGTGCCGTTCTCTTGCAATCCATCCTCTCGGGTAGCTTTGTATTGGTGTTTGACGGAACAATCGAACTGAAACACCGGTCCAGGGGTTGGGAAGTTGTATACAGCTCGTTTTCAGGTGGGTTCGACGAACGTGCTCAGGCGTTTGTCTCTTCTCTGGACAGTCTGCCGATGGTGGTGAAAGTAATTCCGTCATCTAATCTGGCTTACTGTATCGAGGAGAGGCAGTGGAATGTGCCTGATAGCAAATATCTCCCCTATCAGAAATAATTCTCTTCTTGAATGTTGCAGTATATTCGCCTGAATCTAGATCGACTGCACCGGCAGAAGCGTCAGATCATCCACCAGGCCCACTTCCTTCTGCACAAAAGGCTCTCCGTAGCGCACGCCCGCCAGCAACCCGTAGTGGCGTGCCTCGGCAAAGGTGCGCTCGCGAATCTCCTCTTCAGGCACAAAGAGCCCGCCGCCTGCCGCCTGGTTGGCGTATTGCGAACGGTAGGCCATCAACGCCGCATAGCGCCGCTCAATGAAAGGCGTAATATCCACGACAAAACTGGGACGCACATCGGCGTAGAGGCTGGCATAAACGATCTTGAAGGGACGATGCGGCGGTGCGTCGTCCTCAACTTTAGTCAGGCCGGAGAGAAAGCAGGCCTCGTAGCCCAGCGTGGCCGTTGTAGCGTGGTCCGGATGCCGCCCCTGCCAATAGGGCAGAATCACCACGCGTGGACGGACGAGTCGCAGCACGCGCACAACTTTGAGGCGGTTTTTCAGCGTGTTTTCCACCGCGCCGTCGGGCAAGTCAAGCGCCTGCCGCCAGCCCACGCCCAGCAGCCGCGCGGCTTCGGCTGCTTCTCGCGCGCGCTCTTCCGCGTTGCCGCGAGTTCCGGCCTCGCCCTGTGTCAGGTCCAGAATGGCCGTGCGCAGGCCGCGCGACGCCATGCGCAGCAGGGTTCCCCCGCAGGTCTGTTCTACGTCATCCCTGTGGGCGGCGATGGCCAGAATATCGGCTATTGGAGTATTCGGCGCAGAATCGGGGATCATGATCTATTGCTCCCCATCATCGTAGAGTAACTTGGATTGAAGAAATCCCAGATCTCAATGCTGAGGCCTGGGTCATCTGCAAATCATAGGTCAAACTGATCACTATTCATTGACAAGTGAAGCTAGTAGACCGTGTTGTCGGTGTCACTGCTCGCGTCCATGTAGGCCACGTCAGTGGCCGTGCCGGTCACCGTCACGTATTGATTGTCAATCGCCGTACCGTCCACGGTTGAATAGATGTACACCTGTCCACCTTCAGCCGTGTAGATCTTGTGCAGACCCGTTACCGCGGCAATTCCTGTGGCGTCGCCGATATAAGGCTCCAGCAGGGTCACCGTGTTGGTGGAGGTGTTGAACATGGTCAGGCAGCCGTAGGGCAAGCCGTTGTTGGCGCGTTCCCCGTTGGTGCACTGGGTCATGCCGATCCACAATGTGTTGTCGTCCGCCAGCAACATGCGGCTCATGGCGCCCGGCGTGCCGTCGCTTATGGAAACTGGGTTGGGAGCAGAACCCGTGGAGGGCGACACCGTATTGCTCAGCAGATTGACCACTGTCAAATAGCCGCCCCAAAAGCCGTCGGACATCAGTTTCTGGCCCACAACGTACATAGTGGAGCTTGTGACCAGCGCGTTGCTGGCTCCGCCGGGAATAGGAATGGTGCTGCTGGCCAGAGCACTGTGGGTGGGAAGCGCCCCGGACTCTTGACCAATCAGAAAGATCAATGGAGCTACCGGTAGCTGAGAAACCGAGGACGCGATGCCGCCGCACTCCGGCCCACAGTTCAACACGTATGCTGTGCCGCCATCGGAGGAAAAGACTGCCTTTACAGGCCGGTCAAAGACCAGCGGGTGGTTATCGTCCGGGCTTAACATCTGAAACAGGCACCAGCCCGGCGCATTCTGCGGTTCGCAGTCAATAGCGCCCGTAGGCCAGGTGCTTGGGCCCCCGGAGTAGGCTGTGCTCTGCGCTGCGGTCAGTTTGCGCGGATAGTAGATGTAATTCAGATTCTGTGCGAAGACCAGCGCTACCGAGCCTCCGGGGTTCACGCTCACTCGGTAAACACCGGGAAGGTTAAACGCGTAGGTCGTTGGGTTGCTCGCTGACCTGTCCACCACTGTCAGCACGTGCGATGACTGATTGGCGGCAAAAGTGTAATACTGATTGCGCGTGATGAAGATGCTGGAAGATCTGCCATTGAGTCCGCTGATGGGGCCTGTCAGCTTCTCTCCGCTATAGCTGACCAGGTTGAAAGCGCCATCGCCGGTGCTATAGACCGCTCCCGCCAATTCCTCGGGCATGTTCTGGATAGTAGCCGGCAGGTTTCCCGAATAGCCCCCAATACTAAACGCCGGGCTCGTACTGGCGCTGTTGTACTTGAAGCGGATGTCGTAATAAGCATCCACGAACTGCAGGGTGCCGGTGGTGTAGGGGCTGGGATTCTGAATCGCGATAAGAACGCGATTGAGTAGCCCGCTGGGGGGCAGCGTCCGGCCCGCAAAATATGTGGTAGTGCCACAACCTGCCAGCGCGGCTGCAACCAACAAGGCCGCGGCGATGCTCGTCCAAAGACTTCTCTTGTTCAAAATCTCTTACCTCGACGGAAGGCGCTGTGTGTGCGCACTTGATGCCCGCGGCCCGGGCCGCGGAGTGAACAACTTGACGGCAATTGATCTCCGGCATGCAGATGGAAAACTCCTGCCCCATGCCGTCACAACCCCGTATGATGACTACCGAAGTATAACAAAGCAGCCCTGCCTGACGGCAGGCGGTATTCCCCCTCTTCCCTCCTTGATACTCGCCATGGGAGGCATCGGTAAGCCGCTGGATTGAAAATGCTTTGGCGAGGCAGGCTGGCGTAGCTTAACATGGCACAAGAATGACTCAATTTGCGGACATCTTCGCCAGCCGCCCTGTCCTTGTTGATGGAGCGATGGGCACCGTTCTTTACGCCCGCGGTGTCTTCATTAACCGCTGTTACGACGAGCTGAACCTCTCCGACCCCGGCCTGATCCTCTCGATTCACGAGGAGTACTTGCAGGCCGGAGCCGAGATCATCGAGACCAACACCTTTGGCGCCAATCGTTTCCGGCTGGCCCGCTACGGTTTGGCCGCGAATGTGGCCCAGATAAACGCTGCCGGGGTCAAGCTGGCCCGTCAGGCCGTCGAGCACCTCAGGGAAAAGCAGGCCGGGGAGGCGTGGGTTGCAGGCTCCGTGGGCCCGCTGGGCGTGCGCCTGGAGCCGCTGGGAAAGACCGGCCTGGACGAAGCCCGCGCGGCCTTTGCCGAGCAGATTGACGCCCTGGCCGAGGCTGGCGCGGATCTCATCGTGATTGAGACCATGCCCGCGCTGAACGAGGCTCATGAGGCTCTGGCAGCCGCGCGCGAGGTGGCCCCCGACCTGCCCGTGCTGGTGATGGTGACGGTGGACGAAGAAAGTAACTGCCTAGACGGCTCCTCGCCCGCTCAGGCTGCCTCGCTGCTGACCGAGTGGGGCGCCGGAGCCATCGGCGTCAACTGCTCCACCGGCCCGGCAACGGTTCTCACCGCCATCGAGACTATGCGCTCCGCCTCGGCGCTGCCCCTTGCCGCCATGCCCAACGCCGGCCTGCCCCGCGCCGTAGAAGGGCGCAACATCTATCTCTGCTCGCCCGAGTACATGGCCGAGTTTGCCCGTAACGCCATAGCCGCTGGGGTGCAGTTTGTCGGCGGCTGCTGCGGCACTACTCCCAACCACATTCGCGCCATGCGCTCGGCCATGCGCGCCATCGATGCGCAGGCCCGCGTCCAGGTCACGGGAGCGGCTCCGCCCCTGAGCACCGAAACCCCTCCCGCCCCCCTGGGCGAGCGCTCCCGCATCGGCTCTCTGATTGCGAACGGCAGCTTCGTCTCCCTGGTCGAGATTGTCCCCCCTCGTGGCATCTCCTGCGCCAATGAGATCGAGGGAGCCCGGCAGCTTGCGCAATTGGGCGTCCACGCCATCAACGTGCCCGACTCGCCGCGAGCCTCGGCCCGCATGAGCGCCCAGAGCCTGTGCATCCAGATTCAGCAGCAAACCGGCATTGAGACGATTCTCCATTACACCTGCCGCGACCGTAATCTTCTCTCCATCCAGTCCGACCTGCTGGGCGCTTCTTCCATTGGCCTGCACAACATCCTCTGCCTCACTGGAGACCCGCCCAAGCTGGGCAATTATCCCGACGCCACTGCTGTCTTCGATGTGGACTCCATCGGCCTGGTCAACATCGTGCACCGGCTGAACCACGGCCTCGACATCGGCGCCAACGCCATCGGCGCCAGCACGAATTTCACTATCGGCGTGGCCGCCAATCCTGGCGTCCCCGACATCGAGCAGGAGCTGCGCCGCTTCTTCTACAAAGTTGAGGCAGGCGCGGAATACGCCATTACCCAGCCGGTCTTTGACCTGCGGCTTTTGGAGAGCTTTCTCAAGCGCATCGAGGGCCATCGCATTCCCGTCATTGCCGGCATCTGGCCCCTCACCAGCCTGCGCAACGCGGAGTTCATGAAGAACGACCTGCGCGTCTCCATGCCCGATGAAATCATGCAGCGCATGGCCCGGAGCGGCTCGTCCGACGCCGCCCGCCAGGAGGGAATTCGCATCGCCCAGGAGATGCTGACAGCCGTGCGTCCCATGGTCCAGGGAGTGCAGGTCAGCGCTCCCTTCGGCCGCTACGCTGCCGCCGCCGAGGTCATCGTCAGCGTGCTGCCCAAACCTGTTTCGGAGTAATCGCCATGCCCAAGTTCGAAGACTCGCTTAAGAAGCTCGAATCCATCGTCGATCAACTGGAAAAGGGCGACCTGGCCCTGGAGGAGTCGCTCAAGCTCTTCGAGGAGGGAGTGAGTCTCTCCGCCGCCTGCAAGGCCGAGCTTGACGCCGCCGAGGGCAAGGTCCAAATGCTGGTCAAGCAGCGCGACGGCTCGCTCAAGCCGGAGCCCTTCCTGACCGAAAAGCCTTAAGTAAACCAGCGAACTGCAGATCGCGATCAGCGGCTCGAATTACCGTGCCTCGCGGTGTTTTCTTCAGAAATCAGCCTCCTCGCCCGCTTTAATTCAATATTTTCTAATGCATTGCCTTAGGCATAGGTCCGTCGAGTGCCTCGTTTCAGTACAGTCCTAATCTCTGGACGCAGCAGAGGTGCGCCGTCCTGCTGCCAGGAGCGCCCATTGCCCCAAAAACCGCAGCTTTGTGTCGCTTACGCTGAGAGCTTTCGTTGCATCAGCTCGGCTTGCGAGGACACTTGCTGTCAGGGCTGGGCTGTGCCTATCGACCAGGCGGCCTATGAAATGTACCAGAAACTCCCTGCCAACCCGTTACGCACGCTGATCGACGCCAGCATTCTGCGCGTGCTGGAGGGCGCAAAGCCAGCCTGTTTTGCCAAAATCCGGATGAACAGCGCAAACCGGTGCCCGCTGCTCACCCCAAACCTCCTCTGCCGCATCCAGGCGGAGCTGGGCGAGGAGTTTCTATCCCACTCTTGCGCCACCTACCCGCGCATCATTCATTCAATTGGAGGCATCCAGGAGATTGCGCTCACGCTCTCATGTCCGGAGGCCGCGCGGCTGGTTCTTCTTACGCCGGATTTGCATGCGCGGGAGCCCTTAGAGTCTGCCGCACAGTTCGATGATTCGGTCAACGCAGCGCCCGCTACTATGGGCTCTCCCTTGCTGTTTTCCTGGTTTTGGCCCATTCGGCGGGTAGTGTTGGCGCTCATCGGCAATCGCGCCTACCCGCTCTGGCAACGGCTGTTTCTGCTGGGCGTCTTTTGCCGCCGGCTGGACTCGATCAGCAGAGGCGAGTTGGCGCGGAGCGTTCCCGGGTTTCTCGGCGATTTTCAAGCAGCAGTCACCTCTGGAGCTCTGTTGACCGCCATGGAGGCTCTGCCGCTGGACTGCGCGGCACAATTGGAAGTGGTGCTGCGGCTGGCGGGGATGCTGCTGCACCGCTCCAACGTCAGGCCGCGGTTTGTAGAGTGTATGCAGGCTTTTACCGCTGGCATCGGCAACGGCCCAGGCGTGACCCTGGAGAGCATTGCTGGTCGCTATGCACAGGCGCACGACCGTTTTTTTGAGCCGTTCTTTGCACGCCACCCGCATATTCTGGAGAACTACCTGGCCAACGCCATCCTGCGCTGCCGCTTTCCGTTTGGGCGTGAAGGCGTGCAAGCGGATGAGCCGCTCTCTATGGCGCGAGAATACGCTTTGCTGACGGCCCAGTTTGCGTTGCTGAAGGGATTCCTGATTGGCGTGGCCGGCTTCCATCGCGAATCGTTTTCCGCTGAGCACGTGGTCTACACCGTGCAGGCCACCAGCAAGCACTTTGAGCATCATCCGGAGTTTCTTGACCTGGCATATCAACTGCTGAAGGAAAGCCGGATGGACGGCGCGCGAGGGCTGGCGATCCTGCTCAGAAACGCGGAACCGAAACCACTGAAGCCGACACCGCCGGAGATACACGCGCCGGGACCACAAGTGCAATATGCACACACCCCGTCCGCTGCCACCTAGTACTACAGTTGTAGATCGGTAATTCCGGAGGGAGCAGGAGGCTTCAGCCTCTTGAAAATGGGCACATTCGAATGGCCTTCAGGCCCGGGCATTTGCCGATTTCCGAGATATTGGAGCAAGTACAACTATACAAAGACGATGATAGGCATAGCTCGCTTATACCTACTCAATCTACCGAGTCCGATAGATTTGGAACCCGTGATTCGCGTATCCGGGACTGGTGACTTTCACCAGGAGCAACAGAATCGCAATAATCCAAATCGCAATTGGCGGTTCAAGAACGATCTGCATAAGTGTGCGCCGCCCCGCAGTCTTCTGCCGGTTGAACTGAGAGGAGCTAAGGCAGGCACACGCGCCGGCCCCGATTGCGAGAAATGAGAACTGACCAAGATTCCAGGGGGGTGAGCGGGCACGAACAAATTCCGATACACCAGAATAGGACAAATAGGAAGTACACCTCGGCGCCCAGCGCTCCCCATCGAACGAGTTCCCTCATGAAAGGCTTCATCCCTGGCCGTCCGTTGTGCTTTTTTTGGTATCCGGCGCCAGCCCCTTGCGCGAACCTCTAGCCAGCCGCGCTAGCACTGCAATCTCTCTCAGAACCTGGCTGAGCGGCCGCGCCGGCGTGCCCCACAGCACGGTTCCCGGCTTCACGCCCATTCCCTCGTTGGTGATGGTCTTGCCGCTCAGCACGCCGGCCTGGCCGCCCAGAATCACTCCGGGGCCGATGTGCGCGTGGTCGCCGATGCCCACCTGCCCTGCAATCACCGCGCCGTTGCCCACCGTGCACGAGCCGCTGATGCCCACCCCCGCCACCAGGATCACGTCCTCGCCGATCTCGCAGTTGTGCCCCACGTGCACCAGGTTGTCGATCTTCGTTCCCCGGCCGATCTTTGTCTCCTTCAGCGCGCCGCGATCGATGGTCGTGTTGGCGCCTATCTCCACGTCGTCTTCGATCAGCAGCGTCCCTTGCTGCGGAAATTGCGTGTAAGCTCCGCTCTTTTCGTCGCGCACATAGCCAAAGCCGTCCGCACCCAGCACCACTCCCGCATGAACGATGACGCGATTGCGCAGCGTAGTCCCGGGATAGAGCACCGCGCGTGGATAGATGCGGCAGTGTTCGCCAATGCACACACCCTCGCCGATAACCGCTCCGGCTTCAATGCGTGTTCCAGCGCCGATGCGGGCGTTCTCGCCCACTACCGCGCAGGGACCGATGCTCACGCCTTCGCCCAGCTTCACATTTGCGCCAACGACCGCCGTAGGATGTACTCCTGTTGCCGGCAGCGCAGGCTTGAGAAGCCCAGCCGCCCGCGCAAACCACAGCCGTGGCTGCTCGGCCTCCACAGCACACTTGCCCTGCGGATAATCTTTAGCGCATCCAGCCTTCAACACAACCACGCCCGCCTTACTTGCCAGCGCTTTGGCAGCCGACGCCGAATCCTCGGCAAAGACCAGCTCCGCTTCTCCGGCCAGTTCAACGGAGTTCACGCAGTTGACCAACCTCTCCCGGT
>Ga0187889_10001856_pt1 | contig 21787 bp, 19 predicted proteins | sample June2016WEW_7_10_2_FD_132992 | JGI IMG/M metagenome (GOLD analysis project Ga0187889, IMG submission 132992) | Peatland microbial communities from SPRUCE experiment site at the Marcell Experimental Forest, Minnesota, USA - June2016WEW_7_100 | ecosystem: Environmental > Terrestrial > Soil >... | reverse complement strand
TGGGTCGGAGTGAGGGTGACTCATTTGGGTCGCTCGAACTTCGGTTCAGCAAGGGGGACTAAGTCGTAACAAGGTATCTGTAGGGGAACCTGCAGATGGATCACCTCCTAACAGCGCCTCCTTCGGGAGCTCGCTGAAGAGGTCGGGTCCGATGTGCTGTCAAGCGTTTCCGTACCGTCGCTCCGCCCCTGGGCCATCAACCCTTTTTTGAGTAGTTACGCTCCCCTTAATAGCGTCGGTTGGGTCGTCCCCGCGATGCTCTCGTTGACCTCCCACCGGGGGCCCGCCCCCGAGGTCGTGCCGGCGCTCCGGGCGCTCGCCGCCGGCGAGCCGATCCTCGTGTTCGACGGTGCGGAGCGGGAAGGCGAGACGGACCTCATCTTCCTCTCGGAGACCGCGACGCCCGAGCTCGTCCGGCTCGCCCGGAAGGACGCGGGCGGCCTCATCTGCACCGCGGTCTCGGACGAGCTTCGGCGGCGCCTCGACCTGCCGTTCTTCTCGGACCTACTGTCGCTCGCGAAGAGCGACTTTCCCGGCGTCGCCGACCTCTTCGAGCGCCCGCGCTACGACCGACGCTCGGCGTTCGGCATCACCGTGAACCACCGCGCGACGTTCACGGGGGTCCCCGACAACGACCGCGCCCTCACGATCCGCACGGTCGGGGAGGTCGCCCGGGCCGCCTCCGAGCGCTCCGACGACGCGCTCCGGGAGATGTTCCGCGCCTCCTTCGTCTCCCCCGGCCACATCCCGCTCCTCTACGCGGCCCCGGGGCTCCTCGGCGAGCGAAAGGGCCATACGGAGCTCGCCATCTCGCTCGCCCGAATGGGGGGTCTCTCGGAGTCCGCGACCGTCTGCGAGATGCTGGGAGACTCGGGGGGCGCCCGGGCTCCCGACGCCGCCCGGCGGTACGCCGAGGACCACGGGTTCGCGTTCCTCGAAGGCCGAACGATCACCGAGGCGTGGCGGAGATGGTCGTCCGCGTAATGGCCACGGGGGTCTTCGACCTCCTTCACCCGGGCCACGTCTACTTCCTCGTCGAGGCGAAGAAGCTCGGCGACGAGCTCGTCGTCGTGGTCGCCCGCGACCAGACCGCGCGGCGCTTGAAGCGCGAGCCGTACGTTCCCGAGCATATCCGCCGGGAGATGGTCGAGGCGCTGAAGCCCGTCGACCGCGCGGTCCTCGGCTCGGCGACCGACATCTACGAGACCGTCCTGAGCGAACGTCCCAACATCATCGCACTCGGCCACGACCAGGTCTGGAACGAGCACGAGGTGGAGAGCGAGTGTGCGCGCCGAGGGGTGCCCGTCCGCGTCGTGCGGATCCGCGCCTCCCCGCACAACGACCTCGCGACCCGACGCCTCGTGGAGCGGATCCTGGAGCGCGCGAAGGAGCTCCGCCCGTGAAGAAGATCGGGGTCGTCGACACGACGTTCGCCCGCGTCGACATGGCCGAGTACGCGGTCCGGGCGCTCAGGTCCCGCGGCACCGGTTTCAAGGTCGTCCGGGACACCGTCCCCGGGATCAAGGACCTCCCGGTCGCGTGCCGTCGGCTCTTCCTCGACGGAGCGGACCTCTGCCTCGCCCTCGGGATGCCGGGGAGGGCCGAGTACGACAAGACGTGCGCCCACGAGGCGTCGCTCGGGCTCCTGTTCGCCTCCGTCCTCGAAGCGAAGCCGGTCGTCGAGTGCTTTGTCTTCGAGGGCGAGGCGTCGGGTCCGAAGGAGCTCCACGCGCTCGCCCGCCGGCGGGCCGAGGAGCACGCCCTCAACGCCTACGCGCTCCTGTTCCGTCCGCGCGAGCTCTCCCGGAACGCCGGGAAAGGGCTCCGCCAGGGGTTCCCGGACGCCGGGCCGGTACGCCGGACGCGGTGAGGTCACGATCCAATAGGGAGGAGGGAATCAATCATGCCGAAGAGGTCGAAGGAAGGGAACGGAGTGAAGGTAGCGATCGTCGTGAGCGAGTTCAACTACGATGTGACGCTGTTGATGCTCGAGCGGGCGAAGGAGGAGGTCTCCTTCCTCGGCGCGTCGCTCGGACCGGTGATGAAGACCCCGGGCGTGTTCGACATGCCGCTCGCGGCGAAGGTGCTCCTGGGCCGGGACGACGTGGACGCTCTCGTCGCGCTCGGCGCGGTCATCGAGGGCGAGACCCAGCACGACGAGGTCGTGATGAACCAGGCGGCGCGCAAGCTCGCCGACCTCTCGGTCGAGCACGGGAAGCCGATCGGCCTCGGCATCTCGGGACCGGGCGAGACCCGGCTCCAGGCGCAGGACCGCATCGAGAACGCGGGGAACGCCGTTCGGGCCGTCGTCAAGATGGTCCGTCGGCTCCGGGAGCTCGCCTAGACGACGGGCCGTTCCGGGCCTAGAGGCCGATCCGGCCGCGCAGGTACTCGAACGCCGTCTTCCCCTTCGGCGTGTGCGGGGTCACCGTCTGGGGCCCCGGGGGCACCTGACCGCGCGACCGCGTGCCCAGCGCGGCCTCGAGCCGGTCGTGGGAGGTCTCGATCGTCACGTCCGGGTGCGCCGCGGCGCCGGCCGCCACCGTCACCGCCCCCGTGACGTCGACGATGAGCGAAGCCTCTTCGCGCTCGGTCTTGAAGACCCACGTCTGCGGAAGGTAGGCCCGGACGACGCCCCCGAAGAACCCGCCCAGCTGGGAGCGGAGCTGCGGCTCGACGTCGCGCGCGACCTGTTCGAGCAGCGGGACGAGCGAGGTCATCGGAGTTCCCCGCCTCTGCGCGGATATATCTAGTCACCGGTCCGGCGGGTCCGACGCGAGGGCGACGGACGGCCGCCCGTCGAGGCCCGTTCGGCCATCCCCAACCGTTATTGGGCCGGGGCCCTCGCTCGCGCTCGGGGAGGAACGCGGGAGTGGGCCCTCGTGAGTTCTACGACACGCTCCCGTCGACCCAGGACCGGGCCCTGGCGCTCGCTCGCGACGGCGCGCCCGAGGGTACCCGGGTCGTCGCCTGTCGCCAGACCCACGGCCGGGGACGCCTCGCCCGTTCTTGGGAGTCGCCCGAGGGAGGCCTCTACTGTTCCGTCGTGCTTTCCCGTCCGACCGAGCATCCCGGGCTCCTCCCGCTCACGGTCGGGGCCCGTCTCGCGTGCGCGCTCCAAAAGGAGTATGCGGTCCTGCTGGCGCTGAAGTGGCCGAACGACCTCCTGGTCCGCGAGGCCGGCCGACCGTTGCGAAAGCTCTCGGGGATCCTCACCGACGAGGTCGGTTCGCCGACGCTCGGACGCGCGGTGGTCGCGGGGGTCGGGGTGAACGTCCGCCTCGACCGAGGCTCCCTTCCCTCTCCCTTACCGGAGAGCGTCGCCGCGCTCGAGGAGTTCGTCTCCCCGCCTCCCGGGCTAGAGGACGTCGAGGAGATCGTCGTCGCGTCGGCGCTCGGGGCCGCCGAGTGGCTCTCGACCGCGGGCGGTGCGCGGAAGGCCCGCGACCTCTGCCGGGAGCTGCTCTACGGGGTCGGCCGCCCGGTCACCGTCGACGGTCACCCTGCGGGTACCCTCGAGGCGATCGGGGACGAAGGGGAGCTCCTGCTCGCGACCCCCACCGACCGGGTGGCGATATGGGCGGGCGACGTTCGGGTGGAGGAGGCGCGATGAGCGAAGCGTTCGACCGCTGGGCGGTCCTCAAGAAGAAGGTGCGAGAGGGCGGGGGGGCCGAGCGCGTCGAGCGCCACCGGGCGGCCGGCAAGCTCACGGCGCGCGACCGCCTCGAGGCGTTCTTCGACCCCGGGACGTTCACGGAGATCGACGCGTTCGTGACCCACCGCGTCGATAAGTTCGGGATGGAGGAACGACGCGTGCCCGGGGACGGGGTCGTGACGGGCTGGGGGGAGGTCGACGGGCGACCGGTCTGCGCCTTCGCCCAGGACGCGACGGTCTTCGGGGGCGCGCTCGGGGAGGCGCACGCGATGAAGATCGTGAAGGTCATGGAGACGGCCCGCAAGGCCGGGGTCCCGATCGTCGGGCTCGACGATTCCGGGGGAGCCCGCATCCAGGAGGGCGTGATCAGCCTAGGTGGGTACGGGGACGTGTTCTTTCGCAATGTCCTCCTCTCGGGGGTCGTCCCGCAGCTCTCGCTCATCCTCGGTCCGTGCGCGGGAGGCGCGGTCTACTCGCCCGCGATCACCGACTTCGTCATCATGGCGAAGGGGACCGGCCAGATGTTCATCACCGGCCCCGACGTCGTTCGGGCCGTCACCGGCGAGGAGGTCACGATGGAGGCGCTCGGCGGGGCCGAGACACACGCCGCGGTGAGCGGGGTCTCGCACTTCACCGCCCCGACCGACCGGGACGCGATCGCGCTCGCCCGGCGGCTGCTCGGCTACCTTCCGCTCAACAACCTCGAAGACCCCCCCGCGACCGCCCCGGTCGCCCCGAGCCACTCCGCCGCGAGCGAGCTCGCCCGCATCGTCCCCGAGGAGGCGAACGCTCCCTACGACGTGCACGCGGTGGTCGAGCGGGTCGTCGACCCCGAATCCCTCCTCGAGGTCCAGTCCGCCTGGGCCCCGAACATCGTCATCGCCCTCGCGCGGCTCGCCGGACGGTCCGTGGGCGTCGTCGCGAACAACCCGGCGGTGTTGGCAGGCACGCTCGACATCAACGCCTCTTCGAAGGCCGCGCGCTTCGTTCGGTTCTGCGACGCGTTCAACCTGCCGCTCCTCACGTTCGTCGACGTTCCGGGGTTCCTTCCCGGGACCGCCCAGGAGCACGGAGGGATCATCCGCCACGGCGCGAAGCTCCTCTACGCGTACGCCGAGGCGACCGTCCCGATGCTGACGGTCATCCTCCGGAAGGCGTACGGCGGCGCGTACGATGTCATGTGCTCGAAGCACCTCGGGGGCGACCTCAACCTCGCCTGGCCGACCGCCGAGATCGCCGTCATGGGCGCCGACGGCGCGGTCAACATCCTCTTCCGCCGGGACCTCGAGAGCGGGACGGCCGAGGAGCAGGAGAAGCTCCGGGACCGCCTCACGGCCGAGTACCGCCGGGAGTTCCTGAACCCGTACCTCGCGGCCGAGCGCGGCTACATCGACGACGTGATCGACCCGGCGGAGACCCGGGCCCGTCTCGTCAGCGCCCTTTCGCTCCTCTCCTCGAAGCGCGACGATCGACCCGGCCGCAAGCACGGGAACATTCCTCTCTAGCCGCGGGGTCCGGATGGTCGAGATCACCGAGACGGTCCTGCGCGACGGTCACCAGTCGCTCATCGCGACCCGGATGCGCACGCGCGACATGCTTCCCGCCGCCGAGCGGCTCGACGCGGTCGGATACCGATCGCTCGAGGTCTGGGGAGGCGCCACCTTCGACGTCTGCCTGCGCTTCCTCCGCGAGGACCCCTGGGAGCGGCTGGAATCCCTCAAGCGGGCGATGCCGAACACGCCCCTCCAGATGCTCCTCCGGGGCCAGAACCTCGTCGGCTACCGGCATTACGCGGACGACCTCGTCGAGAAGTTCGTCGCCCAGGCGGCCCGGTGGGGCATCGACATCTTCCGCGTCTTCGACGCGCTCAACGACCCGCGCAACATGGAGGTCGCGCTGCGCGCGGCGAAGAACGCGGGAGCGCGGGCCCAGGCGACGATTTGCTACACGACGAGCCCGGTCCACACCCTCGAGGCGTTCGTCGACCTCGGGAAGCGCCTCGCCGCGCTGGAGGCGGACGAGCTCTGCGTCAAGGACATGGGCGGGTTCATGCCCCCGACCGAGGGCGCCGCGCTCGTCCGGGCGCTCGGGAAGGAGGTCGGCCTGCCGGTCGTGGTCCACACGCATTCCTCGAGCGGGATGTCGACCCTGACGTGCCTCGCCGTGGCCGAGGCCGGCGCGGTCGCCATCGACACGGCGCTGAGCCCGTTCGCCGGCGGGGCGAGCCAGCCGCCGACCGAGACGCTCGTCGGCGCGATGAAGGGAACCGACCTCGACCCGAAGCTCGACCTCTCCGCGCTCGCCGACCTCGCCGGGTACTTCCAGACCGTGATGGACCGGTACCGGCCCCTCCTCAACCTGCGTTCCCTGCAGACCGACCCGGGCATCCTGACGCACCAGATCCCGGGCGGGATGCTCTCGAACCTCCTCTCGCAGCTCGCCGAGCAGGACGCGCTCGGCCGCCTCACCGAGGTCCTCGCGGAGGTCCCCCGCGTCCGCGCGGACCTCGGGTACCCTCCCCTCGTCACGCCGACGAGCCAGATCGTCGGGATCCAGGCGGTGATCAACGTCCTCACGGGCGCTCGCTATCAGCAGGTCACGGGGGAAGTCCGGGACTACGTCCGCGGCCTCTACGGGACCCCGCCCGCGCCGATCGACCCGGAGCTCCAGAGGAAGGTCACGGAGCACGCCCCGGCGATCGTCGGCCGACCGGCGGACCTCCTTCCGCCGGAGTTCGAGAAGATGCTCGGCGAGGTGCGCGCGTTCGTGCCGGCCGCGGACACCGCCGAGGCGCTCTCGTACGCGCTCTTCCCCGCGGTGTACAAGTCTTACCGGCGGGCGGTCGAGCACGGCCTCACCGGGGACGTTCTCACGACGGCGGCGCTCGGCGTCGTGGGCGCTCTCCGGGCGCCGACTCCGTCCGCGCCGACGCGCGCCGTCCCCGCGGGCGAACCTCCCCCGGGGATGAGCCCTTGGGCCTACGAAGGGCGAGCGCGAGGCCATTCCCAACGGAGGTGGGTCGATGCGGGTCGTCCTCGAACGCGCGGGTAAGAAACAGGAGGTCGAGGTCGCCCCCGACCTCTCCTCCGTCGCGGTCGGAGGCCGGACCTACCCCGTCGTCGTGGTCGCGACAGGCGGGAACCGCGTGGAGCTCGAGATCGACGGGGAGAAGGTCGTGGTCGAGAACTGGCCCGAGCACTTCCCGGCGCCCTACGGGCCGGTCGACGTGAACGGGGAGCGCTGGGAGGTCCGAGTCGAAGCCGGCCCGGCCGAGCTCGCTCCCCCGTCGGCCCCGGCCCCGGGCTGGACGTCGTCGGCTCCGGCCGGCGGGGCCGCCACGGCCCCGGCGCCCGGTGCCCCGACGGGCGAAGGGGTCCCGGTCGTGCCGTCCATGCCCGGTCGGGTGATCGAGCTCCGGGTCGCCGAGGGGGACCGCGTCACGAAGGGGCAGACGCTCCTCGTGCTCGAGGCGATGAAGATGCGCGGGGAGGTCGCGAGCCCCGCCGACGGGGTCGTTCGAGAGCTCCGGGTCTCGGCCGGCGCGAACGCCCGGGCCAAGGAACCGATGATGTGGATACGGCCCGACGCGAAGAGCCCCTAGGCCCCCGTCAGCGGGACGCGAGGGGTTCGGGCAAGAGGTCGTCGTCGGGCGCGTCCTTCGGGTCCTCCACCGGTGGGTCGTCGGCCGCGTCCGTCGGCTCCTCGGGCGTCTTGTCGTCGTCGATCGAGTCGTCCCACCGGTCCGCCTCCTCGACGGGGTCCTCGAACGGCTCCTCGTCCCCGGAGACGGGGGCGGGGGCTGGTTGGGGTAGCCGGGGCTGGTAGGGGAGAGTACGATACCAGCTCAGGTAGGCGACGGCGAGGGCGAGCGGGACCGCGAGCAGGAAGAGCGTGTACAGGCCGAGGTTCCAGTACCACCTTCCGAGCAGCATCAGGCCGAGCGTCAGGGCGACCAGGAGACCCATGACCACCGGGTACGATAGCAGGAAGGGCGGACGATCCGTCATCGATGGACCGATCGAACGACCGTCACCTCCTCACCAACCGGGCAGGGCATGGCCGCACGCGGGGCAGGCCCGTGTGCCTGGGGGAATCGGGGTCGCGCAGTAGATGCAGAACCCGATCGTGCTCGCGCTCTCCGAGCCGCTCGGCAGGGGGGCGTTCGCGGGCCGGGTCGAAGGGAACGGGCTCGGCTCCGCGGAGGCGTTCGCAGGGACCGACGGTAGGCGAGGACGCATCGCATAGAGCAGCACGAAGCCCACGACCATCCAGATGATCAAGAGGTAGAAGGCCTCGTCCGAGTACTGGGGGAACTCGAAGAGGATGACGAACGCGATCGCAATCGCACAAAGGTTGGCGATCGACACCAGGACCCGCCGGTTCACGTCCGCCCCCGTCGAGGCGTATCGACCGGCAGTTACTTGGCGTTTTGTCCGACCCCGTCCGGCGGACCAGGACCTTCCGAGAAGACCAACGTAAATAGGGCCCTCGGCTCGCGCCGCGCCGTGCCGAAGGTCCCCCGGCTCATCGCCCGGGACGAGTTCACGTACGAGATCCCGGTGGACGAGGTGCCAGGGATGCGCGTTCCCGGCGTCCTCTTCTCGGACGCGGCGCTGCTCTCGGGCGTCGAAGGGGACCCGTCGCTCATCCAGCTCGCGAACGTCGCGACCCTTCCCGGGATCGAGCGCTGCTCCCTCGCCATGCCCGACATCCACTTCGGGTATGGGTTTCCCGTCGGAGGGGTCGCCGCGTTCGACCTCGCGGACGGGGTCGTGTCGCCGGGCGGAATCGGCTACGACATCAACTGCGGGGTCCGCCTGATCCGGACCAATCTCACGGTCGAGGAGGTCCGCCCCCGTCTGACCGACCTCATCGAACGCCTCTACCGCGAGGTCCCGTCCGGCGTCGGCTCCCACGGGGGCTACGCGCTCCGGCCGGCGGACCTCGAAGAGGTGCTCTCGAACGGCGCGGCGTGGGCAGTGGGCCAGGGGTACGGGCGCCCCGAGGACCTTCCGGTCCAGGAGGAGGAGGGACGCCTCGCCGGGGCTCAGCCCGGGGAGGTCTCGGAGACGGCCCGGAAGCGGGGTCAGAAGCAGCTCGGCACCCTGGGGTCGGGGAACCATTTCCTCGAGGTCCAAGCGGTGGACGAAGTCTTCGAACCCGAGTTCGCGCGGGTCATGGGCCTCGTGCCCGGCCGCGTGATGGTCATGTTGCACACGGGCTCGCGGGGGCTCGGCCACCAGGTGGCCACCGACTGGATCGGGACGATGGACCACCGGCTCCGGGAGGAGAAGGTCGAGCTCGTCGACCGGCAGCTCTCGTGCGCCCCGGTCGCTTCCGACCCCGGCCAGCGGTACCTCGGGGCGATGGCCGCCGCCGCGAACTTCGCGTGGGCGAACCGGCAGGCGATCACCCACTCCGTGCGTCGCGCGTTCTCGAGCGTCTTCGGCCAGCCCGACACGTCGCTCGACCTCGCCGTGGTCTACGACATCGCCCACAACATGGCGAAGGTCGAGGAGCATGCGACCGAGCGGGGCCGAAAGAAGCTCCTCGTCCACCGCAAGGGCGCGACCCGGTCGTTCCCCGCCGGTCGCGAGGAGGTGCCGGCCGTCTACCGCGCCTACGGCCAGCCGGTCCTCATCCCCGGGGACATGGGCACGGCGAGCTACGTTCTCTCCGGCCTTCCGACCGCGATGGAGCGTTCGTTCGGTTCCTCTTGCCACGGCGCCGGACGCCGGATGAGCCGGCACGCCGCGGTGCGCGCGTTCCGCTTCGAGGAGGTCATCCGGAAGCTGGCGAGCCGCGGGATCGTCGTTCGCTCGAGCTCCCGGGAAGGCGTGACCGAGGAGGCGCCCGGCGCGTACAAGGATGTCGAAGAGGTCGTGCGCGTCGCCGAGGGCGCGGGGCTCACCCGCCGGGTCGCCCGGTTGGTCCCCCTCGGGGTCGTCAAAGGGTAGGGGCTCCGCCGGAGGACCGGCGGCGGCTCACCACCGCGGCGAGCGCCGCGCCCGCCCCCACGACGGCCCCGACGACCAGGAAGACCACCGAGGGAAAGCCGGTCGCCCCCGGTGTTACGGTCACGGTCCAGTTCATCATCGCCGAGTCGCCGCCGGGGTCGGTGACGTTGAGGGTGACGTTGTACCTTCCCGAGGAGCCGAACGTGTGCGTCGTGTTCTCGGCGGTGGCGACCGCGCCTTCCCCGAACGACCAGCGGAACTGGTAGGGCGGACCGAGACCGCCGGTCACGGTCGACACGCACGTGACCGTGAGAGGTGCGGCGCCGGCCGTGGCCGAGAGGGACGCCGTGAGCCCGAGCCCGCCCGACACCCCGACCGGGAGCACGTCGGTGGCGCTGTCGCCCCAACTGTCGGTGGCGGTCACCACGACCGTGTACAGACCGGATCCGAAGGGGTGCTGCGTGGTGAGGTCGAGGTCCTCGCTGCCGTCACCGAACACCCAGAGTACCGACACTGTGCCGGGGCCCGTCACGGCCGCGGTTCCGGTCCACGAGAGCGGAGCGCTCCCGGACGCGGGCCCTCCGCTGTCCGTGAACTCGAGGGCGTCGACCCGAGGCAAGAAGGCGCCCGGTTCGACCGCGGCAAAGCCGGGGAACTCGAGGGTGGCGTGGACGGCCTGGTCGGTCGCGAGGTCGGTCGCGCTCACCGTGACGGTGAGGGACCCGTTGGCCGCGAGCGAGGACGGGGAGGAGTAGGTCCAGTTCAGCAAGGCCCGGTAACCTCCCGAGTCGGACCCGAGGCTCCAGCGGACGGCGGACGGGACGACGGAGCCGTCGGGCGAGACCAGTCGCGCCGTGAGGTTCACCGTCGTCCCCAGCGACACGTCGACCGCGGGCGTGACCGTGGCGACCAGGAACGGCGGGAACGGAAGGGACGACGCTCCCGCGGGTTCCACGTCGATCAAGAACGCCTCGCTCGCGTTCCCGTCCCCGAGGTCGGAAAGATGGCCGACGGCGACGTAGAGCCCCGGAGCGGAGTACGTGGTGGACACGGAGGCGCCGACCGCGCCCACGCCATCGCCGAACGTCCAAACGGTCGTCGTCGCATTGGCCTCGTAGCCCCCCGTCGCGCTCGCGTGGAACCCGACCGTGAGGGGGGCCACGCCGACCGTTTGGTTCGCCGTGAAGGTCCCGACAAGAGCGGGAGCGACCGTGACGTTGGTAGTGGACGTCGTTTGCTCGTTCTCGCTATCATTGGCGTACCCGTTCACCGGGTACACACCCGGGGTACGGAAGATCGCACATCCGCACGCCGCGAGGTACGGGTCGCTCGAGGAGAACTGGAGGGAGGGCGGGAGGGTGCTCGCGGCCGTCGACCCGCCCGAGACCGAGAACAGGTCGGCGAAATCGGCCGGGGCGTCCCTCACCCCGAGGTTCGGGGTCGGGGTCATCGTGAGCGGTAGGGTATCGTTTCGGCAGTCGGGAAGGGGAGCGCTCCCCACACCGATCGCCACGCGGGCGCTCGCCCCTCCGTCCATCGGGGAGGCCGAGTCCGAGACCACGACCGCGGCGCAGTAGCTTCCGTTGGCGCCGAAGACGTGGTTCGTGGCGGAGAGCGGAGAACCGTCGAGGAACGTCCCCTCCCCGAAAGGGAAGTTGTACTTGTACGGGGCGACCCCGCCGGTGGCCGCGGCTGAAAAGAGGACCGATTCCCCCCGAACGGGGACGTCCGTCGAGGAGGTCAACGTGACGGAAAGGGCGTTCCCTCCTCCCACCACGATCGCGAGCGGCGGGGAGACCGAGTAGTTCCCGGTCGAGTCCGCGACGTACGCCTGCGCTGAATAGACCCCGGGGTCCTCGTAGGTGTACTTCGCGGCCCCGCCCGGGGCGAACGATGCGTTGCCGTCCCCGAACGAGACCCCTTCGAGGGGGTACGTCCCGGCGCCCCCGGTCGCATTCACGTGGAAGGTGACCGTGGCCGGCGCCCGGCCGAAGCGCGGGGTGGCGTAGACGAACGACCCCAGGTTGCTCGAGGTGACGGGAAAGCGGTGGGCCAGGTCGACGACGAGCGCCGCGACCTGGGGAGAGCCAAGGCCGGTGACCGGGTCCCACCCCGCGGCGGCCGGATACCCGTTGCTTCCCGATGTTATGTCGTGGAGGTCGGTCGAATCGTTCGGCCCGGCGGCGATGGCGTACAGGGACGGGTCGAGAAGACCGAGCGGACCCCCCGCGTACTGGTCGGCGATCGCGGCGATGCCGGCCCACACCGGGGTCGAAACGCTCGTCCCTGCAGAATCCCACTCCTGCCCGTGGAGGATGAGGCCGACCGGGTTCGCGGCGTCGAGGGCGACGTCGGGCACGCCCCGCGTCGCCGGGCGGGACGGGAGGCCCTCCTGCCACCCGGGTCGAGGGAAGGGCGAGTATCCTCCGCCCGACCCACCCTGGTTCTGGCAGCCGGGTCCGCGAGCGCCGCTCGAGTTGCCGCTCCAGGCGACCTCCCCGAGCCAGTCGCCGGTCGGGCCCACGGTGAGGTCGGTCCCCCCCACCCCGGTGACGTCGGGGTCCGACGCGGGGAAGTTGGTGGAGAGACCCGACGTGCCGTCGGAGACGCCGCAGTCTCCGCTCGCGGCGAAGACGCTGATCCCCTCGGCGGCCGCGAACTCGAGGACCGGCGCGAGGAGGCCGTAGGAGCCGTCGGTGGAGGCGTTGCAGGCGACGGCGCAGGGCGTTTCGGCGGCGTTGAAGACCCCGACGTCCGGTTCGCCCCAGCTCATCGAGATCACGTTGGCCGCTTGGTGGGCCACCAGCCAATCCACGGCCTCGTAGAGCCCCACGCCGGCGTCGGGCGAGAGCGTCATGTCGATGGTCGCTCCGGGCGCGGCGGCGCGCGCCCACTCGAGGTCGAGAGCGTCCTCGACGTTCCAGGCGAGGTTCGAGCTCAGATTGAGATTCCCGGGAGGCGGGTCGGGGTACACGTAGTTCACCGCCCCCGGGGCGATCCCGTTGGAAACGGCGAACGTATCGAGGTCGGACGCGAGAAGGGTCTGGTTCTCGTCCGAGCTGTACGCGTCCACGACCGCGAGCCGGATCCCCGAACCGTTCGTCCCGCCCGAAATGAGCGAGGTCATGTTGTACGCCTGCCAGACCTCGCACGGGTCGAGGCCGGCGCCCAATCCGACACAGGTCGCGTCGGGGGTGGTCCCGGCCCGCGCGAGGGTAGGAGCGGTCGTCGAGGGAACGAACGGAGTGGCGTTCCCCAGACCGTACGCGCCCGACCAGGGAGCGAGGGCGGGTAGGGTCGCGGGCGTCGGGTGGCTGAAGAACCACCCGCCCCCGGTCTCACGGTACTCCTCGAAGGTCGTTCCGAACGCCGCCCCGACCCGTGCGCTCGGACCGGTCACCGTCAGCAGAAGATGGTCCGGGCTCGCGCGGGCCGTGAGGTCGAATCGTTCGAAGTAGGTCTGGGCCGCCGAGACGGTCGAAGGGGAAGGACCGAAGCGCTGTGCGAGCTCGGAGGTGGCGAGGAAGCTCTTGTACTCGGGGGTCCCCGGCGAATAGAGGGCCGACACGAGCCCGGCGAGCGCCGAAGGGTCCGGAAGGGCGAGCCCTACCTCCACGGTGACGGGGTCGGTGGGCGGTTCGGGTCCCAGCGCGACCACGTCGGAAGGGGTAGAGAACGCGGGAGCGACCTCCACTTCGGTTCCTGCTCGCGTCGACGACGCGCTGAGTGCGACGGTGGGCGATACGAGGACCCCGCTCACCGCGGAGGGACCCGGACCGCTCGCGGTCGTGCGCTCGGAGGGCGTGACGGACCCGACGAGGACGACCGCCACCACGACCGCCAGGATGACCCCGAGTCTCAACGACCGGTACGCCATGTCCCTGCCGAACCCCATCGAGGCACAGGCATAATCCCGTTCCCGACGCCCCGGTCCGCAAGAACTCTTAACCCGGTCGAGACGTGGGTGCCTCGGAACGCGCCGTGAATCCTTACTTCGGCTACGAGATCGCGCTGGCCGTCGTCCTGCTCTACGGGGCCGTCGTCTACGCGCTCTACCGGACGGGTCATCTCGGCCCCGGCCGACCGCTTTCGCTCTTCGGACCCGCCCTGATGATCAAGACCCAGCGGGGTCGCGCAGCCCTCGACCGGTGGGGCCGGTTCAAGCGGTTCTGGACCGCAGCCGGCGACCTCGGGATCGGGCTCGCCATCGTGTCGATGGGAACGATTCTCGTCCTCCTCGTTTTGTCCACGGTCGCATCGTTCTGGATATCGCCGGCCCAAGCCCCTTCCGCCTCCGAGGCGCTCGCCCTCCCGGGGATTAACCCGCTCATCCCGATCGGCTATGGCATCCTCGCGCTCGTGGTCGGGATCGTGCTCCACGAGCTCAGCCACGGCGTTATGGCCCGGTCCCAGGGCATCGGCGTGAAGACCATCGGCATCCTCTGGTGCGTGGTCCCGGTCGGCGCGTTCGTCGAACAGGACGACACCGACATGCTCGCCGCTTCGCGACGGCGTCGGGACCGGGTCGCCGCGGCGGGGGTCCTCGCAAACTTCGCGCTCACTATCCTGTTCTTCGCCGTCCTTTCCGGTCTCGTGGCCTCGTCCATCGCCCCGAACGCGAACGGGGTCTCCGTCACGTACGTGCAATCGGACACTCCCGCGGCGAATGCGAGCCTTGCGGTCGGGGACCTCATCACCTCCGTCAACGGCTCGGCCACGACGACCGCGACACAGTTTCAGGCGGCTCTCGAGAATACGACGCCGAACGAAACGATTGCGCTCGTCTACTACGCTTCCGGCCTCGGACGGACGGTCTCGACGACGGTCGTCTTGGCGAGCAATCCGAACGTCAAGACCCGAGGGTTCCTGGGGGTCGGTTACGGCCTCTCCCCCTCCGAGCTCAAGCAAACGCTCGTCTGGCCACCCGGAAGCGACCAGGGGCCCACCGTGGGAACCATCGTCTGGCTCCTCCTCCCCTTTGAAGGTCTCGAGCCGGCCTCCGGGTCGACGACGCAGTGGTACCACCTCACCGGCCCCCTTGCCGCGGTCGGTCCGAGCACCTTCTGGATCGTGGCGAACATCCTCTACTGGCTGGTCTGGATCAACCTGCTCCTCGGGCTCTCGAACACGCTCCCGCTCGTCCCGTTCGACGGAGGGCTTCTCTTCCGGGACTTCGCGGCGTCGGTCGCGGCCCGCTTCCGTCGCGGCTGGTCCGCGGCGCGTCTCGACCAGTTCGCCGGTCGCGCGGTGACGGTTTCTTCGCTCCTCGTCGTGTTCCTACTCGTATGTCCATTCCTCGTGCCTCGGCTCCTTTAGACGAGCGTTCGCTCTTCGCGGAGTACCCGTTCCTACCGGGGGCGGAAACGCTCCTCGGCGAGCTGGCGGTGTCGGTCCGCACTCTCCTCTCGGACGGCGCGTTCGCTCCGGCGCGCGCGCTCGGGCGGGCCCGCATCCTCGCGGCCGCGGACGACCCGCGTGGCACCCGCGACCTCGAAGAGCTCGCGCGCGCGGACCCGAGCGTCCGCCTGCTCTCGTTCCTGTTCGCGCGCCTCGTCCTGTCGGCCGCCGCCACGCCGGCCGCCCTCCGGCGGTGGGCCGTCGCGGAAGCCAAGCGCAACCACGCCCGCCTCTTGACCGTCCCGGTCGAGGAGCTCTCCGAGGTCGCCCGTCGCCTCGGTTTCTCCCTGGCGCCGGGCCCGGATGGGGTCGAGGTGCCGCTCGTGGACTACCTGCGTCTCTCCGTGCCGATCCGGGAGGCGGAGTTCCGTCTCCCGAGGCAGGCGTTGCGACGGGGGTCGGTCGCGGTCCGCCCGGCGCGGGCCGCCCGCCTTCTCCAGGAGGCGGTGCGCCTCCGTCTCGCCGACCCGCTTCCGCTCGCGGACGACGTGGTCCGGGAAGTGCGGGAGCGCGAGACGGACCTGCTCGAGGAGCTCGCCCGTCGGACACCGGCCCCCGTCGCGCGGGCCGAGCTCCGCGGAGGTCCCCTGCACCCCGAGTTCTTCCCGCCCTGCGTCCGCAAGATGCAGCGGACCCTCCAGAAGGGCGAGAACCTCTCGCACTCGGGGCGGTTCTGCCTCGCGGCGTTCCTCCACCGGGCGGGAGCCGACTTCGAGACGATCGTGGACGCGTTCCGAGGGGCTCCCGACTTCGACGAAGCGGTCACCCGCTACCAGGTCGAGCACATCACCCTGCACGACGACGGTCGCGGCTACGAGCCGCCCGAGTGCGAGACGCTGCGGAGTCATGGGCTCTGCGTGCGCGACGGCGACCCGACGGCGGACGAGCCTCGCGACAAGGCGCGCGATGAACGGTGCTTCGAGCCGTCGCTCCGCCACCCGCTCCAGTACTACCGACGCCGCGGCGGCACGACCGTCGAACGGGACCCGTCCGACGGGGCCACTCCTACCCCGACGGGGGGAGGGCCCGATAGACCCGGAGCGCCCGCGAGACCGCGGTCCACTGGCCGGCGATGACGAAGTAGGCGAGCGCGGCGTCGATCACCGTGAACTCGACCCCTCCCACATGGAACCGGGACCACGACTGAGCGGTGATCCACGGCCAGGGAACCGACCAGTCGAATTCGAGGAACGCGGCGACGGCCAGGACAATGAGCCGGTCGGCTCGGGACAGAAGACCGGCGTAGAGTCGTCCTTGTCCGACGGCCTGGGCCTGGGTCCCCATGTAGCTCGTCAGGAGGAGGCTAACGAGGGCGAGGAGTCCGAGGAACGGGTTCGCGAACGTGGAAAGGGCGATCCCGAGGAGGATGGCGACGTCGGCGTACCGGTCGTATACGTGGTCGACGAAGTCTCCCCGGACCGAAGCGCGCGCGGTCCGACGGGCGACCTCCCCGTCCAGGACGTCGAAGAGGCCCGCCAGGAACACGAGCACGGCGACCGCGAGGAAGAGATAGGGCGTGGTCCAGCGGACCAGGAGCGCGACCCCTCCCGCGGCGACCGCGCAGAGGAGAGCCAGGAGGCTCACGTTTCCCGGACTCCACCCGAGGAACGGTCGAGCGAGCCGGGCGACGTAGGGTTGGACCTTGGCGCGGTACGATTCGAGGACCATCCGAACCTTCCTACCCTTCCTACCCCAAAAGGTGCTCGGTGACCGTCGGGTCCGCGAGCCAGTCCACCCGGCCGTACGAGGGGCGACCCCGTTTACGGATCCGCGCGGTCACCTCGCGGGCGACCGAGGCGGGGCTTCGGCCCGTGGTGTCGATCTCCCAGACGCGGCGACGGAGACCGACCGCTTCGGATAGGATCACGTCGGTGGCCTCCGCGACGAGGTTCGCCCGCCGGTCCTGTTCGGTGCCGGGGCGAGAGCGGGCCAGGCGGCGGGCGAGCTCTCGAGGGTGGCACCGCAGCACGATCACGTCGCGAAGGGGAAGGAGGTGCGCCAGATGGCCCACCAGAACGTCCACGGGGGGAACGCGACCCGCCCGCCACGCGCGGGCGGTCGCTGCGAGGTCTACCACCCAGCCTCCCTCCCGGCGGCGCCCGGTTCCCAGCCGCTGGGCAAGCTCGGCAACCTCCAGGGTTCGCCACGATGCGCCCAGCCGTCGGGCCACAGTTGTCTTTCCCGTGCCGGGCGTGCCGGTGAGCGCCACCGACGCCATACGACCCCGGTCGAGGTAACGGAGTAGATGAGCCCACCGGCAGGTCGGCTTCCCTCGTTCACCGGTCGGTCGACGATCTCCCCGGAGAAGAAGAGACCGGGGCCGGCCGAACCGCCGCGGCCGGCGCCCGCGAAAGTCGTGGACCGAACAAGAACCCGGCTTTAGGGGGATCGCATGATCCAATGGGTCATCTCCAGCAAGCAGAGGGGACCGTTTCCCCGCGGTGGGTCGGACCGTCGCTGGCAGCGCGCAGGTTGACAAGGCTGTGAGCGGCCGGAGAAGAGCGTGTGGGATTGGTGGTTCGGGCAGGAAGACACGGGAGCGGTGGGAAAGCGTCGTTCCCCTCTGTCAGAAGGGGTGGGACTAGCCCCTCCGTAGCTGTGCCCTAGCTCCGCGGGAAGCCGAGCCGGCGGGAGGTCCGGAGAGAGCCGTCGGCTCCCGGAACCCGCGTTCGGCCTCGCTTGCTAAGCCCCGGACGCCGAGAGAAGGGCCCCTCTCGGAGGGCAGGAAATCTACGTTGAGTTTAAGTACGGGAAGTCACTCGCGAACCCCATGCATCGTGTGACCGGGGCCACCTTGGGGACCGTAGCAATTGGGCTTGTGGCGATCTTCCTTGTGGCGGGGATGGTTGGAGGGGGCCTTTTCGGCGCGCCTCATTCGGCGTCGGGACAAACCGCCAAGGGATCCCCAGCCGGTTCGGCGGGGAAGAGCACGGTTCCGCTTACGCCTGCGGCGCGAACCTATACTACGACGGTAGACCTGGTCTTTACCACCTCGGGTGGGGCGCCCGTCTTCCCATCGGACACTCCGGTCCCCCAGAGCTTCTCGTTCTACGCGAATGTGACCTGGGGTTCGATCGACAACACCAACACCCACGTTTGGGTGGTCGTCTACGACCTTTCTACGAGCACCGTCTTCGCGACGTATACGTTGAACGGCACGGTGACCGCCGCCAACGTCGTCCCCTTCTATAACAACGGTGTTTCCTACGAGAACTACACGTGGCTCACCTCTCTCGACGAGACCACTCTCGGCTGCGCGATGGTGTCGTGCGCGGACATGATCCCCGCGGCCAACGACTACTTCGCGATCACGGCCTTCGTCAGTGAGAACGGCGCGTCCATGGGCGGAAGCCTCACAAATGCCAGCGTGTCGGCCTACACCACGTTGGTCTCGACCTATGCCTCGGTCGGGTTCCTCACTCCCTTCGGATTCCCGTACTCCCTTAGCCCTGTCCCGGTCGCGGTCGAGTTCTACACCAACATCAGCTGGGGTTACACGTCGAACGCTACCACGAGTGTGTACCTGCAAGTCCAAAACTACTTCACCACCACTCCCTTTGCAAATCTCTACTTCAGCTTCAACGGGACCGTCAACGCAGCGAACGCAGAGGGATACAGTTCGGTCTCCGGCTTCAATGGGACAGTGGCCGGAGTTCAGTACTCGTACACCACCTGGATGCTAACCCTCAATAACACGACTCTCGGCTGCGCGACCGTTTCGTGCAACACGACGTTGCCGATTCAGACGGCCGGGTACCAGGGATTGCCAACCTATCTCATCGCATGGGTCAACGAATCCGGCGCCTCGGCGGGAGGGCTAGCCAATGCAACAGGGCCGATGGCCTCCTACCCCGATGCCGTGATCCTCGGGTCCACGTTGATCAACGCCGGGGTCAACGGAGGCCCGCTTTCCTACCAGCCGTTGCCGTACGTCGCGACCGGCTGGATCAACGTGAGCTGGGTGAACCCCTCTGTGACAGCCGGGGTTGGGAACTCGACGGTCGGAGGCTACGTTCTCATCTGGGACAGCGCGACTAGCACGTACCTGGGCTCGCTCACCGTAAACAACAGCGTCGACACCACGCTCGCCGACGGTGTGAGCTTGATGGTGGCGGCCAACGGCACGGCATTCGGCGTCCCGTTCCAGAACTATACTTGGACGTGGGACCTTAACGCCACCGCGGCGTCCTTGGGAGCGAACGTTCCGTATGACCCATTGACCTTGTGGGTCAACGTGTCGGCCAATGGCAACGGCTACGGAGGCGTGAGCCAGTATACCGGGTTGATGCCCTTCGTATCGGCTGTCTTCGTGCAGTACCCCACGACGGTCTCGGCCGTGTTCACGTCGAACTTCTCGGCCTACATGTCGCTCCCGATCGTGGTGAACTTCACGATCGCGGTGGGCAACGCGCCGATTAACGCGGCCACCACCTCGATCGAGGTGGACGTCACCGACCTTTCGCTGGCGACCTCCCACCACCCGACGGGGATACTGATTACGGCGACCTTCATCACACCGGCCGACAACCAGACCGCGTACACGTTCGTGGTCGACTCGTCGACCTTGGCGTGCAACGACCCGAGCTGCTTGAGCCTGGCGCCGAATGTGTACGGCGTCTACGTCTATGTCACCGTCGATGGCACCAGTCTTCCCACGGACGGCTCGGTTGCGACCACCCATATCTCGCAATCGTTCTTCCTGATCACGACCCCGCTGTCGGCATCGCTCATATCGCCCGCGCCGGGGGCCAGCGTGTCGGTCGGAAACGTAACGGTCTCCGTGGCCTACCTCGGTTCGTACATCGCCGGCGCTGTCCTCAACATCTATTCGTCGTCGGGCTCGTTGGTCTTCTCGAAGAGTATGATCGAGCTGACCCCGGGTGTCCCCGTGAGCGCGACGTGGTTCATCGGACAGACCGGAACGTACCCGTACCAGATCGTCCTGACCACGGTGTACCTGCCGACCACCCACGTCTTCTCCGGGAACATCACGGTGATCACGAAGGGAGGAACGGTCTTCTCCAACTCCACCCAGTGGTCGAACCAGTCGGCGATCTCCGGGCTCTCCGGAGCGGCCGCGGGAACGCTCCTTCTGATCGTTGGGCTGATCATCGGCATGATCGTGGCGTTCATCCTCGCGGGGGCGGTCATGGGTCGCCCCGCCACGACGCCCCCCCAGCCGTGGGAGGGCAAGCCCGGGGCGACCGGTGCCGTCGCGCCGAACACCTGCAGCGTCTGCAATAAGTCGTTCAGCACTCCCGAGGAGCTCGCCGCCCACGGGAAGGCCGAGCACGGGATGCAGTAATCGGTCGCTGAGGTCGGCCTCCTCAGACCAACCCTTTCCCCCCCTCTCTTTTTTTGTTTATCTATCGACCGATTCGTTCTTGTCTCGTTGGCCCCGAAGCCTAACGGCCCACTCCCCGGGCCGATCCCGATACGCTACGCGAAGCGGAGCTTCCGGAACGTCCGGCGCCACGCGAGCACGTCTCGACCCACCCGCTCGCCCCGTATTCCCGCACGGACGAGCAGGTCGGCGAGCCGCGGCATCTCCTCGGGAACGAGGCCGAGCCGGCTCACTTCGGCCGTCCCGACACGACCGACAAGGTCGATGAGCAGCCGCTGCCGCTCGAGCCGGCGAGCCAGCTCCCCGGCTCCCAGGTTCGCCTCGCGCCTCAGGCGGTCGCGGTCGATGTGCAGCTGATGGGAGCGCGTGAACCCCTCCGCCTCTCCGATGAGCGGGAACCCTCCCCGAGCGAGCTCCGGACCGAGCGCCTGGGCGTTGGCGACGACGGTCCGGGCATACTCGGGGCCGCACCGTTCGAGCTCGAGAAGGGTCTGGCCGAGCGCGGCGATCCGGTTCCAGTGCGCGTTGTCGAAGACCCGCCAGACGAGCGCGGGGTCGAGCTGCCGGAACAGGTCCTCCCGGTCCGTGACCAGGAGGCCGCCCTGGGGCCCCGGGAGCGATTTGTGGGTGCTTCCGTACAGGACGTCGGCGCCCTCGCGCAGCGGGTCCTGGAACTGGCCGCCGGCAATCAAGCCGAGGACATGGGAGCCATCGTACAGCACGAGCGCGTCGACGGCGTGCGCGGCTTCGGCGATCTCCCGAAGCGGGTAGGGGAACAGGAAGAAGCTCTGGCCGAGCACGATCGCCTGCGGACGCTCCCGACGGATCGTGTCGACCGCGGCGTCGGCGTCGACACGATGCTCCGGACCCTCGGTGGGCAAGGGCCGGACCGTGTAGCCGACCACCGCGGGGATGTAGCCGGGAGCGTACCCGTCGTACCCCCCCTCGTCGGGGGAGATAGCGAGGATCCGCGACTTCGGGGGCAGCAGCGGAACGAGGGCCGAGAGGGCGGCGATGTGCCCCGAGAGCGGTCGGGTCGTCGCGTAGCGGCCGTGGAAGAGGCGGGCCGCGGCGGCGTTGGCGAGGGCCTCGATCCGGTCGGTGTAGCGGGTACCGGTGTAGCTGTTGTCGATCACGTCCCCGTGGAAGTCCGTCGTGATGGGCAGGGTGTACCGGCCGGCGAGGTCGCTGCCGAGGTACCGTCGCGCGACGGGCGAAACGGCGTTCTCGCTGGCGAGGAGGTTGAACACTTCGCGGCCGCGCCAGCGGTCGTGGGCCCGGACGAGCGCGGCGAGCCGCCGCTCCTCCTCAGTGGGCATCGGGGCTTTCCGTCGCGGGGGCCGGGAACGCGGGGCCGTGGGCGAGCTTGCGCTGCTCCCGATGACCGCATCGGGGGCACTCGAGCCCCTTCGGGCGGTGGGCGAGAAGGTTGTG
>Ga0187889_10001848_pt1 | contig 21867 bp, 25 predicted proteins | sample June2016WEW_7_10_2_FD_132992 | JGI IMG/M metagenome (GOLD analysis project Ga0187889, IMG submission 132992) | Peatland microbial communities from SPRUCE experiment site at the Marcell Experimental Forest, Minnesota, USA - June2016WEW_7_100 | ecosystem: Environmental > Terrestrial > Soil >... | reverse complement strand
CTACTCAATCTACTCAATCTACTCAATCTACTCAATCTACTCAATCTACTCAATCTACTCAATCTACTCAATCTACTCAATCAAAGTAATGATTATAAAGAAAATAAAAAGTGGAAGGAGTTATTTGATTAACTTCACAGCCTCTTCTCTTTAAAACAATAATGAAGCTTTTCATCGCTCTCTCATAAAAAAGATATTAGAGAATAAGATTGGAGATTTCCAGATAAAAATAATGGAAAAATTTGCAAAGTCTAGCTTGCATCAAGCACTTCTTTGACAAGATGCAATTGCATCAAAGCCTTGTTCTGGAAATACTAGCGGGACGTTTGATACCAGTTGTATCTGTTTCTGTTTTCTGGGTATCTATTTCTATTTTCTGGCCTAGAGTATCGATGATTGTCGTATCTTGGGTATCTTCTCTGTGAACTCCTAGATTCGTTGCTAAAATTTATTTTGAAATCGTATTTTTCGTCGTTTGGGTACAGAGGCTTTATTTCCGCAGTAGTCATCTTCTTTATTCGTGCAAAATCTTCGTATTCGTCCCCTGAGATGATGGTGAACGATTTCCCTGACCCACCCGCTCTGGCGGTTCTACCGACCCTGTGGAAGTATATTAGAGGATACTTTGGCACATCATAGTTTATTATGCAATCGACGTGGCGGAAGTCTAGTCCTCTTCCTGCAAGGTCTGTGGCTACAAGTATATCGAGATGCTTTGATCTAAATAGGTTCATGACGTGGTCTCTTTGATTTTGGCTAAGATCTCCGTTTATAGGTGAAGCATTAAAAAACCTCCGTTCCAGTTCTCGAGCCAGCTTATTTGTCTTATACTTCGTTGAACAGAATATTATCGTTGTCGACGGCTTAGCTTTCTCTAATATGCTGATAAGAACAGAAAGTTTGTCGATTTCTTCGGCCATAGTGTAATATTGATCTAGGGTGTCAACAGAGGGTTCGTCTGAGTCTATGAGTATCCTTTCAGGATTATTCATATAACTATCAGCCAATTGAACAATTCTCTCCGGCATCGTCGCCGAGAATAGGCTCATCTGTCTTTCTGGAGATACGAAGTCCAATATGTACTTTACATCGTCTATGAAACCCATGTCGAGCATTGTATCTGCTTCATCTAGTACGACATATTTTACATCTTGGAGAGACAGTCTGCCTCTATCTATAAGATCAATCACTCTTCCGGGTGTACCGACTACGACTTGAACTCCGCGTGATAAAGCTTCAAGTTGAACACTCGCTGCTTGGCCGCCGTAGATTGTTACTACCTTGACATTTGTATATTTACCAAGTCTTCTGATTTCCTGTGTAATTTGCACAGCGAGCTCTCTCGTCGGTGCAAGGACTAAAGCTTGAACATATCTTTTTTCTGTATTAACTGTCTGGAGCATCGGGATGACATATGCTGCAGTCTTCCCTGTTCCTGTTTTTGCCTGTCCTATAACATCTCTTTTTAACAAAAGGGGGTCTATAGCTTTCTCCTGAATGGGAAAAGTTTCTATAAGACCTGAATCAAAAAGTCCCTTCTTAATTCTTGGATCTAACTCCAATTCTTGAAATTTTTTCATTTTGTTTTATTCCTCTTTATGCAAAATCGAAGTAGCCTGAGTCAGATTTTTCCGATTCAATGAACTAACGGTCTTGCGCAAGAGGACAGCAATCAAGCCATTACTTATAGTTTTGCATTTGTCGGCGATAAATATTTGCCTTTTTTAATACTAGGAGGAATTGTGGAAAAGTATTTAAAGAGAATATCGAAACAGATATTCGATGACTATAAAGGGAACGAGAAGCGCTATCAAAAAATTCACAGTGAGAATGTTTAAGCATTTGAGAACTTTTAGAAGGTCATTTTTGATTATTACTGCCTTTAATCTTCTAGTAGTGTTCCCACTGGTTGTCGGGATTTCTTTCGCGGCAACAACTTCTGTTCAGACATCTACAAACTCTACATCTACATCTACAACTTCTGACTTCTCAAGCGGGCTTGGAATGCTTGGGGCTGGATTGGCAATAGCTGGATCATGCATTGGGGCCGGGATTGCAGTGGGCTACGCTGCAAGTGCTGGGATTGCCGCAATCGTTGAAAAGCCAAGTGCTTTTGGCTTTGTCCTGATACTCGCAGGACTAGGCGAGGGAATAGCTATCTACGGTCTTCTAATTGCGTTCCAAATATTAGCTAAAATACCGTAACCTCTAAAGTGATATTTTTTCCCAGTGTATGAAAATTGTATATTACAAATATAGCATGGATCTTATCTTTTCTTCTTCTAAGGCTAACTCCATTCCAGTAGCAATTGAAATCAGATTCTTCGCTTCCATTTCAGCTATTTGAAGGTATCCTACTATATATGCGAAGTCGTTGGGGAACTCTCTTGCGACCGACACTGCTTTAGAGTAAATTTCGCTGTTTATGACCTGTTCTATTCTTTCCACTTTCCCTTCTTCAAACGTAGATTTCAAACGTGAAGCGAATCTTTGATAGGGCGTTTTCATTAATATGTCTGGTACCATGCTAGGTTTCGCTCTAGCGATCTGGTTTACGTCCTCGTCCCTAAGTCTAAACGGTTTAAATGATATCGACAGAACTGTTTCTGGGTCTACGTCACGAGCTCTTAAATCTATCATAAGACCTATGTTGCGAAGATCTACTTCTGTGCCAACTATGATTCCGACTTTTCTATTGTCAGGGATGTTGTTAAGGGATTTCTCTAAATCTTTGAAGTATATTTTATCGAGGGCGCCTTCAAGTAAAGTCTGTATTCCATATTTCTGAAGCAACGATGTTTTTTCAATAATCATAGAGTATCTCGTGGCCTTCAAAATCTCCAGAGAATTCTGTAGTGTGGACGCCTCTATCATGGCTGAAAAATTTATTATCGCAAATTCTCTGGGAATGGGCAGCAGCATGTCGGTGCCTATTTGATTCCCAGTTCTTTTTGATCTCAAGATTCTCTTGACATTTTCCATTTCATATCTTTCAGCGTACAAAAAAAGAAAATCCCTGAAATCCCTCGGCGCAAGTCGAATAAGATGATACACCCGTGACATGAGCACCGAGTAAAAGACTTGACCAAGCTTCATAGAGTTTATTGATTCACTTGATATTTTGCTTGTTTCTGGTCCATAGTCTGTTCTTAAAAGGTATTGGACTAATGAATTCAAATCTTTTGTCTTCAGAACGTTCCTATAATTTTCTTCCGTCAGCAGATGTGTGTGTAAGCCATGAGTTCGCGTTACCAAATATATTAAGGAGGGGTTCATTCGCGCCTCTCCCGTATTATATCTCGAACATGTTTCGTAGCAGAAAATTCCTCCAAATCCTCTTCTATTAACCGATCTTCAATATACTTAGCCTGCGATATATATCTCGGCATTATGACCTTTTCTAGGGCATTCACTTTTCTATTAGTCTCCATCAACTCTTTTGCAAGTTGCTCTATCTTTGCCTCAACAATAGCCAGATTAATCGCCTCTTCAATAGCCTTGATCAGTTTTTCAGTTGTGACAAATAAGGTTATCGATGGTATCTGTTTAGACCCACCTCTTCTTACGACTTCAACTTCAGGCATCAACACATTCATAACACTGACTGGGTTGGCGCGAACTTCCAAAAGGTCTGCAGCGTTGGCGATCGAGGAAACTTCATCATAGCCTTCAACAGCATATGCGTACTTTACCGATTCGTATGCCTCACTAAACATTTTTTCGATTTCTTTTCTGCGCTGGATCTCATGTAAAAGTCTATTTATTTCCCCAGCGAGCTGGTCTCTTTTCATTTTGAGAACGTCTTTACTCTTTTCAGTGAACTTTATCTGCTCCCTTAAACGCTGCAGCGCACCTTTCGTAGCTGAAACTTGACCCGTTGACACAGTTATCAACTATCCGGTAGAGGAATCCGGCTTATTCGATTTGTATTTTGGGTGGTATTTCTTAATCAAGCTTTCACTGATTCTGACGAGTTCACTCTCTTGTAGGGACGCCAGAGTTTCCCATGCTATGTCTAGGGTTTCCTCAATCGTCCTGTTTACGTTTTCACCTTGGTTTATAAACTGTTTCTCAAACAAGTCCGCAAACCTTAGATAGCTTCTTTCTCTCTCACTTAACCCCATCTCTCCGACAATTCTTGCAAGATCTCTGGAGCGTGACCCACGTGAATATGCATCGTAGAGCTGGTCTGCTATGTCCCCGTGATCCTCCCTTGTTTTATCTTTGCCGATACCGCTTCCCATAAGCCTGCTTAGTGACGGCAGGATGTTTATTGGAGGATAAATGCTTCGAGAGTACAAGTCTCTGTCTAGAAATAGCTGGCCTTCAGTTATGTAGCCGGTAAGGTCTGGTATTGGATGTCTTAAATCTCCACCAGGCATCGTCAACACGGGCATCTGCGTTAGAGACCCCTTCCTACCAACCATTATACCTGCTCTCTCATAGAGCGTTGACAGGTCACTGTAGAGATACCCTGGATATCCTGACCTTCCAGGCACTTCCTCTCTTGCAGCACTCATTTCTCTCAACGCTTCACAATAGTTCGTCATATCGCTTAGGATGGTTAGAACCTGAAGATCCAGGTCAAACGCTAAATGCTCGGCTACTGTTAACGCAATACGTGGCGTTAGAAGTCTTTCATTAGCTGGGTCCTCTGCGAGATTCAATATTACTACTGACCGTTCAATAGCGCCAGAGTTCCTGAACTGTTCCAAGAAGAATCTAGCTTCATCACTTTTCAGGCCCATCGCTGCAAAAACCAACGCAAATTCCTCGCTCTCCCCTCTGACCGTAGCCTGTCTAGCTATCTGGGCTATAATTCTATTGTGTGGAAGACCACTTTCTGAAAATATAGGTAACTTTTGTCCCCTTATTAGTGACAAGACGCCATCTATCGCCGAAATCCCCGTTTGTATAAAGTTGTTGGGAAAGACTCTTGCAACAGGGTTTGCTGGAGAGCCATTAACATCTCTGACATCGCTTGAAACTATTGACGGCATTCCATCGATTGGTTTAAATATTCCATTGAATACTCTTCCAAGTGCTTCATCGGAGACGGGAATCTTAAAAACTGTTCCAGTAAATTTTACTATCATATCAGTTTGTAGACCATCTGTTGAACCGAGGACCTGTACGATGGTAAAGTCGTGTGATATGTCGAGTACTCGGCCAAGTCTATCTATTCCATCTGAGCCCCTTAGTATAACAATTTCATCGTAACCTACACCTGCTACGTTTTCAATAAATACCAGAGAGCCTTTGATTTCTTTAACACCCCTGTATATCTTTCCTTGAACATCTTCAAAACCAAGTTGGGTTGACATTTTTATTTAACCTCCTTTATAGAAAAACCATAGTCAAGGGCGATTACTTCGAGAGCATTTTCTGTGTCCTTCATAATCTCAAGAATGCTATCAATGCCTTTGGGATCTTCCTTTATCTTCATCATCATAGAAATCTCTGGCATTTCCCTTATTCTTGTAAACGGAACCCTTTGCTTTATCATCAACATAGTCTTCTCATGAAAGTTCAAAATCATTTTGAGCAGTAGGAACTGTTTTACCATATCGCAGTATGCGTCAACCTCATGGAATGCTGATTGTCGTAAAAAGCCCTCCTTCAATATTTCTGCGGTTAACAAAATTAGTCTTTGCTCATCTGGAAGAGCGCTTTCTCCTATTACCCTTGCAATCGACTCTACCTCAGATGCCATATTAAGTAATCCGAGCGTATCTGACCTGTACTTTGTAAATTGGGTGACGGCGTTTCTCATTTCTCCAAGGTCCTCTTTTTGTTGGGCGGGGTTTTGTAAGCTCAGTATAATCGTGTTAATTAATTGTTCAGAATAAAGGCTGTAACTTCTAAGCCAGTTGATTGCGGGAAAATGCCTGCTGTAGGCTAGTTCCGTGTCAAGAGCCCAGAAGACGTTAGTAAATCTGAGGGTGTTAATAGTGACAGGTTCGTTGAAGTCCCCGCCGGGCGGTGAAACTGCTCCTATTATTGTCACTGATCCCTTTCGCTCGGGCTTTCCTGATGCTATTACATGCCCCGCTCTCTCGTAGAACTCCGCTATCCTATCTGGTAAATAGGCGGGATATCCTCTCTCGACAGGCATCTCTTCAAGTCTTCCTGAGATCTCTCTGAGAGCTTCAGCCCATCTTGAAGTGGAATCGGCCATTATTGCGACATCGTATCCTTGGTCTCTATAATACTCTGCCATTGTTGCACCGATGTAGATGCTGGATTCTCTTGCTGCGACAGGCATATTGCTCGTGTTAGCTATCAAAATCGTCCTTTCCATTAATGGCCTTCCGCTTCTTGGATCCTTGAGCTTCGGAAATTCGTTGAGAACCTCGCTCATCTCGTTTCCGCGTTCGCCGCATCCTATGTATACAACAACCTGAGCATCGCTCCACTTAGCTAGCTGGTGGAGAATAATAGTTTTGCCAGTGCCAAAACCTCCGGGTATTGCGGCTGAACCACCCTTAGCGATTGGAAAGAAAGTATCTATGACCCTCTGCCCCGTAATTAAGGGTTCGCTTAAAAGTAATCGGCCGTTTTCTTTGAAAGGACGAGGAACTCTCACGGGCCATTCTTGCATCATTGTCAGTTCAGTCTCTTCACCATCGTGTGAGATTTTAGACATGGGCTCGTCGACCCTAAAATCGCCTTCCTCAATCTTCACGATAGTACCCCGTAAGCCGAAGGGAATCAAAATTTTGTGTTGCATCATAGGCGTCTCCTGAACTTCTCCTATAATGTCGCCATACTCCACTTTTGAGCCCTTAGAAATTAGTGGTAGAAAATGCCACTTTCGATCTCTGGGAAGTGTGCTCACCTTTGCGCCACGGGTAATAAAGGCGCCTCTTTCTTTAGCAAGAAGCTCAAGGTTTCTTCCCACACCATCGTAAATTCTGTTGAGCATGCCTGGCCCGATTTCTGTGACAAGCTTTTTGCCTGTCGCAACAACTTTTCCTCCAGGTCCAATTCCACTTGTTGATTCATAAACTTGGGCTGTGAAGGTATCTTCTGAAATACGAATAACTTCTCCAAGAAGTTCATCAGAGCCTACAAATATTATTTCCCCAATTTGAATATCCGGAATCCCTGTTCCTATAACCACTGAACCAGAAATCCTATTTAAAGTGCCGATTCTTTTTCCCATACATGACGCCTCCTATTTAGATCTCAGCAAAATTTCAAGCACTCTACCTTCATCTTCTGATTTGATCTTCTTTAATCTTGATTCAAACGTATTTACATAGTATTGTTTTTTGTCTCCTGTGTAGATTATAACGCCGCCGTTCGCATTAATGGGTTCAGGTGAAATTTGTAGTCCAACGATTTTATTCGATTTTTTGGACCCATTTTTGATCTTTTCGGTTAATTCATTAACTATCTTTTGGTCATGGCGGTTTACCTTTATAAATAATTCTTTTTCATCTAAATTGTTAATTGCTTCTACGGCATAATTGACTAGAAGGTCCCTATAACGTGTTGGATTTTTTTCCGGAAGTTCCCTTAACCTTTTTTCAACCTCCTCAAATACGTCTGCGATGTACTTGGATTTTACACTTAAAATCTTCCTTCTACCTTCGATCCTAGCCAACGATAGCTCGATCTTCTCTTTTTCAGTAAGCTTCTTGTCGTTTTCCTTTATCTTGTTCTCAATAATGCGTTTAGCTTCCTCTTCGGCTTGATTGATAATTCCTGCACCTTCCCCATTTGCGGTATCAATTATATGTTTAGCTTCTTCTTCCGCCTTCTTTCTTATCTCAACTTTAAGTGATTCAATACTCATGCAATTTCACCTAGAATATAGTTTAGAATAAAATCTACAGCTTCGCCAAAATTTCTTTCACACGACGTCTCGATCTCTTCTACTTTTTCGCTGTACGCTTTAACTACAGCCTCTTTTTTAATAGCTATTTCTGATTCCCTACGATCTGTCAGATCTTTGACGACGTTTACTTCGTTTTCAGCTTCCCTAATGAGCTGATTGGCCTTTTTCTTTGCAGTGTTCACTATTTCCTTAGCTCTGTCTTCTGCTTCCTTTATTGTCTCCTCTGTCTTTTTTTCTTCATCTACCAAATCTTTTATGATCGGCATATCTTTAGCGCCCCATTCTATTCTTCAGACAGTTTGAGCTTTACACCAACTGCTTGGCTTATGAATTGGTGAATCTCCTTAACACGTTCGCCAACCGGGCCATTTAGACCAGGGATTATGGCAAAAACCGGGTAGATCTGTCTATTATTAGAGAGCTCCTTACGCTTTTTTTTGAGCTTTAAAGCTAAATCCTCAGGTATCAGCAGAACTTTACATTTGCCTTCCTTGATAATCTGATCAATTACCTGTTCAGCTTCACGGGCGTCATGAGCATTTCTTCCATCAACACCAGCTAGTCTTAAAGCTGTAATGAAGTAGCTATCACCTACAGCTGTTACGCTCATGACCCAATCAATACATGCTAAGTGCTACAATTAATAAACGTTCTCCTCGCCTTTTTATAGCTCACTGGAATGAGAAAAGCAGAAATTAAAGGTTCATTCAACACCTTTTAGATCACAGATTTCTTTTGAATGTAAAGAGTATTAGAGTGCACACTTTTCTTGGACTATCTATTCACCCAGGTTCCATTACAAACATAAATTAGGTTTGATTAGATTTAAATATCGATTTGAATCTTCTTCATGGAAGGAGATATACAAGTGCTTAAGCCTGTTAAAATGAAGAAATTCTATCTCGCTGTACAACGGAGTCATGAAGTCAGAACTTTGGAAGAGATAGGCAGGCTAGGAGCAGTCCAGCTGATTAGCGAGCGTGCCTCTATAGGTGAGGAGCCGGAAAATCTTGAACTTTATGACGGTTTCATTAGAATGTGTGAAAGGTCAAGGGTGCTTTTGGACTCTTTAAAGGCGTTGGAGGAAAAGTTTTCACCATCATCCATAAAACGCACGAGTGAATCAGATTCCCACACAAACCTATCAACGAAATCAGCTAAATTGAGCGACGAAGACATCAGAAGATACATAGCTTTTTACGAGAAAAAAATTGATCAGCTAGCAAACCAAATTGGCCTATTGATAAAGGACATAGAAGAATTCAATACGATGGGGAATCATTTGACGTTGCTGAAAGACAGCGGCATCGATATTAGAAATATAGGCGATCACAGGTTCATTTTTGTTAAGGTCGGCATCATAAACAACGTATTTCTTCCTAAGCTCGAGGAATTTCTAAGGGACTTTAAAGTAATTTATGAAACAAAAGGAGTTGGGCCTAGAGAATCAATTTTATTTGTCGCCGCGCTTACCGAATACGAGCAGAATGTTGAAAAGGCACTAAGCCTCCTCAATTTCAATGAATTCAAGTTTCCATCAGATCTGCCTTCAGACCCTAATACCGCACTGAAAAAGGTAAGAGGAATAATAGATGACAAGTTCAAGGAAGCCTATTCGGTAGAAAATGAGCTTAGAGAAATATTTAGTGAACTAGATGCGAAGAGAGGCTACGTAAGCTTTTTGAAAGAAGCAAGGTCATCGCTGCTTAGAACTAAAAACTTCTGCATAGTTCAAGGATGGATTCCTGAGCATTCGACAAAGGATTTGGAAACAAGTGTCTCAAAGTTGACCGAGGGAGTCCTTTATCTTACTCTAGAGGATCCGAGAGGAGACGAAGAAGTACCGGTTGAATTATCGAACAGAGGTCTGCTGAAGAATTTTGAATTGCTCACAACCGCGAGAGGGGTACCTGATTATAGAGATATTGATCCAACGCTGATATTTGCAGTGTTATTTCCGGTCATGTACGGATGGATGTTTGGAGACGTCGGTGATGGGCTGATAATACTCGTCTGGGGCTTCCTTTTTTACAGGATGAGAAAATCTTTCATCGGGTTGTCAAAGCGCGCAATAAATCGTCTTGGAATTATAATGATGACAGGAGGAATTTCAGCTATGATATTTGGAGTATTCTACGGCTCATTTTTCCTGTTTGAATTCAAGCCCTTAATATTGAGGCCTACGGATTCATTTTACACTATTGTTGGTGTGTCACTTTTATTTGGAGTACTTCAGATCGGATTTGCGTTGACTCTAAACGTTGTAAAGAACGTCTCAGAAGGCGAAATCAGAGAGGCGATTTTTAGTGGAAAAGGGTTGATCGGTCTAATCTATTATATAATCGGAGTGATTCTAGCTTATAGGCTGATCTTGGGTGGCATCCAGCTTGGCGCTTTTCTATCACCAGAAAATGAACCTTTGACCTTCGGAGCAGTTATAATGTTAGTGTTGGTCTTTTTAGCACCTATATTAAAAGGATTGGGCAAAAAGGACTTAAAGGTTAGCGATAGACTAACGGATGGGTTCGGTGAATTTATCGAAACCGTCCTTTCTTTTATAACAAACTCCATGTCTTATATCCGACTTGCCGCCTTCGCTATCGCCCACGGTGTACTCGCTGGTTTCGCTGTTACTTTAGGCGCTTCCCTTGGCATAATTCCAAGTCTTATAATAGTTAACATTATGGTCGTAATTATCGAGGGATTTGCTGCCGGAATACAGTCAATAAGGTTAATCTTCTACGAATTTTCTACAAAGTTCTTTAAAGGCGGAGGCATCAGATTTAATCCTATTAAATTGCCGATAGAATAGTAATATATATTTGATCTTATTTTTCAAAAAGATAAGTTATAATAATTCCGTAAATTACTTTCTTAAGTTTCTGCATAGAATGACAACGGTACGAGTGGCGCCAGAACAGTATGAATACGGTTCTATATTACTTCAAATATCATCTGCCTTTATTATCACTTAAGGCTTCTTTGGGAACAGCTTGCTCAGCTTTTTTGTTTTAATGGCTAGTTCCAGATCCTCCCCATGATTATTTGATTTATCTGCCTTTAGTTCTACTACAGGGGTATGCTTCTTGAGCAGCTCCTTCAGCTCATTTTCGTCCTTGATGACTTCTATCTTTATGTTTTCATGTTCATCCTCATCATTATTTAATTTACTATCCAACAAAATTTTAAGCCACGAAACTGTAGACATTTTACTGTCCAACAGAGTTCCAATAGCTTCTCCGTAACTAATTGTTCCCTTGTACCTGTCTAATACCTCCTTTTGCTCTTTTGTAAGCCGGATAAAAATGCCATGTTTCTTCTCATTGTATCGGTAGTAGGATGGGGGATAATGCGTTACTTTACCTTTCTTCCCTTTTTTATCGTAGACATGCAATTGATTATAGATATCTGCACCTATTTATAGCTATCTACAGAGATTCTATATAGATATCTATACGCTGATTTCCCTATAACTTTGAAGGTCCTCTCCTTCCGAAGGTTTGTTAATCTAAATGTCGTTTATGTACACAGTTTAGGCTCTTGCTTTCAATTGCTGAATAAGCTTCCAGTTTCCTTTAATACGTTTTACGGTTCTAAATATTGTACTGGGACATCTTCTAATTTTAATAGACCATTGTTATAAACTCTTATCTTATTGGAATCCTATAAGATATATTGATTAAAAATAATTTATCAAAATAAAAAAATTCTACCTGACATTTTTATTATATCGGACTTATCATTCTTGTTATATTATTAGTAATTTCAATTTATGTTGAGCAATTTTTCTTTTTAAAGCTAATTGTTAATTGTGATCTCCTTTTTCACTCTGTTTGCTCTATCAATCCTTCATTTTTACGAACGTTTCCTAACGAATCTTAATAAAAGATCGAATTTTGCTTTCTTTATAAAACAAAAAATGCCAAATTATCTCAGCTAAGGACAAATTCATCTATAAATTACCCAATAGTTTCATAACCCTCTTTGCTTTGAATGTAATATCTGCCTTGCCTCATTCAATCAAGTTTAAAATATCCTCTAATTTAAGTTCATTACTCATATTTTTTACCTATAACAAATTTGCCTTTAGGATTACGCTTTTTATTTTCCTTAGCACGTTCTAAAGCATGTCTCTCTGTATCAGTCCATTCGATCCATACAGATGAAAGATGCTCATCATCAGTTAGTTCTCCTACAAAATATTTTTCTGCTTTGCTCAAACTAAATAACACCCCTAAATATAAAAATTGAAACTATATAAATAAATTTGAAAATACTGTAATAACAATTATAAAGATTTGAGTAAGTGTATATGAATACTTAATCTAGTAACTTATTGAATTAGGTCTTCAATCTTTAGGGTGTGTTTAAGAGTTTAGAAGGAGAACTTGCAAAGGAAAGAATGTTAAGAGGGAAAGAAGACACTGCTCTAAATTATTTTTTACTTCATGGTAGATAAAAAATAAGTAATAATGTTTTAAACATGCTCTGATAATTTTTTTTGAATGAAGTCTTTAACGGTTTCAGAGCATATCGAGAGTGTCTTCAGTTATCAGAGTGAAGGGAAGTCAAGTCTAATCTATTCTGAGCTTATGAAGTTTAAGCTGAAAGGGTATAGGAAAGAGAGTGTGGAAAAACGCTTTCTAAGTCACACTCAGATCTTCGGAGACTATATAGAGACAGAAGGATTTCCTAAAGAGTGGGTCTATGATGAAAAAATCCAAGTTTTACAATATATGGACCAACTTAATCTAGTTGCTTACCTAGCTACATCTAAAAGAGAATCTCAAGCTATGAAAGAGGTTTATATTTTCTATTTAATGAAAGGCAGAGAAACTTTAGCATGTTTAGGAGTGAAAGGAGATCATGTTATCGACTTTCTAATGCAGGTCGATAAGAAGGCTAAAGAATACTCTGAGGAAATAAGAGGTTATCAAAATCAGCTGCTAACCGTTAAGTCTAATGAAAGCTGATAAGACAAGGTTACGGATAAGGAATTTACTCTAAGCCGATTTATAAAAGTGCATGGACAAGACTCTAAGCCTATTACAACATATGAGGAGATAAAAGGCAATCTACACGAATACCAAAGATCTAGAAAATTGAAACACTCTTAATCACTAATTTTATGAGCGTAATCTTTCTCTAAAAGCTAGGATGTGCCAATTAAGTGAATTCGGTATCATTGTAAAGCCTTTCTATATATTCCATTTAGATCGTCAGCTTTTGTTAAACCCAGTGTTGGGATAAGAATTAAGTTAGAAATATCAACAAATATACCGATATTACGGTTTTTTCTTTACTCTTTGACTCCGCTTACCTCTCAAAGAATAATAGTTAGAAACAATGAGAAGTATCAATCCGATGAAAAAGATTACAACAAATTCGTCATATCTTCTAACAACTCCTTTAGTAACGTACGCATAAAAATCGTATGCCGGCGCCGAAATCATAAGAATTATTGCCAAGATCATCATAGCTGATGTAATACTAGGTCGAGATAAGCGCATATTCCCCAAGGGGATCATGTAAGAATAGGTAATCAGCATTAAGGGTAATATTATGGCATATTTTCCGCCGATAATTAGCAAGAAAATTCTTGAAAGGTCAAAGTTGGCAACAAATACGGCTTCGAGTATCTCGATTATTATCAGAGCCAACGCAATCTTTTCGATTTTTTCAATAATATTTTCAATTCTTTCACCCGATGATTTTGCATCCAAGAGTGTAGCAAACAATACTCCAAATAATCCTATCAGGAAAAAGATTGGATCTTTAGAAACCATTAAAAAAAGGTTGTACAGGTTTTTATCAGCTGTATCCAGAGTTAAGTAATAATATATCCACCCAACAATTCCAGCGATGAAAGGTACTGCATACAGTATTATGTACAAGTTTTGTAACTGTTCCTTGGTCATTTTTCCCTCATCAAACATTCCCATGATGGACGTTTTAACCTTTGTTTAGCAACACCCAGGTTGAAATCCATCCTTTTTCCTTAATGAAATTGAACGTCGGGTAGACACAGATAACATACTTTTAAATACATTATTGACACATTTGAAAAGTTAAAAAGCTGAGCAAAAGAATTTGGGAAGAATCATCTGTTGAATATCGCTTTTCGCGCGAACATTAGATATGCTGTGTGGGCTATCATTCTTGTAGAAGGCCTTGTCATTCCCTCTCTGGCCTCCAAGTTTCTAAGCATCAATTCAACGGTATGGACATTTATAAATTCTAAACTATGAAGCTCCGACGCAAGTTTTTCTGCCTGGTTCATAGTGGGTAATATAGCTGCTATTGCTCCTCCGCCCTTTAGGGAATCATGTGCAGGCTTCGCGAGTTTCCAGGGGTCTCCGACATCTATTATTGCGATATCGACATTTTTTTCATCAAATGCAAGCGAGGCATCTTTATTCTTTATAGTCACAAAATCTCTAACACCTGCTTTAATCAGATTCTTTTCCGCTATCTCAATAAACTCAGGCCTAATCTCATAAGAGTATATGTGGCCGTCAGGTTTTATATGGCTTGCAAATGCTGTTGTAAGCACCCCACTTCCGGTTCCAGCTTCTATAACAATTGAACCTGGACAGAGACCTGTTTCCATTATTATGAAACCAATATCCTTAGGATAGACTATCTGTGTATTCCTCGCACTTTTCATGAGATAGTCTACTAGGTAGGGTTTGAGTACAACGATTTTTGCGCCTAAGGTTGTCTCAAAAACTTCCCCGAATTCCCTTCCTACTACCTTTGATAGTTCTATAATACCGAGGTGGGTGTGCACTTTTGCGCCAATTTCTGCTTTAATCAACCACGTCTTTCCCTTTGATGTATACAAAAGTATGTTATCCCCTTCTTTGATGATGTTGTCCGACATCATTGCACACTACATATTGGTCCTTTTAAAACACTGTTACTAGGCCATCAAAGTAATAATTTCAAAAAGCTGTTAACATTTAAATAGTTAACGTAAACATCTGGGGACGAGGCAAAGAAATAACTTGGCAGAGGAAGAAGGTTCAGAAATGCGTGAGAGAGGGCCTGGAAAGAAGTTTCCTTCATCTTACTTCAAAGAAAAGCCAGTGAAAGTCGGAGATATCGTTGATGTAACGATCAGCGAAATCAGTAGAAGAGGAGACGGTTTAGCAAGACTGCAAGGATACGTCATCTTTGTGCCCCATACAAACAAGGGTGATACTGTGAAAGCGAAGATAACACAGGTACTTCCTAGTCACGCAGTGGGCGAAGTAGTGCAATAAAAGAAAATTTTTTAGAAAGAAACCTGAGGAGAAATCCTTCAGGTCCATATTTTTTTATTCAAAATACTTTTTACTAACCTCGTTTTATTATCTGTCAATTTGCAAACTATAGAAAGCACATTTGAGGATATTAAGAAAATGCGTATTAGGGGAGCTGGCCGCATAGCTAGAGCATCCGTTAAGGCTCTCGAAGATTTCGGTACAGCTTTGGACGTTAAATCTGGCACAGAATTTATCAATAAGGTGAAAGAAGCAGGGGAATTCCTTAAAAATGCAAGACCTACCGCTGTATCTCTGCCAAACGCCGTAAATTATGTTTTAACAAATCTTGATAAAGAATGCCAGTGCACAGTTGATGTCCCGGTTTTAAAGGATTCGTTAAAGAAATACTGTGAAAAGTTTATAACGAGAAGCGAGTCGGCTATAGAAAGAATTGGTCTAATAGGATCAAACCGTATCCAGGATGGCGATATAATTCTAACACACTGCAACAGTGAATCCGCAATAGCCATCATATTAGCGGCATTCAAACAAAAGAAAAATATTAAGGTTTTCTGCACTGAAACAAGACCAAAAATGCAGGGGTTGCTTACTTCTAGTAAACTCGCTAAAGAGGGTATTGATGTGACGTTGATCATCGACTCTGCTGCAAGGTTCTATATGAATAGGGTTAATGTAGTTGTCGTTGGTGCTGACGCCATATCGGTGAACGGAGCTATCGTAAACAAGATAGGAACTTCGATGATGGCTCTGGCTGCAAAAGAGTCTAGGAGCAGATTTATTGTAGCAGCTGAAAGTTATAAGATAAGTCCTAAAACTTTTTACGGTGAACTTATACCGATAGAAGAACGACCACATGAAGAGGTTGTCACCAAGGATTGGTATGCAATGAACGAATGTGTTAAGATAGCTAATCCAGCCTTCGACATCACTCCTCCGGAATATATCGACTTAATCGTTACAGAATATGGTGTTTTTCCACCTCAAGCGATATTACTTCTTTTCAAGGAGATCTATGGTTCCATCGATATTATAAATCAATAATTATGGTTTTCACTTATAGATTTCCTTACTTCATATTGGGACGATGAAAATAGAATTATCAAGCTAATCTAAAGTGCAAAACTACGTTATATCCGAACTACACTACATCTTCGCTGCCAAATTTCTGGAGATCTTTGTTCTTCAGTTTGACGTTGGGTTTAAAGTCGTTGGGAGTTGTTTTTTCAACGGTAATTCTCCTTAAAGTGAGTCCGCATATATTTCCCTCGATAAGTTTCGCTCTTAGACAGGTAGCATAAGCGCACGTCTGAGGCATGCAAGGCTCGTTTACAAAGCTACACCATGGTCTACCTTCACGAAAAACTAACATTCTTCGGCCGCATCGGAAGAATTCACATCTTGACGTGCAGGGTTTGGCCGTATCACTCTCTGCCATAGTCACTCACTACTTACGGTGCCACCGTAGACGTCAGATTAAAAGTTTTCTAAAATGGTCTAAGATTTCCACCATTCTAACGTCAAATACTTTGGGGCACCATCGTGACCTACTATTGCCATAATGAATTGTTTCCTAACTGTCGTAGCTAGCCGTCCAGATAGGACAACCGACGTTGCTGAGAGTTTATCTTTTTCACCTATTACCTGCACCAGGTAGGGTGCATGGTCGATTCCTGGACCATGTTCGTACACAGCGAAATCGCATCCGAATTTTATTCCCGGTAAAGCTATGTGTTTCTTATCTCTCAGATCTTTGTATACAATATATTTCATATCGAAATTCAAATAATCTTTTCTACAGATCTTCAAAAGTTCTTCCGAAGATATTTCTGAACCATTTTCATTAAGTACTCTAAGCATTTTTCTTTCAACGAGATATAATCCTTCTATAACATCTAAGACTATAGGTGTGTTAAACTCCCCGTTCTTTGGCTTATGTACACCAACAGGTTTTCCGAAAAATCCTATCCTGTAAAGTTCATGAGACTCCTCTAAGTTGCTGACCATTATTCTATTTCCTAAAAGCCTTCCAGTGAAAGCGTCCATTATTCCATGCTCCTATATCCCAAGAGCGAGGATGGTTACTGCATCGGTTGCTTTTAAACAGGCGTCTGCAAGGTTCTCTATTCGATCCAAAAGATCCAAAATAAGAAATCCCCCGGCTGCATTTAAAATTGTAGAAGGTAATTTCATGCTTAATGTCCTATACTTGACGTCTATTTCTTTTTCTATATTTTCGACCTCTATTGCAATATCTGGAACCTTCAGCTGATTTATTGTCAACATCCTCACAACCTCGCTCATCTTCTGCACTATATCTGCGGCCATGAGAATGAGCTCTTCGAATTCCTTTGCGATGACTCGTTTGAAAAGCTTAGGATCAATCTGTGCTAATCGGAATGTTATAGAATAAATGTAATTAACAATTTCTTCTATAGAATATGCTGCACGGAGGACGTCTTCCCTGTTCATCACAATATTACCCATGCTCATCAGCTCCTTGATTAGACTTCTTCTGTACCTCTCAACATCGTCTTCTACTTTCTTCGCCTCTTCGATGCTTGCGTTTATTCCCTCTTTATCTTCCTTTAAGATCTGTTTGTAAGTATTTAAAATTATTCTTACCCCTTCAACAACCTTTCTTGACTCATCTGTGAGTAGAGACAAGGTCTTCCGTTTTGCTCTAAGTTCGGCTTCTCCTTCGTACATGTCAAGTCTACTTATATTAAGTAACATATAACATTTTTCATTTTTTGCATGATAAAAAAAATATAATGACCTGAACTGTGGCCATACTATTTTAGCTGCTCCCTGTTGATAAATTTTATCATTTCGTTTTTAAATTGGCGAGCGACTAAACTCGGTTCAGCCGAATTTGTTAAAGCTCTCCCAACGACGATTATATTTGCGCCAGCTTCAACCATCTGCCCAACATTTCCAATGTTTAGTCCTCCAGCTGCAGAAATAACGAGATCCTTTTCCTGAGCTATGCTTTTAACCATGTAAAGTCTGTCTTCAAATTTGACACCCCTTTTTTCCTGGTCTATTGCGGTGTGAACGCAGATAATGTTAACTCCAAGCTTTTTAACTCAAATGTTCTATTTAATTGATCTTTCACCCCCAAGAGATCTGCTTCCAACAGCACCTTTTTTTCTTCGGCTGCTGCTAAAGCTTCCGTAATAACCTCGTCCGGCGCTAAAGCTGAAACTGACACTATGTCAGCTCCCGCATCAGCTGACATACACACCTCAATTCTTCCAACATCCAAAGTTTTCAGATCAGCGAGCACAATCTTTTTAGGAAATCTTCCCTTAAGTTCTCTTACTACCCCTATTCCTACGGATTTAATCAACGGTGTACCAGCTTCCAATATGTCCACTCCGGCGTTTTCAACTTTATAAGAAATCTCTATGGTGTGATCTATAGCAAGAAGATCGAATGCGATCTGAAGCTTAGGCACCCTAACAAGTTCTTGGCTGTTCATCAACTACGCTTATTCTTAAACAAGCATAAACTTTTTTTAATCTAAATTAGTTACGACCCTGTAGGAAGTTACGTTTACGTTAAGGAGTTTTTTAAATAATTTTGTTGCGCGTGATTGTTAATCGTTTAAATACATGTATGTTTCTTAGCAGTATCTCGACTATTTCATTTTCTTTTCTTAATTGCCAATGAACTCCAATAAAATTCATTTCAAACGCATCATTACATGATCAAGAGAGCTAAAGATTGTCGCTGCTCGCTGGTTGTATTCTGCTGAGCCTCTTCTGGTACAGTTCAATAACTTCTTTGACTGTAGTCGCGTCTTCTGGGTTTTTATCGTCTCTTATTCGTCCCGTGAATTTTGGAAATCTTAATGCTAGGCCAGCATCTTTTCTAAGCTTATTATAGCCTGCCGTGTAGATTGGGCTGAACGTTATTTCTGAGGCTGCAACTTCTATCACAACTTGTGGAATAAACCAAACGTCTGGTTCTATTTTAGAGTTCACTCTGCTGTGTGCGTGTTTAATCTTATATTGGTTAAGAAGCCTCTTGAATTTGTCAAGGTTTTCATCTGTGAATCCTGTGCCGACTTTGCTGATGGACTCGAAAATGTCTTTATCGTCGTCATAGGCTGCTAGAAGAAATGTTCCATACTTGCCCGTTCTCTTTCCTTTACCATAGAAGGCCCCAATAATTACAAGATCAAGGGTGTCAGCTAATTCACTTCTGTATTCCCTTTTTAGTTTTATCCAGCTAAATTCTCTTGCGCCAGCCCTATAAGTGCCGTTCAAGTCCTTTACGACAACGCCCTCACATCCGTCGGAGATTGCTTTATTCATAAATTTTTCAATTTCTTCTGGTTTCGAGGTTATTATATTTGGCACAACTCTAATCGAGATATCTTCCTTTAAATTCTCTATTAGGAGCTTTCTTCGAACGTGATAATGTTGTTGTGTTAAGTCCCTGCCTTTTAGTGAGAGTATATCGAAAAGATAGACAACTGTAGGTATTCCTTCCATGGCCTTCTCAACTTCGTACTTTCTTCTTCTGTGCATGAGCTCCTGGAAGGGTCTGAGTTCTCCCGTGTCCTGATTTATTGCAACGATCTCTCCTTCAACGATTCCGACATCAAAGACTAGATTTTTTTTGGCAGCGCTCACGACATCTGGATAGTGGTGCGTTATTTTCTCAAGTCTTCTTGAGAAAAGTAATATATCTGTTCGATTCTTATGTATTTGGACTCTTTCACCATCAAGTTTGTATTCTACGGAGACCTCACCCTTCATCTTTTCGACAACTTCTTGGGCTGTTGTCAGTCTCTCAGCGAGCATTGGTCTGATAGGTCTTCCGACTGAAATGCTGAAGCTGTTTAAAGCGTTTTTCCCTCCTTTCGAAAGAACTTTTGCTACGAGTCCCAAATCGCTGGATACGTTGTATGCTCTTTCAATCAAATTTCTGCTGTCTTTGCCCCCACTGAACGCTTGGGCCAGACCATCTAGTATCGTATAGTCTGCAACTCCAAGTCTCAGTGTTCCGATCACAAATCTTATCAAAAATTTAGCTTCGTTGGATTTGCTTTCGCTTAAAAGTCCCGAAAGTATTTTTTGTTTCATCTCTTGTGCTCCGGACCCTGTTGTTCGCGCAGTCTTATCTAGAGCAGAATATACTTTTTCTACTGTGAGCTGTTCAGAAAAAAGGGTCACCTGCGCTTTTTTATTTAGAAGTTTTTCTGCAACGTCACCCAAATCACCTAATTTCGAAGCAAGTTCTTCTACCTTCGCAATACTAACACCTGAAACATTAGCTATTACTTTTGCCGCGGTCTTTTCAGCTATGCCGGTCTCTATTCCTACATAATCAGGATACAGTTTTCCCTGTATCATGTAGACAACTTTATCGATTACGTCTGGGTCTGTTTTTTTAAAGAGTTCTGCTAGTATGCTTATCATCTCCAGTCTTTTTGTTGTTTCCGAAAGTCTTGCTAATGTGTCTGAAAGCTCTGAGAAGTTCATTGGGTCATCTATAATTATATTTTAAAGTCTAGTATAATTAACTTTTTCTTTGACAATAGAAAGGTTAATCTATTTGAACGTTGGGTGTAATTGGCTGAACAATCATGGGTGGAACAAAGAAAAGGAGTATAACGTCTGAAGAAAAGGCTCAGGCGAAAGAAGCCGAAGAACAGGCTGCTAAAGCTAAGTCAGAAAAAAAGGGAGGGCATTCTCCTAGGCGTGAAGAATATAAAGATCGTGTGAGGGATGAGAAAGAAGCATTAAACCAGTTAAAGGCTGCAAAGTCCTTAACATTATATTCGGTCGCCAAAGCTTTAGGTGTTACTGCCTCAGCAGCTAATCAATTCCTTAGAACTCTTGAATCAAAGGGCTTAATTGTGAAGGTAGGTGGCTTTAGTAGCCATTTTATCTACAAGTTCAAAGAATAATGGATTTTACTCTATTCTTTCGATCTTGACGGTTTCACTGTGAACAATACTATCTAATAGGTCAAGCCCTTTCTCAACTTGACCTAATATGTTGTACTTTCTAGCGACCTTTGTTTCTTCAAGGAAAACCACTAAAGCTACTTCTTGGAGACCAAACGCAATTTCACCTCTCTTAAATTCGTCTCTGATCTTTTCTTTGCCAGCTATAACATTTACAGGCATAACAATGATACCATTTTGCCTTATTACATGGGTTTCTAATGGGAGGATCTTGTTTAACCTCAACAGTGTCGATGGAGATAGGTGTCTGTATAGATTAGCGATAACTTCGCCTTTGCATGTAATAGTTATCCTAAATTTCTGTCTAGAAACGGTCCCTACAGTCGACAATAAAATCATACATTGATTTTCACCCTTGTTTATAATTTTTTTTAAAAGTGTGACCGAAACTTTCAAAAAGGACTTCGTTAAAGGGGAATGTGCTGGGAACGGTGATTTTCTCTAATGTCTAAAAAATCTCATCAAAAAGTATCTAGTTTGTTTAAGATAACAATTGGGCCTCCAAAATTAACTAAGTATGAGCGGGCTAGAATAATTGGTGCAAGAGCTCTTCAGCTGTCATATGGTGCACCATCGTTTATACCTCGTGATGATCTTTTCAATGTAACAGAGATTGCAAAGAGGGAGCTTTATGCTAAAGCTTTACCTATATCTATAAGACGTCAGCTTCCTGATAGCACATATCAAGATATAGCTCTAAAATACCTTCTATGATCTTCCTTTGGTTTTGGGTGACAAAAACCGACAAAGTTATTAATCAGATTTTTGTCCCTGAT